>Ga0182014_10000249_pt1 | contig 68816 bp, 82 predicted proteins | sample 612S2DmetaG_FD_120489 | JGI IMG/M metagenome (GOLD analysis project Ga0182014, IMG submission 120489) | Permafrost microbial communities from Stordalen Mire, Sweden - 612S2D metaG | ecosystem: Environmental > Terrestrial > Soil > Wetlands > Permafrost | place: Sweden: Stordalen | collected...
ATGTTCTTGCCGCCCTTCACCACTTTGGTTACGCGATTGATGGCCACCACCTGATCCTTCAGGTTGTACTGGTTGGCATCGAGTTTCTTCTTCAAGATCGTCATTTGCTCTCTCGTCTCTTTTTGAGTGGCTAGTGATTAGTGGTTAGCCGTCAGATTCTGTCCCATGTGTAGAGCGACGCGCCGTTCACTAACCACTAACCACTAGTCACTAATCGCTGCTCTTAGAACTCCAGCCCTGCTTCGCGGGCGGCGTCGGCCAGAGCCTTGATGCGCCCGTGATAAAGATAGCCGCCGCGATCGAAGACCACCTTCTTGATTCCCTGTTTCACAGCCAGCTCGGCTACCGCCTTGCCTATCTCCTTGGCCGAGGCCACGTTGCCGCCGGTCTTGAGTTTCAGCGAAAGCGACGAGGCCGAAACCAGCGTCTCGCCTTTATGGTCGTCGATCACCTGCGCGTAGATGTGGTTCAGCGAGCGGTAGACATTCAGCCGCGGCCGTTCTTCGGTGCCCGACAGCTTGGCGCGGATGCGCGCGTGAATGCGCTGGCGGATTGCGTTTCTCTTGGTCTCGGTAATCATTGGTCTCTCATTCCTATCAGCGGAGCCGCCTTGCGGCGCCGTTCGGGTGATTCAGAGATCAGGGTTCAGAGATCACAGATCAGTTTGGTGCAAATATTACGCGCCTGATCTCTGACCCTTGATCTCTGATCTCTGTCGTTACTTGGCCCCCGTCTTGCCGGCCTTCTTCTTCAGCTTCTCGTCCGAGTAGCGCACGCCCTTGTTCTTGTACGGATCGGGCTTGCGCAGCGAACGCATGTCGGCGGCCACCTGGCCCACCTTCTGGCGGTCGATGCCGCTGACGGTCAGGTGCGTCTGCTTGGGATCGATCGCCACTTCAATGCCGCTCGGCAATGGAAACTCGATGGGATGCGAATAGCCAAGCGTGAACACCACCGTGCCCTTTCCCTTCAACTCGGCGCGATAGCCGATGCCCACAATATCCAGATTCTTGCTCCAGCCCTTGGTGACACCCTGCACGGCGTTGAACACCAGAGCCCGCGTCAGCCCGTGCACGGCGGCGTTCTTTTCGCTGTCGCGGTTCACGTTCAGGACGCCGTCCTTGGTCTCCAGCGTGATGCCTTCGGCGATCAACGCCGATACTTTTCCCTTGGGGCCCTCGACCAGAACCGTGTTGCCCTCAATCTTGTACTTGACGCCCGCGGGCAGCGGGATCGGCTTCTTTCCAATGCGCGACATCGTTTCAATCCTTTGCTGGCTTGCGAGTCCCGAGAAGCAGCTATTAGCTTTCAGCTTTCAGCCTCTAGCTACGCGCTTATCGTTCCACTGCAGCCCGTAGAACAGTGGTTAGTGGTTAGTAGTTAGTGAATAGTGAATAATGTTCAGTTCCATTTCCCGCCAGCCCGTTTGCGCACTGACCACTAGCCACTAACCACTAATCACTGCCTTTTACCACACTTCGCAGAGCAGCTCGCCGCCAACGCCCTCGCGGCGCGCCTGACGGCCCGTCATCACGCCCTTGGGCGTGGTCATGATGGAGATGCCGAGCCCGCCCTGAACGCGCTTGATCTCGTCGCGGCCGATGTACACACGGCAGCCGGGACGCGAGACGCGAGACAGATCGCGGATGGCCGCCTCGGTGCCGCCGTACTTCAGGTACACGCGGAGCACCAGCTTGCCGTCCTCTTCCTGGGTCTTGTAGTTCGAAATATACCCCTCCTCCTTGAGGATGCGGGCGATCTCGGTCTTCAGCTTCGAAGCCGGAACATCCAGCTTCTGATGACGCGCCCGGAGTGCATTCCGGATCCGCGCCAGAAAATCCGCTACTGGGTCGGTCAGACTCATTCCTTCTCCTTCATTTCCCGTTCGCCCGTCAACCCGGCGGGAACCAGCGGAAATGCTTACTACAGTGGTTAGTGATTAGTGGTTAGTGTTTAGTGGATCGAACTGGTCACTAACCACTAATCACTAACCACTGCTTTTCTACCAGCTCGACTTCACCACGCCGGGGATTTCACCCTTGAGCGCCAGCGACCGGAAACACAAGCGGCAAACGCCGAACTTGCGCAGAAAACCTCGCGGCCGTCCGCAGAGTTGGCACCGGTTGTGCTTGCGGCAGCTGAACTTCGGCTTCCGCGCGTCTTTCACTCTCTTTGCAGTAGTTGCCATAATCCTCTTATCCCGCCCTATGCGCCCTGCCGGAAGGGCATTCCGAAGTGCTTGAGCAGCGCGCGCGCCCCGTTGTCATCCTTCGCCGTGGTCACGATGGTGATGTTCATGCCCTTCAGCTTCTCCACTTTGGAGTAGTCGATTTCAGGAAAGATAAGCTGGTCGCGCAACCCGAGCGTGTAGTTGCCGCGCCCGTCGAAACTCTTCGTCGATACTCCGCGAAAATCGCGAACCCTGGGCAGCGCCGTCGAGATCAGCCGATCGAGAAACTCGTAGGCCTTGTCGGAACGCAGCGTCACCATGGCGCCGATCGACATGCCGGCACGCACCTTGAAGGCCGCAATCGATTTCTTCGCCTTGGTGGTCACCGGCTTCTGTCCGGCAATCATTGTCAGATCGGCCACCAGCGGATCAAGCAGCTTGGTGTTCTGCGTAGCTTCGCCCAGGCCCATGTTGATGACGACCTTCTTCAGCGCCGGCACCGCCATCGGATTCTCAAGACCCAGCTCCTTTTTGAGAGCCTGCTTGATCTCCTTGTGATACTTCTCTTTCAACCTTGCTGCCATATGGCTTCACCCCTCAGTTCACAGTTCTTAGTTCGTAGTTCTTAGTTTTTGGCAACTCTGCTTGCAGCATCGCTGCTGCGACGGCGAACTGTGAACTATGAACTGCGAACTTATTTCTTCGTGGGCAATGTCTGCCCGCATTTCTTGCACATGCGCACGCGCATGTCGCCTTCCATCTTGTGCCCGACGCGCGCCGGACCGCAGTTGGGGCAGACCAGCATGACGTTCGACACATTGATCGGCGACTCCTGTTCCGCGATGCCGCCCTTGGTCCGCTTTCCGGTCTTGCCCGAAACCGTCTTCTTGACTATCCGCACGTGCTCGACAAGAACCGTGCCCTTGTCGGGAAACACGCGCAATACGCGGCCCGTCTTGCCGCGGTCCGAGCCCGTCAGCACCTTGACCGTATCGTTGCGATGAATATTCAAACTCGGCATCTCTTCTCCAAATACAGTGGTTAGTGGCTAGTGGTTAGTGCTCGGTTGAAGGACTAATCACTAACCACTAATCACTGACCACTGTTGTTACACAACTTCCGGGGCCAGCGAAACGATCTTCAAAAACTTCTTCTCGCGCAACTCGCGGGCCACGGGCCCGAAGACGCGCGTTCCTACCGGCTCGTGCGCATCGTCGATCACCACCGCCGCGTTCTCGTCGAAGCGGATATAGGTTCCGTCGCGCCGGCGATGCTCCTTGCGGGTGCGGACGATAACCGCCTTGACGACCTTGCCCTTCTTTACCGTTCCATCGGGCGACGCTTCCTTCACCGCCGCGGTCACGATGTCGCCGAGGCCGGCCTTCTTGCCCAATCCGCCGCCCAGCGGCAGAATCACTTGCAGCTTGCGCGCGCCGGAGTTGTCGGCCACCGCGAGCATGGTTCTCATTTGCACAGCCATGGGTTCTTCTCCTTCTCGCTCGCTCTACTTTACGTTTAGCTGCGCGGCATCTTCGATCTGGCCGAGCGACGAGCGCCGGACAATTTCTTCCAGCGACCAGCGCTTCAGCTTGCTCAGCGGACGCGTCTCGCGAATGCGGACTACATCGCCCATCCGCGCCGAGCTCTGCTCGTCGTGCGCATAAAACTTCTTGGTGGTGCGCATGATCTTCTTGTACTTGGGGTGCGGCTTGCGCATCTCGACCTCGACCACGATGGTCTTCTGCATCTTGGTCGAAACCACCTGGCCAACCTTCTCGTTGCGCCGCGCGCCCGTCGCCGCAGGCACCTGCACTGAATTTAAAGTCGCCGTCATCTAGCGGGCTCCCTTCCTGGTTTCCGCGGCATCCGAGGTCTCCGCGGCTGCGCCGTCAAGGCCCAGCTCGCGTTCGCGGGCCACGGTTTTGATCTGCGCGATCTCTTTGCGCAGCTGGCGGAGCTTCTTGACTCCGTCGTTCTGCCCCAGCGAGACCTGAAAGCGAAGCCGGAACAACTGCTCGGCAGTCGTCTTCTCCTGGTGCGCCAGTTCCTCGTCGGTCAAATTCCGAATCTTTGCGAGTTCCATCTTCTTCTTAGCTCCTGGCTTCTAGCTATCGGCTCTCAGCTTCGTCCTGCTCGCGCATTCGCTCTTCGTTTCAAAAAAGAGCTGGAAGCCAATGGCTAAAAGCTGCTTTTCTACTTCGCCTCGGCGACAACCTTTTCCGCGCCCGGCCGCATAACGAACTTGGTCCTGAGCGGCAGCTTGTTCGACGCCAGGCGCATCGCCTCTTCGGCAACACTGGGAGAAACCCCTTCCATCTCGAAGAGGATCTTGCCCGGCCGCACGACGGCAACCCAATGGTCCAGAGCGCCCTTGCCCGAGCCCATGCGGACTTCGGCCGGCTTCTTGGTAATTGGCTTGTCCGGGAACAGGCGCAGCCAGATTTTGCCGCCGCGCTTGATGAACCGCGTCATCGCAATACGGCTGGCCTCGATCTGCCGGTCGGTAATGTAACCGCACTCCAATACCTTGAGACCGTACTCCCCGAACGACAGCGAGGAACCGCGCCACGCCTTGCCCCGGCGCTTGCCCTTCTGCTGCTTGCGAAACTTCACCTTCTTTGGCATCAACATAACGAAACCTCGAAAACCAGTTCTCAGTTCACAGTTCGCAGTTCTCAGTTCCCGTTCGCTTCACCGCAGCGCAACTGCGAACGACGAACTAAGAACTGTGAACTAAAAAACGGATGTCCCCACCGGCGGCGCCTGACGGCGTTTCTGCTCGTAGATGTCGCCGCGATAGATCCAGGTCTTCACGCCGATCACGCCGTAGGTGGTGTTGGCCTCGGTAAACCCGTAGTCGATATCGGCCCTCAGCGTATGCAGCGGCAAACGGCCCTGCAGATACCACTCCGAGCGCGCGATTTCGTTGCCATTCAGGCGGCCCGAAACCCTCACCTTGATTCCCTTGCAGCCGAAGCGCAGCGCCGAATCCACGCTCTTGCGCATGGCCCGGCGGAAGCTGACGCGCTTCTCGAGCTGGAGGGCGATATTCTCGCTGACCAGTTGGGCGTCCAGCTCCGGCTTGTTCACCTCGATGATGTCGATGAACACATCGCGGCTGGTGCGCTTGCCCAGCTCCGTCTTGAGCTTTTCGATCTCGGCGCCCTTGCGGCCGATCACGATGCCCGGACGGGCGGTGCGGATCAGGAAGCGCAGCTTGTTGCCCGGCCGCTCGATCTCCACCGAGCTGACACCGGCGGCCTTCAGCTTCTCGCGCAACTCCGCCTTGAGTTTCACGTCCTCGACCAGGAGCTTGTCAAACTCGCGCTCCGAAAACCAGCGCGAACGCCACGGCTTGTTCACTCCCAGCCGGAATCCGTAAGGATGGACCTTCTGTCCCATACTTTTCCTCTCAAACCCTCTAGGCCTACTTGCCGGCCTTTTTCCCGCTTGTCCTAGTTGCCTTCGTTGTCGCTGCCTTCGCTGTCTCAGCCTTCTTTGCCGATGCCTTTGCCGACTTGGCCCCGGCAGCCGGCTCTTCCACCTTGGTGACCAGGCCCTCGGCTCCGCCGCGCTCAGCCACCGTCAACACGATGTGCGTCAACCTGCGCTGGTACCGAAAGGCGCGTCCCATGGGGGCCGGGCGGATACGCTTCATGCGCGGTCCGTCGTTTGCCAGCGCCGTCTTGACGTAGAGATTGTCCACGTCCACGTCCGCTCCCTGCTCGCCGGAGACGTACTTCGCGTTGTCGACCGCCGATGTCAGCAGCTTGTGAATCACCGGGGCGATGCGCTTCTTGGTAAAGGCCGCCGTCTCCAGCGCCTCCTGGACTCCCCGGCCCTTGATCAGATCCAGCACCAGCCGCGCCTTCTGCGGCGACACGCGCTGAAACTTGGCTTCGGCCCGATATTCCCTTGTCTCGACTGCCATTGGTCTCTTCCTCAATCTCTTAGCCGACCGTTCTCAGTAAGCTGACCACTGATCACTGTCCACTGTTCACTGTTTCTCTACCGCGGCTTCGCGCCGGCTTCGGCTGCCTTGCTGGCGCCACCGGTGTGTCCTTTGAAGGTCCGCGTCGGCGCAAACTCTCCCAGCTTGTGTCCCACCATGTTCTCGGTTACGTACACCGGAACGAACTTCTTGCCGTTGTGGACGGCAATGGTGTGGCCCACAAACTCGGGAAAGATCGTCGAGCGGCGCGACCAGGTCTTGACCACCTTCTTGTCGTTGGCCTGGTTGAGCACCTCGATCTTTACGGTCAGGTGCGCATCCACAAACGGGCCCTTCTTTGTCGAACGTGCCATAAAACTTAGCTCCTAGCTCTTAGCTTTTAGCCTTTAGCTTCCGATTGCCCAAGGCAACCGACTCAGCTATTGCCCCAAACTTTGTTCGCCGCGTTCCAGCTAGAAGCTAAAAGCTAATAGCTAAAAGCTGCTTTTCTACTTCGCCCGGCGGCTGACGATAAACGTATCGGTCCGCTTGTTGTTGCGTGTCTTGTAGCCGCGTGTCGGCTGGCCCCACGGCGTTACCGGATGTCGGCCGCCGGAGGTCTTGCCTTCGCCGCCGCCGTGCGGGTGGTCCACAGGGTTCATGGTGACGCCGCGGTTGGTGGGCCGGATGCCGAGCCAGCGGTTGCGTCCCGCCTTGCCGATGGCTACGTTCTCATGATCGGTATTGCCCACCTGTCCAATGGTCGCCATGCAGTCGGCCAACACCTTACGAGTCTCGCCCGAAGGCAGCTTCAGCAGGGCATAGTCGCCCTCCTTGGCCACCAACTGCGCCTGTGTTCCCGCCGAACGCGCCATCTGCGCGCCCTTGCCCGGCTTCAGTTCGATCGCGTGCACCGTGGTGCCGGAAGGAATGTTCTTGAGCGGCAGCGCGTTGCCCACCAGAATGTCGGCTTCGGGACCCGAACTCACGGTCGCCCCCACCTTCAATCCAACCGGCTGCAGGATGTAGCGCTTCTCGCCGTCCGCGTAGTGCACCAGCGCGATGCGCGCCGAGCGGCCCGGATCGTATTCAATGGTCGCTACTTTACCGGGTACGCCGAACTTCTCGCGCTTGAAGTCGATCAGGCGCAGTTTCTGTTTATGTCCGCCGCCGTGGTGGCGGATGGTCAGGTCGCCCGTGTTGCGCCGTCCGCCCGTACGCTTGCGGACCGTCAACAGCGGCTTGTGCGGCGTATCCGTCGTCAGGTCGTCGTTGACCAGCGAAGTCTGGAAGCGCAGCGTCGGCGTTACCGGTCTGTATGTCTTGATTGCCATCGTCTTTGTCCCTACAGTTCACAGTTCTTAGTTCGTAGTTCTCAGTTCCTTGTCGCTCCGTGTTGCCCTGCCGCGAACTATGAACTACGAACTGTGAACTCGTCTTTTACAGATTGCTCACGTACTCGGGCAGCTTCTCGCCGGGCTTTAGTTTGACGTAAGCCTTCTTCCAATCCGGCCGGAAACCCGCAAACTTGCCGCGGCGGCGTTCCTTGCCCACCACATTGGCGGTGCGAACCGCCGCCACCTTCACCTTGAACAGGTTTTCGACGGCCTGCTTCACTTCGGTCTTCGAGGCATCGGGCGCAACTTCAAACACCAGCGTGCCCTCGGTCTCTTTCACGCCCAGCCCCTTCTCGGTGATCAGCGGGCGGCGGATTACGGTATAGAGAGTCGGCATTATGCGGCCTCCGTCTGCGCGGCGAGCTTGCGCGCCGCAGCGCTGCGTTTCGATACGGACTTCTCAAGCGCCTCGGCCAATTGCTCGATGGCGGCTTTGGAGAAGATCGCCCGCTCGTAGCGCAGCAGATCGTAAGGGTGCACCTCGTTGTTCAGCACTAGTTCAACGCCCTCGAGGTTGCGCGCGCCGAGGATTAGGCCCTGCGAGAGTGTCTTGCCGTTCTCCACCAGCAGCGCCGTCCGCGTCACGTTCAGCTTGTCGAGCGCCTGGCGGTAGAGCTTGGTCTTGGCTTCCTTGATCTCAAGCGAATCGACTACCGTCAGCGTGCCGTCGGCGAGCTTGGAGGCCAGCGCCGCGCGCAGAGCGCCCAGCAGCTTCTTGCGCGGAAACGCGTATTCGTAGCTGCGCGGCTGAGGTCCATGCACGGTGTAGCCGTGACGCCACAAGGCCGAGCGCACCGAACCGATACGAGCACGGCCCGTGCCCTTCTGCTTCCAAAGTTTCTTGCCGGAACCGGCAACTTCGGTGCGGCTCTTGGTCTTGTGCGTGCCCTGGCGCAGAGAGGCGCGGTAGTGCTTCACCGACTCCCACAGCAGCGCCTCGTTCACCTGATCGGGCGCAAACACCGCGTCCGCCAGCTCGATCGAGCCTACCGTTTCGCCATTCATGTTTAATACATCCACTTTTGCCATCGTCTTCTTCCTGCGAGCTTCTAGCCATCAGCCTTCAGCTGTCAGCTCTTCATCAATAACGCGTTCTTCCAAACTCCCCAAGCACAAGCTGAAAGCTGAGAGCTGAAAGCTAAAAACTACTTCCTCTTGCCCAACTTCTTGGAGGCCTTCAACGGATCGACCGTTCCGGATCCGGCGAAGCCGCGGCGCTCGCGGGGCGGCGTCTTGGCCTTCGAGATCAGCACGTACCCTTCGCGCGATCCCGGCACCGCGCCTTCGACCATCAGGAGGTTTTCCTCGAGGTCGATGCCGCGAATGCGGAGGTTGCGCACCGTCACCTGTTCGGCGCCCATGTGCCCGGGCATGCGCTGGCCGGGAAACACGCGCGACGGAAAGCTCGAGGCGCCGATCGAACCCTGCACCTGGAACATGTGTCCGTGCGACTTCGGTCCGCCGCCAAAATGGTGCCGGCGCACGACACCGGCAAAACCGCGGCCCTTCGAGGTGCCGATCACATCCACAAACCGCGCCTCGGAGAAGATGTCCACCAGAACCCGGTCGCCGGCCTTGACCGCAACCGCGCCTTCGGCGTCGAGTTCGAGCGCGACTTCCTTGATGACCTTCACCGGCGGCGCTTCGGTCTTGGCAAAGTGACCCGCCTGCGGCTTGGTCACGTTCTTTGCCTTGACGAACTCGACCAGCCCGATCTGCGCGGCCTCGTAGCCGTCCTTGGCCAGCGTCTTCAACTGCGTAATCACGCAGGGACCGGCCTGCAGCACCGTTATCGGGTGCACATCGCCCTTTTCATCGAAGACCTGCGTCATGCCGATCTTCTTACCTAAAATTCCCGTAACTGCCATGTCTTCCTCGCCTCATCATGCGATGTTGAACTCACCGCACTGCCGGAAAATGCTGGTTCGTAGTTCACAGTTCGTAGTTCGTAGTTCAAAGTTCCAAGCTGCCTATCCAATTTCCGAAGCTGCGAACTGCGAACTAAGAACTCGTCCTACTTCTCAAACGCCTTGATCTCGACGTCGACGCCGGCCGGCAGATCGAGCTTCATCAGCGCGTCCACCGTCTGCTGCGTCGGTTCCAGAATGTCGATCAGCCGCTTGTGGGTGCGAATCTCGAACGCCTCGCGCGACTTCTTGTCCACGTGTGGCGAACGCAGCACACAATACTTGTTCTTGATCGTGGGCAAAGGAATCGGCCCCGCCACCGTTGCCCCGGTGCGCTTGGCCGTCTCCACAATCTCGCCTGTCGAGGTATCGAGCACACGATAGTCGTATGCCTTCAACCGGATTCGAATCCTCTGTCCTACCATGACCGTCCTTCCAGTTCTTAGTTCCTAGTTCTCAGTTCACAGTTCTCAGTTTCCGCTTGCAACTGTGAACTGCGAACTATGAACTGCGAACTGTTACTTCACAATCTCCGCCACCGTGCCCGCGCCCACCGTGCGTCCGCCTTCGCGGATCGCGAACCGAAGGCCCTTCTCCAACGCCACCGGCGTGATCAGTTCCACCTGCAGCGACACGTTGTCGCCCGGCATCACCATCTCCACGCCTTCCGGCAGCTCCGCCACGCCCGTCACGTCCGTGGTGCGGAAGTAGAACTGCGGACGGTAGCCCTTGAAGAACGGCGTATGACGGCCGCCTTCTTCCTTGCTCAGCACGTAAACTTCGCCCTTGAATACCGTGTGCGGCGTGATCGATCCAGGCTTCGCAAGAACCATGCCGCGCTCGACGTCTTCCTTCGGAATGCCGCGCAGCAGCAGGCCGGCGTTGTCGCCCGCCATGCCCTCGTCCAACTGCTTCTTGAACATTTCCACGCCGGTCACGACCGTCTTGCGCGTCTCGCGGAAGCCGACAATCTCCGTGTCTTCGCCCACCTTCACCTTGCCGCGCTCGATTCTTCCCGTGACCACAGTCCCGCGTCCGGAGATCGAGAAGATATCTTCGATCGGCATCAGGAACGGCTTGTCGATCGCGCGATCAGGCCGCGGCACAAACGTGTCCACCGCTTCCATCAGCTCGTCAATCTTGGCTTCCCACTGCGGCTCGCCGTTCAAGGCGCCCAAAGCCGAACCGCGAATCACAGGAACATCGTCGCCGGGGAACTGGTACTTCGACAGAAGCTCGCGCACTTCCATCTCCACCAGGTCGATCAACTCCGTATCCTCGACCGCGTCGCACTTGTTCAGAAACACCAGCACGCAGGGAACGCCCACCTGGCGCGCCAGCAGAACGTGCTCCTTGGTCTGCGGCATCGGCCCGTCGGTGGCCGCAACCACCAGAATCGCGCCATCCATCTGCGCCGCGCCGGTGATCATGTTCTTGATGTAGTCGGCGTGCCCTGGGCAGTCGACATGCGCATAATGACGGTTCTTGGTCTCGTATTCGACGTGCGCGGTGGCGATCGTGATCCCGCGCTCCCGTTCTTCCGGCGCATTGTCGATGGAATCGAAAGACCGGAATTGGTTCTTAGGGTTGTGCTTTTGCAATACCTTGGTGATGGCCGCAGTCAGCGTCGTCTTGCCGTGATCGATGTGCCCAATCGTGCCCACGTTCACGTGCGGCTTGGAACGATCAAATTTTTCCTTCGCCATAAAAGTCCCTGCATCCCTTTCGTAGCTTCTACTGCTCGTTTCAACCAGGGGCGCCGGCCATCCGGCTCCAGCCCCAAAACTTCAGTGGTTAGTGATTAGTGGTTAGTTATCCAGGCTGACCACCAATCACTAACCACTAATCACTCGCCTTCAGTAATACGCGTACACCTTCAAGTACCGCTGCCGAAGTTCCAGCGGCACCTCCTCGACCAGCCGCAGGAAGCGCTCGCGCGTCAAGCCCTGATCGGAGACCGGCAACGCTTCATACAGCCCCACCGCTTCCTTGCCGAGCAGCCCGCGCCGCAGAATTCCTTCGTAGTCGCGAACCCGCAACCTGGCTTTTGCAACCCGATTCAGAAAAACTTCCACGTCCCGCGCATCGAATGCCGCGTCGATCAGTGCGTGGAGCTTCTGGTATCCCTGCTCGTCCCGGACAGCAATCGTGGCCTGCTCAAACATCGTCGGCTTCCCTCGGTTCAGCCTTCAGCTTCAACTCTCATCACCCCACGAACCAAAGACCGGTTCGCGGGGACCCCGATTTCTGGAGCGGGAGACGGGACTCGAACCCGCGACCAACAGCTTGGAAGGCTGTGACTCTACCACTGAGTTACTCCCGCCCGAAAAACAGTGGACAGTGAACAGTGGTCAGTAAACAGTTCGATTGCCCTCGGGCGGCTGTTCACTGTGCACTGTCCACTGTGCACTCGTACTTCTGGAGCTGATGACCAGGATTGAACTGGTGACCTCTCCCTTACCAAGGGAGTGCTCTACCAACTGAGCTACATCAGCCCTCAAAACCTTAGCTTCCAGCTTTCGGCCATCAGCTTTCAGCTTCGTCCTGCCTGTGTAAGCCAAACGCTCGCTCCACCACTGCAAAAAAGCTGAAAGCCGATAGCTGGAAGCTAAAAGCTGTCCTTCTCCCCGCCCCGCCGAATCTTCTCCGCCGAGCGGGCTAAAACCGTTCTCAGTGCCAGCCCTCCGATGACGATCAGCGGAATCCACCGCATCTCCACCGGCTTACCGTAGACGAGCATTTTGCCCTCGCCCATCGTGAACCAAACCAGCACCGCCAAACCTGCAAACATCGCCAGGGCAATCCAGAACTTGCGGTCCATCTCCTCCGCGGAACTGTGCAGCCCTTCTGCCATGCGCTTCTGCTCGGCCCTGAACAAATTCATCCGGCCAGCTCCTTCGCGCCTTCAACGCTTCCGCAACAGTTCACAGTTTCCAGCAGGTCTTCCCTGTTCCCTGTTCCTTGCTTTTATGGTGCACAGGGGAGGATTCGAACCTCCGTAGCTCCAAGGAGCGGCAGATTTACAGTCTGCTGCCATTAACCGCTCGGCCACCTGTGCCCAGTTACCCCAGCGGCTAAAAATTCGCCCCCAGGAAATCCAACCAAATCCGCCCGCCCACCCCGCCTTTAAGTCCCTTCAGCGCATTAAGCCCCGCCCGGAGAGCCTCCGGCATTTCGGAGCATGTGCACCTCTGTGGGATCGCCGCGGAGGACAGGTCCGGCGCAACCAGGGAAAAACCCTTGCACACCGGTCAAAACTAATCGTTCCCGATCTTGCCGTCTCAGAACCCGCTTTCCAGTCCCGTATGTGGAGCTGGCGAAGGGATTTGAACCCCCGACCCTCTGATTACAAATCAGATGCTCTACCAGCTGAGCTACGCCAGCCCTTCCCACGGCGGAAACTGCCCGGAAACCCTGAAACTTCCGCAGCCACGCACAGACACACTCCCGCTCCGGGCGTACCACGGCACAAAAATCAAGGTTAGCACACACGCTCATGCGGAGCAAACGAAACCCGGTCGTTTCCGCACTCAATTCATCCATGAATTCTTCATGAACACCGGCGAACCAAGTTCGCTCCCTTTGTTGATTTACCTTGACAGAACGGAAGAAGAGGGCAAACCTGATCTCAACCATATTTCGTTACAAAGGAAGACTTATGACCCACAAGAGATTCCTGATTGCGCTGGCGTTTCTGCTGGTTTTTCTCGCCGGTGCCGCCGACCGTCCCGCAAGCGCTCAAGACGCCGCACCGCGCAGACCTCGAATCGCCGTGATGGATTTTGACTACGCGACCGTGCAAAGCTACTCCTCATCCATATTCGGCACCAATGTCGACATCGGCAAGGGCATCGCCGACCTGCTGGTTACCGACCTGGTCAAGAACGGCACCTATTCGCTGATCGAGCGCAAGGCCCTCGACAAGCTCATGACCGAGCAGAACTTCTCCAACTCGAATCGCGCCGACCCCACCAGCGCCGCCAAGATCGGCAAGTTGCTCGGTGTGGACGCAATCCTGGTGGGCAGCATCACCGAGTTCGGCAACGAGACCAAGAAGACCAACCTTGGCGGATCTGGCGGTAACTGGGGCGGCTTTGGCCTGGGCGGCATCGGCCACTCCAACTCCAAGGCCAACGTCGGCATTGACGCCCGGCTGGTCAACGTCGATACGGGCGAGATTCTTGCCGTTGCCGAGGGCAAAGGCCAGTCCAGCCGCTCCAGCACCTCCATGCTCGGCGGCGGCAGCAACTGGCACGGCTTTGGCGGCGGCAACGCCGACTTCGGCTCCAGCGACTTCCAGAACACCATCATCGGCGAAGCCACCAAGCAGGCCGTTGACAAACTGGTCACGGATCTGGTGTCCGACTCTCCCAAGATCGGCGTCCGCACCATCACTGTCGAAGGTCTTGTGGCCGCGGTCGATGGCGGCCAGATCGTGCTCAACGTGGGCGCCAGGGCCGGCGTCAAGGTCGGCGACCAGCTCACCGTCATGCGCGTCACCAAGGAGATCAAGGACCCCTCCACCGGCGCTGTGATTCGCCGCCTCTCCACCACCATCGGCGTGGTCAAAGCGACTGATGTCGACGACGCATCCGCGGTCTGCGTTCCCGTCTCCGGCACCGACTTCAAGACCGGCGACGCGGTTAAATCCGTAACGCAATAAACCCGCCGCATCGTAAACCCGCCGCATCTTCGACAAGAGAATGCCGGATGCCCCATTCAAGCCGCGCTTTTGGCGGCTTGAGTGGGCTCCCATGAGACCAACCCCTGCCAGGTGCCCCGCCCTCTCAAGCCGCTCTGCGCTCAACCTTCTTCAGGGCTGAGTTCCCAGCCGCCCGCCGCAGATCGTATTCATTCTGCAGATTCAGCCAGAACTGCGCCGGCAAGCCGAAATAAATGCCCAGCCGCAGCGCCGTGTCGGCGGAGATCGCTCGCTTGCCGCGCACAATATCCCCCACTCGCGGCGCCGGCACACGCAGGTCCTTGGCCAGCCGGTAAGCCGTCAGCCCCAGCGGCTCCATGAACTCGGTCAGCAGAATCTCCCCCGGATGGATCAATGAGGCATTCGGGGCGGCATTTGCAGGCATCTCAACCTCCTCTAATCTCAGGGCTCAGTGATAGTCCACAACTTCCACTTCATGCGCGTTTCCGTCGCGCCACACAAAACAAATCCGGTATCGATCGTTGATACGGATACAGTGCTGGCCGTCGCGGTCTCCGCGCAGCTTTTCCAGCCGGTTGCCCGGCGGGACAGTCAGGTTCTCCAGCGCCAGCGCGGCGTTCAGGATATACAGCTTCTTCAGGGCCTGCCGGTTGAGGCGGACCGGCAGCCGTTTGCACCTGCCCGCCGTCCAAAGCCTCTCGGTCTCCGCGTCACGGAATCCCGCGATCATGGTCCATAGTAACACTAGGTATATATATACGCAACACGTACCTATAGCGCGAACCGGCATACGCGCGCAGCCAAGATGCCGCGCACCCTATCCTTGCGCCTTCTTCTGGCACAGGCGTGGAAAGATCCGGTCTGAAAACCGAATCCTTCCTGTGCGCGAGTTGCAACCTAAGTTCCTGGTTGGACTGCTGGCAGGCTTATGTCGTCGGAAACATACGCGTGCAGCGCAGAACCCTTCTTAATGTCTATGTCCTTGCCGTGTTTTATCAGACCAATCGGCCCAAAAAGCACAGTGAGAACAATTGCACCGGTGGCTCCGCTTTCCCCTTCTTTGCCCTTGGTTCCGCGAAGGTGAACCTTGGAATTCCCAACCTTCAGATAGTTAAGCCGAACGTTCAACTCGCCCGCCTTCCCCATCATTCCGGCCTTCTTCGAATTTGTCACTTCGCCCTGTGCCTTTGCACCTGCCTTGGCGACCACGATGTCTCCAACCTTGAGATCCTCGGACAGCACGAGGGTCACCTGGTCTCCTTCCTGAGCTGTTTTCGAGCTTAGGTCTTCATCAAAAACCAGCGGCACATCTGTACCATCAGACAAAACAACCTGCGCCGGGCCAGTTGCTGGGCTTGAGGGCGGACTCTGAGGCGGAATAGCTTGTGTAGGAACAGCTTGTGGTTGTGCGGTCTGTGGAGGTGCGGCTTGACTAGTTTGCTGCGCATAGATTGCGGGGTACCCTTGCCCAATGAGCAAGAACGCAAGGGTGACAGGGGTTAGACACTTCTGTAGAAGCATAATCCTCCGGTAATATAGCTGGAATTCTGTTGCAAGCATCATATGCCAAAAACACTTGCGTCGCCTAAATAATCCAAAAGTAGTTCATTCCTCGAGTGAATCCGAACAACGCAGAGAATCGCCCGGTCGGCATCAATTGCAGGCTCAAGCGCAACCTGGCAGTGATACCGTATTCCTGACGGCCCCAAATGACCCGACGCACTCGCAGAACGCTTCTCATCGTAGCCGGAGTGGTACTCATTCTGGCGGTCGCCGTCTTTCTCCGCTCCAAAGCTCCGCCCGAGGCGGCGCGCCTGCTTCCTGAGTCCGATGGCATCGTCTACATCAATCTCCGGCCCATCCACACCTTCTTTCACAAGGACCTGAAGCCGCCTCAGCGGGTGCCGGATTACCAGGATTTTGTCGAAGCCACGGGCGTCGACTGGGAGCGCGACCTCGACGAAGTCGCCATAGCCCTGCACCGCATGCCCGACCCCAACGGACCCAACGGCCAAGTTGCCTACTCGATGGTCCTGGTTGGCAAGCTCACCGGCCGCAAGCTCAACGACTGGCTCGACGCCCACGCCACCTCGCGCGAGACCTACGCCGGCCACACCATCTACAACATCCACTCTCAGGACCGGACCGTCCGCGTCACGCAGATCGGCTACGACGCGATCGCCGTCTCCAACACGCCCACCCCCGAGCAGATTCACTCGATGGTCGACCGCCATCGCACCGCGGCGCTGCCGTTCACCGATTCCACTCTGCTCAACCAGCACTACCACGACGTGCCGCTGCTCTCCCTGGCCTGGGGCATTGGCCAGATCGGCCTTCCCTTCAACGAGAGCGGCGCCATCAACATCTTCGGCTTCTCGTTGCCGCTTCAATCCGACTCCATCATCGTTGCCAGCCTGCGCTGGACAGGTGCGCTCCATCTGCGCGTGGAGGAGATTGCGCCCAGCGAGGAGAAGGCCGCCAGTCAGGCGGCGTCGCTGGCCACGCTGGTCACGCTGGCGGGCGGAATCTCCGGTCCTTTAGGCGACAACCCCGCCAACAACGGCCTGAGAGAGCTGCTGAAAACCACCGAGGTAACCCAGAAAAGAGAGCGGGTCGTCGTCACTGCGCAGTTGTCCCCCGCCTTCCTCGCCAGCCTCGAACAGGCCGCGAATCCAAAGGAAACCCTGCCTCCCCAGAGCCAGAATTCCGCGCCTCCCCCATCCCACTGACCCCGGCGGGCAGGACCGGAACCAGGACCCGTCCGGAAGAAGCGCCGCGCCGTTCTAGAGCAGATTGGGAAATGGTGTAGACCAAAAGGGCTTTCCCACAGGGGCTAAACGGGCTGCGGAAAAAGGCCTGAATTTGACCGCTGCGCGATGTGAAGTTTTGCAGGGGCTGAAGCCCGCGTTGATTTTGCAGCAGTTGCGGCACGACTGAAGTCATGCCCTGTTACAAAGCGTTGACGTTTTGGGCTGTGGGCGAGTTTTTCCGCAGCCTGTAAAGCCCGTTGACTTGATTGGCGTTTTGCGGCACCCTTCGACAGGCTCAGGGCAGGCTTTGAAGCCGTGCCCTTTCAAAACTGGTCTACAGCAGATGTAAGAGTGCTCTAATCCAGCGAAGTCCAAAAATCCGCTCCCTGCAACCTTGCGGGATATTTACGACCGCAGCCGTTTACACTCTCTATAGTTTTTTGCTGCTTACCGATATCCCGGTTGTTACAGGTCTCGATCACGATGCCGCAACCCCGACGTTCAACGCCGAACTTCCCAAACAGACAACTCTCCACTCGCATTCCCCCTCTAACCCCTCAAGGAGAAATCATGTCTCACATCAAGTTTCTTGCTTTCCCGGTTCTTGCCGTTGCGCTCTTCTGCTGCTCTCCGAAGGCGTCCGCGCAGGTCTCCATCGGAGTCAACATCGGACCGGCGCCTTATTGCCCTTACGGGTACTTCGACTACACCCCCTACGACTGCGCTCCCTACGGCTACTACGGCCCGGACTGGTTTGTCGGTGGAGTCTTCATCGGCGCCGGCCCCTGGTTCCACGGACCTCGCGGCTTTTATGGCCACGTCGACAACCGCTATGACCCGCACAACGGTTACAGAGGGCCACTGCCGGGGCGCGGAGACAAGCCCTTCTACCACTTCCAGGGAAACGAAGCGCGGGATGGTCAAGGCCATACTGGCAACCCCGGCCACGATGCGCATAGCGAACGTGCGCTCCCCGGATACCGCGGCGGCGGCGCCAGCCGTGGCGGCGGTGAGCGCGACGGCGGACGCCACTAGAGCGACCCCAGTTCAAGAAAATCCCGGCATTCCCAGGTCTTCCGCCGTGGCGGACCGCGGCGGAAGACCAAGGGAATGCCAGTACGCGGCTACCGGCGCGCTTCCGTATTCCCAACCCTCAATTCCGCAGGCTCCTGTTCCCTGTTCCTTGCTTTTACGCCAGGTATTCTTCTCCGGGCGCCCATTTCACCACCTCGACATTTGGATCGGCCATGGCGGCCAACTCCTGCGGCGTGCCATTCACCGCCGGGAAGGTGCCAAAGTGGAGCGGTAGAACCACCTTTGGAGCCAGAAAGCGCACCGCCAGCGCGGCTTCCTTCGGCCCCATCGTGTAATGCCCTCCAATGGGAAGCATGACGACCTCGGGCCGATACAGTTCATGAATCAGTTGCATATCTCCGAAGACGGTCGTGTCTCCCGCATGGTAAAGGACGGGGCCGCCTGAAACGGTCAGGACAAATCCCGCCGCAACTCCCGCGTAATGGGTCCCCTTTTCATCCTGGATCGAGGACGAGTGTTTGGCTTCGACCATGGTGGCCGCCACGTCGTCCAGTTGCACGGTGCCGCCCAGGTTCATCCCGATGGTATTGGCGACCCCCTTGGCGCCGATGTAGGCCGCCAGCTCATAGATGGCCACCACCGTCGAGCCGTGCTTCTGAGCCATGGGCGCAGCATCGGCGATGTGATCGAAATGGCCGTGGGTGAGCAGAATGTACTGAATCTTCGACGGCAGGTCAAAGGACTTTGGGTACTTCGGATTTTGAGCAATGAAAGGATCGATCAGGATATTTGTGCCCCCGGCGGTCTGGACAAGAACGGTCGCGTGACCGAGCCAGGTAATGCGTGTGTTCTTCAATGCACTCATGGTTCCTCCCTGGGAAAGGGTGCGCCGGTCAGACCTAGCGCGTCATGATCACTTCCGAGACGCTGTCTTTGGCAAGAAATTGTTTGTGGCCCGACCATCCGGCAAACAGACGTTCGATGCTGCGGTTGGTGAAGGCCCTCTGAATGGGGAACTGCTGGGTAAACTGCATCTCCACGTCGTCACCGGCGGTCACGTGGTAGCGGTAAAGCTCCGTCTCTTCACCCCCGCGCTTGGTGTGAAAGAAAGCCAGCACCTGTCCGCCGGAATTCATGGCCGGGAACAGATGGGCAACCAACGGCGCCACGAACTGCTCGGGCAGGTAATCGAGCGCCGTCCACAACAGAACCACATCGAACATCCGCCCGCCGAACTTGAGCGTGCGCTCGAGATATCCCTCGATGTTCCAAATCGGATTGCCGTCCTCGTCCGTGCCCGTCTGCCAATCTTCGGTGCACGCGTCGTGAACCAGATCGGTCAAGAATATGCTATGTCCCAGGCTGGTGAGGTAATTGATATTGGAAGGCGAAGTGTACCCGGTGTCGATGATGCGCAGGCCAGTCTCGCTCTGCAGGCGCCGGCGCACCGCAGCCCAGGCGCCGGAGTGTCGCGGTACCCTGGGACCGATAAGCCCTTGAACCGGTTCGGCGGGAGTTCTTTCCTGCTTCTTTTCGAACCAACGGCTAAGCAAGCTAAAACCCCCTTACAGCCAAGCGGCTGAGGGCCTGGCCGACCGTTGTGATGTGTTCTCGTCAGAGGACGCCGGCGGCTGTTGGGACGCCGAGGCCTTCCTGCCCCCTGGTAGCCCCCTGGGTCAGGTCCACCTTCCCACGGAAGACGGCGTTATCCTCTACAGCCAGGCGGAGAGCGCGGATGTCCCCTTCCACGCTGCATCCGGCGCGCAACTCGACACGGCCGCTGGCCACCACATTGCCCTTGACATGGCCCTGAATCAGCACGTCCTTGGCGGAAAGGTCGGCTGAAACACTTGCATTGGGCCCGATTGTCAGCCGGCTCTCGATCAGAGTGATGGTTCCTTCCACTCGCCCATCCACGATCAGGTCTTCTCCACCCTTTACTTCTCCGCAAATCACGATCGTTTTGCCAATGCGCGCCGATACATTCTCCACTGCCATGGTTTCAATCCTTCCATCGGCCCAAACAAGGCCCTGCCCGAACTATACGCAACCCGGCCATGTTGCTTCAATCCATGTTGCTTCGATCGTAGTCCGTTAGCGAACCATTAAACTAAATGCAGTGCGTAGACTCCGCCAGTTCATCTGCCTCGTGGTCTGGGTCCTGCTCTCCTGCGCGGGGACCCAGGGTCAGCCGGCAGCCCCCGGCCAGGATTCGCTCTCTCCCGCGCAGGCGCAGGCGCTGGTGGAACGCGCGCTGGCCACTGAGATAAGCACGGCCCAGGACACAAGCCACCCAATGCGCTACGTGCTGCGCAAGGCCAGTCCGCGGCTGACGACCACAAAGGAGATTGTCGAAACCATGGACGGCGCCGTAGCCCGTCTGACCTCGGTAAACGACAGTCCGCTCAGCCCCGCCGCCGAACAGAACGAACAGGCGCGCCTCGACGCGCTGGCCGCCAATCCCAACCTGCAGAAGCACCGCAAGCAGGGTGAGGATGCGGACATGGGCATCGTTCTCAAGCTTCTGCGCATGCTGCCCAACGCATTCCTCTACCAGTATTCCGGCAGTGGCGCACTCCCGGCGGGAAACTCACAGAAGTTCACCTTCAAGCCGAACCCGCGCTTCAGCCCTCCGGACTTCGAAACCGAGGCCCTGACGGCTCTCTCCGGTGAACTGTGGGTCGATCCCGCACAGGAGCGCGTGGTGCGGCTGGAGGGCCACCTGCAGCAGGATACAGACTATGGTTGGGGCATCCTGGGCAAACTGAACAAGGGCGGCTGGGTGGTAATCGAGCAGGCGGATGTGGGCGGAAGGCAATGGCGCATCACGCGCGTCAAGATGCAGATGACCCTGCGTGTGCTCTTCAAGTCGCGGGTCTTCGACACCGTAGAGCAATTGACCCACTACTCGCCCGTTCCCGCGAACCTGGACTACCGGCAGGCGATCCAGATGCTGCGCGCCGGGACTGGCGGAGCGGCGCAGGCCGGACGGTAAAGCGCAATCGCTTCAAAAACAAGCCGGCCCCACCTTTGCGGATGGGGCCAACTTGTTTTTCCGTGCAACAGGCCTCTTTACATCTTGGCGAAAACGATGACCAGGGTGAAGAGGGTGAGGGACTCGATCAGCGCCAGACCGAGAACCAGGAAGGTGAAGATGCCGGCGCGTGCGCCGGGGTTGCGGGCCAGGGCTTCAACGGCAGAGCCGACGGCCTTGCCCTGACCGAGACCGCACAAGCCGGCGGCCAGACCCATACCCAAACCGGCGCCGATCGGCACCAGACTGACGGCGGTCGAACCGCCGTCCGCGAAGGCCGGAATGGCGAAACAGAGAGCCGCCAGGGCCATGAATACATACTGAAGTTTCCGCATAATTCTCCAGCTTCCCTTGGGATTGGCTGCCAGTGGGTGGTTGAGGCTCACCGTGCTGGCCCCCTCACGCTTGCAGCCGGCCGTTGGTCCGGAGCGGAAGCGCTCTCCGGCGGGTTCTTTGTTGCAGCTCTTAGTTCACAGTTCGTAGTTCACAGTTCGCGTTTCGCTGTTGCTAAGAACTATGAACTAAGAACTGTGAACTGTCCTTCTAGTGCTCGTGCGCGACCGCCAGCGACAGATAAATCATCGTCAGCAGCATGAAGACGAAAGCCTGAATCAGCGAAACGAACAGGTGCAGGCCCAGGAAGATCACCGGGACGCCCACCGGAATCAGCGAGAAGAAGACCAGCGTTACCAGGTCGCCGGCAAACATGTTGGCGTAGAGACGAACGCTGAGAGACATGACGCGCGCGAGGTGGGAGACAACCTCAATTGGAAAGATGAGCCAGGCCATCCACCAGACAGGACCCGCAAAGTGCTTGATATAGCCGACGACACCCTGCTCGCGAACGCCGTAAAAGTTGTAGTAGAGAAACGTGGGAAGCGCGAGACCCAACGTCACCATGATCGAGGTGGTTGGCGCCGAGATGCCGGGAATGAGCCCGACCAGATTGTTGATCAGCACGAAAAGGAAGATGCAGGTGACGTAGGCCTGAAAGCGCTGGAAGCCGTGACCGATGACCTGCTCGGCCTGGCCGCCGATGAATTCGTGGATCAATTCGGCGATATGCTGCGCCGGGCTGGGCTTCTCCACCGAAAGCGTGAGGCGCACGACAGCAAAAAAGGCGATAAGGCCGGCGACCACCAGCAATTCAATCGAATAAGCGCTGAGAACGGCCGTTGCCTGGGCCGATGCCTTGTCGGCGGAAAGACCCACGGCATGAAATCCCGAGGCAAGGATGCCGCCGAAAAGCTTAACCAACAAACGTGTCAGTACAAACGATTCAGACATGAAAACTTAATTCTTTCCGCCCTGGGGCGCGGTTCACACAATTCGCCCAGGGCACATTCCCTAATTTGGACTTCCAGTATCGATCTCTCTCTGCTTCTAATCCCGTAGCAGCCTCAGCGCTTCCCAGCCAATCGCCAGAACCGCCAGACAAAGGCCGCAGAGAAGCGCGGTCACCGAGCCCTTTAAACATCTCAGGCTACCATAGATGACCCCGGCAAAAACGGTGAGTCTGATCACAAAGAAGAGCACCACCACGCCGGCGTTGGCCGGGGGCTTCTGCTTGTCCAATCTGGCGTTGATTACGCGCACCAGCCTCTGCCATTCCAAGATGCTGGCAGCCGAGATCAGCGCGCCTGTGAGCAGCATGGCCCCGCTGCGCCAGCCCGCGCCGATGAACACCGCGAGCGACGCTATCGCCCCTATGATCAGCGTCTTGAGCAGAGCGCGCCGGAGCATCGCGTCGAGGTCTGCATTGGTAAGGTCGGCGATGGGGTGGGTTTCTTGAGTCATGGTTTGGGGTCGGGAGTTCCCTTTCCGGCATCGCCCTGGGCGTCGTCTCCCATTGTGGTTTTCTTCTCGGCAAGTACCGCCATCTGGATCACGTAGAAGAGCCCTGAGACGCAGCCAAAGACGACACCGGCAATCTCGATCCACTTCTGGTGAAGGTGATTGCCGAGCCACCATCCGGCGATCCAGCCGATGAGCACCGCCGCCGGCAGGACGAAGGCGACCTGCATCAGCTTTTCGGCTTCGATCAGACCGCCGATGCCGCTGGAGAGTCCGGTGCTCGATTTGGAGGGCGGTTTGAAGCGGTTGAAGGCCATTCATCGTGGTTATACACGATGAGCGCCCTCAAACGCGAAAAGCGCAGGCCCCGCTACTTGGGTTTTGAGTTTGCCAGCTTCCAGGCCTTGACCCGGTATTGCCCCTCATCGTCGTTCAATTGCGAAATGCCTAAATCGTAGTTGGCCGTGTTGTCGCCGGTGGGCGTGACCTTGACATTGGCCGCGAAGTAGTAGACCTTTCCCGGTTCCGCGGTGAAAGACGCAACATCGACGTACTTCTTGATCATCTTCAGGGACGATTGCCAACTGGCGCAGAGGTGATGAACACCCGGGTCCACCGTCACGGCGAAATAGGAGTTGTTGTAGTTGGCGCCCGCCCAGGCCCCGTCGAGACCAAAGCGAACCGTCGCATACATCATGGTGCCAATCATCTGGTTTTCATTCTCGATAAAGACGATCTGCGCCTTCCCTGCCTCGGGAGGCGCGGGCGCGGGCTGGTTCTTTTGCGTTGCGACATCGAATTTGACTTTGTCGTCGCCGCAGGCATCCGGCAACACGGTGGCCCGGGCTTGAGCCGCAAAGACGAGAGAGAGACACAATAGCAGTAAACCTGGAGCGAGTTTCATCGGGTTCTCCTGAGGCTTAGGACTCGCGCGGCGGAGATTTCGTTGCCCGTGTCACATTGAGGCGTGATGGCGGACACGTGGAGCAGGGCAATCGCACTTGAAAGAATCTGCGTTGGGATTTGGAAGAAAGCTACTTGCGAGGCGCGGAAGAGGTTGAATCAGAAACTCCATTCGGCTCGAAATGTGGCAGGGGCTAAAGCCCGGGTTCCTTTTGCAGGCGTTATGCGGCCCGACTGAAGTCGTGCCCTGTTACAAAGCCCGCTTCGATGGAGTCTTTGCGGTCGCTTGAGACATTCGCTCGCCATGAAAGTTCAAATGCGATTGCCCTGGACACATGGGCGAAGCCACTTCGCCGGCTGCAATGGACGCTATACTGACGGTTGGGCCCGATCAAGGCTCACAAGAAGGAATTATCGTGTTCGATTCGGAGTTTGAGCGCAATCTCTTCGATCTGCGCAAGACGAAATTGACGGAGATCGAGAAGCTGGGGCAGGCGGCGTATCCCAACCAGTTTCCGGCCTCGCACATCATTCCCCAGGTGCGCGCCAAATGGGGCGAAACCCAAACCGAAGATCTCGAAGCCCAGCGCGTAACGGTTGCCGTCGCCGGGCGCATCATGGCCATCCGCGCCCAGGGCAAAGCCGGCTTTGCCACCCTCCAGCAGGAGGGCGAGCGCATGCAGATTTATGTCCGCCTCGACGCGGTGGGCGAGCAGGGATTCGCGCTCTACAAACTCCTCGACTTGGGCGACCACATTGGCGTCTCGGGGTACCTGTTCCGCACCCGCACCGGCGAGCTGACTGTTCACGTAGAGCGGCTGACATTCCTCTCCAAGGCCATGCTCGCGCTGCCAGAAAAATTCCACGGCCTCGCCGATGTCGAACTTCGATACCGCCAGCGCTACGTGGACCTGTTCGCCAACCTCGAAAGCCGCGAGGTCTTCGTGAAGCGCGGCAGGACGCTGAAGGCGATGCGGCGGTTCTTCGACGAGCGCGGTTACCTCGAAGTGGAAACGCCCATGATGCAGCAGATCGCCGGCGGCGCGGCGGCGCGGCCCTTCAAGACCCATCACAACGCGCTGGACCAGGACCTGTTTCTGCGCATCGCGCCGGAACTGTATCTCAAGCGCCTTGTCGTCGGCGGCCTCGATCGTGTCTACGAGATCAACCGCAACTTCCGCAATGAGGGTGTGAGCACCCAGCATAATCCCGAGTTCACCATGCTCGAGTTCTATCAGGCCTATGCGAACTACCACGACCTCATGCAGATCACCGAGGAGTTGATCGAGTTTGTCGCACGCGAGGTGAACGGAACGACGCTCACGACATTCAACGGCGTCGAGATCGATCTGGGCAAGTGGACGAGATTGACGATGCGCGAGGCGATCCGCGAATACTGGCCCGAGGAAGCTGGCGCCAAGCCAGCGCTGGCCGCCTTCGCGTCTGCCCAGGTGCTGCAGGCGCGGCTTCATGCGGCCATGAGTTCGCTGGAGAAGGCCGTGGGCGAAACGGCGCGCCTCACGCCGGAGCGCATCGCGGAGTTGAAGACGATCCACGGGGCGGTGACGGCGGTTTTTTATGACTCGCTGAAAGGCGCTCCGGTGGGCAAGTCGGTCTACAACCTCTTCGAGGCGGTCGTTGAGCCGTTCCTGATCCAGCCCACCATCATCTACGACTACCCGGTCGAAGTTTCGCCGCTGTCGAAGGCCAAGCCCGACGATCCAGCCCACGTGGAGCGGTTCGAGTTCTTTGCCGGCGGTTTCGAGCTCGGCAACGCCTTCAGCGAGCTGAACGATCCGGTGGAGCAGAAAAAGCGATTCGAAGAACAACTCGCCCAGCGTGCCGCGGGCGACGACGAAGCCCACCAGATGGACGAGGACTACGTCCGCGCGCTGGCTTACGGACTGCCGCCCACCGGCGGCGAGGGCCTGGGCGTAGACCGCCTGGTCATGCTGCTGACAGGCTCAAAGTCCATCCGTGACGTGATCCTCTTCCCTCTGATGAGAAACAGAGAGCAGGGATCGGATATCAGGGATCGGAGTACAAAAAGTACGGAGCAGAAACCAGAAACGAATGAGCTGTCCTGATTTCCCGCATGCACCCGTTTTTTCTGTTTCGGGTGTATGAATATGCACACCTTTCTTCGCCGGTTTCTGTGCCTGTTTTCTCGACCCCTGAACCCTGTTTTTAGGAGGCTGGTTTTTTGAACATTCTATTCGTCGGCGACATCTTCGGCAGCGCGGGACGCAGGATTGTGCGCGAGCACATCGGCCATGTGGTCGCCGCTCACGAAGTCGACCTCGTGGTAATCAATGCCGAAAACGCCGCCGGAGGCTTTGGAGTAACCCCGCAGATTGCCGAGGACCTGTTCGATCTGGGCGCGGACGTGCTCACCACAGGCAACCATGTGTGGGACAAGCGCGAACTGATCGACTACCTGAAATCGGTGCCCGAAGACAGCCAGAAACGGCCTCGCCGCGTGCTGCGGCCTGCAAACTTGCAAGCTGGCCTGCCCGGACACGGCTTCTTTGAAGGAACCACCCGCGGTGGAGTACCCTACGCTGTAATGCAACTAATGGGGCGAGTCTTCATGACCGGAACCAACGACCCTTTCCAGGCGGCCAACCACCTGCTGGCCCGTATCGAGGCCAAGGTCATCCTGGTCGATTTTCACGCCGAGGCGACCAGTGAGAAAGTGGCCATGGGCTGGCACCTGGACGGCCGCGTGACAGCGGTTCTGGGCACGCATACACATATTCCTACCGCTGATGAGCGGGTATTGCCGGGCGGCACCGCCTACCAGACCGATGTGGGCATGAGCGGGCCTTACGACAGCGTCATCGGGGTCGAAAAGGAGCTGGTGTTGCACCGGTTTCTGACTGGCATGCCGGGAAAGTTCGAGGCCGCCAAGGGAAACCCCAAGATGTGCGCCGCCCTCGTCGCCTGCGACCCGGCGACTGGTCGAGCCGAGAGCATTTCGCGGGTCATGCTCGGGGAGTAAATCCACGGGGACTCAAGCTGTTTCTTTGAAGTATAAAAAAGGGCAGCCCTCTGCGGGCCGCCCGTGATGATCCCAGGATCGGAGAATTGCGGAGCCAGCCCGATGCGATGGATTCGACATCGGGCCAGCCGGGTTGGTCTTTGTCAATGAGCCGGACGATGTGAGGCGGCGGGCTTGGCGGGTGCGTGGTGCACCGGAGCAGCCTTCTTCTCCGACTGGATGAATCCCTCGCGAAGCACGATCTGCGCGGTCGCAGCCGTGGTGGCTGTGGCGGGGACCAGCGTAAATGTGTCATAGGTGCCGTCCAGTTCCGGACCACCCTCACTCATCAGCTTGAACTGGGACCCAATAGCAGGGATATCCTTGTCGTCCAGCGGCTTCTTCATATTGACGATGAAGTCCGCTACCTTGGAGTCCTTGGCATCCTGGGTGACCGCGACCTTGAGCACCGAGGCGGTGGCTTCAATGACAACTCCGGGAACCGGTGTCGGCTGGTCTTTCAGGAGCGCCCAGAGCTTGTCGGAGTCTTCCTTGACGCCGTTAGCGAGGATGAATTCCTTGTCTTCCAGGTTCAACTTCATCGGATCGCCGCCCACCAATGCATCGTGAGCAAGCTTGTCCGGTGTGGGCGCGGGCGTGATGGTCAACGAATCGGGCTTGAAGAGCGTGGCCGCCGCTGCGGTCTTGACGGCGTCCAGACCGTCCTCTCCGCCGTGATACCGCTTGTACCAATACTCGAGCTTGGGCTCGATCTGGGCCTTATAGGCCGGAGGGGCAAAGTTCCAGGCGCGGGCGTAGAACCAGATCGCCTGCACCTCGTCATTTGGATCGTGCAGTCCTCCTGGACCGGCCTTGGCATAGGCCTCTGCCAGTTGCAGGGTATCGACCAAGCCTGTGCCTTTGGTGGTCAAATCCAGCGAGTACAGCATCAGTTCCTTCTTGTACTCGTCCTCGGCGGTCTTCGAGTCCTTCTTGGAAACCATGGCATCGAGAGCGATGGCGGAGTGAAAGATCGGATAGGCTTTATCGGTTACGTTCTTCCATTCGGCATCGGCAGTATCCGTGGGCTTGGCAATCGTCAAACCTTTCTGGGCCAGCGCGGCAGCATCGTCGCAGGTCTGCAGGTCGCTGTTCTTAAGGCACTGGCTTCTCTTGATGTAGACCGACAGGTAGATGGCCTTCATGTTGTTGGGATCCACCTGAAGCAAACGGTTGCAAGCGCTGAGCTCCTTGTCGGCATCGTTCGCTTGCTGGTAGGCATTGATGAGCAGATCGAAAACCGAATTCTTGACCGGGGTCTGTGGATAGCTGGTCAAAAAAGCTTCAAGCGCAGCGGCCCTGGCGGCTGGATCGGGCTGGGTGCTGGCGGTTTGATATGCATTGAACTGCTCCGGGGGCAGACTAATCTGGTCCGAACCCGATGCGGCTTGTGCTCGCAGTGTGGGCGCGGTAACGAGGCAAACAGTCGCCAATGCCGTCACCATTGCCAAGACTAACTTCTTCATGCAGTGCTCCTGGGAATTACAAAAATCGAGATAGATTCTCACGCACTCGCTGGCGGAATTTGCAACCGTTCTTGGTGTCGGTTGTGCGCTGGGGTGCCGGATTAACGATACCACAGCTTCCAATGCGGTGTTGGAAGGATTATAGAAAGCCCCGCCCCCTCTGACAAGCAAAGTCGTGCCGAAAGTTTGACCTGGATCAAACCGCCCTCGCCCAAGACGGAATTATACGGTTCCGCGGGTCGGTCTGGACGAAAACCGAGCAAGGATAGAAGGCTGAATACAGGAAAGAAAACGCCCCTTTCGGGCTATCTACGCGAAACGCCGTGGCACTCCGGCCTATTGCAGCAGCCGCACAAGATCGGCCTGTTCGGCAAGAAACGCATCGTGGCCGTGGGCGCTGTTCATCTCGCGATAGTCGGCGCGAACCCCGGCGGCGCGAACAGTCTCGGCCAGGCCGCGTACCGCCTCGGCCGGAAACAGCCAATCCGAACTGATGCCCACAAAGCTCAGTTGGGACCGAATGCGGCCGAATGCCTCGGCCGGAGAGGAGCAGCCGCGCAGCGGATCCCAGGTGTCCATGGCGCGCATGATGGCCAAGTAGGCGTTGGCGTCGAATCGCTCGATGAACCGTTGGCCCTGAAGGTCAAGATAGCCGGCGATGTCGAAGCGGCCGCCGGTCAGACCGCCTCCCTCCCCGTCCAGCGCCCAGGGATCTTCGCCATTGCGGTTGGGATTGCGGCCAAACCGCTCTTCGAAGAGGGGCACCGATTTGTAGCTGATCATGCCGATCTGCCGGGCCAGGGCCAGGCCTCGCCGCGGGGGCCGTTGAGGAAGATAGCGGCCTTCGGCCCAATCGGGATCGTGGACGATCGCCTGCCGCTGAAGGTGGTTGAGCGCCAGCCCCATGGCCGAGAGCGGAGCCACGCCGATGATAAGTGCCCGCTCCACGCGATCGGGGTCGAGGATGGTCCATTCCAGGGCCTGCATGCCGCCGATCGAGCCGCCCAGCACCAGGCGCAGCTTGCGGATTCCCAGCGAGTCAAGAAGCAACGCCTGCGCTCGTACATTGTCGCGTATGGAAACCAGCGGAAAGTCTGGCCCGTAGGTTTCGCCGGTCTCCGTATCCACCGAGCCTGGTCCCGTGGAGCCGTAACAGGAGCCAAGCATGTTGATACAGATAACGAAGTCGTGATCCAGCGAAAGGACCGCCCCAGGCGCAAAGATCTCCGGCCACCAGGAACCGACCAGCGCCGAGCCGGTGAGCGCGTGACACACCAGCACGGCGTTGTCCCTGGCGGCATTCAGGCGGCCATAGACCGCGTAATGCAGTGTGGGATTGGCCAGCGTACGGCCACACTCCAGCACCAAGTGCTCGGGGAGCACAAAGTCGCCTTCGTAGGTGGGGTCCAGAAGCTTGCTTCTGCCTGCCGCACCCTTCGATGCGACAGGCTCGGCGCTGGTCCCTGTTCGTGCTTCGGTCATATCACTTCTTATTGTGCAGCATGACCCACGGTTGCGCCCGCAAAGGCGTGGCCGTTGGCTGCTTCGATGGCCTGGTCCAGGTCGGCGATCAGGTCGCGGATATCCTCAATGCCCACTGACAGCCGCACCAACTCGGGGGTGACGCCGGTTGCCGCCTGCTCCACTACCGAAAGCTGCTGGTGCGTGGTCGAGGCGGGATGGATCACCAGCGATTTCGCGTCGCCGATGTTGGCCAGCAGGGAGAACAGCTTCAGCGAGTTGATCAGCTTCTTGCCGGCATCGAATCCGCCCTTGATGCCGAAGGTGACCAGTCCGCCCTTGCCTGTGGGCATGTATTTCTGCGCCCGCTCATAGTATTGGCTGGACTTGAGCCCTGGATAGTTGACCCACTCCACGCCGGGATGTTTATCGAGATATTCCGCTACGGCAAGCGCGTTCTGTGAATGCCGCTCCAGGCGCAGGTGCAGCGTCTCAATGCCCTGCAGTAGCAGGAAGGCGTTGAAGGGCGAAAGCGCCGCGCCGGTGTCGCGCAGACCTTGCACGCGCGCCTTGAGGATGAAGGCCAGCGGTCCGAAGGCCGTGGTGTAGGAGAGGCCGTGATAGGAGGGATCGGGTTCGGTGAAATCTTTGAAGCGGCCCGAGGCGGCCCAGTCGAACTTGCCCGCGTCCACGATGATTCCGCCAATGGCTGTGCCATGGCCGCCAAGATACTTCGTGGCGGAGTTGACAACGATGTCCGCGCCCCACTCGATCGGCCGCACCAGCGCGGGCGAGGCGGAGGTGTTGTCGATAACCAGTGGCAATTTGTTTTCATGCGCAATGGCGGCCAGCGTCTCAATGTCCGCAATGTCGAGCTTGGGATTACCCAGGGTTTCGGTGTAGACGGCGCGGGTCTTCGCGTTGATGGCGGCGCGCAGGCCGTCGAAGTCGTCGGCATCCACAAAGCGCACCGTGATGCCCAGCTTGGGCAGCGTGTAGTGGAAGAGGTTGTAGGTGCCGCCGTAAAGCGACGTTGTGGAGACGATCTCTTCGCCCGCCGAGGCCAGCGTGGTGGCGATCAGCGTCTCCGCGGCCTGGCCCGAGGCCGTCGCCAAACCCGCCACTCCGCCTTCCAGCGCCGCCACGCGCTTTTCAAAGACGTCGGTGGTGGGGTTCATGATGCGCGTGTAGATGTTGCCAAACTCCTGGAGCGCGAAGAGCCGCGCCGCGTGATCCGCATCCTGGAAAACATAGGACGTGGTCTGGTAGATGGGTACGGCGCGCGATCCCGTGGTTGGGTCAGGGACCTGGCCGGCGTGGACGGCAAGGGTGGCAAGATGTTGCTGCTTCGTTTCAGACATGATCGGCTCCTTCGGATTCGTGTGAATGGAATTTCCAGGGTTGCGACTGAGGCTCGGGTGCCCCATCGGGGTACCATCTGGGTCGGCACGTTTTGCGATGTGTGGGCATCGAGAACATCAAAAAAAGGCCCGCATCCTCTTCGAGGACCCGGGCCGTTTAACTTCAAGATCGGTTGCGTTAACGCATTCGCCGTTCCCAAGCCGCACGGAGGGGTCCGCCTGCCATACACATACACATGGCCATGGCCGCAATTCCGTGTTTCCCTGAGTTCGGCATTGTTGGCAGTATCGACGGGCGATGGGGCGCGTGTCAAATGATTTGAATGCCGCAAAGCTCAAGATCTCGCAGTCGACGCGGGCTAGTGTGCAGGCGTGCTGTAGATGCTGTCGTGCGTGGGCAACAGGGCTCCGACGGCGGCGCCGCATACCGCGCCAAACAGACCCACAATTGCGGCCGACGCGCCCTTGCCGATTATGAAGCCGTTTGACGGCCCTATTCCGGCGCCGATTGCCGCTCCTCCGCCGGCTCCAACTCCTAACCCGATCAGGGTATTGCGCAGCCGGCGATTGCGGATGAGTTTCACGCTGCGCACGTCCTGCTTCGGAACACTCGCTTCGCCTGTTGCATCTCTCAAGGAGATAGCCGAATCGGACACACTCTCGAAGGCTCCGGAGTGCTTCTTTGAGTTGGTTTCCACAACCTCAATCTTCTGGCCCGGTTTGAGCCCGCTTAGATTTGCCCAGGACACTCGGTTGGATTGGGCAAGCGAAGCACAGGAGAGCGCAAGAACAAGAGTCAGGAAAAGCGTAGTTCGCATGTGAACACCTCCGCTGGATTTGGCCGTGCAATAAAGCCAACGTATGAAGCCAACGTATGAAGCCAACGTATGAAGCCAACCTATGAAGATCGACGAGAGACTCCTACTCCTCCGGCTTCCAGATGTAGGCCCCTGGCTGGGGAAGGCCTATATGGGCGAGAACGCGATCGACGAACTGGCGGACCATCTCGGTGGAGTCGGTGGGGCGGTTATAGAAGGCGGGGATGCAGGGGAAGATAACTGCACCGGCCTCGGCTGCCAGGGACATGTTGCGCAGATGGATGCGATTGAACGGCGTCTCGCGCACGCAGAGCAGAAGCGGACGCCGTTCTTTGAGAGTAACATCGGCGGCGCGGGCGATGAGCGAGTTGGCAAGGCCGTTGGCGATGGCGGCCAGAGTGCCCATCGAACACGGCAGAATGATCATGCCGCTTGAGGGATGACTGCCGCTCGCGATGGATGCGCCGATATCGCTGTCGGAGAGTTGGATTGTCTTGGCCGGTTGCGCGCCGAGCAACTTTTCGAGCAGCCCCGTGCGACCGGAGAGGCCTAGTTCTTCGGCGAGCACGCGGAGGGAGTTTTCGGAGGCGACGAAGTGAACGCGGGAGACGCGCGCGTCGGCTTCGAGGGCACGGAGGAGCTCGCGGCCGAAGATTGCGCCGGAGGCTCCGGTGAGGGCTACAGTGAGGTTCACGGCTTTGATGTTTCCGTTTGATTGAAAAGTTTGTAACTCGTGCCGTCGTAATGGAACACGCGGGTTCTCCTTGTTCCCGACATTACCCAGACACTCCGTATATCTCTGTAGCCGTTACTTCTGCTCTTTGACAATTCAAGCCAGCTTGCACCTTCGTTGAGAACAACCTTTGGACGTGGACCGCCGGTACCGACAACCCAAAACCACTCATTATCTGCGCCAGCGAGTGGAAGGGTTCCAGCGATAACATATCCCAGTTGATTAGGCCCAGACAGGTGAACTTCGACTGCGGTAAATAGCCGATTCAGATCCTTGCCGGACTTTCCGACGACAAAATCGCGATAATACTTGTCGTCTTTCATAGGCTCGGTCAGAACATTGAGTACACCTCTCGGTAGAGGCACTGAATTCTTAAATGATTCGGCGTTTCCGAAGATCGTGCGTTCCGCCGCCGGCTTTGAGACTGGCGATTGCGCCGTGGCAATTACAGCGGCAAAAATCGCGCAAAGCATTACGCAAGCCATTCTTCGTGTTTTGTTCATAGCCTTGCCTCAGTAACGAAGTAGCCTGGGTGCCCTATCCTTGCGACGCCTTCTTTGTCGCAAGGGTGGGAGACCACAAACCCAATCAGCCTATTCACCCAACACTCGCTTGAAGATCGCGTCCACGTTCCCCAACTGCCGCATGTAATCGAACGTCCGTGCCAGCTTTTCCGGACTCAGCAGCCCCGTAATCGCCGCATCCTTCGCCACCTCATCGCGGAAGACCAGATCCTCTTTCCACGACCGCATGGCGAGGGACTGCACCAACCGGTACGCATCCTCGCGCATCATCCCGGCTTCCGCCAGGTCCAGCAGCAACTGCCCGCTGAAGATCAGCCCTCCTGTCAATTCCAGATTCTTCCTCATCCGCTCCGGATACACCAGCAGCCGGTCGATCAGGTCGGTCGTCTTGGCCAGCAGGTAGTCGACCAAAATCGTTGAGTCCGGAAAGATGACGCGCTCGACGGAGGAGTGCGAAATGTCGCGTTCGTGCCAGAGCGGAATATTTTCGAATGCCGCCTGCGCATTTGCCCGCAGTACCCGCGCCAGCCCGCTGATCTGCTCGCTCGTGATGGGATTCTTCTTGTGCGGCATCGCGGAGGAGCCCTTCTGCTTCTCGCTGAAGTACTCCTGCGCTTCGCGGACCTCGGTGCGCTGCAGGTGGCGCACCTCAACGGCAATCTTGTCCAGCGTGCTGCCGACGATCGCGAGCGTCGAAATATACGCTGCATGGCGGTCGCGTTGAATCACCTGCGTCGCCACCGGCGCAGGCTTCAACCCCAGCCGCGCGCAGATGCGCTCCTCGTGTTCCGGCTTCAAGTGTCCAAACGTCCCCACTGCCCCAGACAGCTTGCCCACGCGCATGTCTTCGGCCGCAGCGTCGAAGCGAGCGAGATTCCGCTCCATCTCGGCAAACCAGTTCAGCAGCTTCAGCCCGAACGTCGTCGGCTCGGCGTGAATCCCATGCGTGCGGCCAATCGTCGGCGTGTGTTTGAACTCGAGCGCCCGCCGCTTGAGCACCGCGAGAAACGCCACGATCCCCGCGCGGATGAGCCCTGAGGCCTCCTTCACTTGCAGCGCCTGCGCGGTGTCCACAATGTCATTCGACGTAAGCCCGTAGTGCAGCCAGCGGGACTCGGCATCCAGCCCCTGCGCTTTCAGGCTCTCCGCCACCGCCGTCGTGAAGGCGATCACGTCGTGCTTCACCTCGGCCTCGATCTCGGCAACGCGGGCGGCGGAGACGGTGGCCCTGGTCGCAATCGCCTCGGCGGCAGCGGCAGGAATGACGCCGTCCTCAGCCAGCACCGTGCTCGCCGCCGCCTCCACCTCGAGCCAGCAGCGGTACTTTGTCTCTTCAGTCCAGATGCTGCCCATCGCCGGGCGTGTATAGCGTTCGATCAACGGAGATCTCCTTGCAAAAGACAGCCTTCAGCCGTCAGCTTTCAGCTTTCAGTTGCGGCGCGAACACGCCGGCTGGATGCCTGTGCCAACCCTTTGATTGTACGAGGGGCACGCCTTCAGGCGCGAGGAATCCCGAGGCGTTTGTGGAGTTCGTCGTACAAAAGCCCGCGCCCCGGCGCGTAGGGCTGAAACCACTCGCCGTCGATTACCAATTGCGGGATGGCGCGCTTGCCCACATGGCGAATAACTTCGGCCGACGCGGCCGGATCCGCATCCACATTGATCTCTGTGTAGCCAATGCCGTGGGAATCGAGAAACTGCTTGGCCGCCCGGCAGTCCCGGCACCAGGAAACCGAATAAACCTGCACGCTCATTCTCGTATTTTATGGCGATTGCGCTGCTATCCTCTGTGATGATGACCACGTTGCTGTCTCCCGGCGAGATCAAGGCATTGCTCAAGCTGGAACCGCATCCGATCGAAGGCGGCTTCTATCGCCGCACCTACATCTCATCGGGATCGCTGGCGCTGCCACGCGGAACGCGGGCCCTGGGCACGGCCATCTACTACCTGTTGGAACCGGGGACTTTCTCCGAAATGCACGTCCTCGATTCCGATGAGATCTTCCACTTCTATCTCGGCGATCCGGTGGAGATGCTGCAGCTCTGCCCTGATGGGCGCTCCGCCGTTTTCATCCTTGGACCGGATCTAGCCGCCGGGCAGCATGTGCAATTGGTCGTCCCCGCCGGCGTATGGCAGGGCACGCGTTTGATTGGCGACGGCAAGGTGGCGCTGCTCGGCTGCACCGTCACTCCCGGCTTCGACTTCGCCGACTACCGAAGTGGGAGTCACGAGGAACTGGCTAAGAAATGGCCGGCGGAAGCGGAACGGATCAGGAAGCTGACGAGAAGTTAGCTCCTGCGTTCGCGAAAGAAGCTGCGCAGCAATTCGGCGGACTCGTCGGCGCCAATTCCCTGCTCAACCTGCATCTGGTGGTTCAGTTGGGGATGATTGACAACCGCAAGCACCGACCCCGCCGCACCCGCCTTGGGATCGGCCGCAGCGAACACCAGCCGGTCCAGCCGCGCATGAATCATTGCGCCGGCGCACATGGAGCAGGGCTCCAGCGTGACATGGAGTGTACAGCCGTTAAGCCGGTAATTGTTTAGCGCCAAAGCAGCCGCGCGCATGGCCACAATCTCCGCATGCGCAGTCGGGTCCACATCGCGCAGGACGCGGTTCTGGCCTGCGCCGATGATTGCGCCCTCGTGGACCACAACCGCGCCAATCGGCACCTCGCCGGCCTCCGCGGCGAGGCGGGCCTCGGCCAGCGCTGCCTGCATGGCTTCAAGATCGGTCATTCGAGCCAAAGACTCCGAAGATGGGTGAAGTTAATGACGTTCAGCCCTTGCGACTCCAGGGAATTGCTCAAGGGAAAGTCGAGAGTCAGAATTACGTGCGTTGAAGCCAATCTCGCCAGGGCGGCATCGGTCAGGCCGAGCCACATAAAGTCGCCCGTGGCGATTGTTGCCGCCGGAGTCCATTCCTCCGATATGAGTTGGATCTGCTTCGTGAAATACTGAGACCAGTCTTCTTTGATCCATCCAGGGAGAGCATTCGCCAAGTTAGAGACTTCTGTAAGCACGTGAGGCGTCGTTTTGAGCGCCGAGAAAACCTTGAGAGTTTCGGACAATAACTCGATGTCTTCGCTCTGAAAGCTATTGAGACGCTTGAAGCTGGACACAAGATAGGGATTGAAGCTCGAACACCAACTGAACAAGAGGAGATTCGAATCTAGAATTGCGGGCTTACCTGCGTAAGGCTTTAGGAGGGGATGTTCCGATAAAGTCATGCCGCGCGCTGTCGTAAAGCGACAAGCTTTCCGTCCGTCCCGTCCACCACGACAACTTTGGCCACCCTTCCCAGCGCCATCATTGGTCTGCTTATACCCGAGAGGAGCGAGCCCGCGCCACTATTGTTGGGAACGCTGAAGGTGACGGCCCAATTCGCTCCTTCTCTTTCAATCTCTTCCAGACGAACATCCGTTGCGTTAATGGACAGCTCTGGAAGCAATTCTCTGAACTGCTCGCGAGCGATTTGGATCACTTCTTTCACGTCGAGGCTCATGCCGAATCCCCTTACAGAAGCATTCTACCCTGAAACCAAACCAAAGGCCGCCGGCTGCTGCTGCGTCATGCAGTGCAGCGTGCCCAGTCCCCAGACCAGGTCCACAGCGTGAATTCCGATCACTTCGCGGTCCGGAAAAACCTCCGCCAGAATACTCAGTGCCACGCGGTCGTTGGAGTCATGGAAGGTGGGAACCAGCACCAGCCCGTTGGCAATGTAGAAGTTCGCATAACTGGCCGGCAGCCTTTGCCCGCGAAACACAACCGGCCGCGGCATGGGTAGCTCGACAATCTCGAATTGCTTGCCGATGAGCGTCCGCGCCGCCTTGAGCCGTGCAAGATTCTCCGCCAGCGGTGCATGGTTCGCATCGCTCGAATTGGGCTCGACGGCGGTCACAATCGTCGCCGGCGCAACAAAGCGGGAGATGTCGTCCACGTGCCCGTGTGTGTCGTCACCGGCGATACCGCGATTTAGCCAGAGCACTTGATCGATGCCCAGGTAGTCGTGAAATGCCTGCTCCAGTTGTTCGCGGCCGACGCCCGGATTGCGCTGTTGCACCTTGCTCAACAGGCACTCCTCGGTGGTCACCAGAATGCCCTGGCCGTTGGTGTCGATGGAGCCTCCCTCGAGAACCAACCGGTGCTCCGTACCGTTCACGTTTTGGATGAAAGGCTGCCACTCGGGAACTCCGAGCAGTTCCGTCACCCGGCTCGGGATCAGGTCATCAAGGCGGCAGTTGGGGTACTTGGCCCAGCCGTTGAAGTGCCAGTTGGTAACGGCCACGCGGCCCTCTCGGTTGCGCACAAAGATAGGACCGGTGTCGCGCGTCCAACTGCGATCGGTGGGCCAGAGCAGAAAGGTCACCCGATCGAGATTCGCGCCGGCGCGCTCCAGCATCGACGCCGCGCGCTGCTTCGCCTTCGCATCCTCGGCAAGAATATAAACTCGCTCGCGCGCCGAGAGCAGCCGCACAATCTCCGCATAGATCCAGGGGATGGGCTGAAACTTGCCGGGCCAGTCCTGGGGATTGTGCGGCCAGGCAAGCCAGGTGGCCTCGTGCGGCTCCCACTCGGCGGGCATGCGGTAACCGAGTTCGCGCGGCGCAGCTGCGGCCATCACTTCTTCGGCTCTCCGGACTTCTGCGGTTCTGGGGTCTTGCCCCGCATGTTTACCGGATCGAGAAAACGCCTGGCGATCGGCGCATAGGCATCGATGCGGCGGTCACGCAGGAAGGGCCAGTTGCGGCGCGTGTCTTCAATCAGCGCAAGATCGATCTCGCCGAGCAGAATCTCCTCGCAGTCATGCGAGGCTTTGGCGATGATGCGTCCAAAGGGATCGGCCAGAAAGCTGCCGCCCCAGAACTCAATCCCCGGGCCGGAGGCGCGATTCCCCATCACCTCGCCATGTTCGAGGCCCACGCGGTTCACGCCAGCCACGTAGACGCCATTCGCAATCGCATGTGCCCGCTGGATGGTCTGCCAGGCGTCGTATTGCGCCGCGCCGTACTCGTCCTTCTCCGCCGGGTGCCAGCCGATCGCGGTGGGATAGAACAGCACCTCGGCGCCCTGCAGAGCCGTGAGCCGCGCACCCTCCGGATACCACTGGTCCCAGCAGACCAGCGTGCCCACGCGACCAACGTCCAGATCCACGGCCTGAAATCCCAAATCTCCCGGCGCGAAGTAGTACTTCTCGAAGTAGAGCGGATCGTCCGGAATGTGCATCTTGCGGTAGACGCTGGCAACCGCGCCGCCGGCATCGAGAGTGACCGCAGTGTTGTGGTAGAGGCCCGGTGCTCGCCGCTCAAAGAGCGAGGCAATGACGGAGACGTTTGCCTCGCGCGCCACCTCCGCGAGCTTCTCGGTAGAAGGCCCGGGAATGGATTCGGCTAAATCGAAGAGGCGAGTATCCTCGCGCTGGCAAAAGTACTGGGTCTGAAACAGCTCCGGCAGGCAGACGATGTTTGCGCCCAGCCGCGCAGCCGCGCGTATGTGGCGCACGGCCGCGGCGAAGTTGACTTCCGGGTCCGCGCCCATGCGCATCTGCACCAGACCCACACGGTATTTCCTGGTCTCTGTCATTGTTCGCGGAACGATTCCCTTCGAGCCGCCCTTTCCGGCTATGCAGCGAGGCCAACCCCGGCAGCCGGGATTGGCCTCAAACCTTCATCCAGCTTAGCTCCTACTCATCCAGAATCAGCACCGCCGCGGCAATCGTCGTGGTCCACTTGCCGCGCCGGTCGCCTACCGCCGACTGGGTGATATTGCTGGTGCGAACGATCTTGTTCGAAATGCGGTAGATCTCCTTCTTCTCGTCCCAGCTTGTGTCGGGATCGAAGTCGACGTCGAGAGTTGTCGCCAGCATCTCGGCCGCCAGTTCCTCGGCGTATTCGCCGGCCTGGTCTTCGGTCTCGCCGAAACTGTGATGCTCGCTCAGATAGCCGTAGGCGTTGCGGTCGGCGGGAATGGCCACGCCGATGCTCGAAACGATCAGCCGGTGCGCCTCTCGGGTCGAGTTCTCCGCAATCACCGAAAACACCACCTCGCCGTGATTCAGATACGTGAGCCCTTCCTTGCGCGGGATCACTTTGCACTGCGGCGGAAAGATGGATGAGACGCGGACAAGATTCTGCGAAGCGATTCCCGCATCCCGAAGGGCCAGCTCAAAGGAGGTGAGGCGCTCCTTGTGTTTGCCGACGCCCTTGGTAAAGAAAATCTTCTTCGGGACCATGCTTTTTCCCAATTTCTATGTAGCCTCCGTGGGGTTGAAAATCGTGACCCCCATATAGGGGTCCCGCATGAGTTTATCGCATCCAGGCGGCCTTGAACGGATTTCCCGCCATTTTCATTCGGCGTTCACACGCGAGGCGGCGGTCGCCGCCTCGCCGGCGTTTCCCCTCCCGCCCGATCGAAGCATTTCGCGGCGAATTCCCAAGGCGATTTCGGTCGTGCAAGATTCACCACAACTTTTTGCCGCTTGCCGCGTTTAACAGCTCATGAAGAGGTCCCTCCTACTTGCCATCTCCGTATTGTGCGCGGCTCTCGGCGGTGCGCCTTTGTTGGCCCAAGCCTCCGGCGAAGCGCCCGATCCGTTTGGCCCGGGCCCCGCGACTGCTCCTGTGGCCATTCCGGAACCGAGACCTGAATCCGGCCCGGTCGTTTTGGAATGGGTGCCCCCGGCGCTGGCGCAGTTGAGCGCGCAGGCCGCCGTCAAGTCGAGCTTTACCCTCGACCGCGCCATGCTCGCCGCCGCCTCCGGCCTGATGCAGGAATCGGACGACGACGTTAGACAGGCCGTCAACAAGCTCGACGGCGTCAGCGTCCATCTGCTGCGCTTCGCCGCCGAGGGCGTGGCCGATGAGACAGCCGTCGATGCCGTCCGCGAGGCCTACCACCTGCGCGGCTGGAAACACCTGGTGACCACGACCAACAACGGCGGCCCGCTGCGCAACGGAACCACCGATGTCTGGCTCGTAATGGACGGCGTCAACCTTCGCGGCGCGGTGGTGCTCGCCGAAACCCCCAAGAGCCTCACGCTAGTCACCGTTGCCGGCAACCTGAGCCCCGTGGATCTGCTCCACCTCCGCGGACACTTCGGCATTCCGCGCTTCGAGAGGGACAGGCTCAGAGACGCGCAAATCCAGTAGCCCTCGTTGCCCCTTTGCACACAAATCTTCAGGAATTGGAGCTTCAGGACCCGGTGAGCGGATTCACCCAGCGCAGGCCAGGAAAGCGGGCGAAGTCACGGTCATTCGTGTAGAGGACACCGCCATATTCAATCGTCAAGGCAGCCAACGCGGCATCGGTGGTCAGCGGCCCGCGAACTTGACCATCGACCAACAACCGGCGAAATTCAGACCAGTGGTGCGCTCCCGGAGCCAGAAACTGCACCTGCGGCAGCATCATCCATTGATCGACCACGCGAACGGCCTCGTCCATCGTGAACCGGTCGCCCGGAATTCTCTGATCGGTTTGAATGCGAAGAAACGCGGAGATCGCCTGCCATGGCAGACCCACAGGTTCATCGCAGGAAAGAATCTCTTCTAACCAGACCCGCGCCCTCAAATGATCCGCGCAGGTTGTATCGTAGGCATAAATCAGAAGGTTCACATCGAGAACGATCATCGATATGTCGGACCATCTAGGGCCTCAAGCAGGTCGGAGACTTTTTGATAGCGCGTTCCCAGCCCCGTGTTCACCGCCTTGGGAGTGACCACAAACAGCGTCCTCGGCTTCGGCTGCCGCGTGGCAGTCAGTCCAAGGCGCAGCAGCCGGTTGACGGTCCCCTTGAAGGAATCCCCTGAGCGCTGAACCTCCTGCTCCACAAGCGTGGCCACATCGTCGTCAATGGTGAGAGTTGTCCGCACATCATGATGCTAACCAAGACGGCATCAAGATGTCAATCGCGTCGATGCCTTGGGCCAGCTACGATCCGGTCTTCCGGTTAATCGGGAGTGGCCGGATTTTCTGGCGAAACGCGGCCAGCACTCTATCCATTCTCAAAAGTCACGGGTATAATCTGCGTGCCGTGTCAAAAATCTTTGTCAGCTATCGACGCGAAGACAGCGGACCAGTGGCTCGCCGCCTTGCTGACAGTTTGGCGCGCGCCTTCGGTCCCAACAATGTATTTATCGACACCGATTCGATAAGAATCGGGACTAAGTGGAAGGACGAAATCAATAAGGCCATCCACGAGTCTTCAGTGCTTGTCGTGGTGATCGGCAAACTCTGGCTCTTCCTTCAAGACACGAATGGGCGGCGCAGAATCGATAACAAGAACGACTGGGTGCGTACAGAAGTTTTGTCGGGGTTCGAGGCTGGAAGAACGGTGCTCCCGATTCTCGTCTCGGGAGCCACTCTCCCACGTTTAGAGGCCCTGCCGGCTTCTCTACAGCCACTGCTGGACTCTCAGGGCTACGAACTGAACGACACGTACTGGGAGAGAGATTCTGCGTACCTCTTCGAGCGCATTGAGGCGCTTGGAATTCCCAGAACCTCGTCCGATTCTATCGGCTCTGACCTTGCCTGGCCGCAGCCCATCGACAAATCTAAAGAATTGACCGAAGCCGAGTTGGATCACGCTCTTGCTACGTTGCCGGGATGGAAGATTGTCAACAGAACCCACCCCAAAATGCAAGGTCGCAAAACCGTCGAACTCTATAGAATATTCGAGTTCAAGTCTTTCGAAGACGCAATGCACTTCATGAGCACTGCAGCAAGAAAGTTTTCAGAAAAGGAACATCATCCCGATTGGCAGAACACCTGGGTGTCGGTGCAAGTGTGGCTAACCACCTGGGACATAGGTCACCGCCCCTCATTCAAGGATGTTCGGCTGGCAGAATACCTCGAGAACCTCTATCGAGAATATACTGCGCCCTAACTGGGAACGGCGGTAGTTTGCAAGGATCGGGATCTTCCCCTCCATCCGCGACTGCTGGAGATAGTGCCTGTTTAGCCGTCGGCCCAACCCGCGGATTTAGGAGTTCCGAGTGCATTGCCGGCGGCTCGGAAGCTGCCTCTACCCAAATACTCCCGCAGTTTTCTGAAACGCCTCTCTCGATGCCAACCCAACGCCACCTCGCGCCGCCATTGCCACCTCTAATTTGCAGATGTTAGCCTCATCCTTGTAGATCCCCACGGAAGGACATCCGCTAACAGACATGCAAACCGCCTATAACGGCCTGGAACTCCCCAAAAACGGCCAGCCCATCGACTACAAGAACGGCAAATTTGAAGTCCCCGACAATCCCATCATCCCCTTCATTGAAGGCGACGGCACTGGCCGCGACATCTGGAAGGCCTCGCAGCGGGTCTTCGACGCGGCGGTCGAAAAGGCCTACGGCGGCAAGCGCGCCATTCGCTGGTTTGAGATCTTCGCCGGCGAGAAAGCCTTCCGCCAGTTCTCCACCTGGCTGCCCGACGACTCGGTGGCCGCGGCCCGCGACCTGCGCGTCTCCATCAAAGGACCGCTCACCACCCCCATCGGCGGCGGCATCCGCTCGCTCAACGTGGCCCTGCGCCAGCTTCTCGACCTCTACGCCTGCGTCCGCCCTGTGCGCTACTACCAGGGCGTCCCCAGCCCCGTGAAGCACCCCGAGCAAGTCGACATCGTCATCTTCCGCGAGAACACCGAAGACGTCTACGCCGGCATCGAGTTCAAAGAGGGTTCGCCCGACGCCGCCAAGCTGATCTCTTTCCTCAACGACGACCTTCTGTCCAAAACCAAGAAAAGAGTCCGCGAAGACTCCGGCGTCGGCATCAAGCCCATCTCCATCTTCGGCACCAAGCGGCTGGTGCGCTACGCCATCCGCCACGCTCTCGAATCGGGCCGCAAGACCGTCACCCTGGTTCACAAAGGCAACATCCAGAAGTTCACCGAAGGCGCCTTCCGCGAGTGGGGTTACGAAGTCGCCATCGAGGAGTTCCGCGAGCATGTCGTCACCGAGCGCGAAAGCTGGATTCTCGGCAACGTCGACGCCAACCCCGGCGTCTCGATTGAAGGAAACGCCGCCCTCATCGAGCCCGGCCTGGAGTTCGGCAACCAGGCTTTTCGCGACGCGCTCTACGCTGAAATCAAGGGCGTGCTCTCGTCCATCGGCAAGACCCACGGCAACGGCGCATGGAAGTCGAAGATCCTCGTCAACGACCGCATCGCCGACTCCATCTTCCAGCAGATCATCATCCGCCCGTCGGACTACTCCATCCTGGCCACCACCAACCTCAACGGCGACTACATCTCCGACGCGGCGGCCGCGCAGGTAGGCGGCCTCGGCATCGCGCCCGGCGCCAACATCGGCGACGGCTTCGCAGTCTTCGAAGCCACGCACGGCACCGCCCCCAAGTATGCGGACAAGGACGTCATCAACCCCGGCTCCGTGATCCTGTCCGGCGTCATGCTGCTCGACTTCATCGGTTGGAAGGAAGCCGCCAAGCTCATCGAAGCCGCAATGGAAAAAACCATCCAGCAGAAGTTCGTCACCTACGACTTCGAGCGCCAGACCGCCGGCGCCACCAAAGTCGGCACCAGCGAATTCGCAACCCGCATCATCGGCAACATGTAACGGCAGGGAACAGTGGACAGTGAACAGTGAGCAGTTTCTAGCCGTCTGAATTCGGATCTGTAGCAGACTGCGGCCAGCGGCTGTTCTTCACTGACCACTGTGCACTGTCCACTGTTCACTTGACCAAGGAGGAAGTTCAAATGCGTAAAAAGATAACCATTGTGGGCGCCGGCAACGTGGGCTCCACGGCCGCGCACTGGATCATGGCCAAGGAATTGGCCGATGTGGTCCTCATCGATGTTGTCGAGGGCATACCGCAGGGCAAGGCGCTCGACCTGCAGCAGGCAATACCTATCGAACGATCCGATGTGCGCATCACCGGCACCAACGACTACGCCGATACGGCCCACAGCGACATTGTGATTATCACCGCAGGCCTTCCCCGCAAGCCCGGCATGAGCCGCGACGATCTGCTCCACACCAACTTCAAGATCATGTCCGACGTGGTCTCCAAGGTGGTCCCGTATTCGCCTGAATCGATTCTCATCGTCGTCTCCAACCCGCTCGACGCCATGGTGCAGACCGCCTTTCGCCAGTCGGGCTTCAACCGCGAGCGGGTTCTGGGCATGGCCGGCATCCTCGACTCCGGCCGTTTCAAGAGCTTCATTGCCGCCGAATTGAATGTAAGCGTGCACAACATGAGCTGCCTGGTTCTGGGCGGTCACGGCGACACCATGGTCCCGCTGGTCGGCCACACCACCGTTGCCGGCATCCCGATTACCGAGTTGCTTTCCAAGGAGAAGATCGACGCCATTGTGCAGCGCACCCGCGACGGCGGCGCAGAAATCGTAAAGCACCTCAAGACCGGCAGCGCCTACTACGCCCCGTCGGCCGCCGCGGTGGAGATGGCCGAGGCCATTCTCAAGGACAAGAAGAAGATCCTGCCCTGCGCGGCGTATCTCCAGGGTGAGTACGGCATCAACGGCTACTACGTCGGCGTACCCTGCAAGCTGGGCGCGGGCGGTCTGGAGCAGATCATCGAGATCAAGCTGACGCCTGAGGAAGACGCGGCTCTCAAGCGTAGCGCTGCCGCGGTGAAGGAACTCTGCGAAGTCATCGGGGTCTAGGGGAATTCGTGGATCCCAGGTCTGGATTTTCAGACCTGGGAATCACGATCAATCCATAGCAATGCTGAGTTGATGCCGCACATCCGCGCCGCGAATCCAGAAGATCACGTCGGTGGCGATATTCGATGCGTGGTCGGCTATCCGCTCCAGGTTCTTCGCCACCAGGATGCCCTTCATCGCTTGCTGGGTAAATTGTGGCTTCTCCTCGATCATCTTGAGCAGGTCGGCGTGGGCGCGGCGGTTCATCCGGTCGATCTCGTCGTCCATTTCGCGCACCGTCTCCGCCAGGTGCGCATCGCCCTCGAGCAGCGCCTGTACCGCCGAGCGGATCATGCGGCCGGCAAACTCGCCCATGGCGGCAAAGTCCACGGGCAAGTCGACTTCTCCCATGTTCAGGGTCTCTTTCGTACGCCGGGCGATGCCCATCGACTGATCGCCGATCCGTTCCAGGTCGCCGTTGATCTTGATCACCGCCAGGATGAAGCGCAGGTCGATCGCCATGGGCTGCTCCTTGGCCAGCAAATCGTACGCCATCTCGTCCAACTCGCGCTGCGCGGTGTTGATGGCGGCTTCGTTCTGCTTGACGAACTTGCACAGGCCTTTATCGCGCTGCAGGTAGGCATCCACCGCAGTGTCGACCGCCTGTTGCGCCAGAGCGGCCATGGCCATCAGTTTATCTTTAAGCTCGGCCAGTTGCTGGTGAAAGTGAATGCGCGGCACGGCGTTTTCTCCTGATCAACTATTCTGCATCATTCAGTGTTACAGATCGGCAAAATTCAAGCAATGCGCCGGATTGGTCACACCCAGTGCACCAGAATAGTCACGATCCTTGACAACGTCTCCCCATGTGGAACAGACGAGCGGCGAGCCAAAAGGTTGCGCTCAGCCGCTGAAGACCCGGCTCGGCCCACACGATGAGATCACAAAGCGTCATCGAGTTGCCGATCGAGCCCGCCATTGTGCATGAGCTCGATCTTCCCCAGCATGAAGATATAGGCCGCGATTCCAATCAGGAGATATGCCGCCGCTACGCCAAACGCCCACGCGTAAGAGTGGAAGGCCGTCACCAGATACCCGGTGACGATGGGCGCCGAGATTCCCGAGATCTGGTTGGAGAGGTTGACGATCCCACCCACTTTTCCCACGTCGTTGCGCCGTGCAATCAGCGACGGAAGCGACCAGCCCACCGGCGATGCCGCCGACAGGCCCCCAATCGACATGCTGATCCAGATCAGCGCCCGTACCGGCGTGTGCGCGTGCGCCGCGCCCAGCAGTCCAAGCCCGCAAGCTGTGCCGCCGATCAAAATCGTCCTGCGCACCCTGCTGGCATTCCAGCCTCGCTGCACCAGGAAATCCACCAGCCATCCACCCACCACAATGTCCGTCAACGTGGCAAAAATCCACGGTACGCTGGTGTAAAGAAACGAGTGCAGCATATCGATATGCAGCGCGGACGAGAGATAGCTCGGCAGCCAGGTCAGCAATAGATAGAAGACGTAGTTATACGCGCCCATGCCGATTGCCAACCCCAGCACCTTCCGCTTCGCCAACAGCCCAAGCAGAGGAGTTTGCCCCGTGTCCAGTCCTCTCGGCGTCCCTAAACTGTTCTCGGACTCTTCAATATAGTCCCGCTCTGCTTCGCTCAGCTCGGCGTCATCGTCGGGATCTTTGTACACTCTCCAGAAATAGAAGAGGTACGCGAGGCTGATTACGCCGGTCAGCACAAAGCTCCACCGCCAGCCCGCCAGCAGCAAAGCAACTCCAATCACAGGCACGCCAATCGCCGAAGAAAACTTGGCCGCCGCGTCGAACATCGCCGTCGCCAGGCTGCGCTCCTGCGGCGGAAACCACAACCCCACCGCCTTGGCATTGGCGGGGAACGTCGGCGCTTCGCCCACGCCCAGCAACAGCCGCGCGCCAAACAACCCTCCCAAGTTCGGAGTAGCCGCCGCGCCAAACGAGGCCACACTCCACAGAAAGATGCCGGCCCTGCCGACACGCTTCACGCCAAACTTATCCAGCAGCACTCCAATCAGCAACTGGAATGCGGCATACGTCCAGTTATAGGCGCTGGAGAGATAACCGAAAGTTATATTCGAAATCCCGAAGGCGGCGATCAGCGAGTCATGCGAAACCGACAGATTTACGCGGTCGAAGTAATTGACCAGTACGCCAATCCCCAGCAACCACGCAATGCCCCAGCGGCGGCGGGGCACACCGGTCCGCCTGCTCTCCACTGCTGCCACCGGCTACCTCTTTCAGCTTCCTTGCTTCACGTCGTTTTCGAGCGTGCCGATCGGATCGATGGTGATGCGAATCCTGTCTCCGGCGGCCAGGGTAAAGGAATCGGGAGGGATGATGCCGGTTCCCGTCATCAGCAAGGCGCCAAAAGGGAAACTGTTATCGCGGAAGAGATATTCAACCAGGGTTGCGGGCGCGCGCTTGAGCTCGGCCAGCGTCGTCTCCGCGGAGAATGCTTCCGCGCCGCCGCGCGAAATATCGAGCCGAATCGGGGTCGTTGGCGGCAATGACTCGGAAGTGACGAGTATGCATGGCCCCAGAGCGCAACTCCCGTCGTAGACCTTGGCCTGCGGCAGATATAAAGGATTCTCTCCTTCGATGTCGCGCGAACTCATGTCGTTACCAACCGTGTACCCGATGATCTGCCCGCGATGATTGATCGCCAGCGTCAGTTCCGGCTCCGGCACGTTCCACTTCGAATCGCTGCGGATGCGCACATGGCCTCCCGGCCCGACAACGCGGCTGGCCGTCGATTTGAAGAAAAGCTCTGGCCGCTCGGCCGAATACACGCGATCGTAGAAGTCGCCTCCGCCCGCCGATTTCGACTCCTCCATGCGCGCGCTGCGGCTGCGGTAGTAGGTCACGCCAGCCGCCCACACTTCCTGGCTGCCAATCGGCGCCAGGATCTGCACGGACGGCCAGTCCATCTCGGCAACAAGAGAGTCCACACCCTCGCTCTTCTCGATGACCGACTGCAAATACCCATGCAAATCGTCGTGGGTAAATAGCTCATCCAGCGAAGTCAGCGGCACACGGTAGGTGCCGCCGTCTCTTTCTACGAAACATCCTTCAGTCGTGCGATACAGTTTCACTTGGCCGTCTCCAGTTTCGCAATGATCTTGTCTGCATCGTAGACGCAGCCACCCCACACGCCGCCACTGGCATGCACCAGCGCAGCCCACAATCGAGTATCTTCGGGCAACAGGGGATGCGGCTGCAAATCCGCACGCGGCTTCCGTTGCGCCAGGCGGCGCGAGCCTTCCTCCGCGCCGAAGATGCCATCGCCGTCCCCCACCAGGTGAACAGTCCCAAGCAGCGTCTTGCGATCGATCACGATTTCGATCAGGTCGCCCTCCAGAACCTTGCCGATCGGTCCTCCGGCAAGCGCCTCCGGCGAGATATGCCCGATACACGCTCCCGTCGAAACGCCGCTGAAGCGCGCATCCGTGAGCACCGCCACGTGCTTGCAGTGCGGTAATACTTTAAGTGCCGCGGTGATCTGGTAGATCTCCTGCATGCCCGCGCCCATCGGCCCGCCACAGATGAGGACAATCACATGGCCCTCGAAAATCTCGCCGGATTTGATCGCCTTGATCGCCGCTTCCTCCGTGACAAAGACGCGCGCCGGACCCACATGATGAAACACATCGTCGTCCCCAACCAGCGACGGGTCGATTGCCGTGCTCTTGATGACCGATCCCTCCGGCGCCAGGTTGCCTATCGGAAAACAAACCGCCGACCTGAGCCCGCGCGACCGCGCCTGATCGGGCGACATGATCACATCGTCGGGATCGATTCCGTCCCGCTCCTTCAGAACGCGCCGCAATTCCCTCCGCCTTTTGCTCTGCTCCCACCAGTCCAGGCAGGTATCCAGCGTTTCTCCGGAGACGGTCTTCACTTTTGTATCGATCAATCTGGCCGCGCGCAGGTGGAGCATCACCTCGGGCACGCCGCCGGCCAGGAATACCTGCACGGTGGCAAAGTTGCGCGGCCCGTTCGGCAGAGCGTCCACCAGTCGAGGCACCAGGCGATTCACCTCGACCCAATCCAAAGCTCCCGGTTGCTGCAGACCCGCCGCATGGGCAATGGCCGCCAGATGAATAAGCAGGTTCGTCGACCCGCCAAAGGCAGCCTTCACCACCATTGCGTTGAGGACGGACGCGTCGGTGAGAATATCCCGCGTGCCCATGCCTGACTGATAGAGCCGCATCATCGCGCCGGCCGAGCGGCGCGCCGCATCCAGCCAGATTGGCTGCCCGGAAGGCGCAAGGGCCGTATGCGGCAGCGAGAGTCCCAGCGCCTCGCCAACCACCTGCGAGGTTGCCGCCGTGCCCAGAAACTGGCAGCCGCCGCCGGGCGATGCGCAGGCCCGGCAGCCCATCTCGGCGGCATGTTCCAGCGTGATCTGGTCGTGCGCGAAACGCGCGCCGATGGTTTGTACCTTTCCCGCGTCCTCGCCCGACTCCGGCAGCAGCGTCACGCCCCCCGGCACCAGCACTGCCGGCTTCTTTCCCGAGGATGCCAGCGCCATCATCATCGCCGGCAGCCCCTTGTCGCAGGTGGCGATGCCGATTGTGCCCTTTCCCGTAGGCAGCGAGCGCATCAGGCGGCGCAGCACCACCGCGGCATCGTTGCGAAACGGCAGCGAGTCCATCATGCCGGTCGTGCCCTGGGTGCGGCCGTCGCACGGATCTGTGCAGGCCCCTGCGAACGGTGTTGCATGCAGCGACTTAAGCTCCCGCGCGGCTTCGGCCACCAGCAGGCCCACCTCCCAGTGGCCGGTGTGAAAACCCAGCGCAATGGCCTCGCCGTTCTCAGCCCGCAGGCCGCCATGGGTGCTCAGGATCAGAAACTCGGGGTCGAGCAGACGGCTGGGATCCCAACCCATTCCGGCGTTTTGCGACAAGCCAAAGAGATTGCCGGAGGGCAAGGTAAGCAGCATCTCGGCCGTGAGAGGCAGCGCTCCAGCCGGGCCAGGCGCATGAGTCGCCACGCCGAGCAGGCTGGAGTCGTCCGTCTCCAGCACCGAACTCAGGGGAATGTCTGTGATGGGGAAGCCCTTTCCGTAGTCCAGTATATTGGACGCGGACCGGCTCCCGTCTGCAGGCAGGTGACCAGGCGAGTGGGCCACCCGTCTTTTCCAACCGTCCGCCCGGATTGCATTCGAGCCCGATTCCAGACCCTGAAGACCGAGCCACCCGCCCAGTCCCCCGACGGGCGAGTGGCTCTCTTGCAGCGGTGTGGCTTACATGCCGCTGTCGCCGTTCTGGGCCGGATGGACAACTCGATATGATTGTCCGCCCTTCGACCAGACCAGAAGCAGAATGTCCTTGCCCGCGGGTACGGAGTGAACCTCGCTCACAAACGAGTCGGGGCTCTCGACAGGATGACGATTCACTTCGACAATCACATCGCCCGGAGCAAGACCGGCATCGTCGGCGGGGCTCGCCGGCCGCACGCTCTCGATCGCCGCTCCGTTCACGTGTTCCGGGATCTTGAGTTGCTGACGCAGGTCGGGAGTCAGGTTGGCAACCGCCAGGCCCAGCCTCTCACCCTTCGCCGGACCCGAGCCCGCGTTCTCCGCAACCTCGGCATCCTTATGGAACTCGCCCACCGTGACCTTGATCGTCTGCGGCTTGCCGTCGCGGAGAATGCCCAGGTCGATCACCTTGCCGGGAGCAGTCTCGGAGACGGCAACCTGCAGCGCGCTCCCATTCACGATCTTGTGGCCATTCAGCTCGTGCAGCACGTCGCCGCCTTTAAGCTCTGCGCGGCTGGCCGGAGAGTCCGGCGTAACCTGGCTGACGATCGCTCCAGTTGCGTCGGGAAGGTTGAAGAACTCCGCGTTGTCCGGCGTCACATCGTTCATGCTGATGCCCAGGTAGCCATGATGCACCGCGCCGTCCTTGATCAGCGCATCCACCGAAGCCTTCACAATCTGTGAGGGAATGGCAAATCCCGCGCCCGCGAAAGAGCCGCTCCCGGAGATGATGAAGGTGTTGATGCCCACCAGTTCGCCATGCGCATCCACCAGCGCTCCGCCGGAGTTGCCGGGGTTGATGGCGGCGTCGGTCTGGATGTAGTCTCCCGGTTTGCGCGGGTCATCGGAGTAGGGATTGGGCCGGTTCAGCGCGCTGACAATTCCGCGTGTAACGGAAAACTGGAAGTAGCCGAACGGGCTTCCAAACGCCAGCACGGTCTGCCCCGGATGAAGCTTGGTCGAGTCGCCCCAGGCAATGCTGGTCAGGTCTTTGGCGTCAATGTGGATAACCGCCAGGTCGTTCAGCTTGTCAACGCCCACCAGCTTCGCCGGAAACACGCGCCGGTCGTTCAGCGTCACGCGGATTTGCGTAGCGCCGTCCACGACGTGATCGTTGGTGACGATATAGCCCTCGGGCGAGATGATGATGCCGCTGCCGATGCCGTGCTCGACCTGCGCCGGAGGCCTCGTGAATTGGCCATGGCCTTGGCCGCGGCCCTGCATCGGTCCCTGCGGCCCAAAGAACCACTGGAACTCGCGCGGCATTTCACCTTGCGAACCGCTGGGGTTCTGGTTGTCCTCGCCGCCGGCTTCGTCTCCGTTGGCGCGCGAGGTTACCGAGACGTTGACCACCGCGGGAGTGACGCGGGCCGCAACCGCCTCTACCGCGTTATCCAGCGCCACCAGCGAGGAGACACTGCTCTCGTCCATAGGCGCGGCGGCTCCGATCGCGGCGCCTCCGGCGGCGTGGGCCACCGTGTGGTTGAACACCAGGGCGACGGCAAACAGAAGCGCGGCAACTGCCGCCGCAGGGGCCGCAAGCTTCTTTGCCTTTGCTACTAATGAACTAGTTGATGCTGACATGGCTACCTCTCCATTGGGGTTGAATTTGTTGGTTAAAGTTGAATTACGAACCAGCCGCCATGCAGGGGAATGTAGGCTGGCCGCGTCGGGAACGAACTGACTCTCAGGATCAGCCGGGTGATGGTGATCCGGCTCGCCGGCTGGGAATTCGATTGCACAACCGTTTGGCTCTCAGCGTTTGAATCGCCAGCAGCGCCCGCGTTCGCGCCGGCTTCATAGTCCGCCGTCAGCGCGGCATTTTCACTCGGCATCTGCACCTGCTCCCAGGTGGTAAACACAATCCACTGTTGCTCCACGGGCTGCGCAGGCCGCGCGCCGTCCAACTCCGCTTTCAGGTACACAGCGCGGGGCGAGCCAGCATCATTCGCAGTCTTGCGGACAGACGAGCCATCTGCCCTCTCTCCTGAGCGGCGCAACAATGGCTCCGCGTCTCCTGACGTCGCCGGACCGCTCGCAGACATTACCGCCTTTAGATTCACCGCGCGGATTCCGGAGCCGTCCTGCCCAACTCCCTCGCTCCGAACCGGGACAAATGCACCATCGGCCAGCCACGCCCCAACCTGAGAAGGAACAGGCGCGCCTGAGTTTGCCGCGTACACATTCCGGTCCAAATCTCGCGCCGGAACGAATGCGATCACCTGCGGGCAGCGCGCAAGCTCTATCGCGCCGAAGAGCAGCCCGCAACCAAGCGCACTCAGCAAGACTCGGGTTCCAACCGGACCCAGCGTGTGTTTGCCGCGCAGAATACTGTGGACGCGATGAACCAGCTCCGGGCGGCGTTGCCAGGCGCCCAGTGAAAGAGCCTCGGCGCGCCGCTCCAGACCGCGCTCGGCAAGACTCGCAAGACACGCGGCATAGGCTCGCGGCGCACGAGTAATCCGTATGACGCCGTCGTCGCAGGCCATCTCACGCTCGCGGCACAGGCGGCGCTCGATCCACGCCAGCGCCGGATTCAGCGGGAACACAACCAGGCAGAGCTTCTGCACCAGATTGGTCCAGTCGTCGCGGCGGCGCAGGTGTTCGGACTCGTGAAGCACAATCTGTTCAAGCTCCCCGGCGGTCAGACGGGCGAAAAGCCAATCGGGAATCAGAATGCGCGGCTTCAGGAAACCGATCACGCTGGGCCGTTGCAACTCTGTTGTCGTGCAGACCTGCACGGGCCCGCGATACTCGATAAATGTCAGCCCGGAGTTGAGGCTCCCGTCGGCATCGACGGGTATCGCCTCCTTCCACAGCTTGCGAAGACGGAACGAATGAACTGCCAGGTCACCAGCTCGAAGCAGCGTACCCACCGCCCAGAGAGCCGCAATCGCCAGGCTCCAGCGCGCGTCCAAACTCAACCACGGCCTGGCCGCCGCTTCCTGGCCCGCGGAGGAAAGACCCGCTGCCACAGTAGACCCGGAACCTGAAACAAGCCCAAGCAAAGGAAGGCCGGCGAGTGTGGCAAAAGCCGCGGCCCAGATGTAGAAGCGATCTTTCGCCGAGGTGCGAGGCGCCATGCGGAGGCAGATTGCCAGTCCAAAAGCGACGACGGCGGATTGCCAAAGCGCCGAGACTGTGATCGGCGCGGCCTGCTCCGATGCTGCGCGAAAGGCGGCAGAGAGCGTATCGGCGGCGCCAGTCATTAAGCCAGGGGCGATCCCTATGGCCGCCTGAATCAACGCCGGAATGATGGTAATCGGCTCCATCGGCTAAACCCCCTGCTCAGCGTCGGGCGTTGCGGTGCGTATCGCATCTTTCAGCCGCCCCAACTCCTCCGCGGAAATCTCATCGTCGCCCAGCAGTGACAGCAGCAGCCGCTCCCGCGAGTCGCCGAAGAACCGGCTCATCAGGTGCCGCACTTCCGAGCGGCTCGCCTCCTGTTCGGCAACGCAGGTGCGGTAGACAAATGCGCGGCCCTCCTGCCGATGCTCCACGTAGCCCTTCTGCTCAAGGATGCGGATCGTGGTCAACACCGAGTTGTAGGCCAGCGGCTCTCCGTCCGGCAGGTCGAGCATCAGGTCGTTCACCGCCGACTCGCCGCGGCGCCAGAGAATCCTCATGAGCCTCAGCTCGGCTTCCGTCAGCGTGTTCGATTTCTTTGGAGGCATTCGTGTCCTTCAGATCCAGCAGGTCCATTCCCCAAACAGGGAGTGGCTACACAATCTATAGACGACCAACTAAAGGATTAGTTGCTAGACCGCATTAAATTTTTCGGGAAACTGGCGGGGCCCATGGAACAACCGCCTTCCCAAGGGTCTGTTTTACTTCCCAGGGCCCTGTTTCCTTCCCAGGGCCCTGTTTTTCCTTCCCAGGGCCTTGTCTCAGGAATCAGCGGCAAAAATAACTGTTGTCATCCTGAGCGAACGGGGCCCCAAGTGCTTTTCAGCTTGGGGGTGGTGAGTCGAAGGATCTGCGGTTGCTCTTCGACAGACTTCGGCCTCACCGCACCAGCGTCCGTTCCCACCGGGCCCCTCGCCTTGCAGAGAATTGCGTGGCCTTGGCGCACGATAAGGATATGCACACCCTCTATCGTGCCGTTAACTGCCTCCCGCGGACCCCCCTTATTTCCGGCTTCGGCCCGGCCCAAGAATCGGGTACCGTACCCCCTAACCCCCATGGGGTATAACTTGGGTAACACAACAGCGCGTAGGTCGTTGATATCAAATATCGCGACAAAAAGCACTATTGGCAAAACAGTAAACAGAAAAGTCCATTCTTGCCCCAATTTTGCCCCGTATTTCGCGGAAAACAACGATTTTGGCCAAAAAAACGCCGTCTCTCGCTCCTGATAAGCTGCTCGATTGTTTCTCTGAAGCCTCCGCAGCTCCTGCCACTTCCAGACTGTTTCGCGGCGAAACTGCTTGTATGATGGCCTCAGCGGATGCGCCTCATGGACATATACGAAGAGATCGTGAAACTCCAGCGTGACGGCCACAAGGGAGCCGTGGCGACGATCGTCAACGTACGCGGCTCGATTCCATCGTTCAAGAGCGCCAAGATGCTGGTCCGCGAAGACGGCACCATCGCCGGCACCATCGGCGGGGGCTGCGTTGAAGCCGAGGTGTGGCAGGCGGCCCGGGAGGTCATGGCCAGCGAAAAGCCGCGTACTCTCTCCTTCGATCTGAACCAGGATCCGAAGTACGATACTGGCCTGGTTTGCGGAGGAACCTTGGATATCTTCATTGAGCCGGTCTTGCCTGCGCCGCTGCTCTACATCTTCGGCGCGGGCCATGTGGGATTCGAACTCTCGAGGTCCGCAGGCCGTGCCGGTTTCGATGTCATCGTGATCGACGACCGCGAAGCCTACGCCAGCCGCGAACGATTTCCCGATGCCCGGCAGGTGATCGCCAAAGATTACGATGAAGCACTTTCCGGCATCGCTCCAGGCGACTCAGCCTACATCGTGATTGTGACCCGTGGGCACCGCGATGACATGCGCGTGTTGCGCTGGGCGGTGCAGACAAAGGCAAAATATATCGGCATGGTCGGCTCAAAAAGAAAGGCCATCACCGTCTTTCGCGAGCTGACCAAAGAAGGTTTGAAACCGGAGCTTTTCGAACGTGTCCATTCTCCGGTCGGTCTCGATATCGGCGCAATTACGCCAGAGGAGATTGCCGTCGCAATCGTGGCCGAGTTGATTGGCATCCGGCGCAAAGCGGAGCGTCCGCTGCCGCACATGAGCTGGTTCCACACGCACAAATCTGCCGCGATCGAAACTGCCGGCAATGAACCTGTAACTGAAGAAGAAGCCTGTTGCGGCGAAGCAGAAAAACGGACTTAAACGTCCCTTCTTGCTCTGCTATTGTTTCCCAATGAGAGGCAGTTACAAAATGTGCGGCGTGATTCTCTCCGCGGGCGCGTCCAGCCGCATGGGGAGAGACAAGGCGTTGCTTCCCTGGCCGCCTGCCGCGCCCGGCGCCGCTTCTAACGGCGAGACTTTACTCTCCGCGGCGATCGCTGCGCTGAGGCCGTTTGCCGAGGCCGTTCTAGTGGTAGCTGGGAAAAATGCGGACGACATCGCTCCAGTAATAGCCGCGCATGGGGCATTGATGGTGCACAACCCTGCACCGGAGCGCGGACAATTCAGTTCGCTTCAAATTGGTCTCCGCGAAGTGCTGGCGCGCGGTTGCGACGCAGCAATGATCGCGCTGGTCGATTGCCCGCCGTTATCCGCAGCAAGTATGGAGAAGTTGATAGCATCGTTCAATCGTGCGCTTGCGCTGGAACAATGGGGAGTGGCGCCGGAGAACAACGGGAAACGAGGGCATCCGCTTTTAGCGAGCCGCGCATTGATCGATGCGTTTCTGGCGGCTCCCGTCACAAGCAATGCAAGAGAGATCAAGCGCGCTCATGCTCACCTGGTCGAAGCGGTGCCTGTGCCCGACTCCACTGTAAGCGCGGATTTGAATACGCCCGAAGAGTATGCGGCGCTCTCGAATTGTGACTTGAGGACGTTTTAGATCTTGCTCGCAAAACGATTGAGAGCGGCGGCCAGGGCATCCATCGCCAGGTGGCTGGCGTGCATGGAGGCGGGAGGCAGTCCGCCGACGGCTCGAACCAGCACTTCTCTCTGCAGTTCCCTTGCCTTCGCGATCGTCTTGCCCCGAATAAGTTCGGTAAGCGCCGAGCCGCAGGCCATCGAACAGACGCACCCTTTGGCAAGAAATCGAATCTCTTCGATGCGATCGCCGGAGAGCCTCAGCGTGAGCTTAAGCACATCGCCGCAGGCTGGATTCTCGATCTGCACGGTCGCGTCGGGATCGGCAACACTGCCGGCGTTGCGCGGATGTTCGAAGTGATCGAGAACCTGAGGGGAATACATCCGGGACACCTGTCAGACGATTGCAGAATATCCAATTAATTCGCTGCCAACGCCTTTACCTGCGTCTGCCGCAGTTCAAGAACCTCAGCGATCAGAAACAGATCTGCAAGCAGGGCGCGAAGGTGCATGGACGCGTTCAGATTGTCGATCAACTGCGAGCTGATGGCAGGCTGGGCCAGCACCAACTCAATCGCGGCGAGGGAGCTTTGCGCATCCCGCGCCAGCACCGCAAAGAACGCCTGGTAGAGCTCGGCCGGGGCGAGCTGCTCCTGCTTTACCACCGCCGCACAGCTCTCATCTATCCCGCGCAACGCATCGACCGCCCGGGCCAGATGCTCGCGAAGCTGCTTGCCGGACGGGCTCCCTTCATCGGTTAGGAGTCCCTGCGCTGCATACGAAAGCGTAAATTCGTAGCACGCCTCAATTGTGTCGCAACGTTCCTGGATATCAGTCGGCATCGCTTGGCGCGTATCCTTCCTTCGGTGGCGATGACTTTTCAACTGCCCATCGCTTGGGATCGTGTTCTTCGAGATAGAAATCGCGGCTCATGTAGCCGAAGATCATCGACTTGGTAATCGGCAGCTTTTCCGGCCGCACTCCGAAATATACATGAACCATAATCAGCGCAATCAACCCCACACCGGCCAGGCCGTGCAGCACGTACATCATGCCCCAGGTCAGGTCGCCGAACATATAGGGATTGCGCGTGAAGAGACCGAGAGTATTCACGCGCTTCATCATGAACACGCCGGTGAGAATTACCGCGAGACCGGACAACAGAATCACGAAGTGATAAAACTTGTTCTCCAGCGGATACTTTGCGAAACGATCCGGCGGCGGCGTCTCTTTTCCAATTGAACGCAACAGCCTTCTTCTGGCGTCGCGCAAGTCGATCTTGTCAGGCCAAATCGACCAGAAGTCCAGAAAGAACGATGCGTGAAAGATGTGAAAGATCACCGATGCCGTTAGCACCAGGCCGGCGATCCAGTGGTAAGTCACCCAGTCGAACTTGATGCCCACCTTGGGAAGAAACGCCGTGATGAGCAGCGCGAACATCGAGATCGCCATGACCCAGTGAAAGGCGCGCGCGACCAGCGAGTGCCTGGGGACGCGTTCGGGAATAGCGGACACGATAGCGGGGGAATCGCTCTTTGCGAACTTTCTTGGCGCGGCAAAGACGCCCACGTAGAGCGCGTGAACGATCATGAACAGCAGGCCCGCGATCGCCATTACCCAGATCAGGTACCACGCAATATGGATCGGAACCGTTTGTCCCCAGGGACTGGTTGCCCAGGTTATGAAGTCCATGTTGCCTCCTGCACGCCGCCGATGGCGCGCTTGACCAGGTTTCTCATCAGCGGAATTTTGTATGCGTTGAACTGGAGCGGGACCGCACCCTGCACGGCGAGTTTCCCTGCCATCTCCCCGGTGGTTGCATCGGCCGGCTTGCCGCGAACCGCGTCTTCGACAGTCTTCAAGCGCATCGGCCTGGGGGCCACGGCGCTTACTGCGATGCGGGCGCGGTCAATTCTGGCGTCTGAGGGATTGCCGCCCGTGAGCACCATCGCCGAGGCCACGTTCATCAGCGCGAAATCCCACACATTGCGGTCGCGCACTTTCTCGAAATAGAACCTCGCGCCGGCCCACGTGGAGGGAATGCGAATGGCGGTGAGCAGATCGCCAGGCTGCAGAATATGCAGATGCGTAATATCAATCTCGGGGCCGAGGAAGTAATCTTCCGCGTCGACAACGCGTTCGCCCTTCGGTGTCTGAATGACGAACTTCGCATCGAGCACAATCAGCGCGGGTGCGGAATCGGAGGGATGGACAGCGACGCAGCGGTTGGCGCCGAAGATGGCGTGTTCGCGATTGCGGCCCACCGGCGTGTCGGCGTAGCAGATGTTGCCGCCGGCGCGATAACAAGGCCAGCCGCCACGATAGTACCAGCAACGCGCGTCCTGCGACACATTGCCGCCAAGTGTGCCCTGATTGCGGATCTGCGGCGAAGCGACCACCGCAACAGCATCCGAAAGCACCGAGTACTTTGCCTTGATTTCGGGGTGATTCGCTATCTCGGTGAGCGTGGTCATGGAGCCGATCTCGACTCCGTCGCTCGTCGAGCGAATTCCCTTGAGCTCGTCGATTCCGCTCAGATCAACCAGCACCTTGGGCCTCTTGATGCGGTCTTTGAGCCAGTCGAAGCTGTCGAGCCCGCCGGCCATCACCCAGGCCTCGTCCCCGTGCTGCTGCAACAGCTTTTGCGCATCTGCCGCCGAGCCCGGCTGAAGCAGATCGAAGGCGGGCATCACGTCTCGTATAACTGCCATAGCTCTCTCCGTTCACATCGCGATCGGATGTGGGCCGTTCAGATATGGGCCATAAGGGGATGTTGCATCGGACGTCCCGCTTCCAGCGACGTCAGAATCGTGTCGGCATTCACAGGCGCGCGCCGGAATACCTCGTCGCCCACTGCGTCCGAAAGTGCATTGAGGATGGCCGCGCAACCACCGCCGACAGGCGGTTCGCCAACTCCGCGCGCGCCCACCGGCGTCTCCGGATCGGGGATATCGAGCGCTTCCCATTGCATATCGACAGGCACATCCAGAATCGTCGGAGGCCTGTTCTGATAAAAGCGCTTGGCCACCGGTAGCCCATAATGCGGGTCGTACACCCACTTCTGTCCGATGGCGTGAGCGATACCTAACGTTGACCGGCCCAGGATCTGGCCGCCCAGCGCGGCCGGATGCATCACCGTGCCCACATCGGCATAGGCGAGGAAATCGAGAATGTAGTACTTGCCGGTCTCGACATCGACCTCGACTTCGGCGAAGGTGGCGACAAAAGAGAACGAATTGCCATCGTGCGGGTATTTGTCTTTGGCCGATACCACAAGTCCCTGGCCGGCAAGATTTGCCACGGCGGCCTTAGTCATCTTGTTGACGTCGGGGGTTGCGTCGTGTCCATCGTAGATGCCCCCGAGTTGAATGGCGCGCTGAGCCGCCTGCGCGAAACTCAGGCCCGCGCCGCCGCCCTTGCGGAAGACACGCTGGTTGGCGACCTCATACTCTTCCGGCTTTCCGCCGAGCGACTTTGCGGCAATCTCCTTGAGCTTCTGCTTGCACTCGTTGGCCACGGCAAACGAAGCGCGTGTCATTGCGTGCGTCGTCTGACTGCCTCCCGACGCGCAGGTATAGGGGAGATGCTTCGATGTATCGCCCCACACAACATCGCAAATCTCCCATGGCACGCCGAGAACTTCGGCGCCGGCGCGATGCACATCGATCACCGATTCGGTTCCGAGGTTGCCTATGCCCGATTGGAACTGTACCCGCCCCTGCGGCGTAATGACGAGGAGCCCGTCGAAGCCCGTTGAGCCGCCGACAAAGCAACTGAGCGAAACGCCGACACCGCGCACTTTGGAGCCAATCCGCCTGGGCTGACGCGCCACTCGCTCCCGCCATTTGAACTGCTCGGCGCCGCGGTCAAGCGCATCCTGCAGAAAGCAGCTTGTCGTGTGGCCTCGCTTGCCATTCATGGCTGGTCCGAACTCGGCCTTTCCCTCCGGACAATTGACTCGGCGCAGAGCCACCTGGTCGACTCCGAGCCTGCGCGCGGCCTTGGCCAGGATTGGCTCGATGATGGCGATTCCCTGCATACCGCCTGGCGCGCTCTGCGCACTGCGCGGAGGGGTATTGGTCATCACTGAGATAGCGCGCTGGCGCATGGCCATCGGCTGATACAGCAGCGAAACGATACGGGCCGCGGAAGCGCCGTCACCCTGCGCGTCGTAGGCGCCGCTATTGCACACCGTGAACATGTCGATAGCCAGAATTCTGCCGTCCTTGCCGAAACCGATCCTCAAGCGCCCTTCAACGCTGGGCCGCGCGCGGCCAATGCAGTGCTCCTCCTCGCGGCTGATGCGCATCATCACCGGAGCATTGAGCTTCTTGGACAGTAGCGCGGGAATGATCATGGTCAGCCCGCCGGTGACCTTGCTGCCGAAGCCGCCGCCGGTGTATTCGCTGATGAACACGATCTTGTCCTGGTCGATGTTCATCCATTTCGCAATCGCTGGCTTGGTCTGGTAGGTGCTCTGCGTGCCTGAGTGAAGGAAGAGCTTGCCGTTCTGCCAATAGGCCATCGCAGTGCGAGGTTCAAGGCACTGGTGGCTGACGTCGGGAATGATGAAGGTTTCGTCGAGGATGAGCGCGGCGTTCTTGAAGCGGGCATCGATGTCGCCGAAGGTCCACTCATCGGGCGCATGACCCATGGGCAATTGCCCCTCGTCGTAGTCGGCAAAGTCCTGATCGGTCCACTTCACTTCTTTAAGCTGCGGAATAGGCGGATTGGGCGGATCGGGGCGAACCCAGACGTTGCCATCCTCACGGGGATTGGGTCCGCCGGGTCGAAGGCTATCCAGCGGATCGACCACAAACGGAAGCCTCTCGAAGTCGATCTTGATCTTCTCGATCGCTTCGGCACAGGTGAGCTCGTCGACAGCGGCGACAGCAAGGATGGGATCGCCCATATATAGGGGCTCGTTTGTCAGCGCCTGCTCGCCCCACTTGCTGGCCTTGATTACCGTGCCATTGTCGCTCAGGCTGTCTGCGGGCGCAGGAATGTCGTCGGCGGTAAGAATCGCCTTGACTCCCGGCATCGCCAGTGCCTCGTCCATATCGACGTGCCTGATGCGGGCGTGAGGCATGGGACTGAGCACCAGCCTGCAAAAGAGCATGCCCTCGGCGCGGAAGTCCTCGGCGTATTTTGCCTTCCCGGTGACCTTCGCCACCATGTCGTTGGTCTGGTAGTTCTTGCCGATCAGCTTGTATCCGGCGCCGTAGACATGCTCTTTCTTCTCGGCGGGCTTGGTTGTTTTCTGCGGAACGCTCTCTGGCATGGCTCAGGCCCTCCTCATGTACTCTGCGCCGAGCATCATGGCGTCGAGGATCTTGTTGTAGTCCTGGCAACGGCAAAGGTTCCCGGAGATGCCGTGTGCGAGTTCGGTACGAGTGGGGCTGGGATTTGCCTTCAGAAAACCGACGGCCGACATGATGAAACCGGACATGCAAAAGGCGCATTGGAAACCCTGTTCGTCGACCACCGCCTGCTGAACCGGATGCAGCTTGCCATCGGCTGCCGCCAGGCCTTCGATGGTTGTCACCTGGCGGCCGCGCACGGTGTGGGTCAGCGTCGAGCAGCTATAGTGGGGCACATCGTCGATGAGAACCGTGCACGCTCCACACTCGGCGCGGTCGCAGCCGAGCTTGGTTCCGGTCAGGCCGAGCTTGTAGCGCAAGGTCCATGCCAGCGTTTCCTGCTTCATCACGTCGACGCGCCGCGACATGCCGTTCACGTTGAGGGTGATCAGGCGTTCGCCGGCGGAAGACATCTGACCGTGGACCGCTGAGGAGATGAACTTGTAGTTCGCCGCGGCGACCACGCCGCCACTGGCGATGACTCCAAGGATGAACCTGCGCCTGGTGATCGACCGGGCCTTGGCATCGGTCGCCCGCAGCTCTGGAATCTCTGTCATAGCCGATTCTCCCGCTTCGATTTTTTTCTTAAGGGGCAGCATTGCGGAGTTCGGGGATTGCAATGCTGCGGATATATTAGCGCCCGGCTCCGGCTTTTGGGAAGAGTGCCGGGAACTGAATTTGTATGATGGCATGACAAGTACATTGAAACCGGGGACCTATATCGGGCGCCCTCCTCAGATTCCCGGACACAGCAGTTTATTCGGTCGGGATTTCGACTTCGGTATAGCTACCCGCCGTTGCCGCATTGACTGCATCCACAACAAGCTGAATGTGTGGCAGGAGAAGCCCCGATTGCTGTTGACCGAGTACCATAACCGCAATCTTGCGCCGATCGAGATTCTGTTGATAGCGCATGTTTTTTGTCTGTGGTCACCAACAAGTCGGACCCGCCACTTTCCGCTGCGTTGAGCAAGTCGCCATTCTTTAGCCTGGCCCAGCCTTGCTGGAAAGCGGTGAGGACGGAGTGCTCCTTGAGATACTGCCGGATCGGAACGGGAGTCACTTGATCGAAGAGGATGAGCATCTACGCCGCACGGATCGGCTCTTTATCGAGGCTACGCGCGGCAAACTCGATAACCGCCTTGACCTGCTCACGATCAAGCCCGTCAAACCATTCCATGAGGTCGTCGATATTAGCTCCTGCGGCAATATTCTCAAAGATGGCGGAGGCAGGCATACGAGTCCCCTTGAGTACCCAAGCCCCACTTACCTTTCCAGGAATGCTCTCCACGTCTGGGCATTGCGACCAGTCCAGATTTGCCATTGCCGGAACCTCACCTTCAAGATTACGCGAAAATGCGCTTTCTTCAAGAGCCTTATGCCTCGCTCATCTCCCTGCCCTTTGCCTCGCGGCCCATCAATGCGAGGGTGGCAAGCGACAGCGCCACCACAATGACGGTGATGGCAAGCACGGCTGGATAGTTGCCCCAGCGTTCGGCAGCCAGAGCCTGGCCCTTGCCGTTCCAGGAAGTAACAAGGCCGCCTAACTGGTAGGCCAAGCCCGGCGCCGTCGCTCGCACGGGAGCCGGCGAGAGCTCCGTGAGATACGCCGGAACGACTCCCCAGGCGCCCTGCACCATAAACTGCATCATCACTGCGCCCAGGCCCAGAGTGATGGCCGAATGTCCGTACGCGTAGAGCGGAATGACCGGAATTGCCAGCAAAGCGGCAGTCACAATGGCTCGTTTGCGTCCCCATCTTTCCGAGAGCGCTCCGAATACAAATCCGCCGGCAATGGAGCCGAAGCCGTAAAGAACGCCAATAAGTCCGATGGTCTCCGGCGAGAGCCTGGCCTGCACTGCCAGGAAGGTTGGATACACGTCCTGGGTGCCGTGCGAAAAGCTCATGAACGCCGTCATGAGAAGCACGAGGAAAAGAAACGTGGGCAAAAAGGCCATAAGGTTGGCGGGCACAACTGGCGCTGCCGATCCAAGGGCGGCTCGTGCCTGACGGCTCCTCTTTCCGGCAAGCCACACCGGAGACTCAGCCACCCTGGCCTGTACATAGAAGACCAGGATTGCCGGCAGCGAGCCGAGGACAAACAGCCCCCGCCAGCCAATGCTTTGGAAGAAGAACGCGAAGGCCGCGGAGGCCAGAATCGAACCCAGCGCGTAGCCCTCCTGCAAGATGCCGGAGAAGATGCCGCGGCCTTCCTTCGGCAGTGTCTCGAAAGCCAGCGCCGCGCCAACCCCCCACTCGCCGCCCATGGCTATGCCAAATAAGGCTCGGAGCACGAGCAACACGCTGAGCGAAGGCGCAAAGGCGCAGGCCAATTCGATCACCGAAAAGCTGAAGATATTGAACATCAGCACCGGCCGCCGGCCATAGAGGTCGGCAAGCATTCCGAACAGCAGTGCGCCGACTGGACGAAATGCCTGGGTCATGAAGACCGCGCCGAACACCGCCGAGGGCTGGGTGTGAAAGTCACCGGCAATCGCCTTGACGCAAAAGACGAGCAGAAAGTAGTCCAGGCTATCGAGAGTCCAGCCGAGAAAGGCGGCAAGAAACGTATGGCGTTGCGGAAGGCTCAGCCGGCGGAAGTGGTCGAACACGGACATAGGCGGGAGGATACCAGACCGGAAGCGGGGATGGCATGGCAACGATCGCGTTGCCGCCCAGGAAAAGTCTCAACAGCAGTCAGGCTGATTTCTGGAACCGGTGAGTCTCAAAAGCGGCAAAAAATATTTGTTGCAACGAATATATTGTCTGCTGCGTCTCATCGATATAAGGGTAGTTCGCGCTCGTCCGGGAATACACCCTTGCTCATTCACGCGCCCGGCACGGGTGTATTCCACTTCCTTAACACCAAAGCGCCCCAATTTCTGTATTGAGAGGACTCGATCGATGAAGCGTTTAGCGATTGTGACTGGCATTCTCGCCCTGGCGGCTCCCCTGGCCATGGCGCAAGCTCCGGCAAGCACCTCAACCTGGGTCTCCGACCCGGTCCACAGTGAAGTTGATTTCACCATTACCCACATGGCGATTTCCAACGTGCATGGGCGATTCGGCAAGGTGGCTGCCACCTTGGTGTACGACCAGGCGGACGTAACCAAGTCTACGGTCACGGCAACCATCGACGTTTCCACCGTAGACACCGGCGAAGAGGCACGCAACAATCACCTGAAGACCCCGGATTTCTTCGAAGTCGCCAAGTTCCCCTCTGCTACGTTTACCAGCACCAGCGTGGCGAAAAGCGGCAATGGGCTGATTGTGAACGGGAATCTCACGCTTCATGGCGTAACCATACCCGTGGTGCTTAATGTGGAAGGCCCCACCGGACCGGTCCAGGGAATGGATCACAAGATGCACTCGGGATTTTCGGCGACCACCACAATCAGCCGCTCGGCCTTCGGCATTGGGACCAAGTTCGGGGCATCCATGGTTGGTGACGACGTGAAACTCAGCGTCGATCTGGACGTGGCAAAGCAGTAATGGAGCAATGAACGGAGGCTGACGCGGAGGTCTGGCGGATTCAAGGCACCCGGCCTTCCCAAGCCCCGTCATGGACAGAACTGGAGAAAGCCGATGGCAGGCCTGAAACTCGAAATCGTGCAGGAGCGCCCCTTTCCCAGTATCGAGGAAGAGGCTCTCCTAAACCTGCTGCGCACTTCCGACTGTCTGCACCGCGCGTTTCACCTCAAGACCCGCAGCTGGGGCGTGACTTCGACGCAGTATAACGTGCTGCGGATTTTGCGTGGCGCCCAGCCGCGCGGACTCACCTGCGCCGCCATCGGCAGCCGGATGATCACCGCCGAGCCCGATATTACACGGCTTCTGTCCAGGCTCAAGGGGCTTAAACTCATTCGGCAGCAGCGCGACAAGCATGATCGCCGCGCGTTATGGACACAGATCTCGGAGGCAGGACTGGAACTATTGCGGGCGATGGATCCAGTCATTGAGCGGGTTCCGCCGGAGTTGCTCGGACACATGAACAAAGCGGAATTGACGGAACTGATTCGCCTGCTGGAACTGGCCCGAAAGAGTGGTGAGGAGATAACGACGTCGGAGAGCAGCCAGGATCTGGATCGGGAATGAAGAAAAGCACGCGACGGCGTATGGCTAGCTCGCCACCACATTTTTGGCGACAACCTCTTCGTCCACCTCCGCCTGAATAATCTTGTTGTGCAGGCAATAGAGGGCCAGCTCAAGGCGGTCTGAGACCCCGAGCTTGTCGTAAATCTTGCGCAGATAGTTCTTGACGACCTGCTCGGTCGTTCCCAGTTGAAAGGCAATCTCCTTATTGCGCCTGCCTTGGGTGATGCAGGTAATGATGGCCATCTCCTTGGGCGAAAGGCGTGGCTGATTCCGCGGACTTACCAGGGCGGCCGCCTGCGACCGATAGGCCTCAATCACCCAATTGACCGATTGATTGTCGATCCAGGTTTCGCCGGCTGCGATTCTGCGCACGCACCGGACCAGCAGGTCTGGGGAGATGGACCGGGAGATGATGCCGCGAACGCCGCGGCGATAGAGCTCGACTGTGTGGTTCTCGTCAGCCGAAACGGCTTGCACGATCAGCTTGACCTCGGGAGCGGACTTCAGCAGCTCGGGAATCACGTTCGCCGTTCCTGTAAGCAAGCTTCCCTCAAGCAGAACAATATCCGTGGGGTAGCGTTCGATGGCCAAGCGGAGATTTTCGAGCGAATCGGCCTGGGCAACCACACGCAAATCGTCTTCCAGTGCGAAGACCTTGCGGATGCCTACACGATAGATTGCCTGTGAATCCGCAAGGATAATCCGGATCGCGCCGGGCTTGGCCGGAGTGTCGACAATCTCGCCTTCAGGAGCATAGTCCATCGATTCCATAGTAAATTGCCGCCAAAACCATTGGTAATCTTACCGTTCCGCGAACTGGTACTCATCGATCGTGGATGCGGCAAGGTACTGATGGTGGCTTAGAGAGCAGCGTACCACACGTCCGGTGCAATGAACCAGCACATCCCGAGGGGTGCCCAGCACTGTGCCCGGCATTCGCAGCGAAAATTGGATGTTCTGCCCCAGCTTCAGGTTCCGATCCAGGGTAAACAGAACCCCGCTGGCAGAGACGTTTCTGGTCAGGGCGGTGACCTCGGACTTGCCGGAGTTCACCACCACCGGAAGCGCAAGGGGGAACCGCACCGCGCATCGCACTTCCTGGCGCGTATTGGACTGAGGGGGAATATCAGACATTGAGAGTAAATCCGATCTCATTTCATTCATAGGCAGCACCTGGACCTGTATGGTCCCTTGTGTCACTGTAGCTGACTTTGCGATTTCCACATACGGCACGAAAGTTATCTGCGAGGTAACTGCGCACAATGCCAAGAGATAAACCTCGCGAGCGGGCCGCCAAGAGAGGTACTCCGAGCCGGCCAAAAACTGCGCGTGGACCGTTTATGTATTTGAAAATAAAATGTTTGGCCGAGACTCTGATCGAGATTTGGCTGCAAAAACACAGACGGGCGGTCCCGACAGACAGGCCATCTTCACTTTCTGGAGTAGTCAGATGCGAGGAAAGAATGCCGCTGAGGCTCCAACCCACCGCTGATCCTTGTTGTGGTCCACTCCCATCATCTTGCCCCGGCCGAGGCGTACCAGCGAGAGGACTGGAGTCAGGCTGGCATTGTCGGGCCACAAATAAAGGATGCGGATCTCGGCCTGGGTAAGCCCCTGCGGTGTCTCGATGGTGGGTACGAAGTGCATACGCTGCTGCAGAAGAAAGCTGCCTCGAAGCTCGGCTGGAATCTCCTCCAACTGTGCCTGGGTCGGCTCAAATTGAATTCCCTTGCCTGCAAAGGAAAACAGTGGCTTGAGCAGAAGGTCGCCGTACACTGTCTCCGGTCCCGACCCTGCCGGAAGAGGCACTCCCGCCGCGACAAGATGCTCCCGGCCCGGCCCATCGAGGAAATCGCTCAAAAATACCGCCGGAGGAACGATCGCGTCGTGCGCAGGCTGCCGCGAGAGCCAGGGAATGGAAAACTTGCTGAGGAGGAAGTACCAGTTGGGATGGCCCGCCCACTCTACATCCCATGTATGGGTCAGGTCAAAGGGCAGCCGCACGCCGCGCGCTTTCAACTCATCCGCGATAGCCCGGTTGTAGATGCGATGGATCGGGACAAGCCGCCCGCGAACGTCGCGATAATGCAGCTTGTTCCCCTCTGCTTCAAGAGCGCGGATATCCACCACTGCGATGCCCAAACGGGCAGCGGTCACCTCAAAATCAGACCTGGTCTTCTGATACAGCGGATCCAACTCCGTGAGGACCACATTCTCCGGATCGTGGCCGCCGAGTATCGTTCTGGACAAAAGCGCCCAATATTCCGCCTCTTCCAGCCCGCTGAGAAAGGCGCCCAGCCCTTGATTCAGCCCGAATATCTCGCGGTAACCAGCGCAGATTACCGCCTGGTATCCATATAAAGATGGAAATGCCTGGATCTCCACCAGCCTCGGAACCAGCTCGCCGGTAGGGTTCCGAATCAATGCAAAGTCGGCGGTAACGAAGTTGGGATGCGCCGTTTCGCCCGCCACCAGGTAGCCCGCGGGAATGGCCGAGCGCGCGGCCGCGAGGCAACCGGGATTCCCCTTCACTGCAGCGGTGAGCTCCGCGCCGGCAGAGGCCATCTCTTCTAGCTGAGAAAGCCGCATGAATATGGGGGTCTCTGCGACACGAAATTCAACTCGCGCGCCGCTGCGCTGCTCCAGAAGCGCCAGCAGGGCTGCGTACTTTTCTGGCTTGAAACCGCGGTTGAATTCGGTGCGCAGCTCGGGAATCAACTTTGGACCCTCTCAATAAGAGGTTAGTCGTGGCGCAACGAATAAGAACGCTCATGCGGAAGATAATTCCTCTGCCGCACGGGAAGGTGGCGCCCCGGTTACCTCCGGGCAATTTTCTGCCGATCATTTGGATCCCCAGACGTGCGTCGCTAAAGGCGAACGGAACACGTAGATTCGAACGACTGGGAGAAACAGATGGCGAATGCTCGGTCGCTCTTAGGCTCAGAATGCACTCGGAATAGTGCAAAAATGCCTATCATATTAAAAGAGGCTCGCAATATTACTTTTGTGGTAGCGCAAATAGCCCTTTCCGGTTACCATGTAGGCGCAGTAGTTTCTCAAGCAAGGAGCGCACGACCATGATCGGCAAGTCATTTAATGTTCGCAATCTAATTCTAGTTATCTCCATCACGGTATTAGCCTCTTACTCATTTGCCAGCCCGATATCGATTCCACCCATGCCGCCCCTTAAGCCGGGCGTGACCATGGCCGCCAGCCCGATATCGATTCCGCCCATGCCGCCGCTCAAGCCGGGCGTGACCATGGCTGCCAGTCCAATATCGATTCCGCCCATGCCACCACTCAAGCCGGGTGTGACCATGGCTGCAAGCCCGATATCGATTCCGCCCATGCCCCCCCTTAAGCCGGGTGTGACCATGGCTGCAAGCCCGATATCGATTCCGCCCATGCCCCCCCTTAAGCCGGGCGTGACCATGGCCGCCAGCCCAATATCGATTCCGCC
>Ga0182014_10000250_pt1 | contig 68779 bp, 60 predicted proteins | sample 612S2DmetaG_FD_120489 | JGI IMG/M metagenome (GOLD analysis project Ga0182014, IMG submission 120489) | Permafrost microbial communities from Stordalen Mire, Sweden - 612S2D metaG | ecosystem: Environmental > Terrestrial > Soil > Wetlands > Permafrost | place: Sweden: Stordalen | collected...
ATTCGATTGCGAGATAACGGAACTCATTTATGACTGACGTCGTGATGCCCCAAATGGGCGAAAGCATTGTCGAAGGCACCCTCACCAAGTGGCTGAAGAAGCCGGGCCAGCGCGTGGAGCGCGACGAGCCGTTGTTTGAGATCTCCACCGATAAGGTGGATACGGAGATCCCCTCGCCCGCGGCCGGCGTGGTGAGCGAAGTTCTGGTCGAGGAAGGGAAGACGGTCGGCATCAACACCGTGGTGGCGCGCATTGAGGAAGGCGGCACGGCAGCCGCCGCGCCGGCAGCCCAGGCTCCCACACCGGCGCCGGCCGCGCCACCCGCTCCGGCTGCAGCGGCGCCGCCGCCTCCTCCGCCCGCGCCGGTGGTGGAAGCCGCCGCGCCGGGTTCCGAGACGGCCGGCCCGATTTCGCCGTTGGTGCGCAAAATGGCGCGCGAGCACAATATCGATCTGAGCGGGGTGAAAGGGACCGGCGCCGGCGGACGCGTCACCAAACAGGACGTGGAAGCCTACCTCGCGCAATCCGCGCCGGCGCCAGCAGCCGCTCCGCCCGCTCCGGCTCCGGTGGCTGCCGCGCCGGCGGCGCCCGTGCCCCAATCCCTGCCGCCTTTGCCGCCTCCGGGAACGGCCAAAACCCGCGTCGAGCCGCTCAGCGCCATGCGCATCAAGATCGCCGAGCACATGGTGCTCTCCAAGCGCACTTCGGCTCACGTCACCACCATTCATCGCGTGGATATGACCGAGGTCGCCAAAGTGCGCGACCGCAGCAAGGCCACTTTCCAGGCGAACTACGGCTTGCCGCTGACTTACCTGCCGTTCGTCACCCGCGCCGCGGCGGTGGCGCTGCGCCACTTCCCTCTGCTCAACGCCTCGCTCGACGGCACCAACATCCTCTACCATAACGAGGTCAATATCGGCATCGCCGTGGCCCTGGAGAACGGTCTCATTGTGCCGGTGATCCGCAACGCCGACGAAAAGAACGTGCTGGGCCTCCAGCGGACGATCGTCGACCTGGCCGCACGCGCCCGCTCGCGGCAGCTCAAGCCCGACGAGGTTGCCGGCGGCACGTTCTCCATCACCAACTTCGGCAGCTTCGGGAGCCTGGTTGGCACCCCGATCATCAACCAGCCGCAAGTGGCGATCCTGGGAGTGGGCACGGTGGACAAAACGCCGGTGGTGATAAACGACGCCATCGCCATCCGTTCCATCTGCCATCTCTCGCTCAGCTTCGATCATCGCCTGGTCGATGGCGCGCTGGCCGATCAGTTCGTCGGCAAGATCAAGAACGTGCTGCAGGACTGGGCCGAAGAAGTCGTCTAACTGCCCAGCGTAAAATCATAGCCACCGATGAACACCCATAAATCCCTTGCTCGCTTTATCGGTGTTCCTCGGTGTTCCTCGGTGGCTATCGGTTTTCCGGGCCTGCTATGACCGGCCTGGAAGCGTTGTGGAAAGGTTTGCTCGCCGGGCTGGTGATCGCCGCGCCGGTAGGGCCGGTGAACGTTCTATGCCTGCGTCGAACCTTGTCCAAGGGCTGGAAGTCCGGGCTGGTTTCGGGCTTCGGTGCGGCCGCGGCGGACGCGTCCTATGGCGGCATCGCGGCTTTCAGCGTGCGCGTCGTGATCCAATTCCTGCGCGCCGAAGAAGCCCCGATCAAGCTCATTGGCGGGCTGCTGCTGATCGGGCTCGGAATTCGTTATTGGCTGCGGCCGGCCACCGGCATGAGCGGCAGCGGTGCCGATCAAGAAGGGCGTACCGATTTCGCTTCGGCGTTTCTGTTGACCCTGGCCAATCCCACCACCATTCTTTCGTTTCTCGCGGTGCTGGCGGCGCTGGGCACCGCGGCGCCTGGTGACCATCCGGTCACGGCGCTGGTGGTGGCCGGCATTTTTTCGGGCTCGATGGCGTGGTGGATCTTGCTTGTGAGTTCGGCCCAGCGCCTGCGGGACCGTTTTGACGAATCGCGCATGAGGTGGATGAATCGGGCGGCGGCTTTGGCCATCGGCGGATTCGGGGTAATCACGTTTGTCTCGGGCTGGCTCAAGAGCCGGGGTTGAAGGAAGCTGTCAGCAGTCGGCGGTCAGCCTTCGGCTAAACCGCGGCGGCTGATAGCTGGTTGCTGAAAGCTTGCCGTACCTACCGCCCCAGTAACTGCAAATAGGCGCGACGGGCGCCGGGGTCGTCGCCGTAGGGGTGATCGAGATAGAAGCCCAGCCATTGGCGCGCGCGCCGGTTGTCGCCGGAGCGCAGGTACAGGTCGCCGAGAGTGCGCGCGCAGAGCGAGAGACCGGGGTCGCCTTCGACGTGCATGCGGCACTCGTCTTCGAGGTGCGAGAACACGCGGCGCGAATCGAGCACGGAGACACCGGCCGGAGCGTCGCGGACGAAGACCAGCGCGGAGGCATCGTCATAGACCAGTTTCCATTCGCCCGTGGAAGACTGCGCCAAATCGAGGAGCAGCGGATAGAGCACGCCGGAGTTATACTCGAAGCCGTTGACGAGGATGGCGCCGATGCCGTAACGGCGGAGGGTTTCGGCGCGGCGCTGATCGCCCGGCGGCGTGCCTAGGATCAGGCGGTAATCCTGGAAGACGGTTTCGCTCAGGGCGCGCCCGTCGATGAAAACCCGCGCGCCCCGCCAGATGAGATAGCCGCCGTCTTCATAGGTGTTGAACAGCGGCGCGCGGATTCCGGATTGGCTAAGAAAGGTGGCGGCGCCGGAGGGGAATCGCCATTCGGCGGCCCGCAACTGGAAGAATCGGCCCTGGGCGCAGCCCGCGACGATTCCGGCGGCCACCAGGGCCATGGCGGCAAAGGTCGCGAGCCGGGGGGAACGGCTTGACTTGCCGGGTCTTGCGGGGAAATAAGTCGCCAGCAGGATCGGCGCGACCACCCCCACCAGCATTTCATTGCGGAAGGCGATGAGCGAGGCGGCGGCGAAGGCCGCGAACAGAATCCAATCGGCGGGTCTGACCTTGCGCCAGGCGAGCGCGAGCACCGCGGCGGCGCCGTAGAGCAGCAGATCGAAGGCATAGGGCGAACCCCACAGGCTTGGTCGCGACCATTCGATGAGGCTCGATTGCAGCGTGCTCTGGCGATAGCGGAAGAGGGCGGCCACGGCGAAATACCCGTTGGGATTGAGGGCCGAAGCCAGCACTGCGGCGGCGCTCCAGGCCAGCAGCCGGCGGGCGTCCGGGGCGCGGCGCACAAGGGCCTCGGCGGCGTATGCGCCGGCCACCACCCAGCCCAGGAAGAACCCGCCATGACAGTTGGCCCAAACCAGGGCCAGCGGAGGGAGCAGCCAGAGACGGCGCCGGTCCTCGAAGAGCGCGATCCACAGCGCGACAAAAAAGTAGCTCAGAATGGAGGGCCGGTCGTGGGCGAACTCAATGGCCAGCGAGGCAGCAGCCAAGGCTGCGGCTACACCCCATAGCAGCGAGCCCCGGCGGCGTCCGGCAACCCAACCGGCCAAAGCGCATGTCGCGGCCAACAGCAGCGCTTTCCACAGCACCAGGCCCACGAACCCGCCCGCCAACTGAATGCCGTACCAGACGAGCTGCGCCAGCCACTCATGGGTGAGGTTGAAGTGCCGCACGGAGCCCTCACCGGGGTAGGCGGGGGGCGCGGTGGAAGTCGTGAAGGCAAACGGATCGGGATCGGGCAGCCGGTGCTGGGTGGCGATAAAGCGGCCGCTGGCCAGGTGCCACCAGGCGTCGGTATCGGCGAACTCGGTGGAGAACAAGCCGATCAGGAACAGGGCTGACAGCGCCAGCAGAACCGGTGTAGCCCAACGAGCGAAGGGAACCGAGGGGGCGGCGGGCTTGGACAAATTCCGAGCATACCAGACCCAGGCCAGGCGGGTGCCGTGGTCAGCCTCCGGTCACAGCCCCTCCCAAGCAAAATTCGCTTCATTCCACGCTACTTAACACTTCTTGTCTCTAACTTCAGACCATCCTCGTGCTACCTCTTAAGATGGGAGGAGCGGCCCGTGAGGCAGGCTGGAGTCCAAGCCCTCGAGCGGTCGGGAACATACACAAACGCGGACCCAAACCGTTCTTGCCGAAGCCACCAAGCTATTGAAAATAAATAACCGGATGAGATTGACTGAAGCCATCCCCCTTGGTCCCGCGCGACCGAGGCACCCGAGCCGGCCCAGGCAAGCCGCCACCCCCGTTGGCTTCGCCGCGCAGGAAATGCACCGAACGAACCCAGGAAGTTATTGAAAACAAAGGAATGTTGAAAACTGCGCACCAGCCGAAATGGCAGCGCCTGCCGGCGCCGCCCCTGGCATGGCATAATGCGGTCGTGGTTCGGATGATCCTCCTCCTCGTCCTGCTCCTTTGCCCCAGCGGCCTTTTGCAGTCCGCCCAGGACGATCCGGGGCGGGGGCTCGATCACTTGCCGCGGCTGAAAAGCGAGATCGAAAGAGACCGCGCGTTAAGGCTCGGTTTCGAGGCCGTGCTGAGCGGCGATCTGGATGCGGCACGGCGCTACCTGCCCCTGGTGACCGGCAGGCCGTGGCTTGGGGAGATGGATTTCCGCGGCGCTTGCGCGTTGGCGCGGACGATTGAGGAGAAGCCTGGGGATGGCGGACCCGAGACACAGGAACCCGCCTTGGCCGAAAGCTTGGTGCTTGCCGCCGGGCTCCACAATCCGGCGTTGGCGCTGCGCGAAACCGGCCAATATATGCCGCTCACAGGCGGAAGCCGGCTTTTCGAGCGATTCGTCCTGGCTGCCCCGGACCAGGCGATGGGCCTGGCTTCGGGCACCAGCAAGTCGGCGCGCGCAGTGCGGGATCTCCTGTCAGCCAGCAACTCACCCGAATTGGCGCTGCTGGCCCGTCTCGCCCAAGATCCCTCTATCGACCTGCCGCGGCGCGGCCGGGTGGCCATCCTTGCCGGACGGATCGCGCGTGGCGAGCTTTCAATCGAGTCGGCGCTGAGGATTGCCGGTAGCACGCCAAAGTTCTTTGCCACAGTGCTGGATATGCGGACTGCCGGCGCGGACACGGCCCCCTTGGACCGGGTACTGGAAAACGAATCCCTGGTGCTGTGCCAGGCCGCGCAGCAAGACCTGGATGGGGTGCTCTCGAGCGACCTGGCGCATTTCCGCGCCGTCGACCTTTACGCCTTGCTCGCGTTCGGCCGCGCCGAAGCGAACCCGCGGGTCTTTCGCGCGGTCTTCGATCGGCTGCTCCTGCCCAAATGGCAAGCCGAAAAGCCGGCGGGTAATTCCTTTACCGGCCTGCTCGATCGGACGAAGAACTGGGAACTGCGCGATTTTGCCGCAGGCGCGTTGGGCGCGGGCCGCTTCGACGGTCTTCTCTCCGTCGAGGGGCACGAAGTCGTCAGCCGGCTAGCCCGCGGCGTGGATCGGTCCAGCGACCCGCTCAAAGAGGCGATGCGATTGGCCGAGATCGTCGATGCCACCAGTAGCACGGCGTTGATCGAGCAGGTGGCCGCGATTGTTTCCGCGGAATTTGTCCGCTGCCGGGAGGCCGGCGACCTTCGCGGCAGCACTCTGTACGGGCTGCTGGCGGCCAAGCTCTCCATGGATGGGATCGCCACGATCGCCGCGCCGTATCTGCCGTTCTTGCGATCGTCCGAGTCGCTCGATACGGCGCTCCTGTTCGGCGCCCGGAACGATTGCATCGAGCGCTATTTCTTTTACGACGACGACGATGGCGTCGAGTCTTTCGAATCGTTCCGCAAAAGCTACGAGCACGATCCCGCCTGGGAGATGGAAGATCGCGGCAAATATGTGCACCTCACCGGCCGCGGCCCCGAGGGCCGGCGCATCGAGATCTTCGCCAACGTTCCGATTGATAGTCACCTGCCGAAGAATCGGGCTCTCGAAGGCGAAGCGGAGCGGCGCCAGCGGGCCATCGCGGCAGCGCTGGACGAGCGCGGGCTGGTAGCGACGGTAGTCGTTCATCGTGGTCATAGCTTCTGGGTGGAAAAGACGCTGAGCTACCTGGCGAAGACCACCCGTCTGGTGATCCTAGGCAGTTGCGGCGGGGCCATCGAGATCCACGCGGTGATCGAAGCGTCGCATGACGCGCAGGTGATCGCGACGCGCGGCATCGGCGAAACCGAAATCAACGACGCCATCCTGAAGGCCGTCAACGATCGTATCCTCGGGGGCGAGCACACGATCCGGTGGAACAGTTTCTGGCAGGAGCTCGAAAGCCGCTGGGGAAAGAGCGCACTCTTTCGCGAATATGTGTCACCCGAGCAGGACTCCGCCACGGTCCTTTTGCGGGCGTATCACCGGTTCCTGGATGCCTTGAACTGAGTGTGCGGAACAAATTTCCCCGCGCGGTGTCTAAACCCGCATGACAGCGGACATCGCCGGCTGCTTCGAGGACCTGCGCCACGCGGCGCGGGCCCTGCTTCACAATCCGGTCTACGCTCTGAGCGCGGTGGGAGCCATTGCCCTTGGCATGGGCGCTACTACCGCCGTTTTCAGCACCGTGGACCGCGTTCTGTTCCGTGCTTTACCGTACGCGCGGGAAGACCGGCTGGTGTCGGTCGGCATGATGGCGCCGCTCGACACCAACGAGTTCATGTTCGCCGACGAGCTGACGGACCTGCGCCACAATCCCGGTCCGTTCGCCGAGGTGACTTCTTTCGAAGCCGGCGCGCGCGCCTGCGATCTCAACCAGCAAAACCCGGTGCGCCTGGCTTGTCTGCGGGTGGCCGCGAATTTTCTGGAAACTCTCGGCGTGCCGCTGGCTGCGGGCCGCGGTTTTTCCGCCGCCGAAGATCTGCCCAACGGGCCACGCGTCGCCATGATTTCCTATGGGCTCTGGCAGAGCCGCATGGCCGGCGACCCCCATGCCATAGGCCGCACGCTGCTGCTCGATGGCGCCGCCGTGACCGTGGTGGGCGTGCTTCCCAAGGATTTCGAAACACCTACCCTGGTTCGCGCCGATGTGCTGGTGCCGCAGGCGTTGAACGAAGCTACCGAACACTCGGGCCGCGCCTTCCGCGTCTTTGCCCGGTTGAAGCCGGGGATCGGCGTGGCGCAGGCCGTGGCGCAACTCGGTCCGCACTTCGCTCGCGCCCTCGAAACCGTGCCGCCGCAATTTCGCAAGGAAGTCCACCTGCGGGTGCGGCTGGTGCGCGACCGGCAGGTGGGCGACGCGCGGCTGGCTTCCCTGCCGCTATTTTGCGCGGTGCTGGCGGTGCTTCTGATCGCCTGCGCCAACGTGGCCAACCTGATGCTGGCGCGCGCCGTCATGCGCCAGCGCGATATCGCGGTCCGCTTCGCTTTGGGTGCGCCGCGCTGGAGGCTGGTACGGCAGGCGCTCAGCGAAAGCCTGCTGCTGGCGGCCATCGGCGGAGCCGCGGGGTGCGCGCTGGCGTATGGCATGGTGCGCGTTCGTTTCCATGGCGCCGGGCGCGCTGCCGCATCTGGAAGAATCGTCCATCGACGGACGCGTGCTGGTATTCACCGCGCTGGCATCCATCGGCGCCGGAATTCTGTTTGGCATGGCGCCCGCCCTGCGCTTTCCTTCCGGTACGCTCACCGGCGGCTGGCGCTCCATCGGCCCGGCGCGCGGCGGATTACGAAGCGTGCTGGTGGCGGCGCAGATTGCCGCCTCGCTGGTGTTGCTCACCGCCGCCGGACTCACCCTCTGCAGCTTATGGAAGCTTTCCAGCGTTCCGCTGGGGATGGAAGCCGAGCACGTGGTGACGGCGCATTTCGTGCTCGGACGGCAACTGTATCAGCGCGACATCGATCAGATCGCCTTCTTCAACCGGCTGGAACAGCGCTTGCGGGCATTGCCCGGCGCGCAGGCCGCCGCCATCACCGATTCGCTGCCCCCCATCGGCGGCACGCGCGGCCGGCCGCTTTCCACCATCGCCGTGGAGGGCGTGCCGCCGCGCCCCGAAGGCACCGGCGGCATGGTGGCTTGGCGTTACGTGACGCCGGGATACTTCGCCGCGCTGGGAATCCCGATCCTGCGCGGCCGCGGGTTCACTGAAGCGGATCGGGACTCGGGCGCCCGCTCGGTGATTCTGGACGAATCGCTGGCTGCCCGGTTGTTCCCCGGCCGGGACCCGGTGGGCGGGCACATTCTGGAAGACCACGGCGTATGGTGTAGGGTGGTCGGAGTCGCGCGCGCGATTAAGAGCCGCGGTCCCGCGGAGGATGCGGACCCCGAATTCTACACGCTGCGCAAGCCGGCGATCGACGACAATTTCCGGCGTGCCGAACCCCCCACGGGCTGGCGGGCCGCCACCGCGGTGGTGCGCACTTCGCTGTCGCCCGCTCTGGTAGCGCAGGAACTGCGGCAGGCGATCGCATCGCTCGACCGCACGCTGCCGGTGGAAACCGAGACCATGCAGAAACGCCTGGAGCAGGTTACGGCGCGGCCGCGCTTCTACGCCTGGCTGCTGGGTTTGTTCGCAGCCATTGCGCTGGCTTTGGCCGCCTTCGGGCTGTTCGGCGTGATGTCGTTCCTGGTGGCGCGCCGTACCCGCGAATTCGGAGTCCGCGTGGCGCTGGGCGCAACGCCTGCCGCCATCATGCGCGCCGCTTTGGGGAACGCCGCGCGCTGGGTCGGCGCTGGAATCTTGGGCGGCATTGCCGGCTCGCTGGCGGTCGCGCGCTCGCTACGCTCGATTCTGTATCGGGCCGATGGCGTCGACCCAGCCGTGCTGGCTGCCGGTGTCGCCCTTCTCGCCGCGGTGGCGCTGGTGGCCGCCGCCATCCCCGCCCGCCGCGCCGCCAGGCTGCAGCCGCTCGAAGCGCTGCGGGAAGAATAGAATCCCCGTGACTTCCCTTCGCGACATCTACGGAATCTTACCCGACCTTGCGGGTTACGAGTTACCCAAATATAAGATGTGGACGTAGACGCCCAGCCGGGTGTTGTAAGCCAGATAGTAGCCCGGGTGGTCCGGATCCTCGTAGATTACGATGTTGTCGGAATCCCACAACCAGCCGCCGCAATAGCCGATATCGGCCGGAGAGACGGAGAAATAGAATCCCCCGAACCAGAAGCGCGACGGGCCGCCTCCCACCAGGCGAAACACGTGGCTGGGGCCGAAGCCGCCGCTGAAAGGGCCGTTCTGCCAGGGGTGGTCCAAATGATACTTCGGATCGTTCGGCCCGGACGAGTGCCCTACCCACTTATTGCCATCCACGTGGGGAGCGTCCGGATGTCCGGGCTTTTCGTTGAAATGCGCGGCAGGCGCCGCGGCGGGAGCCTTGCGAACCTGCTTGGGACCATTAGCCGGAGGTTTTGCGGGAGTGAATGTGTGCGCCGCTCCGCCGCGCTCTTGCGCGAACCCGGCGCTGAATGCCGCGAATGTGAGTAGAGTGAGTAAGCCGACGGCTGGTTTCATAGTTCTCGATCTTATCCCATCCGCCGCCCTTTGTTCCACCCCACCGCGTTTCCATTACCGCCAGGCCCTCTTGTACCGGCAGGGCATTTCGTTGTAAGGTAGCAAAGAAAAGGCGAAAATGGAAACGAATCTGTCTCTCGGGTTTCCGGAATTCACCGAGGAGCTTTCGCACCGCTCCCGGCCCTCCCTGGATGCGGTGGTGGCGCAGTTCCGCGCCGCTCACCTGGAGCCCGATTCACCGGTGCGGGCGGTCCACCACCAGGCGGCGGCCGAGGGAGTGTATGCGGAAATGTCCGCCGCAATCGAACCCCGGCTGCGGGCGGCGCTCGAAAAACGCGGCATCGCGCGGCTCTATTCCCACCAGGCCGAGGCGTTCGAGCGCATCGACGCCGGCCGGAACGTGGTGATCGTCACTCCCACTGCCAGCGGCAAAACCCTGTGCTACAACCTCCCGGTATGGAACCGGCTGATGCGCGACCCCGACGCCCGGGCCATGTACCTGTTCCCCACCAAGGCCCTGGCGGAGGACCAGTTGCACGAGTTTCAGACCGCCGTGGAAGATATGGGCGCCGACATCCGCGCGTTCACTTACGATGGCGACACCCCGCAGGATGCCCGAAAAGCCATTCGGCAGCGGGCCAATGTGGTGCTGACCAATCCGGACATGCTGCATTCCGGCATTCTGCCGCATCATACCCGCTGGGCCCGCTACTTCGAAAGCCTGCGCTATATCGTCATCGACGAATTGCATTATTATCGCGGCGTCTACGGCAGCCACCTGGCCAATCTGCTGCGGCGGCTGCGGCGGATCTGCGAGTTTTACCATTCCAAGCCGCAATTCATCTGCTGCTCCGCCACCATCGCCAACCCGCGCGAGCTGGCCGAAGCCGTCGCCGAAGAAGAGTTCGACCTGGTGGAGCGCAACGGCGCGCCGCGCGGCGAAAAGTATTTCATCTTCTACAACCCGCCCGTGGTCAACCGCCAGCTCGGAATCCGCCGCAGCTATATCCACGAGACCCGCCTCGTGGCGATGGAATTTCTGGAGCGGAACCTGCAAACCCTGGTTTTCGCCAACAACCGGCTGGCCACCGAGTTACTGGTGACCTATCTCAAAGACGCGCTGGACCGCGGCCGCTTGCCAACCGAGACTGTGCGCGGCTATCGGGGCGGCTATCTGCCCAAGGAGCGCCGCGACATTGAACGGCGCCTGCGCGAGGGACAAATTCGGGCGGTGGTGGCGACCAATGCGCTGGAGCTGGGTATCGACATCGGCTCGCTCGACGCCGTCGTAATGGCCGGATATCCCGGCACCATCGCCTCGAGCTGGCAGCGCGCCGGCCGCGCCGGAAGGCGGCAGGGAACCTCGGCCGCTGTGCTGGTGGCCTCCAGCGCGCCGCTCGATCAATACATCGTCGAGCACCCGGATTATTTCTTCGGCCGCTCGCCGGAGCACGCTTACGTCAATCCCGATAACCTCGAAATCCTGCTGGCCCACCTGAAGTGCGCGGCGTTCGAGCTGCCCATCCGCGAGGGCGAAAAATTCGGGCGGCACGACACCGCCGAGATCTGCGGATATCTCGAAGAAGCCGGGTTTCTCCATCACTCTTCCGGCGCCTGGCACTGGACCAGCGACACCTATCCGGCCGATGCCACCAGCCTGCGCTCGGTATCGAGCGATAACTTCGTGGTGGTGGATATTACCGGCGAGGCCAACATAATTGCCGAGGTGTCGTTTACCACGGCACTTACAACTCTCCACGAGAAGGCCATCTATTTGCACGAGGCGCGCCAGTATCATGTGGAACGCTTCGATTACCAGGAGCGCAAGGCTTACGTGAAGCGGGTGGATTGCGACTACTACACCGACGCCATCGATTACACCCAGGTAAAAGCGCTGGAGGAGTTCGAGTCCGAAGCGTTTCCCTCCAGCGTGCGAAGGGTGCACGGCGATGTGCGGGTGAACCGCCAGATCGTGGGCTTCAAGAAGATCAAGTTTTATACCAATGAGAACGTCGGGGCGGGGAAGCTGAACATGCCCGAGCAGGAGATGCATAGCACGGCTTTCTGGCTGCACTTTCCGGCGGCGTTCCTGGCGCGGTTGGCCGGCGAATTCACGGCGGAGGAAAGGCAGAGCGGCATCGCCGGCCTGGGTACCGCGCTGCGCACCGTGGCGGCGTTGTTGTTGATGTGCGACCCGCGGGATTTGGGCGTGGCAATGAGCGAGCACGACACCGGCAGCCTGGAGGCGTTCGAGCCCAACCTGTATCTGTACGACGCCTATCCCGGCGGCGTGGGCATGAGCGCGCCGCTGTACCGGCTATGCCCGCGGCTGCTGAGCCAGACCGCGGAATTACTGGCCTCCTGCGGGTGCGACAACGGCTGCCCATCCTGCGTCGGCCCGGTGGGAGAAGTGGGCGCGCGGGGGAAGGAAGTGGCGCGGCGGATTCTGGCGGAAGTGCCGGCGTGAATCCGGTGGCCGCAGGACAGGCCTCCCGGCCTGTCCTGCAACCTAACCGAACGGCTGTGCTGAGCCTTATTGATACACAACTTCCGCCGCGTAGCCGACGAGGGCGGTGAAGTAGGAGCTGATCGAGCCGCCAGCCGTGAGTTGCGCGGTGAAAAGCCCGTTCCCGTTCGACGGGTTGCCCCCCGAAAACACATCGAGCGAACCGGTCGAGCCGTTTGCCTCAGCGGCCGCGGAGACGGCGGACAATTGATCCAGGATCGACGCCGGCACCGTGAACGTGTCCTGGCCCGCCGTCGTGGTGCAAACGAATTCGGTTCCGCTGCCCGACGCCGCGGTGGTGAAACCCGCGATCTCCACCAGGTCGGACGCGTTTCCGCCAGTCCAGTTGAGGGTCAGGCCCGCGCTCCGCGTGACTGTCGTCGGCAACCCGCCCGTAATTGTCAGCGGTGAGCCGAGCGTGATCGATGCGTTAAAAGCGCTCACGTCCTTGCCCCCCGCCCCGGCCAGCGTGTAGGTGCCCGCGACCAGCGTTCCGTTTCCGTATCCTACCGAGGACGGCAGGCCCTGTTCGCCGATCTGTAGCGAATACAGGTTGCCCGACTCGGTGAATGCCGTATTGTTGAGGTTGGAGCCGCCCGGCCCGGTGAGCGTGACCTTCCCCGCATCCAGGCTAGTGGCGGCGCCGCTGGTGGATACCTGCCCCTGGCTTGACGATATCTGGACTACCTGGCAGTTTCCGCTCGTTCCCAGAAGGGTCACCGACAGTGGGATTGAGGCCAGCTCAAAGCCCGTGTACTCGGTGAACCCTCCCGTCCCCTCGGCGATCTCCACCGAGCCCAGCGATGGGATTGTCTCGCTGAACTGGGTGATCGAAAACCCGCCCGCCGTGTACGTTCCGCCCTGGTCGAAGTTCTGCAACTGAGAAGTAGTGAAACCGGGCTGAACGCAGGCGTTCGCGCCGGCGTTGGGGGCGATCGAGATGAACGTTGGATTGCTCAGTGCGCCGTTCACCGAGACCTGGAAGGAAACCGTGCAGCCCGTAGGCACGTTCGAAGGCAGCACGAAGTTGATCTGGTCCGTGCCGGCGAGCCCGGGCGCGCGCCCGGCGTACAAGGGCGTGATGCTTACGCCGCCCACGATCACCTGCACATTGACGCCATTGGCCTCGAAGTTATAGCCCGGCGAAGCGGTATTATCGCCGGTGGTTACCGGGCCCATGCCGGTGGCCCACGCAATCAGCGTCTGGCCCGGCTGCGCCGGCGAAATCGTAAAGCCGCCAACGGAGCCCGTGGTGAACCGGTCGACATCCAGTTCTGTCGCAGAGATGTAGTTTTGGATCACCGCGAGCCCGCTGCCCGAGCTATCCGCCGTAATCAGGCCGATCTTGCGCTGCACCACGGTCGCGGGGAAAGGCGTGCTGGTCGAGCCGCCGTTATTGGTCACCGTCACGTTGTAGTTGCCCGGGGCGAGGCTCGATGGCAAGATCGCCGCGAGCTGGTTGACTCCGTTCTCGTTATAAAGGTAAACAAGATAGGCCTGCGTGCCAGCGCCGCCCGAGGCGGGCGTAAAGGTAATCTCTCCGCTGGCGGCGCCCGCACATAAGGCAACGGTGCATGAGGTCGGAAGCGGAAAACCGAATTCAACCAGGCCGCTCGCGCTGAGGTTGGTCCCTTTCACCACGAAGACGCTGCCCTCAGCGATATTCGCCGTGTAGCTGCCCGCATCCAGCACGGCGGTGATGTTCGGAGTTGGAGCGGTAGAGCCTCCCCCGCCCGGGGTGATAGTCCCGCTGCCGGAGAAGCTCACGGCAAGGTTCGTTGGGAACGTACCTGTGGAGGTGCCGTTCAGCGTCGGAAAGGAGCCAGTCGCTCCCGCATAGGTGCCGGTGCCTCCGGTTACCGTCGCCGATCCGGAGCCGCTGGTCGCCTCACCCAAGAACAGCGCGGTCGGCACAATGAGGTTTCCCGTGATGGTGTTGGCGCCGCCGGTCAGGGTGATCGTGAACGGGGCGGTGACATTGGCGCCGGTGACGTTGGTGACAGGAACCGTCGCGGCGAACGTCCCGTTGCCGATGTTGGATAGCGACGTGGACGGTCCGGCCACGACCAGACTCGTGCCCGTGGCGGACAGGGTTACCGTCGCGTTCGTCACCGTGAGCGTCGTCGAGATGGGTGTCGCCGCATTGGCGATGGCTCCCGCCAGAATTGCGAGGGCGCAAGTTTTCATGATTCGCGTCATTGAAGTCTCCTCCGGAATGTACACGCCGGAAAATACCACGGAACAGCTCAATGGCCGATGGCGTTTTGTGCGTAATTTCACACTATCGCTGGCTCAAGCCGCCATCCACCGCTAAAACCTGCCCGGTGATAAATTTCGAGGCTCTCAAATAATACACCACCGCGTCGGCAACTTCCTCGGGTTTTCCTCCGCGCCGCGCCGGAGTGAGTTCGATCAGACGTTTGCCGCGCTCGTCGATGTCGTCGAACGGAATGACTCCGGGAGCCACGGAGTTCACGCTGATGGCGGGAGCCCAGGCTTTGGCCAGCGCCCGCGTCAGCATAATCACTCCCGCCTTGGACGCGCAGTAGTGGACATGCTCGGACCACGGCCGGATGCCTCCCAGGGAGCTGATGTTGACGATGCGCCCGCCGCCCGAGGCCAGCATCAGCTTAGCCGCCTGCTGGCAGCAGAAAAACGTGGCCTTCAGGTTGACCGAATGAATGAAATCCCAATCCCGCCCGGTGATTTGGAGCGGATCGAAACGGGTGAAGCGGGCGGCGTTATTCACCAGCCCGTCCAGGCGCCCCAGGCGTTCGCCCACCTGGCGGAACATGCTTTCGATTTCCGCTACGCTCTCCAGGTTCGCCTGGAACAGCTCCGCCCCGCCGGCTTCCTCGGCCGTGCGCCGCGCTTCCGCCTCGGACGAGCCGAAATGGATCGCAACCCGCGCGCCCTCTTCCGCCAGGCGAAGCGCGATGGCCCGGCCGATCCGCCTGGCCGCGCCCGTCACCAGAATCGTTTTGCCGCGCAGGTCGTTTGCCATGCCGCTCCTTTATTAAGGTGAAAAAATCGATTTTTTTCTACCCCGCCGGCTCCCCGTGAACTTCGATCTCCTCCGGATCCACGCCTCTCGGTTCCGGCGCCGGTAAGCGGCCGGTCAGATGCGCCCAGCCCCAGAATATCGCGGTCGACGAGCTGAGCGCGCCCGCTACCGCCCCGATCAACCGGGGGCTCCAGTATTCGGTGGCCCAACCGGCCGCCGTCATCGACAACATCATGACCGACCACTGCAGCGATTCCATGGTGGAGAATACCCGCCCGCGGAATTCGTCCGGCACGATGCGCAGCAACTGCGACATGTTCAACACCGAGCTCACGCCCACTCCGGCCCGCGACAGGGTAATGAACACCAGCGCCCAGCCGAAGCTGCGCGCCTGGCTGAACAAAATGTAGGAGCCGCCGTGCACGATGTAGCAGGCCGCGATGGTCCGTTTGTACTGGGTGAAGCTGAGCCGCCGGCCGATCCGGTAGCCCAGCGCGCCGCCCGCCAGCAAGCCGATGCCGGCGAAGCCCCAGATGGTTCCGATGCCGCTCGGGCCGCGCTGGAACACGATTTCGCCGAAGATCGAAAACAGAATCTGCGCCGCGCCGCCGCCCGTCGCCCAGCCTACGTTGATCAGCAGCAGCCCCATCACCAGCGGAATGCCGCGCATGTAGCGCAGGCCCTCGGCGTATTCGTGCCACGGGCGGACCACTTCGGCTTCGGTAATGGCGCGCCGCGCCGGCTGAAACCCGCGGCCCGGCAGGAACAGCCGCGAAATACAGAACGCCGAAACCAGAAACGAAAGCGCATTGCCCACGAAGGCCCACCGATAACCGAACTGGCCCACGCTGGCGCCGCCCAGAAACGTGCCGATGACCAGGGTGGTCGCCTGCGTGGTTTGGGTGAGCGAGTTGGCCGTGTGCAGCTCTTCCCGCGTGGCAATGGCCGGCAGAATAGCGGCGCGCCCGGCGCTGAAGAATGGCGATGCGCCCATCAGCAGCGCGCTCAACGGGTACAAGAGCCAGGTGTGGCCGCTGTCGACCGTGAAGATGAATGCCAGCGCCACCACGGCGCGCGTCAGGTCGCTGGCGATCATGACCCGCTTGCGGTCGATCCGGTCCAGCACCACCCCCGCCGCCGGGCCGATCAGCATGGCCGGGATGGCCCGCGCCAGCATGATCCCGCTCACCACCAGCCCCGATTTGGTGGTGGCCAGCGCCAGGCTGAATACGGCGATGTTATTGAAATGGTCGCCGATCTCGCTGACTATCTGCCCGATCCAGGTGTTGCGATAGTTGCGGTTCGCGCCCAGCAGCGAGACGAAGGCATTCAACCCACGGTCTCCTCGCGCACCGTGATGCTTCGTATGAAATCGTGGTCGAGCGCGTAGCCGAAACCGGGTTCATCCCGCAAGGCGATGGTGCCGTCGGCGGTCGTCTCCACTTCCGGTTGAATGATGTCCCGCTTCCAATAGCGGCGGCTGGCGGAAACGTCGCCCGGCAGGACGAAGTTCTCCATCGATGCCAGGGCCACGTTATGCGCCCGTCCCACGCCGGATTCGAGCATGCCTCCGCACCACACCGGAATGCCCGCCGCCTGCGCCACGCCGTGCAGGCGCCTGGCTTCACCGAAACCGGCCATTCGTCCCAGCTTGACGTTGAGGATGCCGCAGGCGCGCAGCCGGATGGCTTGCCTGGCGTGGTGCGCCGTGCGGATGCATTCGTCCAGGCAAATCGGCGTCTCGAGCAGGGCCTGTAACTGCGCGTGGTCGATGATGTCGTCGTGCGCCAGCGGCTGCTCGATCATCATCAAAAAGAATTCGTCCAGCTTTCTCAGGTGCTCGGCGTCCGCCAAGGTATAAGCCGAATTCGCGTCCACCATCAGCCGGATGGAAGGAAACCTCTCCCGCACCCGCCGCACCACGTTCACGTCCCAACCCGGCTTGATCTTGATCTTGATCCGCTGATAGCCGGCCTCCAGCTCTTTCTCGACGATCGCCAGCAGTTCTTCCACCGAATCCTGAATGCCGATCGAGACGCCGCACGGGATTTCCCGCCGCGCGCCGCCGCCGATCTTTTGCCACAGCGGAATCCCCTCCTGCCGCGCCGCCAGGTCCCAAATGGCCGCCTCCAGCCCTCCCCGCGCCATGTTATGGCCGCGGATGTGCGCCGTCAGGGGGTAGACGTCCTCGACGCTCTCGAGTTCCCGCCCCAATACGCGGGGAATGGCGTAATCGCGCAAAATCATCCATGCCGATTCGGTCCACTCTTCGTTGTAAAACGGGTTCTCCCCGGCGGTCACCTCGCCCCAGCCCGACAGGCCGTCGCTCAAAACCTCCACCAGCACGATGTCCCGTTCGTAAGTGCGGCCGAAGCTGGTTTCGAAAAAGTGCACCAGAGGCATGCGGATCCGGCGCAGCGTCACGCGTTCGATTTTCATTCCCACGGCCTCAACAGGTAACTCGATTCGGAAGGCCCCCGCTCGAAGCCGGTTACCGCCAGGCCTCGCCCGAAGGCAGCTTGAAATTTCTCCGCGTTGCGGCGCTGGATCTCCCGCGCCCGCGGGCTCTCCTCCCCGCGCAGGCGCGCCATATCGGTGGGATAGGCGATCCGCTCGGCGGCGGTCTCCTGGCGTGGCGCGCGCGCCAGAATGCCGCCGACCCGCCCGGTGCCGATCCACCATTCGGCGTAGCAGCGGTCGGTCGGCAGGCCGCCGTGCAACGGGCTGCCGGTGATGCCGTACTGGTTTTCCACGTAGCGCCGCACGATCGCGCCCAGCCGCTCGATATTGAAATACGCGTTCTTCAGCTCCAGCGGATCGAAGGTCCATTCGACCAGCGGAATTTCGCGCTCCAGCGCGTCTTCCCGCTGCCGCAGCTTGAGCGCGCGCCCGATTCCCCGATCGCGATATTGCGGCTGCACTCCCATCATGTGGCTGTGCAAATACGGCCGCGGGCCCGGTTTGATGCCCGGAATGGCGGCGAGGAAAGCGATCATTTGCTCCCCGTCGAAAGCGCCGAACACCTGCCCGCCCACCCGCGTGGCCACCACCATAAAGCGCAGCGGCAACAGATCGGTTTCGTCAAACCCCCAAATCTCCCGCTGCAGCCGCACCACGTGCTCGTATTCGGAAAGCTGGGTCAATCGCCGGATTTCGATTGCCGCTTGGCCTGCTGCCAAAGCTCCTCCATTTCGCCGATATTCGAATCTTCGAGCGTCTTGCCGCGTTCCGCCAGCGCCCGCTCGATGTAGCCGAAGCGGGCGCGGAACTTAGCGTTGGTGCGGCGCAGCGCCTGCTCGGGATCCACCTTCACGAAGCGCGCCAGGTTCACGACGACGAACAGCAGATCGCCCAATTCGTCCTCGATCGCCTCCCGCGGCCCGGTGCGCCGCGCCGCCTCCAGTTCGCCCAGCTCTTCGTCGAGCTTCTCCATCACCTGCGCGGCGTTTTCCCAATCGAAACCCGCCCCGGCCGCGCGCGACGTGATTTGCTGCGCCTCCACCAGCGCCGGCATGGCCCGCGGCACGCCGTCCAGCAACCCGGTGGCGCCGCTCTCGGCTTCGCTTTCCGTTTGGCGCCGGGCTTCTTTCTCGGCCGCTTTCACCTCGCCCCAGATGCGCTTGACGTCGTCCGCATTGCGCGCCGATTCCTCGCCAAACACGTGCGGATGCCGCCGCACCAGCTTGCGATTGATGGCGTCGAGCGCATCCTCGATCGTAAACAGCCCCTGCTCGGCGGCCATCTGCGCGTAGAACACCGCTTGCAGCATGAAGTCGCCCAGTTCTTCGGCCAGCTCCGGCCAGGCGCGCCGGTCGATGGCGTCCAGAACTTCGTAGGTTTCCTCCAGGGTGTAAGGCTTAATGGAGTCGAAGCTCTGTTCGCGATCCCACGGGCACCCGTCCGGCCCCCGCAACCGCGCCATAATGCCGACTAATCGTTGGAATTTCTCGCCTGCGTCGATATCTTCAATTTATCACGCGGCTTTCCCCGCGCGCGCCGACGAATGCCGCAACGTCCATGTGTTTCAACTTAGTACTCCTGTTCGGAATCGCGATGACGTATTCCAGTTGTCCGGGTTTGGGGCAGGCCGAGGGCGGACCGAGGGTCCGCCGCAGCGCGCGGCGCTGCCCCACCACAGCAACGTTCCGGCGCCCTGGCGTCCTGCTTTACCTGCCAACCTGCCGCCCTCCCGGCTGTATAATAATCCCGAATGGATGCGCCGTGGACGGGTTCCCCGGCGCGTCATACCAATTGCGGACCGATTCAAGTTGACGTCACCAAAACTCTCCCGGCGAGCCGCAGTCCTGCTCGATTGTTTTCTCGTTTTCCTGTTTGCGGCGGCGCTCATCCGCCCCTACTTCAAAGCCAAGTACCTGGACAAGTGGGAGTCCATCGAAAGCACCTTCATCAGCGACGCCCGTTTCCTGGTTGCCCATTGGCCGCATCCGCAATGGCAGCCGCTCTGGTACTGCGGCACGCGTTTCGATTACATCTATCCGCCCGCCTTGCGCTACGGCACGGCCATGGTCTCCAAGCTGACCGGCTTCTGGCCGGTGAAAGCCTATCACTTTTACGTCTCGTTGTCCTATGCGCTCGGCATCGCCGGTATCTATCTGCTGGTCCGGGTCGCCAGCAAATCCCGGGCGGTGGCCGCATGGAGCGCGGCTGCCATGGCCCTAATGTCGCCCTGCTTTCTATTCCTGCCCAACTTCCGCAACGATGCCTGGAAGCTCCTCCCGCTGCGTCTCGGGGTTCTTGTCAAATACGGAGAAGGCCCGCACATGACGGCCTTGGCGTGGGTCGGTGTCGCCCTCGCCTGCGCCTGGGTCGCCCTGGAGACCCGCAGCCGCTGGTCCGTCGCTCTGGCCGCGGCGGCGTGCGCCGCCGTAGTGTCGCACAACTTCTATGGCGCCACCGCCCTCGCCATCTTCTACCCGATTTTAGTCTGGTCGTTCTGGATCACGAGGCTGGACAAGCGCATCTTCCTCCCCGCCGCGGCCATCCCCGTCCTCGGCTACGGCCTCACCGCCTTCTGGCTGGTGCCGTCCTATTTCAGAGTCACCGGAGAGAATATGCGCTACGTCTCCCGGAACGGCAACGCCTGGTCGGTCTGGGTCGCGCTGGCCGTCGCCGGGGCCTTTATCGTTTTCAGTAACCGCCTGGCGCGCGGCCACGCAGGGCGTACCTGGCCGGTGTTTGCCGCCGGTTCGGCAGTCTTTTTTTCGCTCGAGGTCCTCGGCAATTACTATTTCGATTTCCGCGTCTCCGGTGAACCGCTGCGCCTGGCGCCGGAGTTCGACCTCGCCTGCATCCTCGGCGCGGCTGCCCTGCTCGGCTGGCTCTGGTCGCTGGGCGGACGCGTTCCGCGCCTGGCCGTCGCGCTGGTGCTTGCGCTGTCGTTCTATTCCACCCGCGGCTACCTGCGCCACGCCTGGCAGATTTTCCCTCGCTCGATGGATTACCGGTCCAGAGTCGAATACCGTGTTACTGACTGGCTGGCCGCCAACATGCCCGGCTCCCGCATCTACGCGAGCGGCTCGGTGCGTTTCTGGTTCGACGCCTGGCACGACCTCGCCCAGCCCGGCGGCGGTTCCGAACAGGGCTTGCTCAACGGCCTGGTGGAATCCGCCCAGTGGGAGGTCAACCTCGGCCTTAAGCCCGAGCCCACCGTCCTGTGGCTCGAGTCGCTGGGCGTCGACGCCATCTACGTCTCCGACCGGCGTTCCCAGGAAATCTTCAAGGATATCCAGTCCCCCAGGAAGCTCGATGGCGTTCTGCCCGTCGCCTATGACGACCATGAGGGCGACACCATCTACCGCGTGCCCCGCCGCTTCGCCGCCCGCGCCCGCGTGGTCGACACTGCCCGCCTCAATCGCGCCCGCCCGCCGGCCTTCAACGACGATGTGGAACACCTCCGGGCCTACGTCGATCTGCTGGAAAAAGGCCCCGACGCCGTCGTCACCGTCACCCGCCCGGTTACCGACTTGATCCTGGTCGGCGCCCACATCGAGCCGCATCAATCCCTGATCGTTCAGGAAACCTATGATCCCTCCTGGCAGGCTTGGAGCGGCCGTTACCGGCTTCCGGTTCATAAAGACGCCATGGGCATGATGGCCATCGACCCTCCCCCCGGCGACCTCCGCCTGCGCCTGGAATTTGTCACTCCCCTCGAGAACCGCATCGGCCGCGTGGCGACCCTGATCGCCATCGCCGTATGGCTGGCGCTCTTAATCCTCGATTGGCGCGCCGCGCGGCGTTCACGACCGGCCGCCTGAGCGTCCGCCTTCGATGGCCCGCGGCTTTACCTGTCTGACCACGCCGGAGAGCGTTTGCCCAGAAACGCAGCGATGCCCTCCTGCGCGTCGGCGGCAAGAGCGTTCCTCTCCATGACTTCCTTGGCGTAGGCATAGGCTTTGGGCTGGTCCAGGTCGATCTGGGTGTAGAAGGCTTGCTTGCCGAGGGCGACCACCAGGGAACTGGCTTGGGCTACCTTGGCGGCCAGTTTGCGCGTTTCGGCCCGCAGCGCGGCGGCGGCGACGGCGCGATTGATAAGCCCCCACTCGGCCGCGGTGGCCGCGCTCACCGGGTCGCCGGTCAGCAGCATCTCCAGCGCGCGCTTGCGGCCGATGGCCCGCGTCAAGGCCACCATGGGCGTGGTGCAGAACAGGCCGATCTTGACGCCCGGGGTTGCGAACCACGCTTCCCCGGCTGCGATGGCCAGGTCGCAGGTGGCCACCAGTTGGCATCCGGCCGCTGTGGCCGGGCCCCCGACTTCGGCGATTACGGGTTGCGGAATGCTCTGAAGGCGGGTCATCAGTTCCGTGCAGACGTCGAAGATTTCGCGATAGTCGTTGAGGCCGCGTCCGGTCATCTCGGAAAGGTCGTGGCCGGAGCAGAATACTTTGCCGGCGGCGGCCAGAATCACGGTTCGTGTTTCGCGGTCGCGCGCGATTTCCGAAAAGCACGCGATCAACTCCCGCATCAACCCCAGAGAAAGCGCGTTGCGCCGCTCCGGACGGCAGAGCGTCACCACCGTCACCGGCCCCTCCCGCGTCACCACGATCGATTCGAAATTCATCGCTCGATTCGCCCCTTCGTAGCGTACCGCGACTCGTGATACTCTCTGAGGCGCGATGGACACCAACCAAAAGGTCGCACTGGTAACAGGGGCCGGCAGCGGGATTGGGCGGGCGGTGGCGCTGGCTCTGCACGGGGCGGGGTATGCGGTGGCGTTGGCCGGCCGCCGCCAGGCGGAGCTCGAGCGAACGATTACACTAGCGGCGTCGGCCGTGCGATTGCTCGCCGTACCCACCGACGTCGGCCAGCCCGATTCCGTGCGGGCGTTATTCGCGCGGATTCGCGAGAATTTCGGCCGGCTGGACGTTCTCTTCAACAATGCCGGCGCCACCGCGCCCTCCATCCCCATCGAAGAGCTGACTTACGAGCAGTGGAACGCCGTGGTGAGCGTGAACCTGACGGGTGCGTTCCTGTGCGCGCAGGAAGCCTTTCGGCTGATGAAGGCGCAACAGCCCCGCGGCGGCCGCATCATTAATAACGGCTCGATTGCGGCCTACGCGCCGCGGCCCAACTCGGCGCCCTACACCGCCACCAAGCATGCCGTCACCGGGCTCACCAAGAGCATTTCGCTCGATGGCCGCGCCTGGGACATCGCCTGCGGCCAGATCGACATCGGCAACGCCGCCACCGAAATGACCGAGCACATGAAAGTCGGCGTGGCGCAGGCCGATGGCTCGCTCCGCCCGGAACCGCGCATGGGCGTGCGGCACGTAGCCGATGCCGTGCTGTATATGGCGAATCTGCCGCTGGATGCGAACGTGCAATTCATGACCGTAATGGCCACCCGCATGCCCCTGATTGGGAGGGGCTGAAGCGTGCCCAGAGAACGGGCCCTGGTATAATGTGTACACGTCTGTACACAGGAGAGCAGCGCCATGGATCCCATCAGGGTTGGCATTCGGGATTTTCGGGAAAACCTCGCAACGTACCTGCTGGAAAGCGACGCGCCAGTAGCCATCACTCGCCATGGCGACACGGTCGGATACTTTATACCGGCGCGGCGCAAGCGCTCCGAAGCTGACCGCGTAGCCCTGAAGGAGGCCGCGGCGCGGCTTGATGCGCTGCTGGCAGCGAAAGGCGTGACCGAAGAGGAACTCGTTGGGGATTTTAAGCGGTGGCGCGCGGGCAAGCACCGGTGAGCGCCGGCACCGGATTGGTGCTGGACGCCAACATCCTGATCCGCGCAGCGCTCGGCAGCCGCGTTCGCTCTTTGCTGGAGACTTACGAGGATTCGACGGACTTCTACGCCCCGGATGTATGTTTCGAGGACGCGCGTGAGTACATCCCGCAGGTTCTTACCAGCCATGGCGAAGATCCGGAAGTTGGCTTGCTGGTGCTGCATCAGATCGGGGCGTTGGTTAAACAGGTGGATGCGGCATTGTATCGGGATTTCGAGCAACTCGCGCGTGAGCGAATCGCCGCGCGCGACGTCGAGGACTGGCCTGTTGTCGCAACAGCCCTCATGCTGAATGTTCCCATCTGGACGGAAGACCAGGATTTCTTCGGCAGCGGCATCGCCACCTGGACGACGGATCGCGTGGAGTTGTACCTGCGACACCGGTGACCAGAGCCAACCTGATCGATCCGCGCGGCCGCCGAGATCGGCGTCCGAATGGATTTGGGCGGCAAGGTGCCGTTTGAAAAAGAGGTGGTGAGCCCGGGCGGCCAGGTAGCCAGCGCGCAAAGGCCCGGCGCTTGACGTGTGCGCCAGCCACCCCCTTGCCGCCCATTGTTGAGTGACGAAACACCTCCGGAGTCGCACAACATTTCCGTTGACTAAGCAACACTTCTGTTGTATCCTCAAATCACGACAAGCGCTGAGTTCGAACGGTGGCTCGAAAAGCAAGGATGCTCGTTTGAACCCGGTAAAGGAGGCCATCTCCATGTCAGCCGGAACGGCAAGCGCTCCGTACTCCCGATGCACGGGGCCGGCAAGGAGATCGGCAAAGGCCTGGAGAATCGGATCAAGAAAGACCTGGGATTGAAATAGAGGGAAAACCATGCTGCGCTACTCCGTCAGACTTTCCAAAGACACCAACCACACGATTTTGGTCGATGTGCCCGCCATTCCCGAAGCCCATACCTTCGGGGAAGACCGCGAGGAAGCCCTGGTGCGCGCCGTCGATGCCATTGAAACGGCCCTCATGGGATATATCGAAGACCGCGCGAACCTTCCGCCTTCGGATGTGACCGCCAATCGCGGCACGTTTGTTACCCTGCCGGCATTGAGTGAAGCGAAGCTCGCCCTCTATCAATCCATGCGCGCGGCGAAAGTGGGAAAAGCGGAATTAGGCCGCCGCCTGAACTGCCATCTCCCCCAGGTGGACCGGCTGCTCGACCTGCGCCACGCCTCCCGGTTGGATCAACTGGAAGCGGCCTTCCGCGTGCTCGGCAAGCGGCTCAGCCTGGAAATTCACGAGGCCGCTTAACACCGCACTCCTGCCGACGCCCGCTGCCATGGGGCGCAGAGGCGTCGAGTAGAGACTCGACGCGGCACGCAAAAGTGCGTGCGCCACGGCGGCAAATGTGAACTTGATTTGCCCTGTGCCGTCGGCAAGCCAAAACATCCCCCACCCCCTTACAATAGTCTTTCCATGCCTGAATACGACGTTGTGGGCGTCGGGCTGAACGCTACCGATACGCTCTTAATCGTGCCGCACTTTCCGGCTTACGCGGGCAAGGTGCCGTTTGAAGAAGAGATTGTGAGCCCGGGCGGGCAGGTGGCCAGCGCCATGGTGGCATGCGCGAGCCTCGGACTGCGGGTGAAATATATCGGCAGCATCGGCGACGACGAGCGCGGCCGCATCCAGATCGAAAGCCTGCGCGGCACCGGCATCAATCTCGATCACGTGCAGCTTCGCCAGAACTGCCCCAATCAATCGGCTTACATCATCATCGATCACGCCACCGGCGAACGCACCGTGCTGTGGCGGCGCGACGATTGCCTGCGCATCGATCCCGGCCAGATCGCGCCCGAACAGATCACCTGCGCCCGCATGTTGTTTATCGACGGGCATGACACGCCGGCCGTGGCCCATGCGGCCTCGATCGCCCGCCGGCACGGAATCCCGGTCACCGTGGATGTCGATACCATCTATCACGGTTTCGACAAGGTTCTGCCGAACGTCGATTACCTGGTGGCCAGTTCCGAGTTTCCCACCGCCTGGACCGGCACGCCCGACCCGTTCCGCGCGCTCGAGAGCTTACAGAACGAATACGGCATGCGCGTGGCGGCGATGACGCTCGGCGCGCACGGGTCGCTCGCGCGCATCGATGGGCGCTTCGTGTATTCTCCCGCCTTCGTGGTCAACTGCGTGGATACCACCGGCGCCGGCGACGTCTTCCACGGAGCCTTCTGCTATGCTGTTCTGAAAGGAATGCCGATGCGCGAAGTGCTGGAGTTTGCCAACGCCATGGCGGCTTTGAACTGCACCGCGCTGGGCGCCCGCGGCGGAATTCGCGGCCTGGAAGAAGTGTACGCTTTAATGGCGCGCGCCGAGCGGCGCTCGCATTCCGAATTCGCGGCCCGCGCCGCCCGAGACTGAATGTTCCCCATCCGCGATACACAGCCGAGCTACTCCAAGCCCGTGGTCACGGTGTTCCTCATCGTGGTCAATATTCTGGTGTTCCTGTTCGAGTTCTCGCGCGACGATTACACCCGCAACGCCTTCATTACCCAGTACGGGCTGGTGCCCGACCATTTCGCCGTGGCCAACATCTTCACCTCCATGTTTCTGCACGCCGGCTGGCTGCACGTGCTGGGGAACATGTGGTTCCTCTGGATCTTCGGCGATAACGTGGAAGATATCCTGGGTCACGGCAAGTTTCTGCTCTTCTACCTGCTCTGCGGGACGGTGGCGGGCCTGGCGCAGGTTCTTATGGATCCGGCTTCGCGAGTGCCGATGGTGGGAGCCAGCGGCGCTATCGCCGGCGTGCTGGGCGCGTACATGGTGAAGTTCCCGCGGTCGCGCATCGTCACCCTGTTCGTGCTCATCGTTTTTATTACGCGGGTCGACATTCCCGCCTGGATCTATCTGTTCTACTGGTTCGTGATTCAACTGAGCGGCAGTTTCGGCTCGGCGGGTATTTCCCAGGGGGGCACGGCGTTCGCCGCACACGTGGGCGGCTTTGTCGCCGGCATCGCTCTCATCTTCCTGCTGGGTAGCCGCCCCATCTATTCCCGCCGCGAAGACCTGCACTGGTAATATGACACCCGAACGCCTGGACGTCCTGGCCCTTGCCGCGCACCCGGACGACGTGGAACAGACTTGCGGCGGAACCCTCATCCGCATGGCCGAGCTCGGATACCGCACCGGCGTGATCGACCTGACCGCCGGCGACATGGGCACCCGCGGCACGCCCCAGGAGCGCGTTGCCGAATCCGCCCAGGCCGCCGCCGATATGCTGGTTTCGTTTCGCGACAACCTGCACATGCCCGATGCGCGCCTGGAAAACTCCCTGCCCGCCCGCATCACCATCGCCGCCAAGCTTCGCGAGCTCAAACCGGGCGTCCTTATCCTGCCCTATTGGGAAGCCCGCCACCCCGACCATTACCGCGCCAGCGAGTTGGGCTTCGAGGCCAGCTTCCTGGCCGGCCTGAAGAAGCTCGACGAGTACTCCGAGCCGCACCGCCCGCGGAAAATTCTCTATGCCAGCCTCTACGCCGACGTCAAACCGTCTTTCGTGGTGGATATCAGCGCGCAATTCGAGCGGCGCATGTCGGCCCTGCTGCGCTATCGCTCCCAGTACGGCGCCGCCGAAGCCGGCGCCCTGTTCCCGGATGAAGCCGAAATCCGCGAGCGCCTGGGCGCCATCGCCCGTTTCTACGGCAACCAGATCGGGGTGCGCTACGGCGAGCCCTTCGTGGTGAAAGAGCAAATCCGTATCGACGATATCGTGGCCATGCCGGTCCGCTCCATCTGAGCCGCGCATGAAGAGCTCCCCGCTGGTCCTGTTCGATATCGATGGCACGCTCGTCCGCCGCGCCGGTCCCCATCACCGCGAGGCCCTCGCCTACGGCATCCGCCGCGTCATGGGCCTCGAAACCACTACCGACGGCATCCCCGTGCAAGGCATGCTCGACCCCTTGATCCTCACCGCCATGCTGCGCCGCGCCGGCGCCCGGTCATCCCAAATCCGCGCCTCTCTGGCCGCCATCGAGCGCGCCGCCGTCCGCTATTACCTGCGCGTCTGCCCGCCCATCGGCGACCGTCTATGTCCCGGGGTTCCCGCCGCGCTCGCCAAACTCCAGCGGCACGGCGCCCTGCTGGGGTTGGTCACCGGCAATCTTACCCGCATCGGCTGGCACAAACTGGAACGCGCCGGCCTGCGAAGCTATTTTGCTTTCGGCGCCTTTGGCGACATGGCTCCCAACCGCGCCGCGCTGGTCGCGCTCGCCATCGCCGAAGCCCGCCGTCGCGGCTGGAGTGGCGAGCGCGTCCGGATCTCCATGATCGGCGACGCCCCGGCCGACATTCTGGCCGCGCGCCGCAACCGCATCCGCTCCATCGCCGTTCGTACCGGCATCACGCCGCCCGGCGAGCTCGAATCGCTCGCGCCCGATTTCCTGCTCCCCAGCCTTTCTCACCTCCGCCTGCGCATGTTGGGTGGCACGGGCTTTAGCCGGTGAGCCCACGAAGAATGTCGAAGCCCCGGCGACGGGCCGGGGGGCCTGCCCTGCTCCGCCGGGGGCCGACGGGGCGTAAGCACACCGCGTCATCCCCTTTGATGTGATAACGTATTGTGCAGATGCCGCTGTTCCTGGTGATTGCACTAAAGGACTCCGCTCCTGCTATCGACGCGGCTGTTGAGTCCAACTACCCCGGTAGCTCGTTCGAAATTGAGGCCGGGAAATGGGCTGTGAATGCGGATGTCACGATAGCCAAGGAGCTTGCGACGAGGCTTGGCATTCGGGAGACGCAGTCCCACCTTATTCTCCCCATCAGGGGCTATACCGGGCGCGCGAAGCCAGACCTTTGGGAGTGGCTGTCCGCCCAAACAGCAAAGGCCGATGCCTGAAAAAGAACCCGGCAAATCGGGACGCAGTTCCAGACCCGCATCGGCTACGCCCGAAGACTACCCAGTCACGTCGTCTCACTCCGCCTACCCCTCCGGCGACTACAGCTACACACTGGAAGTCGTCATGGGGATGCAGAAAACGCTCGGCGGTTTGGCTGAGGGAATCCGCAATCTCACCGAGCAGTCAAAGGGACACGACGAGGAGCTGAAGAAGGTTTGCCGTGATGTTCATGCCGCGAAAGTGGTCGTAGGCGTAGTCGGTGCGCTTTTCGTTGCGGCCGCCACGTTCCTAGGTTTTGTTGTCAAGGCATACCTGGATTATCTCTGGCGCACGCCGGTCAAATAAATTTTGTCCCACGCGCCTCTCGGGCACCATCTACCGGCGGCATGTGCCGCCGTGGTATAAATCAAAGAAAGTCGCTTGTGTTGCAAGATACGGAAAGAGCGGAGGGAATTCCTCGCTCCCTGCGCACACGTTCGGTTCCGCGGTCGTCTGGGGCCGTAGAGTCGGTCGCGCTCTCCCCCTTTTCCGCGTCGCATAGAAAGTCGAGGTATCGAGAACCGTGTTCAGGGTTCTTCCGGGATTGGTCGTATTGGTTGGTGTTGCCTCGCTCGGTGCGCAGAATGTAATCGAGACGGTGGCCGGGGGGAACCCTCCCGTTACCCCCATTTCCGCCGTTTCCGCTTCCATCGGCGATCCGCCGCGGCTGGCGCTCGATCGCTTAGGCAATCTTTATTTCGGCGGCCTTCATTCCGTCTTCAAAGTCGATACCTCCGGTACGCTCACCCGCATCGCCGGTAATGGCCGCGCCGGCTACCTGGGCGATGGCGGTCCCGCGATCGCCGCCCAACTCGAATATCCCGCCGGGATTGCCATCGACACCACTGGCAACGTCTACGTCGCCGACCGCGATGCCGCGGTCGTCCGCCGCATCTCTTCGAGCGGCGTCATTTCCACTTACGCCGGCACCGGTGCCCCCGGCTATAGCGGCGACGCAGGCCCGGCAGCCTCGGCTCAATTGAGCGGCCCGCTGGGCCTCGCCCTGGATGCCAACGGCAACCTCTACGTGGCCGATACCGGCAACAACGTGGTCCGCAAAATCTCCGCCAATGGAACCATCGCGACCGTGGCGGGCAATAGCGTGGCCGGCTTCACCGCCGATGACGTCCAGGCCACCATCGCCAGCCTCAACTCACCGGAAGGCGTGGCTGTCGATAGCTCCGGCAATCTTTACATTGCAGATACCGTCAACGACCGCGTCCGTATGGTATCGCCCACCGGAGTCATCGGCACCGTGGCCGGTACCGGCCTCTCGGCCGTCTACGCCTCCATCTGGGACGGCACTGGCGTTTCCACTACCACCGGCGATGGAGGTCCGGCGACCAGCGCCGCCATCGTGCTGCCCACCGATGTGGCCCTCGATTCCTCGGGAAACCTCTACATCGCCGACTATGGCAACGGCCGCATCCGCGAAGTCGTCAAAGGCACCATCGGCACCCTCGCCGGCAATGCCGATGGCGTGCCCCTGGAAATCGGGCAGTTGGCCGCTTCCGAACAGCTCAACGGGCCCACCGGCCTGGCCGTGAACGCCGCCGGCATCCTCTATTTCGCCGAAGGTTCCATCGGCACCGGCTCCGGTCTGGCGCCTGGCGACTTCCGCATCTGGGAGGTCGATTCCGCCGGTCTGCTGGCAGCCGCGGCCGGCAACGGCCTGGAAAGCTACTCCGGCGACGGCGGGGCGGCCGCGGTAGCTCAATTGAACAACGCGGCAGGCGTGGCTCTCGATTCCTCCGGTAACCTGTTTGTCGCCGATACCCTGAATCATCGCGTGCGGAAAATTTCACCCGCGGGCGTCATCACCACCGTGGCAGGCACCGGCGTGGAAGGCATTTCCGGCGACGGTGGCCCCGCTACCAGCGCCCAACTGGATAGCCCCATGGGCGTTGCCGTGGCTGGCAGCGGTGTCCTCTATATCGCCGACACCGGAAACAACCGCATCCGCATGGTCGCCGCTAACGGAGTGATTTTCACCCTGGCGGGCAACGGCAACGCCGCCTTCTATGGCGATGGCGGACAGGGCGCCTTCGCCTCCGTGCATGCGCCCCAGGGTGTCGCCGTCGACATCAATGGCGATGTCCTGGTGGCCGACACCGGCAACCAGCGCATCCGCCGCATCACTGCCGATTTAACCATCCACACCGTGGCCGGCAATGGCGGGCAGGGCTATTCGGGCGATGGCGGCGCCGCCACCAGCGCGCAACTCAACCTGCCGGCCGGCGTAGCCGTGGATTCCGCCGGCAATATCTACGTCGCCGACACCGGCAACAACCGCCTGCGGGCCATCTCCCCGCTCGGCAACATCTTCAACGTTGCCGGCACCGGGACCGCCGCCGCGCTCAGCGCCCCTCAGGGAGTGGCCGTGGATGCCGCCGACGATCTTTTTATCGCCGATACCGGCCATAACCAGATTCGCGAGATCCCATCCGGTGGACAACTTACGACCATTGCCGGCACCGGCAACTGCTGCTATTCCGGCGACGGTGGCTCCCCCACCACGGCGGCGCTCAATCTGCCTCAAGGCCTGGCGGTCGATGCTTCCGGCAACCTTTTCATCGCCGACTCCGCCAACAATGCCGTGCGCGCCATCGAGCCCGGGTCGAGCGCGCCGTCCATCGCCGCCGTGGTCAACGGCGCCAGCGGCCAATCCGGTCCGGTGGCTCCCGGTGAAGTGGTGGTAGTCTACGGCTCCGGACTTGGTCCCGGCACGCTCACGGCCGCGCCGTCCGGCAGTCCCACCGCCCAGGTGGCTAACGCCAGCCTGCTGTTCAACGGCGTTGCCGGCGAAATGCTCTACGCTTCTTCCCGCCAGCTCTCGGCCATTGTGCCGGCGGGCTTGAGCGGCTCCACGGTCACCGTCACCGCGGTATATGGCGATATCGAATCCACCTCGTCCTTCCTCGCCCTGGCCCAGGCCGCCCCTGCCCTGTTCACCGCTTCCAATGCCGGTTCCGGCCAGGCCGAAGCCCTCAATCAGAACGGCTCTTTGAACAGCGCCGCCAACCCCGCCGTTGCCGGCAGCACCGTGACCCTGTTCGCCACCGGCATTGCCGCCGGGTCCATTCTTTCGGTCACCATCCAAGGCGTGAGCGCGGCGGTGCAGTCGGTCTCCACCACCACCCCGGGTGTGGCCCAGATTAGTGTTCAGATTCCCACTGGCCTGACCCCCGGCGCCGCCCCGGTCGCCCTTCAGTCCGCCGGAGTCACCAGCCCTCCCGGCGTCACCATCGCGATTCAGTAGAAGCTGTCAGCTTTCGGCGGTCGGCGTTCAGCCCAAGCGGCAAAGCGGAAAGCCGATCGCGGAAAGCTTATTTGCTACCCTGAAAAAACACCCATGAAACGCATCCTTGCTCTCGCTCTGTTGGTCTGTGGGACGATCGGCGCCGCGCCCAAGAAACCCAAACTGGTGGTTGCCGTCTGCTTCGACCAGCTCCGCTACGATTACCTCACCCGCTTCCGCTCCGAATATCACGCCGGTTTCGACCGCCTCCTCGCCAAAGGCGCCGTATTTACCAATGCGCGCTACGAACACTACCCCACTATCACGGCCGTCGGGCACAGCACCTTCCTGACCGGGGCCACTCCCGCCATCAGCGGCATCGTCGGTAATTCGTGGTTCGACCGCGCCGAGGGGAAATCCGTCACCAGCGTCTCCGATAGCGCTACCAGGCTGGTGGGTGCAACCGGCCAGGGTTCGTCGCCGCGGCGCATGTTGGTCGATACCGTGGGCGACGAGCTCAAAATGGCCAGCGGAGGCAAGTCGCACGTGATCGGCATTTCGCTCAAGGATCGGGCGGCCATCCTGCCTGCCGGCCACACTGCCGACGCCGCTTACTGGTTCGTGGACGCCGCCGGCGGGTTCGTGACCAGCACCTACTACGAAGACGCGCTGCCGGCCTGGGCGCGCGAGTTCAACGCCTCCCAGCCTTGCCAGCGCTACACCGGCCAGAAGTGGCTCAACCACGCCATCCCCAACAGCGGCGACGACCTTTGCGAACCCGTAACCGCCAGTCCGTTTGGCAACGACATGGTGGAGCGATTCGCCGAACTCGCCCTCGAAGGCGAGCGGCTTGGCAAGCACGAATCCACCGACCTGCTGGCCGTCAGCTTTTCCTCTAACGATCTGGTCGGCCACCAATACGGGCCCGATTCGCCCGAAGTGCGCGAAGTGTCGGTGGCCTCCGATCGCGCCCTGGGCAAGCTGATTGAGGCCGTGGAGCGCCAGGTCGGGCCGGATGGTTTCGTGCTGGTGGTCACCGGCGATCACGGCGTGGCGCCGATACCGGAAGTCAACATCCAGCGCAAGATGCCCGGCGGACGGCTCACCGGAAACCCCGTCGGCAAGGCCGTGGAAGCCGCCCTCACCAGGAAATATGGCGATGCCAAATGGATCGCGAATTCCGGCGAAACCGGCTTCTATCTTAACCTGGACGCCATCGATTCCAGGAAAATCGACCGCGCCGAAGCCAACCGCGTCGCCGCCGAAGCCGCCCTGGCCGTGCCCCACGTCTTCCGCGTCTATACCCGCGAGCAGATCCTCAACGGCCGGCTTCAAGACGACTCCATCGGGCGCCGCGTGTCGAATGGCTTCTTCGCCCAGCGCAGTCCCGATGTGGAATTCCTGCTCGATCCCTATTGGACCGCCGGCAACACGCCCGCGTCCCACAGCACTCCTTTCGGCTACGACACCCATGTCCCCGTCGTCTTTCTTGGAGCCGCCATCCGCCCCGGACACTACGACCAGCCGGTGACGGTCAACGACGTGGCTCCCACCCTGGCAACTCTGCTGGCCGTGGAAACCCCGTCGGGCGCCGTGGGCCGCGCGCTGGCCGAAATCTTCGTACCATAATGCTTATGCGATCATCTCGGTGGGGCGGGCGATTCGCCTGCCCTCGCCTGCGCTCCGTGCAGCGGAACGCGGCGCCCGCCCCCGGAATATGCTGGCGGACTCCGGAAATGGTGTTCTAACTGCCCATGCCCTTGGACGCTTCAGGCGCATCTTATCTTCTGCTCCAGCCCGGCGACCGGCGCTGGCAGCTCGCGAACGGACCGTCCTGGGCCATCGGCCGCGGCGACGGCTGCGCCGTGATGCTCGAGGGACGCTCGGTTTCGCGGCTCCACGCGCTCATTCAGCGCCGCGAGGGCGGCGATTTTTCCCTGGTCGATCTGGGCAGCCGCAACGGCTCGTTCGTTAATGGCCGCCGGGTGAGCCTTCCGGTGCTGTTGCGGGATGCCGACCGCCTGGTGTTCGGCGACCAGGAAGCCGTCTTCCATAACCCCACCCCCGGCGGCCCTGCGGCAGGCGAGGATTTTAATACCCGCGACGCGCCCACCACCGCCCTCCACACTCACACCCTCACTACCATCGCCGTGGTGGATATTCGCGACTACACTCCGCTGGCGCGCAGCGTTTCCGAAGCGCTGTTGTCGCAGGCCATCGGCACCTGGTTTCTGCGTGTGGGCCAGATCGTGGGGCGGCTGGGCAGTTGGGCGCAGCGTTACATTGGCGATGCCGTCATGGCGGTGTGGGTCCACGAGGAAGGCGCCGCGCTCGACGCCGACCTGCGCCGCGTCCTGCGTGCCGTCAGCGAAATCGATATCGCCACCGGCGAGTTGCACAAGACCCTCCCGCTGCCCGGCCCGTTGCGCGTGGGCGCCGGCATCAATACCGGCCCGGCTATTGTCGGCGGGGCCGAATTCACCGCCTTGGGCGACACCGTCAACGCCGCCTTCCGCCTCGAAGAGGCCACCAAGCAACTCGGCCTCGGCGTCGCCCTGGGTGAGCGCGCCTTCACCGAGCTCCGCGTCCCCAACGGGTCTCCCTTCCAGCGCCGCCAGGTAACTCTAAAAGGTTACGACGAACCCGCCACCGCCTGGGGTATCAGTTTCGAAGACCTCGATCGGTTTTTGAAAGGGTGAGCCGGCAACGCAGAACTCCTCCCGTGGGGTAGGTTGGCAACTGTTGGCAACCCGCGCGCCAATTGGCGTCATTAGTCGCTTCCGCCGGTAATCCCTTTCTTTCACCGGAGATCCGTCCCGATGCCCGAACGTCTTGTAACTTTCCTCACACTCTGGGGAGCTCCTGAAAAAACAACTTGCATAGTAAGCCGCTCGGTGTAGAATGAACTCGTTCGTGTTCCGGCAGCGCTAACGGAAACTATGGATCACCGGCTGCTGCGGGCCGAGAGTTGTCTGACGCCGCGTCAGCGCACCGATGCCCTGACGGCGTCGGCGGGGTGTGGTTCGCCCGCCGGGACGCGAACGGCTTGGCGAAGAGATGATTTGGGGACGGAAGGCTGTCCGACAAATCGCTTCAACATTAATGGGCGCTTGGCCGTGCCAGGTGACCGTGGCGAAACAGCCAAAATGGAAGTTCCAGCGGCCGTGTTCGGGTGTTCCCTCAGCGACCAAAAGGAAAAAGAGATGAATCAAAACTACAAGGCACTTTGTGTCGTTCTTTGTCTTGGCCTTACCCTGGGTATGGCTCATGTCGCATTCGGACAAGGCGAGCGAACCAGCGTCACAGGCACGGTAACCGATAACACGCAGGCAATCGTCGTGGACGCATCGGTGACGATTCGGGACCGGGCTACGCATGTACAAACAAAGACCACGACCAACTCGGCGGGTCTTTACTTCATTACCAATCTCCCCCCCCGGGAACTACGACCTCACCGTGGAAAAAACCGGTTTCGAGATTTCGACCGTGACGAATATTCCGCTGACGCTAACTCTGGTCGCAACGATAAACGTCACGCTGCACGTCGGAAGCATCACTCAAACCGTTTCTGTAATGGCCAGTGCCGTACAGCTCGAGTCTCAGACTTCGGCGCTGCAGTCGACGATCACCACGAGGGCAGTCGAGGATTTGCCCAATATTTCCGCCAGCCCCCTGTCTTACGCGGCGCTAGTCCCGAACGTAGTGCCAACCACCGGTCAACAGGCGCTCGGGAACGCGGTCATCGGCTCGGCGACCACCGCGCAAATGGGGGGAGGACTTGCCCAACAGAACGGCTATTTGGTCGATGGCGCTGAGAGCCGCGGCACGAATGAGAACGGCACGGCGTACTCGGTTCCGCTCGAGGCGGTTTCCGAAGTCCGCGTTGACACCACCACATATTCCGCCGAGTTCGGCCGTGCGATTGGCGGTATTACGCAGGTCGCCACCAAATCGGGCACGGACCAGTTTCACGGAACGGGATGGGAGTTCATCCGAAATGCCGACCTCAATGCAAATAGCTGGCAGAACGACCGCAATAGCATTGCACTAGCGCCCTTTCAATTCAATCGATTTGGCGGAAACATCGGCGGTCCCGTCAGACGCAACAAAATCTTCTTCTTCTTTGACTATGAGGGAACGCGGCAAGGCGGTCCCGCCCAGGTGCTCGGAACAGTTCCGACAGACGCGGAGAAGTCGGGCGACTTTTCGAATGCGATAGATTCTAAAGGACAGCTGGACGTCATCTACGACCCTCTCACCACATCCGGCAACAGCACTGCCGGCTATGTTCGAGCCGCCTTTCCCAACGACGCAATCCCGGCATCCAGGTTCAACAACATCTCGCTAAATGTTCTCAAATTTTACCCGGAGCCAGACAGACCAGGGCAAGGTCTGCAAAATATCGACAACTTCTTTATGAGCGGGAAGGCGATCACAAACACCAATAACTATCTCGCAAGAGTAGATTACTACATCAACGACAAGAATCGCATCTACGGACGCTATGGCTTCACGCCGTACAAGAGTTACGCCAATCTTCCCGGCTCGGCGAGCAACCCGACCGCTCCCGGATTTGCCTATGACGCCCAATCGGTCTCTTCGGACCCGGGTACGGCAGCCATGATCTGCTTCCTCTCGACTTTCACTCCGAACTTATTGGGAGAAGCCAGGCTCAGCTACACGCGCCTGCAGTTCAACACATACCCCGTGGCTCAGCATTTCAACGTCGGTACGCTTGGATTCGGCTCAAATGTTACCAATTATATCGGATACGGCCAGTTTCCGGCCATTAGCGTAGATACTTATGCCACGGGAGGCGGCCTTGCCGTAACGGGAGCGGCTTCCACGGACTTTGATTCGCTTGGTGGAGCAACGAGAACCTATACGCCCATGGACACGTGGAATCTCAACTACCACTTCACGTGGATCCATACCCGCCACAGCTTGAAGTTCGGCACCGACGATGCGCTGATGCGGTCGTTTTTGTACAACTCCCAGTATTCTGCCGGCCAGTATATATTCGACCGGACTTATACGCAAGGGCCAAATCCTCTCGTTACTACCTTGAATGGCGGCAACGGCTTAGCCAGCCTTGAGCTGGGAGTTCCCATATCCGGTACACTCACAATTACGAATCCCTTGTACCTCTGGCAAAAATCTTGGGCATTGTACGTCCAGGATGACTACCGGGTCACCGACCGCCTAACTCTAAACCTGGGCCTGCGCTGGGAGTACATAACTCCTTACGCGGAGAAGTTCGGTCAAATCGGCGATTTCTACCCAAACCTGATTAACCCCGATACCGGTGAGCCGGGACAGTTCCAGGAGATCAAACCGGGTTCATATGTAGAGGACCCCCATCGCAAACATTTTGAGCCTCGCATAGGCCTCGCTTTTCAGTTGAACAACAAGACGGTGGTCCGCGCGGCCGGCGCGATCGTGTATGCCGATTTTGTCGGCGTGAACGCCGCGGCGACCGACCTGGGTAATGGCGGATTTATCTCGAACCTGCTTACGCTGGGGGCGCCGAACCCATTACCGGATACACCACCGGTGGGCGGGTCTTGGAATAATCCTTTTGCGGGCGGCATGGTTGAACCGGGGCCGAATACGGACTGGACCGGCACTGCGCTCCGCGCCGATGAAAAGAGTCGGCCGTCTCCTTATATGAGCTCGTACAGCCTTAGCATTCAACGCATGTTGAGTCCTACTGTGCTGTTAGAGGCTGGCTTCAATGGATCGGAAGTTACTCACCTTTATTGGAACCGGCAAAACGACGCCAATAACCCGCTCGAAATGAGCATGGGATCGAACCTGCTCGCCGCGGTGCCCAATCCATTCTATGGGAAGATTACAACCGGAGCGCTTAGCTTTTCTACTATAACGGAGCAGCAATTGCTCCTTCCATATCCGGAGTATACGGCTGTGCTGCTCTACCGACAGCCTTATGCGCACGGGGACTATGACGCCCTAACCCTGCGATTGCAAAAACAAATGTCTCACGGTTTGGTGGCCACCCTTGCGTATACCAACGAAAAGACAATCAATTCGACCATGCAATCGAATACCTGGATAGTCGGGCCATCCGACTCGCTCTATGATCCGAATTACAACCGGTCCATCGACGGAAACGACGTATCGCAGCGTTTTGTCGCCAGCTACATGTACGATCTTCCGTTTGGGAAACACCGCGCATTCTTGCAGAACGGAATCGCGAGTGCCATCTTGGGGGATTGGGAACTTAGTGGCATTTCGGTGATTCAGCGGGGAACGCCGATCATGATCACCGCTCCCGATGAAACGGGGCTCATCAATTTCATATCCACCGCCGGACGGGCGAACCGCGTAGCAAGCTGCGGTCTCCCCAGTGGGGTGAAGCAAACCGATAACGACTGGTTCAACACTGCGGCGTTTCAAACGGCTGCGCCCTTCACACTGCCCACCGACTCCGTGAGCGAGCCCAATTGCCGTGGACCGGGCATGGTCAATTTCAATACCTCGCTCATTAGGAACATTCGATTCCGGGAGCATTACAACCTGCAGCTACGGTTCGAGACGTACAATACCTTCAACCATCCGTTGCTGTCGGCGAGCGGCAATACTACCATCACTAACAGTCCCCAATTTGGGCAGATTGTCACGGGTGGCAACCCGCGTAACCTCCAATTTGGCGCACGGTTCTTGTTTTAGGCGCTCGAGAGTTTGCTCCTGGCGCTGGCTGGGTGCGCCTTGCTATACACTGCAAGGCTCCCTGAAAAGGTAGGGCTCACATGTTACTACGGCGGGATTTTGCCAAGGCGGCGCTGGCCTTTACGTTTGCTTCGGAGCGTTACGCCCGCGCCGCAGTGGGCTTGGCGCCGCTCAAGATTACGGACGTCAAGGCCATTCCGACAAGGCAATGGGTGTTCTTGAAAGTCTTCACAAGCGAACCGGGCCTCTACGGCATCGGTTCGGCCAGTAACGCCTACGAAGCGGCCGCGGTGGTGACCGCTATCGAGCAGAAGTATAAGCCTTTCTGGATCGGCAAGAGCGCGGATCGCATCGAGGACCTGTGGGAGAGCACGAATGTCCTTGCTTACTGGCGGAACAGCACCATTCAGAACAACATTCTGAGCGGTCTTGACATGGCGCTCTGGGACATCAAGGGCAAGCGCGCCAGGATGCCTGTTTACGACCTGCTGGGAGGCAAAGTGCGCGATGCAGTCCCGATTTATGCTCATGCCGACGGCAGGGATCGCGAGCAGGTGGCCGAGAATGTCCACAAATACATGGAAGAGGGATACCGTCACGTTCGCGCTCAGATGGGTGGTTACGGCGGCGGTGGGTTCGTCCCTTCCGGTAAAGGAAGCAGACCGGCTGAGGGCTTCGCCGGTGAGGCCTTCGATGAAGACATTTACATCGACGAAGTCACGAAGCTGTTCGAATTTCTTCGAGCCAAACTGGGCCCGGAAGTGAAGTTGCTCCACGACGTGCATGAGCACCTGACTCCCACGGCCGCCGTGGAGTTTGCTAAACGGCTGGAGCCCTACCGCATGTTTTACGTCGAGGACATTCTGCCGCCCGAACAGATCGAGTGGTTCCGGCGGATCAAGCAGGTTACCACCACCCCCATGGCGATGGGCGAGCTGTTTACCAGCCCGCGCGAGTACCGTCCCCTGATCGCGCAGAGAGTCATCGATTTCATCCGCTGCCGCGTCTCCCAGATCGGCGGCATCACGGCGGCAAAAAGGATCGCCGCGCTCTGCACCGAATTCGGGGTCCGCACCGCGTGGCAGGAAGGCGGCGACAACGATCCCGTTAACCAGCTCGCTGCCTATCATGTCGATCTCACGATCCCGAGTTTCGGCATTCAGGAAGAAAATCACTTTCCTACCTATGTTCACGAGATGTTGCCGGGTACCGCCGAACTTCGTCGGGGATATCTGTACGGCAACGACGAACCCGGTCTGGGAATCGATGTCAAAGAGGACATCGCTTTGAAGTATCCGCCCAGCCCGGTCCGGCCCGGCGATAGCTGGACCACGGTTCGCGGAATGGACGGATCGCTGGTAATTCCGTAAGGCGTTTCCCGGAGATAGTTGGTTAGAGAAGAGATTGTCAAATGAGGAACGTAAGAGGGCCCGAGAAATGAAAGATTTTACGTCTGGTTTAGGAAGAAGAGACTTTACCAAGATGGCCTCGGCGGCGGCCGTGCTGCTGGCATCGACAGGCAGGGCTTCTGCTACGGTGCATCAGTATCCTCCGGGCATTAAAATCGCCACGTCGTACCAGGCGGACCCGAGCGATGAAGATCTGCTGTTCCTGACGCAGATTGGAGTGGAATACGTGAGCCTTGGCGCCACGCCGGAAACCGCTAACGCCGAATCGTTCACGCGCATGCGGCAGAGATTCGAATCCGGCGGCATCCAGGTTTACAACATCGGTTCCGGAGTTGGTCCGAGCGGCAGCCTGCATAATATCCCGGAGGTGACGCTGAATCTTCCTGGGCGTGATCAAAAAATTGAGGAATACAAGAACTATCTTCGCTACTTAGGCAAGGCCGGCATCTATTACACTACTTATGCTCATATGGGCAACGGCATCTGGAGTAGCGGCCGGGCAAAGATCCGTGGTTGCGATACCAGGGAATTCGATCTGGCGAGCCCCAATAAATATGGCGCGTGGGGCGAAAAAATCTACAAGGAACCTCTCTCCCATGGTCGGGTGTTCACGAAGGAAGAGATCTGGGAGAATTACATCTATTTTATTAAACAGGTTGTGCCAGTGGCGGAAGAGGCTGGCGTGAAAATTGGAATCCACCCCGATGATCCCCCTGTCCCGGTGTTGGCAGGCGTTCCACGCTGCATTTTTGGCAACTTCGAAGGCTATAAGCGAGCGATGGAGATTGCCGATAGTCCCAACGTGGGCCTTTGTCTCTGCTGTGGCACTTGGCTTGAGGGTGGCAAGGAATTAACGGGTAAGGATCCTGAGGAGATGATCCGCTACTTCGGCCCGCAGAAGAAGATCTTCAAAATCCATTTCCGCAATGTCAGCGCTCCGTTGCCTCACTTTATTGAGACCTTCATGGACGATGGGTATTACGACATGTACAGGATCATGAAGGCTCTGCGTGAAGTCGAGTTTGACGGCATTGTGATCCCCGATCATATTCCACGGATGGGGCCGACGCCACCGGCACCCGGAGCTGGTAACCGGAACAATGCCTTTAGCCGCGCCGGCTTAGCTTACAGCATCGGGTGCATGCGCGCACTGCGGGAACGGGCATTCCGGGAGGCCTGATCCTGTTCGGGTGAGGCGCACACCCTGCTCGCAACCTGTTCTTCACTTTGAGAGTCGGCGCTATTGGCGGCAATAGCGATTATTTCCGTTGAAGCAATCGGGGCTGCCACAGGCAGGCGCTTTAACCCGCCTCGGCGTGCCGTGCCCGATGAGCTTTATGCACAAAAATGCCCAAGCCATGCCCAGCCGTCCTCCGGCAGGCTGTAAGGCATCACCAAACGAAGCCATCTCCGCGGCTAAGCAACGCAATTACAACCACTTACGCGACGTTCGAACCGGCCCTGCACTGCCTCTTCGAAGCTAAGCCTGCCGCGCCCTCGACCAAACCCACATGCACAAGAATGCACAAAACGCGCATCACCAAACTGAGCCAGCGCCGGGCTAGAATCGAGAAGATCCACCCATGAAATACCAATCTCGCCTCACCAAGGCGTTTGTCCTCATGCTCGCGGCCGCGTGCACCGCGGCTTGGTCCCAGACGGCCAAGGACCCGGAACTCGCGCGCTCGGAGCGGGAGGCGCGCAACGTCACCATCGTCCGCGACGACCACGGCATCGCCCACGTCTACGGCAAAACCGACGCCGACACGGTCTTCGGCACGGTGTACGCCCAAGCCGAAGACGACTTCAACCGCGTCGAGATGAACTACATCAATGGCATGGGGCGCCTGGCGGAGGCTGACGGCGAATCCGAGATTTATCGGGACCTGCGCATGAAGCTCTTCATCGATCCAGCCGCCCTGAAGACTCAGTACGCCGCCAGTCCGGCCTGGCTCCAGTCGCTCATGAACGCCTTCGCCGACGGCCTGAACTACTATCTTTCCAAGCACCCCGAGGTGAAACCCAAGGTCATCCGGCGATTTGAGCCCTGGATGGCGCTGAGCTTCACCGAGGGCAGCATCGGCGCCGACATCGAGCGCGTGAATCTCGGCCAGCTCGCGGCGTTCTACCGTCACCGTCCCGAAGCCCCGCCGGCGCCTTTGGCGGACTCTGAAGCCCAACCGCCTGAGCCCACCGGATCGAACGGCATCGCCATCGCGCCCTCCAATACCGTCGCCCACCACGCCCTTCTGCTCCTCAATCCCCACACTTCTTTCTTCTTCCGCTCGGAGCTGCAGATGGTGAGCGACGAAGGCTTGAACGCCTACGGCGCCGTCACCTGGGGACAGTTCTTCATCTACCAGGGTTTCAATGATCGCGCCGGCTGGATGCACACCTCCAGCGGCGTCGATGCCATTGACGAGTATCTCGAAACCGTAGTCAGGAAGGGCGACGGTTTCCATTACAAGTACGGGAACGAGGAACGCCGGGTCGTCGTGGCCGAGATCGCTGTCCCCTATAAAACCGCCCAAGGCATGGCCGAAAAGAAATTCACCGTTTTCCGTACCCACCACGGACCGATCGTGCGTGAGGCGAATGGCAAGTGGGTGAGCGTCCGCCTCATGCAAGAGCCGGTGAAGGCGCTCACCCAGTCCTATACCCGCACCAAGGCGAAGGATTACAAATCGTTCCGCCAGACCATGGAGCTGCACACCAACTCGTCCAACAACACCATCTTCGCCGATGCCGATGGCGACATCGCCTACTTCCACGGCAACTTCATTCCCAAGCGCGACACGCGCTTCGATTGGACCAGACCGGTGGATGGCAGCGATCCCGCCACCGAATGGCACGGGCTGCTTTCCATCGACGAGACGCCCCACCTGTTGAACCCCGCCAGCGGCTGGCTCTACAACACCAACAATTGGCCCTGGTCCGCGGCTGGGCCGAGCAGTCCGAAAAAAGAAGACTATCCCGTATATGTGGAAACCGGCGGCGAATCGGCGCGCGGATTGCACGCCGTCAGAGTGCTCGAAAACACCAGGAATTTCACCCTCGACTCGCTGATTGCCGCCGCCTACGACAGTTACCTGACGTGGTTTGAAAAACCGCTGCCCGCCCTGATCCGTGCCTGGGACCAAGCCGCCTCCGACCATCCGCTGAAAGCCAAATTGGCCGGCCAAATCGGACTCCTGCGCAACTGGGACCTCCGCTGGGCCGTGAACTCCGTTCCGACGTCCCTAGCCGTGTTCTGGGGCGAGGAAATCCGGCGGCGCGTGACCGCCGATGCCGGAAGAGCCGGCATGTCCGCCGAGGACTACATCGGCAGCCGGGCACCTACCGAACAACTCCTCCAGTCGCTAGCGGCCGCGTCTGATAGGCTGGCCGCCGATTTCGGCAAATGGGAAACGCCGTGGGGCGAAATCAATCGATTCCAGCGACTGACCGGCGACATCGTTCAACCCTTCAACGACGCCAAACCCAGCATTCCGGTCGGCTTCACTTCCGCGATCTGGGGTTCGCTGGCTTCGTTCGGGGCGCGCGCTTACCCCGGCACAAAAAAATGGTATGGCACCAGCGGCAACAGCTTCGTCGCCGTGGTGGAGTTCGGCCAGCAGGTGCGGGCCAAGGCCGTAAGCGCCGGCGGCGAGAGCGGCGACCCGGCGTCGAAGCACTTCAACGATCAGGCCGCGCGCTACAGCACCGGCGACCTGCGCGACGTCTACTTCTACCGCGACGAGCTCCGCGGCCACACGGAACGGGAATACCACCCAGGCGAGTGAATGGGCTTTTTGTGGGGCGGACCGCCGGGTCCGCGGTCGACCTTCTCGTCGCCGCCAAGCACCCGCGCCAAGACAGAGCGGAGGTCGCTCGCCCGTTGCCGCCTTGCCGTTATCCCGGGAGTGAGCTTAAGACGGATTCTTAGCCGAGTTGCCGTCCTTACCCCAATTCCTCGCCACCGCCGGAGCACCCACGGACCCGCGTGTAACAGAATATTATTAACGGTGTGGATGGCAGCTATTTGGAGGCACAAATCGGCGGCTGGATTGCCGGACCGATAATCGCATTTCGCAGGTATATTTTCCGTGATGTTCTTCCCACCTTCGGAAATCTGGACGAGCGAGCGAGCCAAATGGCGAGCCACTACAATCGCGTCCTGGCTCAGCCTGCGGGAGAGTATGGCGATGACACCGACATTGCGAGCGTTGCGGAGTCTGCAGAAGCTCGCGCCCTGAGCTGGTATGAAATGATGGCTTCTCTCCGCCAGACCATGCTGAACCTTTTGGCGGCCGGGCTCTTTCACCTGACCGAACAGCAACTTGCCGCTTTTAGTCGCGACGCATCCTTCTCTGGCATGCCCTTAAAGGATTCGAAAATGGAGAAAGTCGCCGAGTGGTATCTCGCCCATCTTCACCTTGATTTCGAAACCCTTCCCTCTTGGGCGATGATCGATGAGCTTCGCCTCGTGGCGAATGCCGTCAAGCACGGGGAAGGCCCGTCAGAAAGACAATTGAGGTCTGTGCGCGCAGAGCTTTTCAGCAATCCGGCCCATGCGGAGTTCTATAGCGAGGTTGGGGTCAGTCCTCCGACGGGACCAGTTGTCGCGCCGCTCTCAGGAGAAGACCTCTTTGTGAGCGAAAAACTCCTCCATATGTACGCTCAAGCCGCCGAGTCCTTCTTCGCTGAGATCGCGGAGCATTTCAAGGTTCGCGGGCATGACTTCTACCCTTACTGAACCTTATGCCCAGCTGCCGTGCCGTTATCGCGCTTTCCCGATGGATTCCGGCCACGGCGGATTGTCGAACACAGCCCGCGCGGCCTTCGCTGCTTGGGGATCCGGGGGTAGCCGGAGCGGAACGAGCGCGTGCCGTGCCGAGTTCGGTGTCAGCAGATGTTGGATGAAGCTCGGAGGTCGGACTTATCGTGGACCGGATTCGTCCTGGTAAACACTACTGCCGGTGGTATTTTCAGCTTGAGCGCCAAGTTCGGCGTCCGTCGGCCTTCGGCTGGGTTTCGAAATGAGGCGCTGCTCCGCAGACCGGCTGGGCGCGAACGGGCGCGTCGATCCGGCCGGGCGGTCGACCGCAGACCTGGAGGCCCGCCCCACAGGGCAGTGCAGCCCCAACCAGACAAGCGCCGGGACGAGTCCAGGCGTGGCAGACTGAGAGTCTGCTCCACTACGGCGCAACCACGATCTGGATTCGGTTGCTTTCCGTGCCGCCGGCGCCGATCCACAGCTCCGAAGTTCCGGCGTTGGCGACGGCGGGCATCTGCACTTCGATCTGGTAGAAGCCGACGTAGCCGGGAGCCAGCGTGGCGCGCGTGACGGCGACCGGTGCGCCATCGAGCGAAGCCGTGACCGGCGCTACCACCGCGGGTGGATCCTGTTGCGGCGCGGGCACGCCGGTCGGCCAGTTCGGCTGCACCCGGCCGAGGCCGGTAGCCATGATCAGGATACGGCCCTGAGAGTGAACCGGATTGCCGGCATCGAGCGGCATTTCGGTGTCGGCATCGAAGATCGCGGGCGCGCCCTCGCGCGAAAGCAAAATCGCCGGCGAAACCGCTTCCACCGGCAGCCCCATGGTGACAGGCCCCCGGTTGGTATCGAGAGCCAGCGCCACGCTGGGGCCGCTGGCCTCAAATGGAACCTGGATCTGGGATTCGTTGTCGGAGGCGGCCAGAACCGGAAAATCCATTTCGCCCCCGCGGGCCGAGCCTACCCGCGCGCCCACCACGCTCAGCAGCGATCCGGGAGCGGCGGCACGAGTACTGAAATCGGCGGCGTTGACAATGCGCGGACTGCGCGTGCGGTGCGGCGCGGCCGCGGCGTAAACTCCGTAACCGTCGAGCGCGGCGTAGAGTTGCACCCCGGCCGGATCGAGCCGTACGTCGGTAGCTGGCGCCGATGGCAACTGGCCAGTGAGTTTCCGCCATTGGAGCGGGTCGACGCTGGCGTTTTCGAGATCCGCCTGGCCATAAAAGACGCCCGCGTCGGTGGCCACGTACACCGCGCCGGCCGCACGGTCGGCCGTAATGCCATGGGCCGCGCCGGCAGGCAAATCGCCGTCCAGCGAATCCCAGAAACCACCGCTGTTGGTAGTACGCAATACGCGCGGCGAGGCGCCGCCGACGACCGCCAGCGCCACGCGCGGCGAGGCGCTATCCACCCAGATCCGCTCCACGCGTCCGCTGCCGTTCTGCTCCGGCGGGTTGGGGAACGTCCGGCCGCCGTCGAGCGAAACCCAGATGCGTGCCTCCGACGTCCCCGCATAGACCGTCTCGCCGGAAACTCCGACGGCGGTGACGTCGGCCTGCAATTGGCGGGCGTAGCGGGCATTCAAAACCGCCGGCGAGTTTCCGGCCGCGGATTCCACCGGGTGCCACACCGCCGCACCGGGGGTCAATTCGAGGGTTCCAAAGGCTTCCGCTTCGACGCGTATTCCAGAAGTGCCGGTGGGCGTAGCCAGAATGCGGCGCACCGCCAGGTTCGGCAATCCTTCGTTGAGGCCGGACCACGAGAGCCCGCCATCCGCCGAACGCCAGACCCCGTAATCGTTGGCTACTACTATCCGGTCGCGCAGCCCGGCGGCGACTGCGATATCGTGCAATCCGCCGCCCACCACCGAAGAACTCTTGAAGCCGGTCAGGTCGGTCCACGAGCGGCCGCCGTCGTCGGACCGATAGAGCTGTTGGCCCAAGGCAAAGGCAGCGCCAGGATCGGAGGCCAGAGAGACCGCGCGCGAACCGGATTCGGGCAGCCGGGCAACCACGGCCGCAGCGGGCGGCGCCGGCTCGGCGGGCGCGACGGCCAGGGACCAGGTTTCCAGGTCGGTGGAGCGAAAAACCTTTCCCGCGCGGGTTTCCGCGTACAGCGTCGCGCCATTGGGGCCGTACCACACGCGCGCGACTGCGCCGGTGGCCGGGCCCGACAAATCGAGCGCTACGCTGGTGCCGCCCACCTTGCGCCATTCGACCGGCTGCTGCGCGTGGGCGATGCCGCCGTTCCACGAAAGCACGGCGGCGACCAGCACTGGTACGGTGGCTGTTCCTTTATGACACACGGCCGCTTTCATTCTACCCTACACTATCGGCTGACCGCCCTATTAACTTGATGAAATTTCACGGTTTGTCTACCAAAGTCAAGTACGGTCCCCTGGTTGCTATGCATGTTTGGTGCTAGACTGTAAAGTCTTAGCAGGCGGGGCGGCCTAGTGTGTCCAGCTTGACAGCCAGACTTATGTTGCGGAGTTGGCGGCGAATGCGGTTGCGGGGCGGGCTGCTGGTGGCGGTTGCCGCCGTAGCGTGTCTGGCGCCGCTCCAGGCACAACAGGAATACGCTGCCAAAGTTCTGGTCGAGACGGGACAGGTTTCCTTCCTCAAAGATGGTGTCCAACAGGCGCTCTACGTGGGCGAATCGCTGCGCGTGAAACAGATCGTCGTCACCGGCCCGAACAGCTACGCCAAGTTTCAGATTCCCGACGGCAGCACTTTCGAAGTCTTCGAGAATTCCCAAGTTACCTTCCGCGACAATTGGCCGAGTTTGAGCGACTTGCTCAACGTGCTGATCGGCCGGGTGAAGGTCTTCATCGATCATTCGAAGGGCCCCAACCCGAAGAACGTCACCACGCCCACGGCGGTGGTTTCGGTGCGCGGCACGGTGTTCGACGTAGTGGTGGAGGATACCGATGGCACCACCTTCATCACCGTGGACGAGGGTCTGGTTCAAGTTCGCAACACCACCATGCCGGGTCCTGAGCCGCAGTTGAAGGCCGGCGATTCGATTCGCATTTACCGCGGCCAGCCACTGGCGCAGGCGGGAATCGATCGCGGAGCGATCTTACGCGCCGTGCTCAAAGCCGCCGAGCAGGCCGTGTACCAAGCGGTCTATGGCCAGAAAGGCGGCGGCGGCCCGTTGGGGATCCCCGGTGCGGGCGGCGGTGCGCAAGGCGATAAAGGCAAGGGCGGCACCGGCACGACCACCGCGCCTGCACCGCCGACTGCGCCGACGGCTCCTTCGGCGCCGACGGCTCCTTCGGCTCCCTCCACCACCGGCCACTGATGGCCGTCTGCTGCCGCGGGTGGCGTATGGCCCACATTTCCGCGCCGCTCGATCTCCGCTCCTGCCGTGCTAGAGTCGAAGAATGAGAGGCATTGGCGTAGGGATGGCAGTTCTTTGCTGGGCTGCGACGCTCTGCGGTCAGACGCCGCCGCAACCGCCGGCGGGGCTGGAGACGAGCTGGGAGATCGGGCCGGTAATCCAGGACCTCGGTGCGCATGTCGGCCGCCTGCTGCCGGCTCTGGACCGCGTCGATGTTCGCGCCTGGCTCGACCGGGGAGCGTCGGAGACCTATCTGGAACAGTTACAATCGAGCCGCGAGCAGGCGCGCGCGGTCCAGGAAGAATCGGGGAGCCTGGCGCACAATCCCGAGCGCCTGGCCGGCGGCATGTCGCTGCTGTTTCGCCTGGATGGGCTGGATCTGATGCTGTTGTCGCTGGAGGATGGAATGCGGAGGTACCAGAATCCCCGCGACGCCGAAGCATTGGCCAGCTTGCGGGCCCAGGCCGGGCCCAGCCGCGATCGTCTCGAGCGCTATCTGGTGCAATTGGCGGCCGAGCAGGAACAGCAGCTCCGGGTAATGGACGAAGAAGCCCAACGCTGCCGGGCGCTGGTGACCGCTCCGCAAACGGCGGGAAAGAAGAAATAAGAACCCGATGGCGTTTACCTGTAGTATTTGCGGCGAGGAATCCACGCTCATCTGCGTCCGCTGCACCAAGGACGCTTGCCGGAATCACCTGTGCGACAAGTGCCACCGCTGCAGCGATTGCTGCGACTGCGAAGTGGCGCTCGATGAGCACCCGCAACCAATCCCCGAATTCAGGCCCAGGATCGAGAGCTTCCCTCTGGCGGCCGGTGGAGATGAACCGCTCCCTGAGGAGCCGTGAAAATTCAAATTCCAGCCACAGATGGAGCCGGATAAAACCAAGCATTCCGGCCACGGATGAACACAGATCAACACAGATAAATCCAGGAGCCCAGTCACAGATAAGTCCTTTGATTTCTTTAACCGTGTTTATCTGTGGCTACATTCGTTACTGCTTCGCTACGGTGATTCCCAGGTCGGTCAGAATCTTCGGATTGGCTTCATCCATCGAGAGCAGGTTATGGCAGGCGTTGCAATCCTGGGTGATGGCCTGGCCGCCCTTGGCGTCGTGCGCGCCGTCGTGGCAGCGGAAGCAGCCGGGGGAATCGGTATGGCCGACGTTAATCGGATACTTGCCCCAGGACACATTCATTTCCGGGAAGATATTCCGGTCGTAGATGGCTAGCACGCCCTTGGCCGAAGCCGCGACTTCAGTGCGCCGGCTCGCCCAGATCTCCGGGTAGTTCTGCTGGTAGAAGGCGGCGAAAGCGGCGGGAATCCTGCTCGCGGCTTCCTCTCGCGAACTGTAGTTCACCCTCAGAACCTCGAGCGCTTTCCTCTTGGCAAAAGGCAGGCTGGGCGAAACGTCGCCGGAGCCCATGGCGCGGTCGAGACCCCGCTCGGGCAATTCGAAGCTGTGCGAGGGGCGGTTGTGGCAGTCCATGCAGTCCATTTCCCGCATGGTGAGGCCGGCGCCGTCGGGCTTGGCGTCTTTGGCGACGTAAACCGTCTTGGCGCCCTGGTTATCGTATTCCACCCAGGGAATGTTCTGCCGGGCTTCGTCGGAGTGGCCGTAACGAATGTGTACACCCGGCCCGAGGTGCGTGCCATGAATGCCGATGCCGTGGTTGCCGCCGCCGATTTTCATCAGCAGCACGGTTTTGGTGAGCGTATTGGTGGCGTCGTCGGCATACTTGTCGAATACCCGCAGACGGTCCTCGCCGTATTTCTGCGGCCAGTGACAGGTTTCGCAGGTTTCTCTGGCCGGGCGCAAGTTGTGGACCGGCGTCGGGATTGGCCGTGGGTAGGTGTGGAATGTTACAGCAAAGACCTGCCCCACGCCGGACAGCTTGCTGCGCACGAACCAGGAAGCGCCGGGACCGATGTGGCATTTCACGCACTCCACGCGCGAATGCGGCGATTGCTGATAGGCGGTGTACTCGGGCTGCATCACGGTGTGGCAGGTCTGGCCGCAGAAGGTGACCGAATCCATGTAATTGACCGCGCCATAGCTGATCTGGCTGGCCACCAGGATGTTGACCGCCGTGGTGAGAATGACGAAATACGCCAGCTTACGCAGTTCGGGGTTGCTCCAACGCAGGGGCGAAAAGCCGATGGGCGTGAGGTTCGCCCGCCGGTCGGCGCGCCGCTTCCACCAGATCCCCAGGGGAATCAGGACCAGGCCGGCAAAAAACGGCGCCGGCAGCACCATGAAGACCAGGATGCCGATATAAGGGCTAGCCGCCTCGCCCTTTAGCGTCGTGGGCAGCAGAAAGAGCCAGAACACGGTGGCCGAGGTCACCAGGATCACACCGAGGAGGCTGATCCAATTGCTGGATAGATAAATATAGGGGGAAAGCCATCCCCGGCCCTGATCGGAGGGTTGGGTCATTTGTGCGGATTTTCCTCTCTAATGCCGGTGAGAAACGCGGTGTTCAGCGGATAGATGTCGGGGTCGAAAATCACCGAATAGAAGTGCCAGACCACGATGGCGAGGGTGGCCAGAACGGCTTCGTAAAAGTGCACGGAAGTCGCCAGATCCAGCCAGGCTTTGGGTAAAATGCGCATCGCGATGTTGTTGGCCCAGAGCAGAACCCCGGTGGAGGCCATCACCACCGCGCCCCAAATCACGGCCCAGTACTCGGCTTTCTCGATATAGCTGTGCGGCGAGCGGCCGGGGGGCGTGGCTCCCAGTCCCAGATTGTACGCGAAATTGGCCATGGCTTCTCGCGGATCGTTGCGGTTCGGCAGCATTTCCTTCCAGTGTTCCCGCAGTTTGCGGCTTACGACGAGCGAAACCGCGTGGGTAACGGAAACCGCGATGAACACGGCCGCGGCGGCGCGGTGAATCAGGCTGCGCGCCGAGAGGGTACCCGCCATCCCCAGCATGGGGCGAGCCCACCACTGGTCCGGGTACTTGAGCGCAAAACCGCTCCAGGCCAGGATCACGAAGGAAATCGCCATCACGGCGTGCTGGATGCGCTCGAACGGAAGCATGCGAAGGCCGGGGTGGCCGTTCGGGCCAGAGCGCCGCGCCACATTCCGGAAGCGGGCACGAATCAGCTTGCGCAGCCAATCGCCGAGATTGTGCAGCAGCATCAGCCCGATGGTCACCGGGATCAGGAGCAGATAGGTGCTGCGCACGAAGCGCAACGGGGCGGGCTCGGCGCCGTTTTCCGAGACGTGCACCTGGCCGATGGCGAAGCGTTCGCCCGCGCCCGGATGGCATTGCCCGCAGGTCTTGGGCAGGTTTTTCGGATTGATCGTCGACTTCGGGTCGGAAGACGGCAATATGTCATGCACGCCGTGACAACTGGCGCAATTGGCCACAGTCTGCACACCCTCCTGGGCGGCCAGACCGTGGAAGGAGGAATCGAAGCTGACCATCCGGTCCGTGGGCAGGCCGAAACGGCGGTCCAGGCGTACGTTGCCGTGGCAGCTCCCGCAGGTATCGCGAATGTGCAGCGCATTGACCGGAGAAGCCGCGCTGGTGTGCTTGATGATGTTGTGCTCGCCATGGCAATCGGTGCACAGCGGAGCCTCCGTCACGCCCCTCGCCAGCGCTTGTCCGTGGACGCTGGCCCGGTATTGGGCGACCACCTCACTGTGGCACATCCCGCAGGTATCCGGCACCGCGGCGCGGAAGGCTTGCGACCGCGGTGAAAGCAACTCGTGGGCGCTGCCGTGACAGAGAACGCAATCCGGCGCGCCTTCATTGCCGTGCGCGCGGGCCTGGCCGTGCACGCCCAGGGAGTAATCGCCAGCTTGGTCGGTGTGGCAATTGCCGCACACCGGTTTGGGGATATTCGCCGGGTGGGGATATTGGTCGTGAGATTCGTGACAGGTGTCGCAGGTGAGCCCGGCGTGCGCGCTTTTGGCCAGCTTGGCGCCCTGGTCATGGCAGTCGGTGCAACTGACCTTGGCCGGACCGGCTGCCCAAGCGTTGCCTCCCGCCAAAACTACCAAAATTACAAGCAAACCGAGGATGGCGAAACCGAGCCCCCCGGGTATCGTCTGGAAAGCCCGGTTTCGCATGGCTCTAGGAGGGCACCACCGTGGAACTCGTCACCCAAAACCGATAGAAGTAAATCGCCACCAGCAAGATTCCGTAAACCACCACGATTATGGTCAGGAGCTTGCCCCACTTGTCCACTTGTTCGAGTTTTTCCGCTACCGTGCTTTGCTGCGCCACAGCACCGCTCGAGGCGCCCAAGTGCAGGGTGTCGTCTTCCTTACTCGCGACGACGCGGCGGTACGCAATGAGACCTAGCACCGCCAACGCCAAGGCGACCCAGATTGCTAAGAAAAAAGTCATTACTGTCTCCGTTTCAGATAAACAACTCTTTATCAACTATAATTCCGTGCCGGCCATCCGCGCTCGGGCATTTTGCAAGATGCACGCGGGATTCCACCATGGCGACGCCGCTAATTATTGTGTTTTGCAACGCTTGCGGCTGGAACGGTGGCTAATTGGGGTTATTGACGCAGGAATTGACTCGGGATTGGGGGAAATGGCGTGCGCTGCGCTGGGGGCGTGGAAAACCGGCAGCCGAAGCGCCGCTGCCATGATCGCCAGCAGGATGGTATCCATTGAATCGTCCCGGCCGACCACGGAAACGATGCCCGCATCCCAGGCCTGCGCCATGCGCTCGGAGTTCTTGTAAGTAATCAATACGATGCATTCGGGGTGAGACAGAGGGAGGGGCAGGCGGGCCAATGCCGTATCGTCCAGCACCAGCACCGAGGGCTGCCCCGGATTGGGACTCTCGGCCGAGTCGATATGCCAGGCGCAAGTATGGTTCAGGGCGTCCCGCAAGGCCGCGGCATACACGGTATCCGAGAGCGTAAGCCTGACCGTCTGTAGCATATGCGGCTGGGAAGCCTCCACCCGAAAACCGCTATTTCTTCTCCTGGTAGCCGTCCAAGCTCTTATGCGCGGAATAATACTTTCCGGCATCGGTCAGTTCTTTCGGTTTCGCCTTGGCATCGACATGGCAGTAGGTGCAGGCTTTCTTGGTGGCCTTGGTATACTCCGGCTTCCCGTAGGACGCAATGGAGCAAATCAAGAATCCGCCCGCTAGGATGGCGGCGGGAAGGGTGAGTTTGAGGTGCGGCATCTAGCCTCCATCGGGGAAAAGAGCAATTGCATCGCCACCAAGGTAACTGGTTTAATCTCAGACATTTTTGCCTGTTTGCCGGCCTCAGGGCGGGGCAATTCCCGCCCTGGCAGTCCAAGATTGCGCTATATGGCTCAATCGGGCTGTTATAATCGGAACCATAACCGTTCCATGTCGAAGCTTTCTCCAGGTTGGCAAAGCGTAAATGTCCTCGAAGCGGTGTTTGACCAGCTTTCCGATGCGCTGATCCTCTACGATCCGGAATTCCGCATCACCGGCGTCAACCGGTCCGCCGAAAAACTCTTCGGCATTTCCTCCGATCAGATGCTGGGCAAGCACTGCCAGGAGGTTTTCAAGTGCTCGCTCTGCGAGCCCGGCTGCGGCATGCTGGTGGGTTTGAACCAGGCGCCTTCGACCCCGCATTGCACCGTCCGCCTGCACACCGGTAACGGCCTGGAACGCCTGGTGGTCATGAAGACCACCCAGATGCTGGATGAAAAGGGCCGCTTGACCGGCGTGGTGGCGACCATCAAGGACGTCACCGAGGCAGCCTCGCCCGAGCGGCGCGAGGTGATCGCCGAGTCTCCCGGCATGCGCGAGGTGGTAAATTTCGTGCGCCGGGTGGCCTCGAGCGAGGCCACCACCATCCTGCTCGAAGGCGAGAACGGAACCGGCAAGGACCTGATGGCCAAGACCCTCCACTACCAGAGCATGCGCCAGGCCGAGCCCTTCATCGCCATCAACTGCGCCGCCATTCCGGAGACCCTGCTCGAAAGCGAGTTATTCGGTTACGAAAAGGGCGCCTTCACCGATGCCCGTTCCCAGAAACGCGGCATTTTCGAGCTGGCCGATAAAGGTACGCTGTTTCTGGACGAGATCGGCGAAATCCCCCTCATGTTGCAGGCCAAGCTGCTGCGCGTATTGGAAGAACAAACCTTCCGGCGGCTGGGCGGATTGAAAGACATCAAGCTGGACCTGCGGGTGATGGCATCCACCAACAAGAACCTGCGCGAAGCGGTCAAGGAAGGCGCCTTCCGCCAGGATCTCTATTTCCGCCTCAACGTCATCCAGATTCTGATTCCGCCGCTGCGCGAGCGCCGCGAAGATATCGTTCCGATGACGCGTTTCTTCATCGATCATTACAATCGCAAGTTCAAGCGCAGCATCGAAGGGATAAGCGACGCCGCGGCCAAGCTCCTGCTCTCGCACGACTGGCCCGGCAACGTGCGCGAGCTGCGCAATGCCATCGAGCGGGCCATGATTCTGGAGGAGTCGGCCCTGATCCACTCCGCCAGCCTGCCCATCTCCATCAGCCGCCCGGAATACGCACCCCTTCCCGAAACCGGCCTCGCCGGCGGAGGCGGGGCCGCGGCCGTGGACGGCATGTCGCTCGAAGATCACGAACGCAGTCTGCTTGTCCGGGCCCTGGAAAAAACCAACGGCAATCAGACCCAGGCCGCGCGCCTGCTGCGCGTCACCCGCGACACGCTGCGCTACAAAATGAAAAAGTTCAGTTTGAAGTAGCGGCCGGCGGCACGAAGAAGGCCCGCGGCGAGCCCGCGTTGGGGTCGACCAGCCACAGCGGACCGGCCCCCGCCTGGTTCAAGCGGAAGAATCCGCCCATGGGCTCCATGGCCGTCGCCGCGGCTCCGCTCGATAGCTCCACGACAGCGCCGCCGGCCAGATCGTAGCTCATTACCAAACCCGCGCCGCCGGCGGCCCACAGGGTTGCGCCGTCGGTCGAAAACGCGACTCCAACCGCTGTCGCCAGGGCGGAATTCCGAGCCACCAACTGCTGACTGGCGGCGCCGGCGGCATCGTGAATCAAGCTGAGGGAACCGGCGGTAAAGATCGCCGCATCGTGGCTGCCGGGCGAGAAGGCCACCGCCGCGGACGGGCCAACCGGCATCAGCGTAATACTACTGCCGCTCGCGACCGCCACCAGACGCAGCCCGTTTCCCGACGCCAGCAACAGCCAGGCCCCATCGTCGCTCACCGCCAGCGACGGCGTGGCGCAGGCGCTCCTGCCTGCCGCGCCGGCATTGGCGCCGGCGTCCGCCCGCACCGCGTCACACCCGCCGGCGGTTGTAGCGATACTGCCGGCCAGCGCCGGGCGGGCCGGCAGGCCCGTGACCACCTGCACGCTCCGGCTCCCAATCAGCGCGGCCGCCGCGCCCGACGGGCTGAAGACTACCCGTTCGGGCGTCGCGATCGAACCTTGGGCCGCCACTTCGGTAGCGGCATTTCCGCTCAAGCTGTACCAGTGCGTGCTGCCGCCAGTCGCAACCAGTACGGCCAGATCCTGGCGCGGCGCCACAAATCCGGCTTCCGGCGCGATGCCAAGCGCCAGCGGGTCCCCCAGCGTAGCGGCGCCCGGCACGCCGCGAACCGGCCGCAGAGCCGAAGCCGCCTGGTCGTACACGTAGCCGGCCACGGGGCCGCTCAACTGCCCTGGCTGCGCCGCGGCCGGCGCGCCCAACAATAGAAATGACACCAACAGGCTGCGCATGCTCATTGTCCCGGCCCTCCTACCGTCCCCGTACCCGGCGTCAGCGTAACCAGCGACGCCGCCGCTGAACTGCTGCTGCCGCCCGAATGGGTGGCGTAATAGGCGCCCCCGGCCGCTGCCGCCGCGCCCACCGCCACCAGCACTACGAACAGTTTGACCGAAATCCCGGCCACCGTCGCGGTCGCCGCGCCCACGGCCGCATTGCGCATGTGAATATCCGTGGAACCGGTCCGGCCGTTGGACGACGCGTTCACGTGCATCTGAAACTGTCCTTCCGCGTGGTTGGGGCGAAACCCTCGCGCAATCGCGTTCCCCTGGCTGTCCGAAGTTACCGCCAGCGTCTGCGAGCCGTTCGCAAATTGCCCGCCGGCTCCCTGGGAAGGCAGGAGAAAGATCACCGACGCGCCGGCCACCGGCTTATGATTCTCGTCCTGCACCTGCACGATGGCTTCACGCGCCGTACGCTGGCGAATGTTGTTGATGGCGCCTTCGCCCTCGACGATCACCAGATTCAACTTCGGGCCGCTGTCCTGCGCGCGTCCCGCCGGAACCAGGGGCGCCACCATCCACCAGGCCAGTATCCACGACAAGCCTCGCATACCACCTCCGCGACTTCCTATTATCTACGAAATCGGTGGGACAGGCCATCGCCATTTACGGCGGCGCATTCGGCGTCGTTCACCAAGTGCCCGCTCAATGACGACGACCTGGCCGAGTTCGTCAAGTGGCAAAAGACCTTTGCCGATTCGCCCAAATCCTGGACGGTGGAGGCGAACAGCATCGACCCGGCGACGTTCGATCTTTCGGTGAAAAACCCCAACGGCGGCGAGGCGGTGGCCCACCGCAGCCCGGAAGAGATCCTGGACGAAATCGCCGCGCTCGATGCCGAGAGCGCGGAGGTGCTGGAGACCATCTGAAGATCGCGCCCCAGTTCGTCGACGGCATCCGCGAGTTGATTGCCGGGGCGCGCGCCACCGTGGCGCGGGGCGTGGACCTGGTTCAAGTCCACACGACCGAAGCCCAATTCTCCAGGCAGCGCCTGGAAGATTTGCGGCGCCTCAAATTGGTCAGCCAGTGACTGACCGATTGGCAATTTTCCAGTCAGTGACTGGAAAATCTGGAAACCCCACACTCCGTCCTTTCACCCTCAGCTGGACGCACTATGTCTTCCTCCTCGGCGTCAAGGACCCTAACGAGCGTAGCTTCTATGAGATAGAGGCCGGGGCGCAGAACTGGACCGTGCGCGAACTCCGGCGCCAATTCGATTCCGGCCTGTACGAGCGCCTCGCCCTCAGCCGGGACAAAGAGGGCACCCGTAAGCTGGCGCGGGAAGGCCAAACCGTGGAGCGGCCGCACGACCTGCTGAAGGAACCCCTGGTGCTGGAGTTCCTCGGCCTGGACGAGCGCAGCCGCTATTCCGAGTCCGACCTGGAATCCGCCATCATCGGCCAGATCGAGCGGTTCCTGCTCGAACTGGGCAAAGGCTTCCTGTTCGAGGCGCGCCAGAAGCGATTTACCTTCGACGAGACCGGGGAGGAGAATGGGTTTTGCGGCATGCAAGTGATAGATTCGTAGGAATGCAGGCGAATCGAGGAAATCTGGGCATAGTAGTAGGCCCTACCGAGCCGCGACCGCAAGGGAGCGGTCTTTGACGTATCTCATTACGTTCGCCTGCTACGGCGCGCGACTACACGGCGATGAATCGGGATCGGTGGATCGGCGTCACAATCTGGTTGGCAGTCGGCGGTTGGAGCCCGATTCACAACGCGTCATGGTGGAGCGCGGGGAAATGCTCCAGGAACCGTATGCGCTCGACGAAGCGTGCCGGGCCGCAGTACTGGCGGCCATCCGGGGGCACTGCGCTCATCGCGGTTGGAACCTGCTGGCTGCGCACGTGAGATCCAACCATGTGCATGTCGTTGTGGGGGCCGAGGTTCGACCCGAGAGAATCATGAACGAGTTCAAAGCGTACGCCAGCCGCGCGCTGAACCGGCTGGCACGCGACGGACCCGATCGGAAGCGCTGGGCGCGGCATGGAAGCACGCGTTGGCTGTGGAAGGACGAGGATGTAAGGCATGCTCTTCAGTACATTATCGACGAGCAGGGCGAGGCCATGGCGCTGTTCGTGGCTGAAGAGCTTTGACACGGTCACAGATGTCCGCTCCCTTGCGGTCGCGGCTCGGTATCGGACGTTCGTCTCTGCTTCTATGTCGCGCACCCGAGGAAAATCCCACCATCGGCATCGTGCTCTCGAAGCGGAAGAACCAGGCGCTGGTGGAAATCACATTGCCCAAGGACGCGAATCCGATGGCCACCGTAGTCCTTCACATCGCCTCCACAGTGCCGGCAGGCCGGGACCGGCTGGCGCACCTCATCCCGGTTGAACGTCGCTGGCAGCCCTTTTGTGAAGTAGAGCAGTGCGTAATGGGCCGGATAGAGCTTCTTTCCCCGCGGAAAAGTCCCCTTCATCGAGACCGCGATCCAGTGCCGGAATAGCAGCCCCTTCGCTTCCAGATGCGCCGCGAGATGGTACGCCCATTTGGGAAGGTTGTAGATGAACACCGCGCCGCCTGGTTTCACCACGCGCGCGCACTCGTCAATCCAGCCGCGGGACCATTTCAGATAATCTTCGGCCTGCAGTTCGTCGCTCTTGCTGCCGTTGCCGTAGTCCTTGCCGAGGTTGAAAGGAGGGTCTGCAAAAATCGTGTCGATCGACTCGTCCCGGATGGCCCCGAGCAGGTTATGACAGTCGGTCTGGTAAAGCGCGCCCCGAGAGGTGCTGAAGGCTGGCGAAACCATCTTCGGTGTATTTTATATCGGGACGACGGCCGCCATGGATTCCTTGCGATACCACCGTGCGGAGGTGGCCGGCACGCGGGGTGCCCAAGGCCGCGCCCACCATTCTCACCACGTCCCAAAAGCTCTCCACCGGGGTGGACGCCCGCAACATCCGCAACTTCCGCCGCTCACCCGCACGGAAAGAGCCGCCCGGGCCAGGATCCTGATCGGCAGCCACTTCAACCCCAAGCAGCGGACATTCCTCGAGTTTGTACTGGCGCAGTACGTCAAAGTCGGGGTGGAAGAGCTGGATCGGGAAAAACTGTCGCCACTGTTGAAGCTCAGGTACGATAACGCCATCGCCGACGCGGTCGCCGACCTGGGCAGACCGGAGGAAATCGGAATCTTCTTCGCCGGATTTCAAAAGTACCTCTACCAGCCGACAGCCTGAGGAGTTGAGCCCGCTGCCGCCACTCAACTACCATGGAGGATTGCCACCTCTGAAATCGTCTCCCACCCCGTGGCCGCAGGTTTACCTGTGCGTCGCTCTGACCACCATGGGCACGCTGTTGCTCGAACTTTCTCTCACCCGAATCTTCTCGGTGGTGTTTTACTACCATTTCGCCTTTCTGGCCATCTCCATCGCGCTGTTCGGCATGGGCGCCGGCGGCGTTTTTTCGTACGTCGTGGCCGGATGGAAGGCCCCCCTGTTCGCGCGCCTGGGAAGGTTGAGCGCGCTCAATAGCTTCCTGGTCGTGCTGGTGCTCGTGACCATCCTCGCCCAGCCGGCCCATCTCACGGTCTGGAATCTGGCGCTGGTCTATTTCGTCACCGCGGGGCCGTTCTTTGTCTCCGGAGCGGTGTTGTCGCTCGCCATCTCGGAAACCATCGACCGCGTCAACCGGGTCTACTTCTACGACCTCGCCGGCGCAGCCGCCGGATGTATCCTGCTCATCCTGCTGCTTCAAGGATTCGGGGGTCCCAGCACCGTTCTGGCCGTGGCCGTAATCTACGCCGCCGCCGCCGCCATCTGGTTCAGCATGGCTGCTTCCGTGCGCGGCCGTGTCGGCTCGGTTACCCTGGCGCTCGTCATGGTGGCGTTCCTGATCTACAACCAGCACCACCACCTGATCGATGTCCGCCACGCCAAACAGCGCACCATCGCCGGCGAAATCTTTCAACAGTGGAATCCTTTCTCCCGTATCGGCATGGTCCGCGAGCCGAACGGCTGGTACTTGATCTTCATCGATGCCGACGCTTCCACCGAGGTGGCCGATTTCGACCTCGACCATCTCACCCCGGCCGACCGCCACTTACTGCTCGAACAAGGCGCGGCTCTTCCCTACGTCCTGCGGCCCGGCGCCAAGACCCTCGTCATCGGACCCGGCGGCGGCTGGGACGTTTCCCGCGCCCTGGCCTCCGGCAGCCACGACGTTACCGGCGTCGAGATCAACGGCATCATCGCCCGCACCATCATGCAGGAACGCTATCCGAATTTCAGCCGCGGCCTCTACCTGCGCCCCGACGTGCACATCCACGTCGAGGACGGCCGCAGTTGGGTGCGCCGCAGCACCGATCGCTTTCAGGTGCTGCAGGCCACCCTGGTGGATACCTGGGCCGCCACCGCCGCCGGCGCTTTTGCGCTCTCGGAGAACAATCTGTATACCGTCGATGCCATGCGCGATTATCTCGAACACCTCACGCCGGACGGCGTGGTGGCGTTTACCCGTTGGGGTTTCGATCCGCCGCGCGAATCGCTGCGCCTGGTCGCCCTGGCTCGCGAAGCGCTCTCCCAGATCGGCGAGCGCCAGCCCTGGCGCAACCTGATCGTGGCCCGCGAAGGCTCGACCGCCGGCTGGGGCGCGCTCGATACGGTCATCGTCTCCCGCCGGCCCCTCGCGCCCTCCGATCTGGACCGCGCCCGCGGCCTGTTCGCCGCCGGCCACATCCAGGCCATCTACCTGCCCGACGCCGCCACGCCCAATCCGTTCTACGAACTGCTCCACACCGACCACCCCGCCGAGTACGAGCGCGCCTACAGCTTCGACATCACTCCGGTAACCGATAATCGCCCCTTCTTCTTCTACACCGTGCAACCGCGCGACCTGGTCCATTACTTTCGCACCGCCTCGCGTGCCAGCGAAGATTTCAAAGCCGTCAACGAGGCCGTGCCCCTGCTGTTTGCGCTCATGGTGGTCAGCCTGGTGGCGACGCTGCTGATCCTGCTGCTGCCGCCGCTGGTGCTCGGTACCCGCCTGCCGCGCAAGCCCGGGGTTCCGGCCTTTCTGACTTACTTCCTGTTCATCGGCGCCGGTTATATCCTGATCGAGGTCGGGCTGATCCAGAAGTTCGTGCTCTTCCTGGGCCATCCCACTTACGCGCTGGCGGTGGTGATATTCTCCATGCTGATTTCGAGCGGCGTGGGCAGCTTCCTCAGCCGGCGCCTGATCGGCCGCGCGGAAAGCCGCCTGGCAAAAGCCCTGGGCGCCATCGCCATCCTGGCGGCGTTACTGGCGCTGACGCTCGGGGGAATGTTGGGCGGGCTGGTGTGGCTGCCGTTGGGGTGGAAGGCCGTGCTCAGTGTGCTCTTGATCGCGCCGCTCGGGATCGCCATGGGCATGCCGTTTCCGGTGGGGCTCGACCGGCTGGAACGCTGGCACTCGCCGTCGGTGCGGTGGGCCTGGTCGCTCAATGCCGCCGCCAGCGTGCTTGGCTCGGTGGCCGCGCTGGTATGTTCCATCTATCTGGGCCTGGTGCAGACCCTGATCGTGGGCGGCTTGTTCTACCTGGCCGCGCTGGCCGTAGTGGCCCGCATCCGCCCCGCCGTCCCCGCGGACCCGGAGCCGGGAATCAAGCGCGTGGTGCTGGCCAACTGAGGGGAGCGAATCTGAGCTGGGACGCTGGGGCTGACGGGGGGCCTTACCGGTTGTTGTTCCTTGGCACTGGAACTCCCGAGCCGCCAGTCGGCGGTTTCTTGCCCTGGCTGTCTAGGCCTTTAGGAATCACAGGCTGGTAGTTCCAACCGCTGCTGGGGACCGCCGGGCTGTCGGTATTACTTATGTCTGGCTGGTAGCTGTCGCGAGTGAAGCGGGTCTTGCTGGGGTCGTTTGCGTTATAGTTGATCTTCTCAGGCATTTGGGTACCCCGCTTCTCAATTGTACCGGAAGAACTCCAGAGCCACAATCTCGGCCCCCATGATTAGAATCCCCGCCGTTGAATCGACGCGAGAGTCCGTAAAGCCGCCGTTTTCATCCAGCTTCCAGACTTCCTCGAGATAGATTTCCGGCGCGGCAGGGCTGTGGGATGTCAACGATCTGCCCCCATAGAGCCCAACAAAATCGGCCAGGCCGCCGGCATCCCGATCAATAGAACGAACATAGCCGCGTACCAGAGCCAAGGCGGCAGACTGCCCGATCTCACGATCCCGATTAGCCATAGCAGCGCGACAAAATTCAGCGAGCTATAGGCAACGGCGTCAAAAAGCGATTTGGAAAAGTCCCGTCTCTCCCCAGGCACCAGGAGGTCGTAGACCTTCAGCGAAATGAAGCCGGGGATAAAGAAAATCAGGAAGAGGGCCAGCGTCCCTTGGGCCTCGAATAGCTTTTCCATGCTTGGCCTGTCCCTTCATGAATCAGTGGGTGGCGGGCTGGCGGATTCTCACCGTTGTGGGAGAGCGCCTAAGCGAGATTGACCCGCATCTTGAGCCCCTTCTACCGCCCCGCCACGAACGCCACGTACACCCACACCACCGGCAGCACGAACAGCGTGCTATCCACCCGATCCAGGAAGCCGCCGTGGCCGGGCAGCAGCGACCCGCTGTCCTTTACGCCGACGCCGCGCTTAATGGCGGATTCGGCCAGATCTCCGATTTGCCCGGCGGCGTTGGCCAGCGCCGAAAGCGCCACCACGTGCCACCAGGCCACGCCGCGGACGAAGTACGCCAGATATCCGCCCGCCAGCAGCACCGAAGTCGCCACCGACGCGGCCGCTCCTTCCCAGGACTTCTTGGGACTGACGCGCTCCGCCAGCCGATGCTTGCCGAAGGCGCGGCCGACGTAATATGCGCCGATATCGCCCGCCCACGAGACCAGCAGCGCGTACATCAGCCAATGCCGGTTGGCCCGGCCGAGCGGGATGGCGTAGCTCCAGCAGCCGAAAATGTACGTCACGCCCAGCACGCTCGCCGATGCGCGGGGCAGCGCCTGCGCCAGGTCGGCGGCCCTCATCGCCAAAGCCATGGCAACCATCGCCGTCGCCACCATCACCAGCGCGCCCGCGCCGGCCGGCGCTTGGGGAAGGGCGGTCGCGACCAACAGCAGACCGGCGCCGTAGCCGATGAGGCCGGGGTCGCCGAAACCCGCCGCGCGGACCATTGCGCGATACTCGCGATAACTGAGGAACGCCGCCGCCACCACCACCGCCCACAGAACCCATGGGCTCGCCAGCAGCACTACGTAGAGGACGATGGGGATGAGCGCGGCCGCGGTGAGAACCCGCTTCATGAGGGGCCGAGCGCAGGCATCAATGCCTCTTCACCGGTGGCGACGCTCGAAGGCGGCCCGCTGCTCAATCCGCCGTAGCGGCGGTCGCGCTTCTGGTATTCCAGCACGGCCTGCAACAGATCGGTTTGGGTGAAATCCGGCCACAAGGTTTCGGTGACCACCAGTTCGGCGTAGGCAATTTGCCACAACAGGAAATTACTGATACGCATTTCGCCGGAGGTGCGGATCAACAGATCGGGGTCGGGGCAGGAGGCCGTGTACAGGTTGGCGGCGATCCGTTCTTCATCCAGTTTGAGCGACGCGAGGCTGCCGTCGAGGCGCGCCATTTCGAGAATCGAGTTTACCGCGTCGACGATCTCGGCGCGCCCGCCGTAATTGATCGCCAGATTCACCACCAGGCCGCGATTGGCCGACGTGGCTTCCACTACCGATTCCAGCTCGCGGCGCACTTCGGCCGGCAACGCTTCCAGCCGCCCGATGGCCTGCAGCCGGATATCGTTCTTCTGCAGGTTCCCAAGCTCCTGCTTGAGGTAATAGCGCAGCAGCCGCCACAGCGTTTCGACTTCATGCCGCGGCCGTTTCCAGTTCTCCACCGAAAATGCGTAGAGGGTGAGGGCCTTGATCCCCATGCGCGCGCAGGTTTCCACCGTGGAGCGCACCGGGCCCACGCCAGCCTTGTGTCCGGCCACGCGCGGCAGCAGCCTGCGCCCCGCCCAACGGCCGTTGCCGTCCATGATGATCGCTATGTGCGCCGGGAGGCGGGAGCCGTCAATCGCTTGTGCCAGTTGCCAGTCGCGTTCCCCTGGCGTCAGCGATTCGAGTAGTGCCTTCATGCAGTATTGCCTTATCGTACAACAGCCTGCCTGGCACCGTCGGTTGGCTGTGATTTATGGGCTGTATCGCATACCGGCGGCAAGCTTTCAGCGATCGGCGGTCAGCCGGCCCGGTGTGGCTGACCGCTGACTGCCGATGGCGAAATCCAGGTTGCGCTGCCCGCAAACTCTCGCGGGGAAACAGGTAATTGGTGACGGAAACCAACGGCCAGGTCCGGAACCGATTGCACTTTCCCTACGCGCGCAGCTCCAGTCCCGCGCGGCCCGGTTGCGCGGCTTGGGCGCCCGGTTGCCGGGTGAGATCTTCGGAGAGAATAATCGCTTCGGCCAGTTCCTTCATGGGCCGGCGCATGCGGCGGCTCTGGTTGCGCAGACGGAAGTAAGCGTCCTCTTCGCTAATCCCATAGCGCAATTGCAGAATGCCTTTGGCTCTTTCCACCAGCTTGCGCGTCTCCAGCTCGCGGCGCATTTCGGCGGTTTCTTCCATCAGCCGCTCGTTTTCGCGGGCGAGCTGCGAACGGGAAATCGCGATGCCGAGCTGTTCTCCGATGAAGCCGAGCATGTTGCGCTCGTCGCGCGTGTGCTTGTGGGAATCGCGATGATGCACGTTAACGACGCCGATGACGATGCCACCCGAAATCAGCGGCACCGAAAGCAGGGCTTCGTAAGTGTCTTCCACCAAGGTTTGAAAAGCTTTGAACCGCGGATCGTCGTAAGCCTTCGAAGCCAGAACCACGGGCGATTTGTTTTCCGCTACCCAGCCGGTCACCCCTTCACCGGCCCTGATCCGCAGGCTTCCAACCGCGGCGCTGTGGGGTAACTGCGAAGCGCGCAAGACCAGGTCGCGCTCGTCGGAGTTGCGGTCGAGAAGGTAAACCAGACAGGCATCGCAGGCGGTGGCCTGCAGGGTAACGGCGATCACTTCTCCCAGGATCTCATCGAGCCCCAGATCGGAACTTACGATGTTGCTAATGCGATGCAAAATCGAGATTTGACTTTCCGGTGCTTTTGCGATTGCGGTGGCAGTCATAATTTCACCCTAACGCCCGCGGACCAATCCGGTCCAATTGAAAATTTCTATGTGCGTCATCATTGCACAACGCTTACATCCGCCTACAATCGCGTTAACCTATTGACCTGCTTCGATTAACATGATGCGATCGCGGCGGCGGTACGGCCCGCGGGTTTAGTACCGGCCTTGAGCCATCCGGCAACATCTATTGGAAGGTGCGGATCTCGAACGACCGCCGAACGATGGCGCGGGCCTCTTCCAGGTTCCGGACTTCACCGGCGCCGATCGCTTGTACCAGCACGTTGCCCGCCGCGGTAGCTTCGATTGGTCCCGCCACCACCGTCCGCCCCGTCACCTGCGCCACCAGTCGATTGAGCAGCGCGTTGCGGCTGCCGCCTCCCACGATGTGGATGGTGCGGATACTGCGGCCGGTCAGCTTCTCCAGTCCTTCCAGTACCTCGCGGTAACGATGCGCCAGGCTTTCCAGGATGACGCGGCAGAATTCCCCGGGCGTCTCGGGCGGGGCCAGGTTTCGGGCGCGGCACCAATCCGCGATGCGCGTGGGCATATCGCCTGGCTGAAAAAAATCGTCGGGACGGAGGATGACCTTGGCCGGACCGGCCTTCTCCGCCATCTCGACCAGCTCTTCGTAGCCGAAGCGTTCGCCCGTGGCGGCCCACGCCCGCCGGCATTCCTGCAACAGCCACAATCCGGCAATGTTCTTGAGCAGGCGCGTGCGGCCTTCCACCCCGGCTTCGTTGGTGTAGTTCAGCTCGTACGAGCGTTGGTCGATGAGCGGGGCCTCCAGCTCCACGCCCATCAGGGACCACGTTCCGGAGCTGATGTAGCACCAATCGTCGCCGCCCGCGGCCGGTACCGCGGCGACCGCCGAGGCGGTATCGTGGGCCGCGGTAGCGTAGACGGTCACCGGGCCCAGGCCCGTCGAACTGGCCAGGCGCGGCAGCAGCTTGCCCACGGCGCGTCCCGGTTCCACCATCTCGCTCAGGATGCGCGTCGGAATCCCGAGCTTGCCGAGCAATTCCGCGTCGAACTGGCGCGTTCGCGGGTCATAGAACTGCGACGTGCTGGCAATCGTGACTTCGCTGCGCTTCTCGCCGGTCAGCCAGTAGTTGAGGAGGTCCGGCATGAACAGCAGCCGATCCGCATCGCTCAGCACCGGCAACGCCGCCAGACGCATCGAATACAACTGGCAGAGCGAGTTGATGGACATGATCTGGATGCCGGTGCGCGAAAAAACCTCCCAACGCGGCACCGCTTCAAACAGCCGCTCTTCAATCCCGTTCGTGCGCGCGTCCCGGTAGTGGCGCGGGCAGTCGATCAGCCCGCCGTCGGCCGCCAGCAGCCCGAAATCCACGCCCCAGGTGTCTACGCCGATGCCGGCCACGGCCAGTTTGCGCTCCCGCCCGGCAATACTCAAGCCCTCTTCGATTTCGTGAAACAGGCGGAAGGCGTCCCAATATAACCCGGAAGGCAGCTCCACCGGCTGGTTCGGAAAACGCCGCAGCTCTTCGAGCGCCAGGCGCCCGCCCGCCAGTTCGCCCAGCATCACCCGCCCGCTCTCGGCTCCCAGATCGACCGCCAGGTAGTTCGACATAATCGCGCGCCATTGTATCACCCGGTCGGCCGGGGTTCACTCTCCCCGCCGGCAGCTTGCGGCCTTCCCGGAAGATATCTCTCCCGCCGGCCCTTAAAGTTGTATTCTGATCCTCAAGGAGAATTTTCCAATGTGCCAACACGCGGTTTCGCGCCGCGACTTTTTCGGGCGGATGGCTCTCGGTTCGATGGCCGGAGCCTCGATCCTCGACCTGGCCTGGCGCCGCGCCGCCTGGGCGCAGGCCATGTCCCCCGGCGCTCCCACCGATCTGTTTGACATTCAGAAGGTGGCCGAGGGAGTCTACTTCGCCTTCGCGCGGCCGCAGGTGCTGCTCAATTGCAATGCCGCCATCTTTGTAAATTCAGCCGACGTGCTGGTGGTGGATGCGCATTCGAAGCCTTCCGCCGCGGCGGCGATGATCGCACAGATCAAGCAACAGGTCACCCCGAAGCCCGTGCGGTACCTGGTGAACACCCATTTCCACTGGGACCACATCCAGGGCGACGCCGGCTATCGCGACGCATTCGGCAAGGACCTCAAGGTCGTCGCCAGCGACGCCACCAAGAAGCTGGAACAGCAGTTCTCCCAGGCGCGCTTGCGGGAGTCGCTCGATCCGCACGGCCATGTCACCAGCCCGCCGCATGTCCCGGCCTTGCTCGATGAGGCGCGGCAGCAGTTGAGCGCGGCCACTTCGCCGGAGCAAAAAGCGCAGCTAGCCGAACAGATTCGCCAGTTGGAGTCCTACGAGCGCGAGATCCGCGACTTCGCCCCCGTGCTCCCGACCGTTACCTTCGCCAAGACGTACGTAATTAAGGACAAGGCTCACGACCTGCATGTCGAGTTTCACGGACGCGCCCACACCGCCGGCGACGTGGTGGTGTTCTGCCCGCAGAAGCGTGTGGTGGCAACCGGCGACATGATCCAGGGCGCGCTGCCGTATATGGCCGATAGCTATCCCGCCGAATGGCCGAAGACCATGGATTCGGTGGCCAAGCTGGATTTCGATTTCGTTGCCGGTGGCCATGGCACGGTCGCGCATGGGAAGCAGCGCCTGACCAGCCAGCGCAACTACATCGACGAGCTGGCAACCAGAGTGGAAGCCGGCAAGAAGGCCGGGAAGTCGCTAAGCGAGGTGCAGAAGAGCATTCCGGTGGCGTCGGTCAAGGCGCTTCAGGCCGATGGTTACGGCGACCTGCTGTTCCCTAGCCGCAATGAGGCCGCCATCGAGGCAGCCGTGAACACCAACATCGAGCACGTGTTCAACCGCCTGGGGCAGAGCTGAGCCGTGAAATTCCGGGCGACCCTTTGTTTAGGAAACACGCGCTCGGCCCCTCCGTAGGCGTTAAGAATAACGCCCAAGGTCGGCAGTCGTGGCGCAGGCGCTCCGCCTGCAGCGCCGAGACGAATCTCGGCGCTCCAGCCAAAAGTGGCAGCGCCACGTCCAGTCGCCAAGTTCTGCTCTGACCTGGGAAACGTGGGGAAACGTGGGGACAGCCCGCACGTTTCCACTGAAGCGTCTACGCTGCCCTTGGTCTCCGCCATCCTACGCCGCGTCGCGGACGTCGATGGTCAGCTCCTTCCCAAGGGCGCGGAAGGCCGCTTCGATTTGATCGAGGCGCGTGTGATTTCCAAAGTCGAACAGCCGGTCAACCGTAGTCTTGGGGATACCGAGCCGGCCGGCAAGCTCCGACTTGCGGATTCCGGAGGCGAGAAATTCCATGTAGAGCCGGGCCTTGGCGCCCTGAAGCGCGGGCAAGCGGACGGGCCGATACTTCTTTCCACGCGGTCTCGTCGCCTTCGGAAGGGACTCTCCTTTGCGGATATGTTCCTGGATGAGAGTCTCGAGTAGGGCAACCGCCATGTCGCGCGCTTCTTCTTTTGTGTCCGCTTGCGAAACGCCCCAACCGAAGTCGGGGACGGTAATCACGAACCCGCCTTCTTCGGCTGGCTCGAACAATGCCGCGTATTCCATGGGTGTGCTCACTTTCCTTTGATCCCCAGGTCGCTGAGGATATTGTAATAGGTCCCCGTCTTGATTTCCCTGCCTGGGTGGCGAGGAACTGTCGTGCGCCGGCCCTGATAGTAGACGACCCAGTGCCTGGTACCCTGCGTCACTGTGCACCCGAGCCTTTCGAGCTTCCGCTTCAGCTCGTTTGCCTTCACGCGTACATGGTAAGCATATTTGCTTACGGAAACAAGGGGCTGCGCTGCTTTAGTGGCATCCCATGCATCGGAAATTGCGGCCGTGGCAGACGGCGCACGTGGCCTTATCCAACTGCACTTTTCCGAAGCTGTGGGCATCCATGAAATGAGGAATTTCCGTGTGATTGGGCGGCCGCAGATCGGCATCCTGCGCGTGGCAGTCCCAGCAGGAGAAAGGGGCTTCAATCGCGGTATGGCAGACCAGGCAGTCTGCCATTTGAGGCAGCGCGGCGGGCGTAACCCGGTCCGACTCGGCGAGGCCCCGGTGGCACGCCTGGCATGGGTCGTGCGTTCCCAGGCGCGGACGGATCCACTCCGTGCGGTCGCCGGGGCTCACCAGGTAATTCTTGTGGTCGATGGCGGCGGCCAGGAACGGCGCGACATCGCCCATTTTCAGGTGCAGCGCATGGCTGAAATGGGTGAGGTTGGTGGTGGGCGGCGCCGGAATCTGGACGTCGGTGTGGCAGCTCAGACAGATCTTTTTCGCCGGCAGGAGGTTATCTTCAACCTTCGTGCTCGCAGGCGCCGATTGGTGACAGGTGACGCACTTCATCCCCATCCCAAGGTGCAGGCGATGGGGAAACGGCGTGGCGCCCCACAGCCCGGCGCACGCGAAGCCTAGCAGTAAGAGCTCTCGCAACCGTCTAACTTCCCGTGTAAGTCAAATGGTAGATCTTCGAATTGCCGTCTTCGGAGATCAGCAGGCTGCCGTCGGGCAGTTGCAACAATCCCAC
>Ga0182014_10000251_pt1 | contig 68593 bp, 66 predicted proteins | sample 612S2DmetaG_FD_120489 | JGI IMG/M metagenome (GOLD analysis project Ga0182014, IMG submission 120489) | Permafrost microbial communities from Stordalen Mire, Sweden - 612S2D metaG | ecosystem: Environmental > Terrestrial > Soil > Wetlands > Permafrost | place: Sweden: Stordalen | collected...
AGCATGCAGGCGCGCATCCTCAGAGTGGTTGATTGTCGTGGTCATGTTCGGGGCTCGTTTCCCCGCCCTCAGTTCAATGAATCAGCAGCTCGATCTGCCTCACATCAGGTTGACACAGAGGGGGATGTACCAGCCGATGAAGAAGATCCGTGGCATGGCACCCACGTCATGGAACACCGGGAGCATGAAGTAGGGATCCTCCCCCGGCGACTGCTCATCGTTGCGGTCCCAGGGGAACGGCTCGTAAAGCACCTCGGTGAGGTCCGGCCGGCGATGGAGGATCTCGTTGCAGACGGCATGCGAGCTGGCGATTCGGGACTCACCACCGGACTTGGCCTTCTCCAGGCACAGGAGTCCGACGATGTCGGCCCCGTCGGTGTGGAAGTCCTGGCGCCGGTTGGTCCGATAGAAGCGGACGCTCGGATCGGTGCGAGCCACCCCCTCGTCACGGACGTGGCCGAGCAGCGTGGCATCGGCGTCCTGGCCCACCGGAGTGCCCAGCTGGAGTCCGAGGCCGACGTAGGCCAGCTCTGTGGCTTCGGACGTGAGCAGGTCGATCGGGAAGCCGCGCAGAAGAACAAACCCCAGGCCCCGGTCGATCACCTCGACCCAGCGGGCGACCATTGACCGAAGCTCGGGAAGGTCGAAGTCCCGGTGCTCGAGAGTCGAAACGGACCTCCCCACAGCCACGGCTCGCTGGGCAGCTCCAACGAGCGCTGCCCGTTCGGATTCACTGAAGTCGAAGCGCCACTGGGTGGCGTCGGCCACGTCAGCCGCAGTCCACACCGCGCCCGATCGAACGGGCTGTCGGCCGGTCACAGCCACCGTCCCACTCCCACCACCGAGCAGATGCCCATGGGGGGCGGAACGTGCAATGGCCAGCCTTCAGTCGCTTGCGGCATAGAGGACTCAGGCCCGGGCCCGGATGAAGGCATTGGACACCGCACCATCCATCTCGACCAGCGTTGCCTCCAAGTCGATGTCAGCGGGGATCTCGACGTCCTGGGCCAGATGCTCCAATGCCGCCCGGTCATGGATCAGGGTCGGCGTGATCTCGACGTCGGTGAACCCGGCGGCTGCCAGCTTGGCCTCGTAGTCCACATCGACGAGGGCCCCGGCCACGCATCCTGTCCACAGCGCCATGAGCCCCTGCAGCCTCGGCGAGATGGGGCGGCGGAGGACGACATCGGAGACGGCGAGCAGTCCTCCCGGGCGGAGCACCCGATGGGCTTCGGCCAGGACCCGGTCCTTGTCGGCCGAGAGGTTGATCACGCAGTTGGAGATGACCACATCGACCGAGTCGTCCGGCAGGGGGATGTCCTCGATGGTCCCGAGCAGGAACTCGACGTTCTCGACCCCTGCGTCTCTCCGGTTCTTCTCGGCCAGCTCGACCATCTCGGGGGTCATGTCCAGGCCATAGACCTTGCCGGTCGGACCCACGCGCCGTGCGGATAGGAGGACGTCGATGCCACCACCCGAGCCGAGGTCGAGCACCACTTGGTCCGGTTCCAGCGTGGCCAGCATTGTCGGGTTGCCACAGCCGAGCGACGCGGCCACCGCAGCGGCCGGCAGCTGTTCGGATTGGTCGATTCCGTAGAGCTCGCGACCGAAACCGCTGCCCGCTCCCACGACGACCTCGGTGGGCGAGTCCTGCACGGCCCGGGCAGCGGTGGCGTAGCGCTCGCGCACGGCCTCGCGAACGGTCTCTGGGTCAGTTGTGGTCATGGCATCTCCTCTTCGTCGGCACGTTGGGCAGCTGCAGCGATTCCGGCCAGGTAGCGGACCGGTTCGGCGACGGCCTCACAGCACATTGTGTAGACGTTGCTGCGCCCGACCGGGGTGGCCGCGACAAGTCCGGCGTCGCGAAGCGCCTTCAGATGGTGGCTCACCAGTGTCTGACCGATTCCCAGCTCGGAGGTCAGGTCCACCACGGTGCACTTGCGTTCGGCCAGTAGCAGGAGGATCGCGAGCCGGTGTTCGTCGGCGATGGCCTTCAGCAGAGGGGCGAGTCGCCGAGCGGTCACGACGGGACCCTCGGTCAGTCCCGTTCCAGGAGCCCCCTCCGAGGCCCGTCGATCGAGGGTGATCGTGGTGTCGTCCATCACTCGAGCAAATCATCAGTCGATACTGATGTCAACTGGCTAGACCAGTATCAACTGCAGCGACGGGTGTTAACAGCTTGTACTGGTACTCTCACGCCTGCGCACGCCAGTCAGCCCTGTGATTCCCGAACCCACGCTTGGGCACCCATCTGCACGGCGTCCCAGGGGCTGCCGAGCGGTGGGGTGTAGGAGAGGTCCAGTTCGCTCATGTCGTCGACCGTCGCGCCGTGGAAGATGGCGGTGGCTGCGATGTCCACCCGCTTGGCGATCTCCGCATGCTTGTGCCCGAAGAGTTGGACGCCGAGGAGGCGCCCAGTCGCGCGGTCGCCCGTGTAGCGCATGGAGATCTTGTGGCTGCCCGGGTAGTACGCCTTGTGGTCGTCGGCTTCGAACCCGATCGTCATCGGGTCGAATCCGGCCGCCACCGCCTCGTGGTCCCGCAAGCCGGTACGGGAGATGGCGTGCTCGAAGATCTTGACCACCTGGGTGCCGAGACTACCTGCGAACTCCCGGTCACCACCGATGGCGTTCTCCCCGGCGACGCGTCCCTGCTTGTGGGCTGTGGTGCCGAGCGGGAGGTACGTCGCACCGAGGAGGCGGTGATGGGTCACCACGCAGTCGCCCGCCGCGAAGACGTGGGGCAGGTTGGTACGCATGTGGCGGTCGACCTCGATGGCACCGGCGATGCCCAGCTTGGCTCCGGCAGCGGCTGCCAGTTCGGTGTCCGGTCGGACCCCGACGACGACCAGGACCATGTCCACCTCCCGGCGTACCGGTCCCGTGGCGGCCGACGCATCGACGACCAGGCGGCTGACCCCTCGTGGGTTGCGGCTGACCTTGTGCACAGTCGTCCCCGTCAGGACCTCCACGCCGTGATCGGCGAGCTCGTGGTGGACGAGGGAGCCGAGCTCGGGGTCCACTGTCGGGAGCACCTCGTCGAGGCGCTCCATCTGGGTCACCTTGAGGCCACGGGCAGTAAGGCCTTCGGCCATCTCCAGCCCGACGTAGCCCGCTCCCACGATGACCGCGCTGGACGGCCTGGCCTCCTCGAGCGTCCGCATGATGGCGAAGGTGTCGCCCATCGAGTGGAGCAGGTGTACGCCGTCGTCCCAGCCGAGCGCTCCTTCGCCGGAAACCCCTTCGATCGGGGGGACTTGTGACACGGCCCCGGTGCCGACCACGAGCTCGTCGTAGGCGAGCAGCTCGTCGGTGCCCGAGGCGTCGGTGACGAGCAGGGTCCGGTCCTCGACGTTGATCTGCTTGGCCGACGTGTCGACCTTGAGCTGCATGCCCGTGGCCTCGAGGTCGGCGTAGGTGCGGTGGGCCAGATTGTGCCAGTGGCTGACCTCGCCGGACACGTAGTACGGGATCCCGCAGATGGAGAAGTTCGGGTAGGCGTCGGCGACGACGACCGTCACTTCCACGGCGGGGTCGAGCTCGCGGGCGCGAAGCGCTGCGCTGGTGCCGGCGTCGCTGCCTCCGATGGCGATGAGATGCACGAAGGTGTTCCTTTCGAATGGCGAGGGGACGGTGAGACGGGACGGTGACGAACCGGTTCAGCGCGTTTCGAGATCGCTCTCGGCCCGCAGGTGCGGTTCGATGATGTCGGCCGCTTCAGCCTTGGTGATGCCTGGATAGAGACCCCGCACCAGTCCGAAGGCCAGAACACCGCCGACGATCTGGGCGGAGATGAAGCTCGGCGCCGACGAGGGGGCGATGCCTGCGAAGGTGTTGGAGAACATGCGGCCGACGGTGATCGCCGGGTTGGCGAAGCTCGTGGAGCTGGTGAAGAAGTAGGCAGCCCCGATGTAGGCACCGACGGCCGCCGGAGCCAGATGGGATCGCTCGGATCGAACCAGCGCGAAGATCACCAGGATGAGGCCGATCGTGGCGACCACCTCGGAGACCCAGTGGGGTCCGGACGCCCGGTGCTTGGTGGAGATCGAGATCGCCGCCTTCGAGAACATCACGTTGGCCAGGATGGCCCCTCCGATGCATCCCACGGTCTGGAACGGGAGATAGGCAGCTGCGTCCCGCCACTTCAGTCCGCCGAAGGCGGCATCCACGAACGACACCACCGGGTTGAAGTGGGCACCGGAGATCGGACCGAACATCAAGATGATGGCGAACAGTCCGGTGGCCGTGGCCGCCGCGTTCTCGAAGAGCTGGAGCCCCACATTGCCTGGCGACAGGGTCTGAGCGGCAATGCCCGAGCCGATCACGATGGCGGCGAGCAGGGCGCTCCCCAGGAACTCGGCCAGTAGGCGTCTCCACAGCACGGTGTCCCGCACGACGATCCCCCCGATCCGCTCTGGTGCTCAGCAGCAGGACGAGGACCCGGGCTGGCCTCCGCCCACAGGGATCGGGACACCCTGGATGGCCTCGGGGATGCAGCATGCGCCGTCACCGGCGATCCCACTCGCTGCCGGCGCATCGGCCAGCACCGTGTAGACCTCCCACGGCGCACCGTCGGGATCGTTCACCCACACCTTGTCCTGGATGGCGAAGCAGCAATTCGTCTGTTCCTCCACTTCGGTCTTCAGCCCCTCGTCGCTGAGGCGCCCGGTGGCCGCAGCCACCTCGTCGGTGGTTTCGACCTCGACGCCCAGGTGGTTGAGTGCGCCACCGACGCCGTGCCCACGGGCGGTCGTGTCTTCCATCAGGACGAGCTTGAGCGGCGGGTCGGCAATGGCGAAGTTGGCGTAGCCAGGACGGAGCTTGGCCGGCTCGGCGCCGAAGAGCTTGGAGTAGAAGGCGACGGCCTCGTCGAGGTCGGACACGTTGAGAGCGAGTTGCATGCGGGACATCAGCAGCCTCCGTAGTTATTTACGAATGTCGATTGATCGATTATCATAGATACATTCACTCTCGTCAATAGGAGGATCGGATCATGGCGAAGCAGGCCTCCACGATCGAACCTGCGACTGCTGACCACTGCTGCGCGTCGGTGCTGGCCGCCCCACTGGATGCGACCGATGCCGCCGAGTTGGCCCACGGGTTCAGTGCTCTGGCCGACCCGGTCCGGCTTCGGGTGCTGAGCATCCTCGCCGCCGCACCCGACGGCGAGGTGTGCGTGTGCGACTTTGTCGAGCCATTGGGGAAGAGCCAGCCCACGGTCTCCCACCATCTCAAGATCCTGAGTGAGGCCGGGCTCGTCCATGGTGATCGCCGGGGCAAGTGGGTCTGGTACTCACTCAACCGTGCTCGACTGGCCGAACTTCAGGCCACCATCGCCGCCTGACGCCGCGGACGTCATCGGCCGAGCCGGAAATGGCCCCTTCCCCCGGCAGGGGCCACTTGGCCGCTGCCTCGATCGGAACGCACCCGCCGGGGTCGAACGCTCGAATCGAAGGGGTTCGAACGCAGGCCCATCACTTCCGGGGCTGGCCTTTCGGTAGCCGAAATGCGCCCCAGTTCAGACGTTCACACCACATTTCCCCAGGTCAGCGGGCCAGGAAGGGTTCGGACACCGTCCCATGACCTCCACCCGTCGACGGAACTGCCGCAGGAGCCCCGGTGTGAACCGGGAGTTGTCCTCCGGGCACCGATCGCCCGACAGCTCGCTGTGGTCGAGTCAGCCGTAGACGACGCGGGTCACCCACTGCGCCACGAGCGCCGGCTTCTCCTCGCCCTCGATCTCGACGGTGATGTCCCGGGTGACCTCCACCATGTCACCCTTGAGCTCCACGTTGGACGTCACCCCGCGGGCCCGGATCCGCGAGCCGACCTTCACGGGACTCACGAACCGCACCTTGTTGAACCCGTAGTTGATGCCCATGAGAATGCCCGCATACTTCTCGGGTACCTCAGGTGCACTGCTCGCACCGGCGGTGAGGTGACTCAGCATCGAAAGCGTGAGAAAACCGTGAGCGATCGTTCCGCCGAACGGTGTCGCTGCGGCCTGCTCGGGGTCCACGTGGATGAACTGGTGATCGAACGTGACATCGGCGAACTGGTTCACCTGGTCCTGGGTGACCTGGAACCACTCCCCGACCCCCTCGTCGTGACCGATGTCGCGCCTGAACAACTCGAACGCCTTGGCTGCAGCCTCACCCATCGTGCGCTTCCTCCCCACTCGCACTGCCGAGCCGGCTCGTGCACTCGGCTCCAACGGAGTGGTCGAACGCTAACAGCTGCCTCCAGCCGGAATCGGAGCTGGCTGGGGCAGCCCCCGACATCGCAGCCTTCAGGACAAGGCGTTCAGTCGACAGAACCGACAGCGGACGGCACGTAGTCCCGGGCCCACGGGAACCCACTCGTCCACCGCCGGGCCCCGTCGTGCCCGATCATGAGGGCCTCGAAACCGTCGAGGCCGTCGATCCGGTCGAGCACCTCGTGGCCGCCGACTGCGAGTGCCGTGGACAGCGCGTCCGCCGTTCCCAGCTCGGGGCCGGTCACCGTCGCCGATGCTGCGGCCGTGACCGCCCGACGGGAGTGGGGGTCGAACAGGTGCTGACCCCGCTCGTAGGTGCCCGACGTGGCCACTGCACCGGTGTGCTCGACGACGCATGCCAGTCTGGACCGGTCGAAGGGGTCGATGACGGCGAACCGGAAGGGAGCACCGGGAGCCGGACCGCCGAAACTGGCGATGTCTCCGGCGGCATTGACGACGGCAGCGGCCACGTCCGACTTCCGGAGAGTGTCGAGCGCACGTTCGGCGGCCCACCCCTTCACGTAACCGGTGGGATCGACACCTCCGGGGAGTGCCCACGGGTCGAACCACCCGTCCGACAGCGCCCAGGCGCGTCGACATGCGTCCAGGACCCCTGCAACCTCGGGAGGCATCACGTGCAGCGTCACCTCGCCACGACGCAGGCGGCTCATCGGGCTGTCCGCTTTGTAGGTACTGAAGACGTCATCCGCCCGATGGAGTGTCGAACGGGCCCGACCCACATGCGCCGCGAGTCGGTCGACGGGGGCACCTGCGTCGACGTAGACGTCGATCGTGACGATGGTCCCCATCACCTCTTCGCAGTGACGGAGTGCACGGAACCGTCGATCGTCCCCTGACGTACCGGTGGCGTCGGTCGTCACTTGAAGCCCAGTTGGCTGAGTGCTCCCTGCAGCGACTGCTCGAACCCGGCGCTCGTGTAGCTGGCTCCGGACACGCCTTGGATGTTGGCACTCTGCGCCTGGAGCGCCTGTTGGATCAGCATCGGGATCGACTGCTGATCGATCGATTGGGAACGCGGGCTCCCGCCGTCGTTGAGCGAGCCGATCGAGACATTGGTGATCTTCGTCCCCGAGGCGGTGACGACGACCGAGAGCACGCCGAAGTTGTAGTTGACGGCGGGACCGGTCACCGACCGGGTGGTGGCGGGCGCGGTGGTCGTCGGCACAGCCGTGGTCGGAGGGCTCGTCGTCGTCGGCGCCTGGGACGCCGGGGCCGTCGTCGGGGTGGGCGGTGGCGGCCCCGTGGTGGGCGGTGACGCACCCGCCGGGGTCGAGGTCGGCGTCGACCGGGAGGCCGTTCCTGTCGAAACCGTACCGAGCGTGAGCTTGGTCGGCGAGGTGTGGAAGGTGAGCACGGCCACCAGTCCGACAGCAGTGGCCCCGATGACGAGGACGGCCCGTCTCATCGCACGCCCACCATGCCGTGGGACCGCGCGAGAACGCGGGTGCACGTCGGCACCCGAGCCGTCGACCACCGAACTGACTGACCCATCGATCGCCCTCCCATCAGAACGAGAACACCTCGACGTGGATGCGGTCGCCCGGGACCCCGGCGTGCACACACGAGGCAATCACCGTCTCGTTGAAGCCCTCGGGCCCGCAGACGTAGACGTCGCTGACATCGAGGTCCGGCACCATGTCCCGCAACGTCCGGACATCGAGCTGGGCCGCGTGCCTGGGCCCGAGCACCTCGAAGAGCCGCCCTCCTCGCGCCGCCACCAGCTCCACCACCTCGTGGCGGTGGACGATCTCCTCTGCACTCGATGCCCGGATGATCACCGTCGCCTCCACGCCCCGTGGGAGGTCCTCGAGCAGGGCACGCAGGGGCGTGATGCCGACTCCTGCGCCGATGAGCACGACGCGGTTCGTGGCCCGGACGTGGTGGGTGAACGCGCCGTACGGACCCTCGACGAAGACGCGTGTCCCAGGGCGCAGGTGGGCCACAGCACGGCTCTGGTCACCCAGGCCCTTGACGGTGACCCGCAGGTAGGGCGCCTGCGGCAGTGCCGACAGCGAGTACGGATGCGCGTGCCACCACAGCCCCGTGGCCAGGAAGCGCCACTGGAAGAACTGGCCGCCCGAGACGGCAAGGTCTGACAGGTTCCGTCCGGTGCACGTCAGTGAGTAGACGCCGGGAGCCTCTTCGCTGACTGCCACCACCTTCAGTTGGTGGCGTACGTTTCGCACCACGGGGAGCAGGACGCGGAAGACGAGGACCATGCCGGCGGTGGCCGCCCACACCACGATCCAGAAGGCGCGGGCCAGCGGGTGTCCGATGAATGCGACGCCGGTGACCACCTGGTGGGCGAAGGCCAGGGCGAGGGCCAGATAGAAGTAGAGATGGACCACCCACCACGTCTCGTAGTGCATCCGTCGTCGGGCGATCCGGATCGAGGTGATGCCCGCCATCACCAGGAGACCGAACCCGACCATGGCGGCCAGGAGGTCCGGGTACGAGCTGAGGAAGACCCATAGTTGGCGCAGGAATCCGGTGTGCGACATTCGGGCGTAGCCGAGGGTGATCAGGACGACATGGGCAGTGATCAACCACAGCGCCCACGGACCGAGGCGGCGGTGCCAGGCCACCAGGCGGTCCTGTCCGACGGCCCGCTCCAACCAGGGCAGCCGGGCGATCAGCACGACCATGACCAGGATCAGATAGGTGCCGACGAACCCGGCGAGCCGTCCACCGACCAGGAGGAGTCCGCCCGGGGCCGCGAGCGAGCCCCGGCTCTCGGCCGTGGCCACCAGCGCGAGCGTTATCCCCAGACCCAGGCCCGCCAGGACGAGCAGCAGGTCAGCCACCCACGGACGGGGGGTGTGCCCGGGCCGGCGGCGGCGCGGCGAGCCGGACGCCCAGGCAATGCGGTCGACCGCTCGGGCCTGCTTGGTGGGTGTCATGGGTGGGTCCCGCTACGTCCTCTGGGCAACGCCGGTTGGATCGTCGTCGCGTTCGTCGGCAGGCACCGTGAGTTCATGGGGAACTCGACGTCGACAGCCACGCCGACGAGGGACGGCGCCGGCGTGGCGCCGGCGTTGCCTTCGCTTCGGCGGGCACCGGCCAAGGCTGCTGGCGCCAGCGCGCGCCGGGACCTCACCTGACACCTCCGAGATCCCTGTCCACGCTCCCGATCATCCACCTCCGGGATGACGATTCCATGACGGCAAGGACGGTTTTTCATGGGCGGCATCGCGAGCGGCCAGTCACCTGCCACGACGATGTCGTGAGCGTCCAGATCCTCGTAACTCGTCCACGTGCCATGTCACGAGTCGAAGAGGGCAGGAACGGCGGCACAGGCGAAGGCGACTGCGAACAAGGGAACCATGAGTATCCAGGTCATCTCAGCTCAAGCGGTATCGGGTCCATCGCTTGCCTCCACTGCCCAATGTAGGAAGTCGATCGAAGAGCGACAGTGGAGCTGGCGTAGAGCCAGCTGTGAATGCGCGGACCCGGGCGCCCGCCCCGGTCCCCTCGATTGTCGTTCAGCCGGCGGCCAGCACTGTGACGAAGTCCCGGGTCCACCCCACCTGGTACTGGCCCGCCGGGCGGTTCTGCCCGGGGACGCCTGGCGTAAGTGACCCTCCAGGGGTGGCCGCCCATGCCAACTGGACCCATTCCGGATTGATGTCGAGCTCCATCGCGGTGACCGCTCCGGCGCTCACGAGAGCGTCCGCCAGGTCCACGGGAAGCGCACTCATGCTGGCGGCATAGAGCAGATTTCCTGCCCCATCCTCGGCGAGCGAGCTCCTGGCCACGGCGACGCCTCCACCGAGGGTTGCGCCCCAGGAGGCGATGTCCCCGACCGCGGGACTCGGTTGGCCACCCACCACTAGTGGAGGAAGGTTCTGGCGGACGCTCGCCACCTGCTCGCCCGGTACGGGAACGCTGCTCCCCCACACGCCGATGCGGGCACTCCCTGACGTGTCGATCACCAGGCTCGCCATGCCCGTCTGCACCGGGAAGAGGACCTGGCCGTTCAGTTCGAACCCGCCGGCGCCGGCAGTACTCTCGAATCCGCCGTTGAAGGCCGCCAGCAGTACCGCCGTCTCATCCGGCCCGATCGACGGGCCCGAGTCGGCAACCACAGTGGCCGTGCCATGGGGTGGGTCGGCGCTCCCTACATGGAGACCGAAGCGCACCCTTCCGGCGCGGAACCTGAAGAGCGTCACCTGGTGTCCGGTCGATTCGGTCACCGACTGGGTGTCCACGGCAATCGCTCCACCGACCGTGGACACCGGGGTCCAACCCGGCTGCTCGGTGGTCGAGGTGGTGGTCGGGGCCACCGTCGTGGTCGGGGCCACCGTGGTCGACGACGAAGCACCCGATCCCGGGGCTCCACTGGCTGCCTGCTGGCCGGAGGCGCAGCCGGCGAGCCCGAGGCCCGCGGCGGCTGCCACGACCGCGACCGCTCGGGTGCGTCCGAGCCTCTTCCGGACGGTCCGGAGTACCGCAGGCGGCTGCACGGATGTCGAGCATATGGGCCACCGGGGTCACCGGAGTGTCACTTCGTTCGCCTTCGCACGTTGTTCCGTATCGTCATCTCGCCGTCAGGGTGGATCCGTACCATCGAACTGTGGAACACAGATCCGCTCCATGTACGCGCTCCGACACCGGACCGCCCGGGCCGGACGAGTCGTGTCCGACACGTAGCGCATCCGAACATTCCGGACTCGTCCCCGACGGCGATCCGACGGGAGGCACCGGCCCACCCGGCCGCCATCCGATGGGCTCGTCCCGACGATGACGACCCGGACGTTCACCGAATGGGAGCGCACGGATGACGAGCGGCCGCTCCGCCACGGATCGCGCCGGTCGATTGTTCCCGGCAAGCGCGTCTACCGCCGGCGCCGGCTCGTTGCGCTACTCACGCTCGGGCTTGCCGGCTTGCTGCTCTGGCTCGCCGTCTCCCTCGGCGGCGCCCTGACGGATCCGGGACTGGGCTCGTCACTGAGCTCCCGCTTCGCTGAGTGGGCGCGGGAGCATGGGGGCACCGGCGTGGTCAACTGGGTCGAGGGCGAGTGGTACAGCCACCACCCACCGCCCGTAGGTGGCACGCCCCCCGAAGGATCGATCCGCAAGCCCGCGGCCCTCCCTTATTCCGCTGCCGCTGGTCCCGCTCATCTGTCGCCGCCGGCAGCAATGGTTCCCTTCGCCAGCCCGGCGATCACCGGCGAGGGGCAGTGGTCACCGGTCGGGCGCCGGGTGGGTGGGGTCCCGGCCGTCTACGTGACCACGCTCCGGCCGGACCCGATCCATACCAGCTATGTCGTCGGTGTCGCATGGATGGACACCAAACTGCTGAGGGCCACGCTCTACTCGGGCAGCCAGATCCCAGGTGGCGGGCCCTACACCGACACCGCACCGATCGCTCCGACGGCTGCTACGAGCCTCGTGGCGGCGTTCAATGCCGGGTTCCTCATGTCCAACGCCAACGGTGGCTATTACACCGACGGACACACCGTTCTTCCGCTCCGTTCCGGTGCCGCGTCGTTCGTCGTGTACGCCAACGGCAGCTCCACCGTCGGCGAGTGGGGGCGTGACGTCACGATGACGCCGTCCGTGGCGGCGGTGAGACAGAACCTCGATCTCCTGGTGGACAACGGCCAACCGGTCGCCGGCTTGAACGCCTCCGATACCACCCAATGGGGCGCCACCCTCGGAAACCAGGTCTACGTGTGGCGATCGGGCCTCGGTGTCACGGCGGACGGTGCTCTGGTCTACGTGGGGGGACCGGGCCTCGACATCACCGACCTCGCCGATCTCCTGGCGAGGGCAGGGGCCGAGCGGGCGATGGAGTTGGACATCAACACCGACTGGGTGAATTTCGCGTCGTATCAACCGACGATGCCGTCGGGAGCCGCGACAGCCGCCAACGGTACCGACCTCCTACCGAACATGATCGGGACCCCTGTTCGTTACTTCGAGCCGTACTGGGCCCGCGACTTCATCACCATGTCCTCGTCACTTGCACCGTGACACCGCAGAGGAGCGAGGTGAAGCCATTGGCCGACACTCGGGCGAGCACGCCGATTGCGATGAGATTCGGACCGTCGGGTGCGTCCGGAGCATCGCCAGGAGGAGGATGGTTCCCCTAACGGTCCCGATGGCCACGACGACGACCCCACCGACCAGATCGCCTTCAGGGGGAAGCACATCGTGTTCGAACTTGGATTCTGCGGGCGGATGCCGAGACGCGAGCGTCTGGACGCAGGGGCCGCCAGGTGGACCGGTCGCCGTGTGCACCGGCGGAACGGGCGCCGCGGACCGAGAACCGCGGTCGACCCGTTCCTCCGCCGGACAGCTGGAGGAACGAATCGGGCGCAATGGCCACGGAGGCCCTGATCCCTCGGTGCGCTGACCAGATTGAAGACGACGGGTTGCCTGCGGACGAACGACTCAGGTGCCCGAGGGGAAGATCGTGGTGCGTATCTCCTGGATCGTCGCATCGAGATCCGCTATCACGCTCCGGATCCGGTCAGTGACCTCCGGATCATTAGAGCGGTTCATGGCGCTCGCCAGGTCCATGCTGTTGGTGGAGATCCGTAGGAGGATCCGGTCATTCAGCTCGCGACCGATGCGGGCACGCTCGGCCAGAGCCGCCTGTTGCGCCCGAGCGGCGTCCAGCTCCTGCTCGACCCGGACGCGGTCGGTGACGTCCTCCACCCGATGGATGATGTAGACGAGGCTCGCGCTCCCATCCAGCACCGGCGTGTTGACCGGGCTCCAGTAGCGGACCTCGAGCCCGCCACCCTGGTCATCCGGGCGTCGGATGTCGTACTTCTGATCGTCCATCGTGTCGGAACGGAGGTGCTCGATCACCCGCTGGAGAGATGCGCCGAGCTTGGCGACGCCGTCAGCGGTCGGATCGTCCGGGTTGTCGGGAAACACGTCGAACAGGTGGCGACCGACGATGTCCGCACGCTCGGTCATGGTGGCAGCCAGGTACGCGTCGCTCACGGCGGCGATCCCCAGCTGCGGGTCGAGGACGAGGAAGCAACCCGGTGCCGCCTCGAAGAGCGCCTGGAAATCGGGAGTCGGTCCCGCCGGGTGGTCACCACCCGTGTCGCCCCCGCCGCCTACGGCCATGACCGGCAATTTAGCCCTGGTGCTCCGGTCGGCGGGCCCTGCCCTTCCGCCAGGCGTCCATCTGGCCCAGCCATGCTGCGGGGACCCGCACCACGGAGTACCGGGGTTCTCTACAGGGACCCGCCGAGCGGTTCGCGTGTCGGTGGTTGACCCACCGGCGTGGTCTTCGGCTCGGGGACCTGCTCGATGATGATCGGGAACGCCGCCGACCCGTGGTCGAACGTTCCGGCGATCTGGATCGGGGACACGTCGGGCGGAGTGATCCTCTGGGTGTCCGGCTCGTCGTGCATCGACTCGAGGGATCTGCGCGCGGGTTCCGGGAGCACGTTCGTGAGCGCGAACCCGATGATGGCGGCGACGCCGGCGATCAGGAGCATGCCCCGCAGGCCGTAGTGCTTCTGCAACTGCGGCACGAGGAAGACACCGACGAACGCCCCCAGCTTGCCGATTCCGGCGGCGATCCCGTGGCCCGTGGTCCGCATGCTGACGGGAAAGACCTCCGAGGGAAGGACGAAGGTCGTCATGTTCGGACCGAACTGGACGAAGAAGTAGCTCAGGCCGAAGATGGCGAGGAAGGGCCCGATCATCGTCGTCAGGTGGCCGAATGCAGCCAGGGCGAGGAAGGCCGCGGCCATCACGCCGAATCCGATGAATTGCAGGCGGCGGTGTCCGATCCGGTCCATGGTCAGCACGGCGAGGACGTAGCCCGGCACCGCGAAGACCACGAAGAGTCCGAGCGTCCAGAGCAGCTTTGTCTCCAGCGTCGCATGGGGTGCCACCTGCTTCAGGATGGCCGGGAGCGAGAGCGTGTTGCCGTAGTAGGCGTAGTCGAACAGGAACCAGCAGCCGGCCGTGCCGAGCATCAGGACGAGCATGCGACGGCTCCTGAGGAACTGGCCGATCCCCATGCGTGCGGCCACAGGGGTGTGCGTGGTCGTCGCCGCGACGACGCCGCCGGAGAATGTCGCGAGGTCCTTGGTCGCCGTGGATGCCCTGCCCTGCACCTGGGCCGCGAACCGAGGGGATTCGGGCATCTTGGACCGCAGGTAGACCACGCCGGCCGCGGGGATCGCCCCCAGACCGAGCATGACCCTCCAGGCCACGTCGTGACTCATCCCTGACGTCAGCAGGATGAGACCGACCAGCGGTCCGACGATCAGGCCGAGTGCCTGCATCGAGAACACCATCCCCACCATCCGGCCCCGGTCGCTCCGGTTGGCGTACTCGCTCATCAGGACGGCGGACACGGGATAGTCGCCCCCGATCCCGAGACCGAGGACGAACCGGGCCACCACCAGCCAGATGATGCCCGGGGCGACGGCGGAGGCCAGAGCACCCACCACCATGATGATCGAGACGCCGACGTAGACGGACTTGCGTCCGAGGACGTCGGCGATCCTGCCGAACAGGAGCACCCCGAAGAACGCACCGAGGATCGCGGACCCGGTGACCCAGCTGGCCTGCACCGTGGAGAGGTGCCACTGCGTGGCGACGATGGTCGCCACCGTGCCGATCACGAACAGGTCGTAGCATCGGTGAAGAACCCGACGCCGGAGATCAGCACGGTACGGCGGTGGAACTTGCTCCTCGGGGCCTCGTCCAGGAGGCTGCTCACCGTCTGAGGCCCGGCTCCGATCGCGCCGTCGTCCGGTCCCGAGTTCGTCGTGGTCGTCGCCCCGTACTCTGAACGACGAATGTGGACGGAAAGTAATTCCACGGCAAACGTAACGTGAACAACTTCCGAATTTTCACACCTGGAGAGGCAAAAGCCCATGTCGTGGGTAATCTCTCGGTGACATGACTTCGCCTGCCACAACTGTTCCCCTCATCGACCAGAAGGTCGTCCAGCTGTTCGCGCTGGTCACCGAGGCCCTGTCGCGGGCGACCCACGCTCTGCTGAGCGGTGACGCGCTCCTCGGCCAGACGGTGATCGAGGGCGACCAGGCGGTCGACACCCTCACCTCCGACGTCGAGCTGATGATCTGGGACGAGCTCCAGGCACGGCCGGTCCAGGGGGACGATCTCCGCTACCTGGTGGGCCTCCTGCTCATCATCCCGGAGCTGGAACGGAGCGCGGACCTGGCCGAACACGTCGCGCAGCGGGCCGTGGAGCACCTGGGCTCGGCGATGAGCCCTCGGAGCCGAGGCATCGTCCAGCTGATGACCGAGGTCGCCAGCGAGATGTGGCAGGAGGCCGCAGACGCCTTCGGTGACCGCGTCCGGGTGGCGGATCGGCTGGCCCGTGCCGATGAGGAGATGGACATCCTCCATGGCCGCCTGACCGAGGAGGTCGGCGCGGAGGAGATGCCGATGTCGATCGCCGCCCAGGTCACGCTCCTCGCCAGGTTCTACGAGCGCCTCGGGGACCATGCCGTCAACCTCGCCCGCCGCATCGAGCTGCTCGCCGACTCGCGTCCCTGACCACGGGGCCCGCCATCCGCGCATCGACGGACGGCGACGGGTCGAGGACGGTGCCGCTCCAGGGGCCGCCGGGTCCACACGTCGCACCGATTTCACCCGCGCTAACGTCATCGGATGCTTCGGGATCTGCAGGAGAGAGCGACGAGGAACCGATGACGCGATTCATCGAGAGCACCATCACCTTCCCGTACAAGCGGTCCCTCGGACCGGTCGTCGGGGCCTTCATGACGGCCCTCACCGAGAAGCAGATCCTGGGCATCCGTTGCCAGGACGCCGTTCTGGTGCCTCCGATGGAGTGGGACCCGTCGACCGGTGCCGAGCTCCCCCACGAGTTCGTGGAGGTGGGTCCGGCCGGCACGGTGGAGTCCTGGACGTGGGTGGCGGTCCAGTCGGAGCAGCACCCGCTCGACCATCCGTTCGCCTTCGCCCTCATCCGCCTGGACGGCGCCACCACGCCTCTCCTGCATGCGGTCGACGCCGGCAACCCGGAGGCCATGTCCGAGGGGATGCGGGTGGCACCCAGGTGGCGGGGTACCCGTGCGGGTCGTATCGACGACATCATCTGCTTCGTGCCCGGCGAGTCGGTGGAGACCGAGGGTGAGGACACCGGTGGCGCGGCCGAGCCGGTGACCCGGATGGACTACCTCGCCTCGATCACCTACCGGAACCCCGTCCCCGAGGCCGCCGACAGGGCCACCGAGGCATCCCGGGAGCACCGGCTGCTGGGGCTGCGCTGTCCGGACTGTGGGCGGGTGTACGCAGGCGGGCGTGGCCTGTGCCCCGTCGACGCCATCGAGCTCGGACCGGAGTGCGAGGTGGACCTGCCTCACAAGGGCACCATCACCAACTTCGCCATCGTCACCCCGGTGCAGTACCCGGGCCAGACCGAGACCGAGCCGTTCGTCCGGGCCTTCGTCCTGCTCGACGACACCGACGTGATCATCCCCTACTCGGCCGTGATCGAGCTGCCCGCCGACGAGGTGCGGGTCGGCCAGCGCGTCGACGCCGTGTGGGCGTCACCCGCCGAGGAGACCGAGGAAGGTGGCGGCATGGGCGGGAGCTGGGGCTCGCTGCTCGGCTGGATCCCCAATGGCGAACCCGACCTCGACGACCCCGACCTCGTGAACAGGATCTTCTGACCGTGAGCGCACCCTCGACCGACATCGCCGTCATCGGCTGGGCCCAGACCCCGATGGTCCGGCACACCGACAAGTCGGAGACCCAGCTGCTGATGGACGCCATCACCGACGCCCTCACCCCGCTCGGGCTGCAGCGGGCCGACATCGACTTCACGTGCCTGGGCAGCTGCGACTACATCACCGGCCAGGCCTTCTCCTTCGTCTCCAACCTGGACGCGATCGGCGCCTGGCCCCCCAAGCGGGACTCCCACGTGGAGATGGACGGGGCCTGGGCCCTCTACGAGGCCTGGCTCCGCCTGCAGGAGGGCGACATCGACATCGCCGTGGTCACCGGCTCCGGGCGGTCCTCGACGGGCGACCCGGCCCTGATCTACCCCATGGAGATGGACCCGTACTTCCTGGCGCCGCTCGGCGCCGATCCGCTGACCTTCGCCGCCCTGCAGGCTCGGGCCGTGATCGCCGCCGGCATCGCCGACGAGCGCAGGATGGCCGAGGTGGCGGTCCGGGCCCGCGGCACCGGCGACGTCGAGTCGCTGCTGACCGAGGAGTTCATCCGTCAGCCGCTGCGTCGCCACGACGTGCCCCCGATCACCGACGGGGCCGCCGCCATGGTGCTGGCCACCGGCGAACGGGCCCGCCAACTCGTGGAGCGTCCCGCGTACGTCACCGGGTTCGACCACCGGACCGAGTGCCACAACCCGTCGTTCCGGGCCCTGGACGACTCACCGTCCACCCGCATCGCGGCCGAGGCCGCCGGACTGGGTGACGCCCCCGTCGAGGTGGCCGAGCTCCAGGCTGCGTTCACCCACGAGGAGCTGCTCCTCCGCAGCGTGCTCGGGCTGGGTGACGACGTGACGGTGAACGCCTCCGGTGGCGCCCTCAAGGAGAACCCCATCATGGCCACCGGGCTGTGCCGGGTCGGCTACGCCGCGGACCACATCTTCGGAGGCGGGAACCGGGCGCTCGCCCATGCGACCTCCGGACCGTGCCTACAACAGAACCTCGTCTGCATCCTGGAGGGACGGTCGTGAGCACTCCACCTGTCGCTGTCGTCGGCGTCGGTCAGACCCACCACAAGTCACGTCGGCTCGACGTGTCCTTCGGCGGGCTCGTGCGCGAGGCCGTCTTCCGGGCACTCGACGACGCCCAGATGACGCTCGCCGACATCGACGCCGTGGTGCTGGGCAAGGCCCCGGACCTCTTCGAAGGTGTGATGAAGCCGGAGCTCTACCTGTCGGACGCCCTCGGGGCGGTGGGCAAGCCCATGTTCCGGGTCCACACGGCCGGCTCGGTTGGAGGCACCACCGCCATCGTCGCCGCCTCGCACGTCCAGGCGGGCAAGCACCGGACGGTCCTGGCCGTCGCCTTCGAGAAGCAGTCCGAGGGCAACGCGCAGTTCGCGCTGGGCAGCGGCAAGGGCGCCTCGCTCGGGGCCGGTGGCGCCTTCGCCCCGTTCATCCGGGCGTACATCCAACGGAGTGGGGCGCCGGAGCATATCGGGTGGAAGGTGGCGGTCAAGGACCGCCTGAATGCGTTGAAGAACCCCTATGCCCACCTCAAGATCGAGGACATCTCGATCGAGAAGGTCAAGGCGTCGCCGATGATGTGGGAGCCCACCCGGTTCCTCGAGTCGTGCCCGTCGTCCGACGGTGCCTGCGCCGTGGTGATCACCGACGAGGCCGGGGGCAATGCCGCGGCGGCGGAGGGCAGGCCCCCGGCATGGATCCTGGCATCCTCCTCGCGCTCCGAGCCATCGAGCTTCCCCGGCCGGGACCCGGTGCGGCCGGCCGCCGCCCTCCAGTGCGCCGCCGACGTCTACAGCGCCGCCGGGATCACCGATCCCCGCCGCCAGATCGACACCGCCGAGCTGTACGTCCCCTTCTCATGGCTCGAGCCCATCTGGCTCGAGGCCTTCGGCCTGGCCGAGGAAGGAGAGGGGTGGAAGATGGTCGACGACGGCACCACCGAGCTCGGGGGCTCACTGCCCGTCAACGCATCGGGCGGCGTCCTCTCGAGCAACCCCATCGGGGCCTCGGGCCTCCTGCGGTTCGCCGAGGCGGCCAACCAGGTCCGCGGTGCGGCAGGCGAGCACCAGGTGGACGGGGCCAAGGTCGCCATCGGCATGGCCTACGGGGCGAACAACCAGTACTTCAGCACCTGGGCCGTCGGGAGCTCGCTGCACCCGTTCGACTAGTCAGGTCGGTTGCGCGAGGGTGCGCGACCCGTCCGTACGGTCGGCGTCGGGCAGTCGGTGGCACGAGCAGGAGACAGCGCGATGACATCGACCCTCGACTGGTACGGATGTCCGACCTTCCGGCTCCGGACCGCCGGACTCACCGTGTTCCTCGACGCCTACATCGAGCCGGTCCGGCGCGCCCTGCGGGAGCGTGCCCCGGGCGTCGAGCTGTTGGAGCCCCCCTACCTCGCTGCGACCCCGCTCTTCGAGGGCCTGGACCGCCGGCCGCGCTGACCGGACTCCCGACTCAGTACGCGGCACCCGGATGGTTGACCAGAACCGTCCTGCCGCCCGGATCCGTCACCCGGATCTCGTCGATGGAGGCGTACCGTGCGGCACATCCCATGGTCGCCACAACCGGTGCGTTGCTCGAGGCCCGGTAGCTGCCCGCTGTCCACCAGTACCCTTCGGTGTTCGACATCGAGACGGTGTACGTCTGCCCCGGTCGCAGCCCCTGCTCCTTGACGGTCAGCGACGTGCCCCACGACCTCTGCTCGAGGACGACCGACGCCGTGACTCCCGGGGCTCCGCTCAGTGCGACCGTTCTCGTGGGTACTCCGGGGCGGTCCACCAGCGCGAGCGACAGCACGACCGCCAGCACGAGGGCCGCAGCCGACGCGCACGCGACGCCGACGTGCCGGACCTTCCGTCGGCGCCGGTCGAGTTCGTCCTCGGTACGCAGGCCCGACAGGACGGCGTCGGTCAGGTGCGGGGGCACCGACGCTGCCTCGGCAGGACGGCTCCTTTCCGCCCACGTGTCGAGGGCCCCGACGGTCGCGCGGAGCTCCGTGCTGATGGCCCGGCACTCCTCGCAGGTGGCCAGGTGGACCTCGAGCTCGGCCTGCTCGTCGGCATCGAGTGCGCCGAGCGCCGACATCGCCGACTGGCCGCGTCGCGCCATGCACGTCGTGCCGGTCACTGCTCCCACCCCTCTTCGTTGAGCAGCACCCGCAGCGAGCGGAGCGCGTAGAACGCGCGGCTCCGCACCGTTCCCTCCGGGATCTCCAGCAGTGCGGACACCTCGGGACCCGAGCGCCCGTTGAAGTACAGCTCGTGGATGACCCGCCGATGGTCCTCGTGGAGGCGTCCGAGCGCAACGTCGACCTGCCACGACACGATGGCGTCCTCGAGTCCGTCCGCGGTCGGGACGTCGGTCTCGTCATCCATGACGCCGGTGGCCATCCTTGACTGCTTCCCGATCAGGTCGATGATCGCACGGCGTTCGATCGTGAAGAGCCAGGTGCGGAGCGACCCCCGGCTCGGGTCGAACTGCGCACGCGATCGCCACGCCCGGACGAACGTCTCCTGCACGGCATCGTCGGCGAGACCCGAGTCGAGCAGCGAACGGCGTGCGAACCCGAGCATCTCGCCGCCCATGGCGAGGAACGCGTCGCGCAGCACGTCCTCCGTGATCGCCCCGGGCTCCGACCGGCCGCGAGCTCTCCACGGTCGCACACCCCGCCCTTCACCAGGGTCCGTCATGTGCACAGGATCCTCCGTCGACCCCGGGTGCGCCCGCACCTGGACACCGTCAATTGTGCATGTGGGCCCGAGTGCTCCCACCTCGTGGCCCTCGTGCCACTTCCTAGTACCCGGATCCACCCCGGGTGCCTCCCGCAGCGGTCGTCGTGGTCGAACTCCCACCGGACGCTGGCCCCGAGGTGCTCAGCACGAACCAGGTGCCGTCGACTCCCTGTCCCTTGTCCGTGCCCGGGGCCGTATCGCCCTGGAAGTAGTACAGCCGATGACCCCTGTAGGTGACCTGGGACGTTCCGTCGGGCCGCATGGCGGTTGCGAGGGTTCCCGACGCTCCGGACGGGAGCGTCGGTGTGGCCCCGGCTGACGCCAACAACGGGGGCCAGGCCACCGCACACTGTCCCGTGCAACTCGTGGAGGTCGACGTGTCTGCCGTGAAGTAGTAGAGGGTTCTTCCGTGCGGTCCGGTCAGTACGGATCCGACAGCCGGGAGCGTCGCCGATCCGAGTTTGAACGAGGCAGTCGGGTCGGTCGACCCGGCGGGCGATGCCTTCGTGGTGGTCGAGGCACTCTGCGCCGATCCGCACGCAGCAACAACTACAGCGATCGCGGCAAGGGAGACGACCAGACCAGAATGCCGGAATCGGCCGGACCGACGGCGTCCGTCGGCTCGCTCCTCCTGTGGATGCGAGTCTTCCGTCAGTGCAGGCATCTGGTTCGTCATCGATAGTGAGTACCGGGATGGAGCCCATTCCGTTCACTCGAACCCGGAACTCCTCGAATGACCGGGTCCCGAACACGTCCTGTCAGCGATCCGGCCGGTCGACGGCGGCGGCATACTGGCCGGAGACGTCCCGATCGGCAGTATGGAGTCGCTGATGCCCGAGCTACCCGAGATGCAGGCCCTCGCCGAGCGCCTCGACGCCGTTCTCGCAGGTAGTGCCGTCACCGGGATCGACCCGCTCGGCTTCACCGCGCTCAAGACGGTGACGCCGTCGCCGACCGAACTCGTCGGCCGCACGGTCGCGGGTGTCGGCCGCCGCGGCAAGTACCTGGTGCTCGACCTCGGCGACGGCCTCCGTGTCCTGGTCCACCTGTCCCAGGCCGGCCGGCTCGACATCGAGTCGCCCGCCAAGGCCACCCGACCCAAGGGCAGCGTGGTGCGGATCCGCTTCGACGACGACTCGGCGATCCTCGTGCGTGAGCACGGGAGTCAACGCAAGGCCGCGTGGTGGGTGCTCGGACCGGGTGACGACGGCCCGCTCGCCGCGCTGGGTCCCGAGCCCGACGACGAGGCGTTCGCCGAGCTCCTGATGACCAGCGATTCGACACGTCGGGTCCACACCGTGCTGCGTGACCAGCGGATGCTGGCCGGCCTCGGTCGTGGCTACGTCGACGACGTGCTCAATGCCGTCGGGCTGTCCCCGTTCTGTTCACTGCGGTCCCTCTCGACCGAACAGCGCTCGGCGCTGGTCGCCACCATCCGCTCGCTCCTGGCCGATGCCCTCGACCAGGAGCGCGGCCGGACGGGCGGCCTGTCCGAGCCCAAGCTGGGCCAACGCTTCGCCGTCCACAACCGGGTCGGCCAACCGTGCCCGCGCTGCGGCCAGCCGCTGCTCCGGGTCTCCTACGAGTCCTACGAGATCGTCTATTGCCGGCACTGCCAGACAAACGGCCGGACGCTCGCCGACCGCCGCCTGTCGCGTCTGCTCCGCTAGCTGACACGCCCTCCGGCGCTCACTCGGCGGCGATCGCCGTCGGCACGTCGAGCTCGGCGGCACGGCGGGCCGGCCAGGACGCCGCCGCCTGACCCCGTCCACACCCACCACCCGCGCCGACCGGTGTGGCGGATCGATCCGGCACCGCCCGCTGCGCGGAACGATCCCGACGTCTACGCTCCGTGCAGGGCCGAGAACGCGCGAGGAGGTCCGTGCGACGACGTGTGACGGGCGGGCCGCTGGCACTGACGCTTGTCGTCATCGCCCTGGGTCTCGCCGCGTGCAGCTCGAGTCCGTCGACGACCAGCCCACGGTCGGAGGGCACGACCTCGACGTCGGGCACGGCCGCTCCGGCGTCGTCCACGACGACCACCACACTGCCCGCTGCAGCTGCCGGGGTGGAAGAGCCCGTCTCCGCCATCCCGTGGTCGCAGGTCGGTCCCGGCTGGCAGGTGGCCCTCTGGGGACCACATGCGGCGGTCTCCCCCGGGTCGCAGGCTGCGGACTGGGACCAGCAGCCCACGACCCTCTTCCTGGTCGACCCCGCCGGGGGCAGGTACAACGTGACGACGTTGCCCGCACCGTCGGGCTACGCCCTGTCCGACTGGTCGGGTGACGGGCGCCGCGTCCTCCTGCTCGAGCCCGGCGGAACCGGGGGCTCGACCTTCGACGAGGTGGACCTGTCCACCGGCCGCGTCCTCCACACCGTCACGGAGTCCGAGGAGGCCTCGGCGAGGTTCACGCGACCCACCGGTCAGGCACTCCTCGTGTGGACGACCGGGGTCGACGAGTCGCCGACCACCCTCGTCCGGACGTCATGGACCGGGTCCGTCCAACTCGACTACCCGGGCAGCTACCCCGGTCTGGGCAGCCTCACCTCGTTCTTCCTGTCCGGGCTCGACGGCACCCAGCTCGTCGTGGGCACGTCCAACGGGTTGGCACTCATCGACAACGACGGGACCTTCGTCCGGGCGATCGGGCCCCAGGGCCGGACCTGCACCCCGACCAGATGGTGGGACGCGGCCGACCTCGTGGCGACGTGCCAGCCACCGGCTGCCGATGCATCGGCCGAGTCGTCGCTCTGGCTCGTACCCGTCAGCGGCCAGTCCGCCGCGCAGCTGACGAACCCGCAGGCTCCCGACTACGGCGACCTCGACGGCTGGCAGGTCGGATCGACCACCTACGTCCAGGCGTCGGGTGCCTGCGGGACCGAGTACCTGGCGCAACGCAATCCGGACGGCACCACCTCGAAGGTGACCGTGCCCGGCGCGACCGACAGCGTCCAGGTGATCGGGGCCCACCAGTCCCAGCTCGGACTCCTGGCCCAGATGGCCTGCGGCTCGGGCGAGACCCTTTTCTGGTTCGACCCCGTCACGTCGGCCGAGACGCCGCTGCTCGGGCCGCTGGTCAACGGTGGCGGCGTGCTGGCGGCACTCCCGTACCCCGGCCTCCAGCCCTGAGCTGCGGGCATCGGCGCGACGCAGGCGAGCTGACACCGTGTCGCCTCCTGCATCGCCTCCCGTGTCGCCGTCGCCGATGCTGCGGATCTTCGTCAGGAACGCCGAACGCCGCTTCCCTCCGGCGGAGCAGGCGGAGCTCTCGCGTCGTGCCCCGGCCATCGCTGCCACCACCTCGTCGGCCGACGGACGCCGGGCCCGGAGGTGTGCCAGGTGGGCGATGGAGGTCGCGGCCGGCACGGACCCGTCACACCCCGGCTGGGCGCGGGTGCACGAGCTCCACCGGGAGTGGCGCGACCTGTGGTTCGGCTTCCGGATGGGCACCTCGGGTCCCCGCGGGCCGGAGCCGGTGGTGGGTGAGGACGTGCACGTCCAGTGGGTCGAGGAGGCGGTCGACGTGGCCTGCCGGCTCGGCGAGGAGTCGGGGTGGCAACACGCCCACTGGGAGGCCCTCCTGGACGAGCTGATCGCCATGGAGGGGACCGACGGATGAGCCGGCGTCTACGGTCGGGCACCCGCAATTCGCCTCTTCACAAACGGCCGTCCGAGGAGCACACTGGATAGTGAGGGATCGGAGCGGATCCCGAAAGGAGGTAGCCGATGGGCAGACAACGCAGAGGTACCTCATCCTGAGTCGGAGCAGCGAGGGAGTCGCCGGGCGATTGCCCGGCAGGCCCAGGTAGACAACGGCAAGCGGCTCGCAATGGGAGCGTTGCAACATCGGGGCAAGGATGTCCCCCCTGGTCGCCATCTTCTGACCGCACCCTGACCCGGAGTACAACTGAAGGCGAGCGCCCGGTCCCCACCAGCGTGTGGGACGGGCGCTCTGCCATGTCCGGACGCATGTCCCCACCACATGCACCGAAGCAACGGATGGTTCGGTCGCCGGATCGCCCGGTGGGGGCCTCAGCTCACTGGTGGCGCATGATGCGCTCGAATTCGGCGGCCGGGTCCACCGGGGGGAGTGGGCCCACCGTGATCGACACACCCACCAGTGACGCCGGGGCCGGGGCCGGTGGCCGGTAGTCGGTGCACACCGGGAAGGGCCGGCTGTAGCCGACCGTCAGGAATGCGCCGTCGGGCGACCAGGCCAGGGGCGGGTGGACGTCGAGCAGCCGGCGGGCGAGTTCGTCGCCATCGGCGGACAGCGCGACCTCGAGCGAGCCGTCGACCAGCCGGCCCTCGGCGCAGAGCAGCAGGCCGGCGGCGGCGGTGCCCGTGGGCAGGTCGGCTGCCGCGGTGTGCGGCCCGCCCTTGCCGGCCAGACACCACCGGACCTGTCCCTCGGCGAGGTACCAGACCCACCCCGAGTTCCAGTCACCCTGCTCGCACAGGACCGCCGTCCCCACCACCGGCAGCGGGCCATCGAACGCGGCCACCATGCGGAACCCGCCGGCGATGTTCGGCCCGACCACCTCGTGGACCTTGTCTCCGGTGTGGAGGTCGTAGGAGAGGCGCGGCGCCGTCCACGGGGCACGCATGTGCCGGATCCTGGTCATGTGGCCGTCGTCGATCGGCAGGACCTGGTTCCGCTCCGCCTCGGCGAACCAGAGGCGGACCAGCTCGTCGAGGAGTTCGGGCCGCTCGTCGGCCAGGTCGTCGATCTCGGTCGGGTCGACCCGCGTGTCGTAGAGCTCCCAGCGGTCCGTGGCGAAGTCGTGGCTGCCCACGATGCTGTCCCGCTCGGCCGCGGTCAGCTGGTTCACGTGGTTGGTGACCGCCTTCCAGCCGTCGCGGTAGATGGCCCGACTCCCCCAGCACTCGTAGTACTGCACCGGGTGCGGGTCGGGCGCTGCGGGGTCGAGCACCGCCGGCACCAGGGTCGATCCGTCGAAGCTCATCTGCGCGATGCCGTCGACCTCCTCGGGTAGGTCGATCCCGCAGAGTTCGAGGACCGTCGGCAGCACGTCCGTGGCGTGGCAGTACTGGTGCCGCAACGCCCCGGCGTCGTCGACGCCGGGGCCGGCCAGCACGAGCGGGTCGCGCACCCCACCCTCGAAGGTGTACCGCTTCCACCGCCGGAACGGCGTGTTGCCGGCCAGCGCCCAGCCCCACGGGTAGTGACCGCTGGAGCCGAACCCGCCGAGGTCGTCGAAGTGGGCGAGCTCGTCCTCGATGTCGTCCGGCTCATCGGAGATGTAGTGACCGAGCTGGTTGTAGGTCCCGTTCGGGCCGCCCTCGGCCGATGCCCCGTTGTCCGAGACGCAGAGGACCAGGGTGTTGTCGAGCTCGCCCGTTGCCTCGAGGTGGTCGAGAACGCGTCCCATCTGATGGTCGGCGTGGGCGATGAACGCCGCACACACCTCCATCATGCGGGCGTAGAGACGGCGACGGGGCTCGTCGATCGTCGACCACTCCTCCACCCAGGGGGGACGCGGGGACAGCGGTGTGCCCTCGGGCAGGATGCCGAGCTCGAGCTGGCGGCGGTGGGTCGCCTCGCGCCACGCGTCCCAACCGTCGTCGAACCGGCCCCGGAAGCGCTCGATCCACTCGTCGGGCGCCTGGTGGGGTGCGTGGGGGGCGCCGGAGCCGTACCAGAGGAAGAAGGGGCGGTCCGGATGGGACCGTCGGAGCTCCGACAGGTAGGTGATGGCGTTGTCGGCCAGGTCGGCCTCCAGGTGGTAGCCCTCCTCGGGCGTGCTCGGCGGCTCGACGTGGTTGGTGTCGCGCACCAGGTTCGGCGTCCACTGGTTCGTCTCACCGTTGAGGAACCCGTAGTAGCGGTCGAAGCCGAGGCTCGTCGGCCACATCCCGTAGGGGCCGGTGTCCCGCTCGTCGCGCGGCACGAGGTGCCACTTGCCGACACAGAACGTGGCGTAGCCGTCCCCCCGGAGGATCTGGGCCAAGGTCCCTGCAGACCTGGGGAAGTGGCTGGCGTACCCCGGGAACGTGGTCGGCAGGTCGGGCAGCATCCCCATGCCGACGCGGTGATGGTTGCGGCCCGTCAGCAGGCACGAGCGGGTGGGCGAGCACACGGCGGTGGTGTGGAAGTTCGTGAACCGGAGCCCCCGGCCGGCCAGCCGGTCGATGGCCGGGGTCTCAAGGTCCGAGCCGTAGCCGCCCAGATGTGCGAAGCCGAGGTCGTCGAAGACGATCACCAGGACGTTCGGCGCCCCACTGCGGTACGGCTGGGGCACGGGCGACCGCGGGGCCTCGGCCATCGACAGTGGTCGTGTCTCGTCGGTCATCTGCTCCGTCCCCTCCCCGCGCACCCGCACGGCGTCGCCGTCGAGGGTACGACGTCGAGGGCGGCGGTTCCAAAGACCCGTCACCGGCCCGTCCGACGGCACACCTGCGGAGGGTCGGCTCCAGGACGGCTCGGCCCGACGGGCACTCCCACGCCCCGGACCCCCAGGGGTGCCTGACCTATGATTCGCGCAGCAGCGACCTCCGCTGCCGGCCGTCGTGGGGGAGAGCGAGTCAGAGCATGCCGTCACCCCCGGACGAGGCGGGTCGGGAGTCCGGCGGCCCCGACGCGACACAGCACCCGCATGGCGCGCCAGCGGTCGTGGGTGCGGGCCACCACCAGGTCACGCTGCCACCGGCCACGCTGGACGTCAGCATCGTCGTCCCCTACTACAACCCGGGAAAACGGCTCCGCCGCACGGTGGACCAGATGCTCCAGGTCCTTCGGGACTCGGAGACGAGCTTCGAGATCATCACGGTGTCGGACGGCTCGACCGACGGGAGCCCACTGTCGCTCGAAGGACTCCCGGACGACCTCATCCGCAACGTCGTCCTGGAGCGCAACGGAGGGAAGGGCCAGGCCCTCCAGATCGGGTTGGCCCTCGGCCGGGGGCGCTACCTCGGCTTCCTCGACGCCGACGGCGACCTGTCCCCTGCACTCTTGGCTCCGTTCCTGACCCTCATGCGGCTCTACGAGCCCGACATCATCCTGGGCAGCAAGCGGCACCCGATGTCGTCGGTCCACTACCCACCGGTCCGCCGTGCCTACTCCTGGGGCTACCAGCAGCTGATCCGCGTCCTCTTCAATCTCCAGGTGCGGGACACCCAGGTCGGCATCAAGCTCATCGACCGGGAGGTGATCGCCGCCGTCCTGCCCCTCCTGGTCGAGCGCCGATTCGCGTTCGACCTCGAGCTCCTCGTGGTGGCGAACCACCTCGGCTACGACAAGCTCTTCGAGGCCCCGGTGCGCATCGAGGAGCGCTTCTCGAGCACCATCTCGAGCCGGGCGGTCCTCGGGATGCTGGCCGACACGCTGTCGATCTTCGTCCGCCTACGCATGCTCCGGTTCTACGACAAGAAGGCCATCCCGCCGATCGCCGGGACGCTGTCGTTCAGCGAGCCCGAGAGTCCGGGCCCGTCGTGATCCGTCGGCCCGGGCGATGACCGATGCGGACGACCGACCGGTCGGGTCGCTGGTCGGGACCGACCCGTCGCCACCTGTCCCGGCCGGTCCGACGCCCCCGGAGTCGTCCGGCGAGGTCGGCGGCGCCCCGCCGTCGTCGACAGCCGACGATGCACTGACCGCCCGACTCCGACTGGTCCGCCGCATCGGCTGGGTGGTGTGCGCCTGCATGGCACTCGGGCTGTTCGCCTACAGCGTGCACATCTACCGGCGCTTCGACCTCACGACCGACTTCGCCATCTCCAACCAGGCGTGGAGCCTGATCGCCCACGGCCACCTGAACCCGTACTCCACCCTCAATCCCTACAACTACCCCCACTACGGCTACTCCTTCTGGCAGGACCATTTCGAGCTGATCATGTGGCCCCTCGCATTGCTGTGGTTCCTCTATCCGCACAGCATCGACCTGCTGCTCGTGCAGGACATCGGGCTCGCAGGGTCCACCCTCGTGGCCTTCCTCTTCCTCGTCGACCTGCTCGAGCGCCGGTGGGAGGGGCGACGCCGGACCCGGGAGGCAAGCCGGCTCCCGGTCGGCCTCGCCCTCGGCGGACTCGTCGCCCTGGTCGTCAACCCGTGGACCTACTGGGCCGCCTCGTTCGACTTCCACATCGAGCCGCTCGCCACCCTGTTCCTCCTGCTCGCCGCCCGGGACCTGTGGTCCGGCCGGAACCGGCGGGCGCCGGTGTGGATCGTGCTGGTGCTGCTCTGCGGGAACGTCTCGGCGACGTACCTCTTCGCCCTCGGTATCTGCGCCGTGCTCGCCCGCAAGGACCTCCGGCTCAAGGGCGTCGGGCTCATGGCACTCGGACTGGTGTGGGCCGAGGCGGTGGGGGCGATCGGTGGGGGCACCGGCACGCTGATCGCCGGCAACTACGGCTACCTGGCGCATCCCGTTGCCGGGCGGACGCCGAGCAACCTGGCGATCGTGAAGGGTGCACTGCTCCATCCCTCCACGCCGTTCCACATGCTGACCTCGCGGTCGTCCAACATCTACCGGATCCTCGCTCCGTCCGGAGTCATCGGCGTGGCGAGCCCGCTCGGCTTCGGGATCACCTTCGTGGTGCTGCTGAGCAACGAGCTGAACGCGTCGCCCGTGTTCTCGAGCCCGCTCTCCTCGTTCCAGAACCTGCCCATGTGCTTCTTCGTCCTCATCGGCACCGTGGAGGTGCTGGCATGGTTCTCGACGCGACGTGCCCGGGCCTGGCGGTGGATCGCGGTGGTGGTCGGTGTGGGGCTGCTGGTGCAGTGTGTCGTCCTGGCCACGCTGTGGATCCCGAGGGCACGGACCACCTTCCTGGTGATCGACGGGCCGACGGCCGCCGCGCTCGCCAGGGTGGAGCCCGGCATCCCGTCCGGCGACGAGGTGGTCGCCTCGCAGGGTGTCGTCGGCCGGTTCGCCAACCGACAGTACGTGTACCCGTTCCTCGACCTCGGAGGCAACGGACAGGCCATCCCGCTCCACGGTGTACCCGTGACCTTCGTGCTGACCGACCAGGGGATCGAGTACACGACCCCGGCGGACATCGCCGCCGCGACTGCCCACCTCGAGGCGCTCGACGCCCGGCGGATCCCGGCGGGCCCGGGCGTCGTGGCACTCCGGTGGACACCCCCGGCCGGTGCGGCCTACCTGACCATTCCCCCGACGGCCGCCGGCTGAAACTCCCAGGTCCCGGCCCACGCCGGCGTGCCGACCCGACTCCGTGCCGCCGGTGGGCCGCGAGGTCGTAACCTGTGTTGGTGAGCCTCCGAACCGATTTCACGCGTCCGACGATCTGGAGCGTGGGTCACGCCGAGGCCCCCGAGGTCGTCACCTCGGCGTGGATCGACGAGCAGCTCGCCGAGACCTTCGACCGGTGCGGCATCCGACCGGGACTGCTCGCTTCCGTGGCCGGCATCATCGAACGCCGCTGGTGGCCCGAGGAGGTCACGTTCGACGAGGCGGCCGCCCTCGCCGGTCGCCGGGCACTCGAGCTCGCCGACGTGACACCGTCCGAGGTGGACCTGCTGATCTCCACGTCGGTGTGCAAACACCACCTGGAGCCGAGCGTGGCGTGTTCGGTCCACTACCGCCTGGGTCTGGGTCCCGAGTGCGTCAACTACGACGTGGGCAACGCCTGCCTCGGCTTCGTCAACGCCATGCAGATCGGCGCCATGGCCATCGAGACCGGCCAGGCGGCCACGGTGCTCATCGTCGACGGCGAGGGCAGTCGACACACCCAGCTGGCCACCATCGAGCGACTACGCCAGCCCACGGCCACCGCAGTCGACGTCTTCGACCAGTTCGCCTCGCTCACACTGGGCTCGGGAGCGGCAGCCATGGTGATGGGTGGGGCCCGCGAGGGAGCGCACCGCTACCTCGGGGGGATCACGCGGGCCGCGACCGTCAACCACGACCTGTGTGTGGGCGACCTCGACACCATGCGGACCGACACGGCCGCGCTGCTCGAGAACGGCCTGGCCCTCGCCAAGGACGCCTTTGCCGCGTCGGTGGAGGCCGGCTGGGACTGGACGACGTGCGACCTCTACGTCATGCACCAGGTGTCGGCGGTCCACACGACGAGGCTCTGCAGCCTCCTGGGCGTCGACATGGACCTCGTGCCGCTCACCTACCCGGGATTCGGCAACATGGGCCCGGCCGCCGTGCCGTACACGCTCTCGACGGTCGCTGACGGGATCGCCCCCGGCGAGCGGGTCCTGCTGATGGGCATCGGGTCGGGGCTCAACTGCGCCGCCGCCGAACTCGTCTGGTAGACGTGCCCGACACCACGCCCGCCCTGCCCGGCCCGGCGGCACCCACCCTCTCCCCCACCCCCGAGCAGCTGGCCGCGTGGGGACTCGACCCCACCTGGTCCCGACGGGTCTCCGTCGAAGGCTCGGACGGCCAGCCGGTCGACTGGCACGTCCTCGACTCCGGACCGGGACCGGCCGGCACGGTGGTCTGCGTGCACGGCAACCCGTCGTGGGGCTACGTCTGGCGGGACCTGCTCACCACGCTCCCCCCGGAGTGGCGGGTCATCGCCGTCGACCAGACTGGCATGGGCTGGTCCGAACGGGGCCGTCCCCGCCGGCTGGCCGACCGCGTCACCGAGCTGATCGCCTTCTGTCGTCAGGAGGTCGACGGACCGCTGGTGCTGGCCGCACACGACTGGGGTGGGCCCGTCGCCGTGGGCGCCTCCGGATCGCTCGACGTCGAGGCGCTCATCTTGGCCAACACCGCAGTGGGAAAGCCGGACGACGTCGCCGTGCCGCCGCTGATCGCCGCGGCCCGCAGCCTCGTCGACCTCGTCTGCCGCCGGACCCCGACCTTCGTGGAGGGGACGGCGCGCATGACGGGCCACGAGCACCGCGACGCCCTTCGGGCCCCCTACCGCACGGCGGACCGACGTGAGGCGGTCCGTGACTTCGTGGCCGACATCCCCGTGGGCCCGGGCGACCCGTCGTTCGCACCGTTGCAGGCCTGCGCCGCGGTGCTGGAGGAGCGGCCGGTCCCGACGCTCCTGCTGTGGGGCGGTCGTGACCCCGTGTTCCACGACCGGTTCCTCGCCGACCTGCGGGCCCGGGCGCCACAGGCGGACGTGGAGCGGTTCGCCCACGCCGCCCACCTGGTCACGCTCGACGCGCCGGTGGGCCCAGTGGTGGCGCGATGGTTGACCGAAGGCCGTCATCGTGCCGCGGCCGCAGCCGACGCCAGCGCCACTGCCGACGCCGACCCAGCTGGAATGCCCGCCCGACCCTTCACCTCGGTTCTCGCATCCCTCGGGACGCGCAGCCGTGACACCTCGGCCGCCTACGACGGGCCCGACGGGACGCTGTCGTGGGCCGACCTCGATGCCCGGTCCTCGGTGGGCGCGTGCGCCCTCCAGGATGCCGGACTCCGACCGGGCGACCGTGTCTCGCTGCTCGTCCCGCCCAGCTGTGAGCTGCTGGTGGCCGCCGGCGCGGTGTGGAAGGCGGGAGGAGTGCCGGTCGTGGCGGATGCGTCGGCCGGTATCCGCCAGCTCCGCCGACTCGTGCGTGCCGCCGCCCCCCGCTTCGTCGTGGGGACCCGGGCCACGGTCGGACTCGCCACGGCAACGCGCTTCGCCCCCGGTGCCACACGTGTCGTCGTCGGTCCGGTGCCGGGCACCCGGGCACCCGGCACCCTGGCCCTCGAGCCGGAAGGATCCGACTCGAGCGGCCTACGGCATGTCCACCTGGGCCCCGAGGACGTCGCCGCCATCGTGCACACCTCGGGTGCGACCGGACCCGCCAAGGCGGTGCGGTACACCCACGGTGCCCTCGCCGCCCAGCGCGACGTGGTCGGCCCCCTGTTCGACATGCAGCCCGGCGATGCCTTCACCACGTCGTTCGGACCATTCATGCTCCTCGCCCCGTCGCTCCAGATGACGTGCGTGCGACCCGATTTCCCCGTCGACCGGCCGTCGGCCCTCGGCTTCGACGAACTGCTGGCAGCCACCGACAGGGCGACGGTGACGGTCGCCTGGCTGTCCCCCGCCTCGGCCCGCCGCATCGTGTCGACCGCCCACGGTCGCTCGGCGCCGATCGGGCTGGTGATGCTGGCCGGCGCCCCGATCCCACCCGACCTCGTCGCCGGCATCCGGGCCGTCACCGGTGGCGACGTGCGCACACCGTGGGGCATGACCGAGTGCCTGCCCGTCACCGACGGCACCGAGCCCGAGGCGACCGGACCGCTGGGTGGCAACTCCACCGGGCGGCCCGTTCCCGGCTGCTCGGTGCTCGTGACGCCGCTCGACCGCCCGTCCGACTCGGTTCCCGACGGCACCTGGGGTGAGCTCCTCGTCCATGCCCCCTGGATGTTCGACGGCTATGACGCCGCCTGGTCGGCCGACGCCGACACGTGGGCCGTCCGGGACGGGTGCCGCTACCACCGCACGGGTGACGTCGGCTACGTGCACGGCGGTCTCGTCTTCCACCTCGGGCGTCGGCGCCACGTGCTCGACACACCCTCGGGACCCCTGGCCAGCGTGGCGGTCGAGGAGCCCGTCCGAGCAGCGGTGGGCCGACCCGTGGCCGCCGTGGGTGTCGGCCCGACCGGTGCCCAGGTCATCTGCCTGGTCGTCGACGGCCCGGGTCACCTCGCAGTGGCCGACGCAAGCCTGCGGAGCGCGGTGCGTGCGGCTGTCGACGTGCCGGTCGCCGCCGTGCTCGTCGGGCGGTTGCCGGTCGACCGCCGCCATGAGTCGAAGATCGACCGGACGACGGTGGCCGCCGACGCCGAGCGGTTCCTGGCCGGACGGTGAAGGTCCTCGTCACGGGAGGGTCGAGCCTGCTCGGCGGAGCGGTCGCACGCCGGCTCCTGGCCCGGGGCGACGACGTGACCTGCTTCCAGCGACGGCCCAGTCTCACGGGTGCGCACGACGTCCTGGGCGATGTCCGCTCGGCCTCCGCACTGCTGGCGGCCGCAGACGGACGCGACGCAGTGGTCCACCTCGCCGCGCTGGTGGCCCCCCGTCCTGCGTGGGCGGACGCCTACGCCGTCAACGTGGTGGGTACCGAGCACGCCCTGGGTGCCGCCGCCACGTGCGGTCGGCTGGTCCACGTGTCCTCACCGTCGGTCGCCTTCGACGACGGACCGGCGATCGGCGCGGGCGCCGGTCCCGCCCGCTACGCCGGGAGTGACGCCTACAGCCACACGAAGGCACTGGCCGAGCGGCTGGTACTCCAGCAGTCCACGGTCCCCACCGTGGTCCTGCGTCCCCATCTGGTGTGGGGCCCGGGGGACACCCAGCTCATCGGGCGCATCGTCGACCGGGCCCGACGGGGGCGGCTGGCGCTGCCCGACCACGGGCGCGCACTGGTCGACACCACCTACGTCGACGACGCTGCGGCCGCCGTGGTCGCCGGGCTCGACCGTACGGGCGACTCGGACGAGGCGGTGGGTCGGGCCTGGGTCGTCACGGGCGCCGACCCCCGACCGCTGGCCGAACTCGTCGAGGGCATCCTGCGTTCCGCAGGGCTCGATCCGGCGGTGCGGTCGGTGCCGGCGCCGTTGGCGGCGGTGGCCGGCCGCCTGCTCGGCCGCATGTGGCCCGGTGACGAGCCGCCGCTGACCCACTTCGCCGCCCGCCAACTGTCGGTGGCCCACTGGTTCGACCAGCGGGACACCCAGCGGGTGCTCCGGTGGCGTCCGGAGGTGGGCGTCGACGAGGGGTTGACCAGGTTGGCCTCCTGGTACGCCACGCGCTGATCGGACCGTCCGCTCCGGGTCCCTCCGGTATCAGCCCTCCGGCACGACCTCGGGCGACGTGCCACCGGCGAGTGACCGGTTGCGCCGCATGCCCCGGACGCCCCGCAGGCTGAGCTTGAAGTCGGAGCCCTTCGACGGCTGCGGGCGCATGAAGAGGTCCGGGGTCAGGGGTGCGTCGGTGGCGTCACCGCCGGCCTCAGCGCCGTTCAACGACGGTACTCTGGCATCGTACGACGGGCCGACCGCCCGTGGTGCACCGGCGACCACCGAGCCGACCCCGGCATCCGTCCCGGTCATGGACACACCGTCGGAGAGTGCCGCCACCGTCCCCTCGAGGCCGAGGGCGCCGGCATGCAGCTCCTTGAGCATCGAATGACAGCCCACGGAGTCGATCGGACTGAGGGGGAACCCCGAGGTGGCCCGTTCGGCCAGGCGCACGGCCGCCTGGTCCACCTCGAAGTAGCCGGCGCGCAGCCGGTCGGTGCACGCCGGGTCGCGGTAGGCACGGCGGTAGCGGAGGAGGGTCTCCCACAGGTGGGCCTGCCAGTAGCGAAGATGGTTCTCTCCGGTGTCCTCGGGTGACCGCAGCCGAGCCACGGCCGGGAGCCGGATCAGGTCGGGGTCGATCCCCGGCGGGAAGGGGTTGGCCACCACCGCTTCCACCGCTTCGAAACTGTGTCCTTCTTGCCCCACGGTGCCTCGGTGTCGGTCGTCGTGTCCGTCGTCCTGGCGCGGGCCCGCCCCTGAGCCGGCCCCTGCCTGGCCCACACTCTACAAGGGGGCGCCGATCACGGCCCACCGGCCGGAGACAGTACGGCTCCCGGGTCCGGTAGTGGTCAGGCGCCGAGGGCGACGGCGACCGCGGCGCCGGCCTGGTCCACCTCGAGCAGGAAGCCGTCGTGGCCGAACTCGGACGTGATGACCGCGCAGGGCCGCCGTCCGGGCAGCAGCTTGGCCAGGTCCTGCTGGAGCGCCAGGGGGTAGAGGCGGTCGGTATCGATGCCGGCGACCCCGACCTCGGCGGTCACCCGGGCCAGGGCCGCGGTCACCCCGCCCCGTCCCCGCCCCACGTCGTGGCTGTTCATCGCCTCGCTCAGCACCAGGTACGAATTGGGGTCGAATCGCCGGGCGAGCTTGTGGCCCTGGTACTCCAGGTACGACTCGATTGCGTAGCGGCCCCCGGACGAGGGGTCCTCCTCGCCCTGGGGGCGCCGTCCGAAGCGATGATCGAACTCGGCCTCCGTGCGGTAGCTGATCTGGCCGATCTCCCGGGCCAGGACCATGCCCGCCACCGGCGCCCGACCCGTGCCGTAGTAGTCGCCACCCTGGAAGTCGGGGTCGAGCCGCACCGCCCTGCACTGGACCGAACACAGGGCGATCTCCTCGGCCGTCGCCGCCACCCCGACCGCTAGCACCGCGGCGCGGGCGACCCGGTCGGGATGACCGATACACCATTCGAGCACGCGCATGCCGCCCATCGATCCGCCCACCACGGCCGCCCACCTGTCGATGCCGAGGTGGTCGGCCAGGAGGGCCTCGGCCGCCACCTGGTCACGGATCGTCACGCTCGGGAAGCGCGAGCCCCAGGGTGTGCCGTCGGGCGCCGGCGACGACGGCCCGGTGGTGCCCTGGCAGCCGCCGAGGACGTTCGGGCACACCACGAACCACCGGTCGGTGTCGATGGCCGCACCGGGTCCGATCAACGGGTCCCACCATCCAGGAGTCGGATGTCCGGGACCGGCCGGGCCGGCGGCGTGCGAGTCACCGGTGAGGGCGTGCAGCACCAGCACGGCGTTCGAGCGCGCCACGTCCAGGGTCCCCCACGTCTCGTAGGCGACCGTCACCCCGGGCAGGGTGGCGCCGTTCTCCAGGCGCAGTCCGTCCCCACCCTCGGCGACCCTGGCGAAGCGACGCCCGCCCGGCTCGTCACCGGGCTGCCAGGAACGCACCGCAGGGGCGTCCGTCATGCCCCCTTGGCGGCGGCGAACCCGAGCTCGAGGTCGGCCAGGATGTCCTCGACCGACTCGATGCCGATGCACAGGCGGACGAGATCCGGCGTGACACCGGTGGAGACCTGCTCGGCCTCGGTCAGCTGGGAGTGCGTAGTCGAGGCCGGGTGGATGGCGAGGCTGCGGACGTCACCGACGTTGGCCAGGTGACTGAACAGCTCCAGGCCCTCGATGAAGCGGCGGCCGGCGTCGGCCCCGCCCTCGATGCCGAACGCCACGATCGCACCGCCGCCCCGCGGCAGGTACTGCTGCTGGCGGGCGTGCCAGGGGCTGGACTCCAGACCGGGGTAGGCGACCCATGTCACCTCGTCGCGTGCCTCGAGCCAGGCGGCCACGGCAGCGGCGTTCTGGACGTGGCGCTCCATGCGGAGGCTGAGGGTCTCGACGCCCTGGATGAAGAGGAACGAATTGAACGGCGTGACGGCCGGGCCGAGGTCGCGCAGGTACTGCAGGCGGGCCTTCAGTACGAAGCGGGCCGGGAAGAGCGGATCAGGCAGGTCGCCGAAGACCAGGCCGTGGTAGCTCGGGTCGGGCTCGGTGAACCCGGGGAACTTGCCGCTGGCCTCGTAGTCGAACGTGCCGCCGTCGACGATCACCCCGCCGATGGACGTGCCGTGGCCGCCGATGAACTTGGTGGCCGAGTGGACGACGATGTCGGCGCCGTGGGCCAGCGGGTTGCAGAGGTAGGGGGTGGCCAGGGTGTTGTCGATGACCAGCGGGACGTTGTGCCCGTGGGCGATGCCCGACACGCCGGCGAAGTCGAGCACGTCACCCTTCGGGTTGCCCAGCGTCTCGGCGTAGAAGGCCTTCGTGTTGGGTCGGACGGCGGCCCGCCAGGCGTCGAGGTCGTCGGGGTCGTCGACGAAGGTGACCTCCACACCGAGCTTGGGCAGCGTGTAGTGGAAGAGGTTGTAGGTCCCGCCGTAGAGCGAGGCCGACGAGACCACGTGCCCGCCGTTCTCCGCCAGGTTCAGCAGGGCGATCGACTCCGCGGCCTGCCCACTCGCCACGGCCAGCGCGGCCACGCCGCCCTCGAGGGCGGCGATCCGCTCCTCGAACACTGCCTGGGTGGGATTCATGATGCGGGTGTAGATGTTGCCCAGCTCCGACAGGCCGAAGAGGGCCGCGGCGTGGGCGGTGTCGCGGAAGGTGTAGCTGGTGGTCTGGTAGATCGGCGTGGCACGCGCGCCGGTCGTCGGGTCGGGTGCCGCCCCGGCGTGGATCTGACGGGTCTCGAATCCCCACTCGGACATGGTGCGACTCCTTCGACGTGCTGACGGGCGACCCATGGGGGCCGCCGTGGTGAGACCAGATACTGGCAAAAGTTGACCAACTTGGTCAACTACAGCGACCGGATCCTCCGGCCATCGGTCGGTCGGAACCCTAGGGTGGGCCCCCGGCCCCGCGTCCGGTGGGACCACGAACCGAGGAGGACCGCCGGTGCGCCCGTCCGCAGAGAGCATGGCCGCCTACGCCGACATGCGGCGGCGGCTCAGCGCCGTCCTGGCCGAGTTCGACGACGACCGGGCCGCCACCACGCCGGTGCCCGCGTGCCCGGGGTGGTCGGTCACCGACCTGTCCGCCCACGTCTACGGCGTGGCGCGTGACGTGGCCGACGGCAACGTGGCCGGGGCCGGTTCCCCGGCATGGACCGCATCCCAGGTCGAGCGGTTCGCCCCGCTCGGTCTGGCCGGCCTGGTGGCGGCGTGGAACGAGGTGGGCCCGGGGTTCGAGGAGTCGGCGAGCGGGTTCCCCGAGGCCATCGCCGCGCAGATCACCTTCGACTCGGGGGCCCACGAGCAGGACCTCCGGGGTGCCCTCGGCCGACCGGGTGCACGGGACACCGCATCCGTCCAGATCGGCATCGAGTTCATCGGCGCCTCGCTCGGTCGACTGGCCGAGGAGGGCGATCTGCCCGGGGTCGAATTCGTGACCCCCGACCTGACGGTGGTCGTCGGCCCCGGTCCGGAACGGGTCCGGCTGCAGGCCGACACGTTCACCGTCAGCCGGGCGCTGACCGGTCGGCGCTCGACTGCACAACTCGTCGCGCTCCCGTGGGAGGGCGACCCGACCCCGTACCTGGCCGTCTTCGACGAGTCGCCGATCCGGCCGCCGACCGACGACCTCGTGGAGTGAGGCCGGGCGGCCCGGTCAGGGCCGCCGCCCCGGTCAGACCGGCTTGCCGCCCGAGCACCAGGCGTTGGCCGGGACGCCCTCGCACGGGTTGGGCATGGAGGGAAGTCCCGAAGGCACCGGGTGCATCGTGACCTTGGTGGTCTGCGGATAGACCATGCCGGAGGAGCACGGACCGTTCCCGGTGTCGCACAGCACCTGGCCGAGGAGGTCCGAGCCGATGTCCGTCGATGTCGTCGTCCCGCCACAGGTCGGCTTGGTCTGCTGCAGGTTCGACGGCGAGGTCCCGTCCGGGGTGACGTTGCCCTTGAAGCAGTTCGAGGGCTGGCCGCTGTTGAGGGTCAACTCACCGAAGTCCGAGTTGCTCGGGTTCTTGAAGTAGCCGTTGTTGGAGAAGTGATTGTCGAGCAGTGTGTCGTTCATCGGGTCGTAGACACAGCCGAAGGTGCCGGACTCGACTCCGCCCGTGCCCGGGCAGGACTGGTCGTACTCGGGTGTGCTCGAGTCCGGGTAGGGGATCATCAGGAAGCCCCAGGCGCCGTTGTTCGTGAACGTGTTGTCCACGACCGTGTCGTTGCGACCACCCGACAGCGTCATGCCGGTGCCCGTCGGGCCCTGGCCCGCCGTCCCGGCCTCCGGGACGTTCGGATTGTTGTTGTCGTGCACGTTGTTGTGGGTGAACACCCAGCAGGAGCGGGTGTGCGTGACCGGGCTGATGGCACCGTTCGGGCAGGCGCCGTTCTGCGGCGCCGGCGGGTCGCCGGCGATCTGGGTGTTCGTGTCGAACCCGTCCTTGTTGTTGTCCAACTGTGAGTTCTCGAAGACGATCGCCCCACCGGAGTTGGTGCCCGAGTAGCCGAGCGCGCTGTACTCCAACCAGGAGTGGTCGATCGTGATGTCGCAGACCTGCTGGCAGGCCCCCACGTACTCGCCCGAGTCGTTGAAGTTGCTGGCGTAGGTCTGGTTCCACGTGGCCGGCCCGGCGGAGTCGGAGGAGAAGATGCCGTACTGGGCGGCCGAGTTCTCGTCGCCGTAGTAGGTCGACGTCGCCGTGAGGTAGCTGCCCTCGTAGCCGTGGAGCCCGATCGTGGCGCTGTCAGCACCGCCGTTCCACCACACCTCGTTTCCGGAGTCGCCCGACCCGGCCAGGAAGTTGCAGGCCGTCAGGTTGTCGACCGAGACGCCGTTGGCCTTCCACACGACGACGCCGTTGCGCCCCACCGCCTTGCCGTCGGAGCCGACGGCGCCGTAGGTCTGGGCAGCCGGGTCCGAGCTGCACTCGCCGTAGCCGGGCTTGGTGCCGTCGACCACCACACCGGAGCGGCTCATGCCCCGCAGGTGGATGTCGTCGGTCGTGATCATGACCCCGCCGTTGTCACCGTGTGCCGGGTCCGTGGGCTGCGTGCTGTCCGCAGTCTCGTGGTAGTCGCCGGGGGCGACGAGGATCCAGTCACCCGGCTTGGCCGCGTTCACGGCGGACTGGATGGTCGTGTAGCCGCCGGCGTGCCCGTTGAACGTCCCGACGAGGAGAACCTTCCCGCTCGGCGCCGCCGTGGTCGTGCTCGACGAGGAGGAGGAACCGCAGGCGGCCAGGAGGCCCGCAGCGAGGACGCAGGTGGCGACCGCCGTCACCTGCCGTCGGAGGCGCCTCCCGCCGATCCGCTCGCCGATCGTTCCCAGCACGCCAGTTCCCACGAGGCTCCCCTTGCTCTCCCGCACGCCTCCCCACCGGGCGGACCCGGCCAGCGTGACGGGCCGAGGCTAACAGGACGTCCGACCAGGTAGGTGGGACGGAATGGTCGTGACCCGCGACCGCCGGGGAGCAGCCACCGCGGGCACCGGCACCGGCGTGGCGGATGGGCCACGGAGACCGTGGACTACCATTCATCGGAGCGATCCGAGGACCTGGGGCCACGGCCGATGGAGGGGACCGGGCGCACGCGGGCGGGCCGGACGGCCCCACCCGCTGACCACCGTCCTCGACGGGGCCGGTACGACGAAGGAGCCACCATGTCCAACGAGACACGCACCCACGACTTCAAGGTCGCCGACCTGTCGCTCGCCGAGTTCGGCCGTAAGGAGATCGTGCTGGCCGAGCACGAGATGCCCGGCCTCATGTCGATGCGCGCCGAGTTCGGTGCGTCCAAGCCCCTGGCCGGCGCCCGAATCACCGGCTCGCTCCACATGACCATCCAGACCGCCGTACTGATCGAGACGCTGACGGCACTCGGCGCCGAGGTTCGCTGGGCCAGTTGCAACATCTTCTCGACCCAGGACCACGCCGCAGCTGCCGTGGCCGTGGGTCCCGACGGGACCCCCGACGATCCGCGGGGCGTCCCGGTCTACGCCTGGAAGGGCGAGACCCTGGAGGACTACTGGTGGTGCACCGAGCAGGTCCTGCGCTGGCCCGGTGGCGAGGGCCCCAACCTGATCCTCGACGACGGCGGCGATGCCACCCTCCTCGTCCACAAGGGCGTCGAGTTCGAGAAGGCCGGCGTCGTTCCCGACCCGTCGACCGCCGACTCCGAGGAGTTCGCCGTCGTGCTCGGCGTGCTGACCCGCAGCCTGGCCGAGGACCCGACCCGGTGGACGTCGATCGCCAACGGCATCAAGGGCGTGTCCGAGGAGACCACCACCGGTGTCCACCGCCTCGTCGAGATGCAGGAGCGCGGCGAGCTCCTGTTCCCTGCCATCAACGTCAACGACGCCGTCACCAAGTCCAAGTTCGACAACAAGTACGGCTGCCGCCACTCGCTCATCGACGGCATCAACCGGGCCACCGACGTCCTCATGGGCGGCAAGGTGGCCGTGATCTGCGGCTTCGGCGACGTCGGCAAGGGTTGTGCCGACTCCCTCCGCGGCCAGGGCGCCCGCGTGGTGGTCACGGAGATCGATCCGATCTGCGCACTCCAGGCGGCGATGGAGGGCTACCAGGTGGCCACGCTCGACGACATGCTCGAGACGGCCGACATCTTCATCACCACGACGGGCAACAAGGACGTCATCACGTCGGCGGACATCGCCCGCATGAAGCACCAGGCGATCGTCGGCAACATCGGCCACTTCGACAACGAGATCGACATGGTCGGCCTGATGGCCACGCCCGGTATCGAGCGGGTCAACATCAAGCCCCAGGTCGACAAGTGGGTCTACCCCGACGGCAAGGCCGTGATCGTCCTGTCGGAGGGTCGTCTGCTCAACCTCGGCAACGCCACCGGCCACCCGAGCTTCGTCATGTCGAACTCGTTCACCAACCAGACGATGGCGCAGATGGAGCTCTACGCGAACGAGGGCCGGTACGAGAACAAGGTGTACCTGCTCCCGAAGCACCTCGACGAGAAGGTCGCCCGGCTCCACCTCGACGCCCTCGGCGTTCGGCTCACCACCTTGACGCCCGAGCAGGCCGACTACATCGGCGTGCCGGTGGACGGCCCCTACAAGCCCGAGCACTACCGGTACTGAGCAGGTCCGACCGGCCGGTCGGGAGGGGCGCGGATCACCGACCGTCCGTCCCCGCCGGTCGGCGACCCGCGCCACGCGGCCAGATCGGATGAGCACGCCCATGACCTCGGCCACCCGCTACGACATCGTGGACCGCGTGGCCACCATCACCCTGGACCGTCCCGAGCGCCTCAACGCGTGGACGGCGACGATGAACGCCGAGTACCGCGCCCACCTCTCGGCGGCGGTCGACGACCCCGGCGTGCGGGTGATCGTGGTGACCGGCGCCGGCCGGGGGTTCTGTGCCGGCGCCGAGTCCGACGACCTGGCCGGTCATGCGGAGCGCGGCGCCTACGACTCGGGCGCCCCCGATGACCTCGCCACCCCGGGCTACGGCGTCCGCGACGAGTTCGATGCCGAGCTGGCCTACCACTTCGGCATCGACAAGCCGATCCTGTCGGCCATCAACGGGCCCGTGGCGGGGATCGGCTTCGCACTGTCCTGCTACCACGACCTCCGGTTCGCGGCCCGGGGCGCCAAGTTCACCACCGCGCACGGCAGGCTCGGACTCCCCTGCGCCTTCGGCCTCGCCTGGCTGCTGCCGCGCCTGATCGGCCTGCCCCGGGCACTCGACCTCATCCTGTCCAGCCGGATGTTCGACGCAGACGAGGCGCACGCCATCGGCCTCGTCACCGCCGTGGTGGACGGGCCCGACCTGCTCGATCATGTCCACGCCTACGCCCGGATGCTCGCCACCACGGTGTCCCCCGCGTCGCTGGCCGCATCCAAGCGCCAGGTCTACGAGGCGTTCCACCTGTCGGCGGCGGAGTCGGTGCGTGCGGCCGAGGCCCTGCTCGACCCGATGATGGCCGGGCCCGACTACCGCGAGGGCGTGGCCGCACTGCGCGAAAAGCGCCCACCGGTGTTCGGCGACCCGTCCCCCCTCGCCTGACGGTCGTTCCCGTCGGCCGGGAGCCACGGGCGCCGGTTTCCGGGTCGACCTGCCGGGCCACTACCGTTGCAGCCATGCCCGGAGACACCACACCCTCCCCCGTCACCCTCTCACCACCCCGCCGGGGCGAGCCCGAGCGCCCCGCCATCGACCCCACGGAGGCGAGGGCCCGCATCCACACCGCAGAGGTCGCGCTGCTCGACGAGCAGCGGCTGCTGACCGGCGGGGAGCTCGCCGGTCTCGCCGCCCTGCCCGACGCCTACGTCACGTCGCTGGCCGCACTCGCCCACCAGGTTCGTCTGGCCTGGTGCGGCCCCGAGGTCGAAGTCGAGGGGATCCTGTCGGCCAAGACGGGCGGATGCCCCGAGGACTGCCACTTCTGCTCCCAGTCGTCACGCTTCGACACCCCGGTCAAGGCCACCCCGTTCCTCGATACCGACGAGGTGCTCCAGGCCGCCGAGGAGACCAAGGCGGCCGGCGCCTCCGAGTTCTGCATCGTGCTGGCCATCCGTGGCCCCGACGAGCGGACGATGCAGCGCATCCTCGAACTCGTCCCGATGGTCCAGGAGCAGACCGGTCTCAACGTCGCCGTCAGCGCAGGCCTGCTGACCGACGAGCAGGCCCGGCGGTTTGCCGAGGCCGGGGTGCACCGCTACAACCACAATCTCGAGACGGCACGTTCGTTCTTCCCCAACGTGGTGACCACCCATACGTGGGAGGAGCGCGAGGAGACGTGCCGGCTCGTGCGCGACCACGGCATGGAGCTCTGCTGCGGCGCGCTCATCGGCATGGGCGAGTCCGACGAGCAGCGTATCGAGCTGCTGGTCCAGCTCCAGGAGCTGGACCCCACCGAGGTGCCCCTCAACTTCCTGAATCCCCGGCCCGGCACCCCGCTCGGCTCCGAGCAGCCGGTGGCGGCGTGGGAGGCCATCCGGTGGATCGCCCTCTTCCGGCTCGGCCTGCCCGGCGTCATCCTCCGCTACGCTGGCGGCCGCGAAGTCACCCTCAGGGAGCTCCAGTCGATGGGCATGACGTCCGGGATCAATGCGCTGATCGTCGGCAACTACCTGACGACACTCGGACGGTCCGCCGACGAGGACCTCCAGATGCTGTCCGACCTCCGGATGCCGGTGGGCGCCCTGACCGGCGTCCTCTGAGTAGACCGACATGGACGGCGTGACCGATGTGACCGCCAGCCACTGCACCGGCTGCGGGTCGGCGTCGTGTCCCGGCTGCAGCCGCACCCTCGACCCGCCGCGGTTCTGCGCCGAGTGTGGCCGTCGCCTGACGGTGGCCGTCTCACCGGGCGGGTACCGGGCGCGGTGCCGTGATCACGGGGAGCTGACCGGCCCGTAATGCGCCAGAGGAGGCCAGCGGGGCACGCCGTCGGCTGTGGCTCAGTTGCACACCGGTGACATGGCGTCCACTCCCTCGTGCGGAGTGCCCGCCCACCCCGCACTGTGAGAGCGCAGGCCGGCACGCTCGACCAACTCAGCGGTCAGTACGTCCATGCGGCGGCCGACGACTGGCGAGGCATGAGCCAGGCTTGACGCAAGCGAGCAGGATCGGATTCCTGAGCCTCTGGCTGCCCCCCGCCTCGACCGCGTTCTGGCAGACGTCCGGCATCCGTTCCGGAACACCGCACCGGCCTCCGGATCGGTCCCGTTCCGGTCGGGGGCACCGGGTTAGGTTTGGCTGATGGGCAACCTGCTGGTGGCTGTGCTGCCTCTGGCACTGGGTGCGGCGGTGAGTCCCACCCTCCTGGCACTCCAACTCCTGGTCCTCTCGGGAGGCACCCACCGGCTGGCGAGGGCCTGGGCGCTGGCTGCCGGTGCAGCCCTCGTGCTCGCCGCCTTCTCCCTCCTCTGTGTCACCGCGCTCTCGCGGGTGCGGCCCAGTCATGCACACAAGTCGGCCACCGATGCCGCCGTGCTGATCGCCTCCGGCGTCCTGCTCGGCGCGCTGGCCGTCCGCTCCCGGATCCGCAAGCCGACGGTGGGAGAGCGACACACGTCGAGGATCGGCACCCGCTTGACCACGGCGCCGTCCAGCTGGTTCCTCGGCGTGGGTGCCTTCGGGATGGTCGTCAACTTCTCGACCCTCCTCCTCGTACTGCCGGCCGTACACGAGATCACCCATTCGACCGCCGCCACATCGGCCAAGGTGACCGCCTTCGTCGTGCTCTACGTGATCGTGCTCCTCCCGGTCCTCGTCCCCGTGGTGCTCGCCCAACTTCTGGGCAGTCGGGCCGACCACGCCCTCGATGCCACCCACCAGTGGGTGGGACGCAACGCACGGACCATCGGCACGGTCATCGAGGCCGTCTTCGCCGTCTACCTGGTGATCAAGGGTGTGCGGGCCATCCCCTAGGACGAGGGCCTTCCCCTAGTCTGGGAGTTCCCATCACCGACGAGGAGGCTCCCATGGACTGGAAGCTCGAGCTGGTGGTCGTGCCCGTGGCTGACCAGGACCTCGCCAAGGCCTTCTACCTGGATGCCATGGACTTCGACCTGATCGTCGACCACCGCGCCGGCGAGCACTTCCGGGTCATCCAGGCGTCGCCGCCCGGGTCCGCATGCGCCGTGGCGCTCATGGCCAACGCGGAGTCCGCCGGGACGGTCCGGGGGCTCCACCTGGTGGTCCAGGACATCGAGCAGGCCCGTGCCGAGGTGACCGGCCGCGGCGTCGAGGCCGGTCCGCTCATCCACTTTGTCGAGGGGCAGCCGGAGGAGGGACCCGACCCCGAGCGGCGGGACTACAACACCTTCTTCGAGTTCAGCGATCCCGACGGCAACAGCTGGATGGTCCAGGAGGTCGCCAGCCGGCCCTGACCGGTTCGCACGGTCCCGGGGGACCGACAACACGCTCCACGCCGCTCCTCATAGGGTGTCCCCATGGATCGCCCGAACATCCTCCTGATCATGACGGACGAAGAGCGCTACCCGCCTCCGTACGAGTCGGCGGACGTCAGGGCCTTCCGCACCTCGCAGCTCACGGCGCGCGAGTCGATCCGGGCCAGAGGGCGCGAGTTCCACCGCCACTACGCCGGCTCGACCGCCTGCACACCCAGTCGCGCCACCCTGTTCACGGGGCAGTACCCCTCGCTGCACGGGGTGTCGGCCACCGACGGTACGGCCAAGCACGCCACCGACCCCGCCATGCACTGGCTCGACCCCGATGCGGTGCCGACACTCGGCGACTGGTTCCGGGCCGGCGGCTACCGCACCCACTACCGGGGCAAGTGGCACGTGTCGCACGTCAACCTCGAGACACCCGGGACCCACGAGGGCCTGATGGCATCGGACGACGAGGGTCGCCCGCTGCCAGCCGCCGTCGACGCGTACCGCAAGGCCGACCGGCTCGACCCGTTCGGGTTCTCGGGCTGGATCGGTCGCGAGCCCCACGGCGCCGCCAAGTCCGACTGCGGCACCGTCCGCGACGGCGTGTTCGCCGAGCAGGTGGTCGAGCTATTCGACGATCTGGCCGCCGCCCGGGCCGACGGACCGTGGCTGACCGTCGCCTCGTTCGTGAACCCCCACGACATCACCTTCTCGGGTTTCGGATGGGAGCAGTTGCTCCAGTTCGGACCGCCCGGCGACACTGTGCCCGACGTTCCCGAGGCGCCGTCCCAGTCCGACTCCTTCGCCGGTCGTCCGCCCTGTCAGGCCGCCTTCCCGGGCGCCTGGGACCGGATGGTCTACCCCACCGCCACCGACCTCGGCTACCGGCGGCTCTACTACCACCTCCATGCGCTGGTGGACCGGGCCATCGGACGGATCCTGGCCGCCCTCGACCGCAGTGGCATGGCCGACGAGACCGTCGTGGTCCTCACCTCCGACCACGGCGACCTGGTGGGCGCCCACGGGGGGCTCGTCCAGAAGTGGTTCAACGCCTTCGACGAGGCCGTGCGGGTGCCGTTGGTGGTGAGCGGCCCGGACATCCCGTCCGGTGGTCCCGGCGTGTCGATCCCCACCAGCCACGTCGACCTCGTGCCCACCCTCCTCGGCCTGGCCCGCATCGATCCCGAGCGGGCGGCAGAAGGGGTGGGTCGGCACCACGACGAGGTCCATCGACTGCCCGGCCGCGACCTCAGCGCCCTGATCCGGGGAACCGTCGACGAGTTGTCGCTCGTGTCACCCGTCTACTTCATGACCGAGGACAACGTGACGGCCGGTGCCGACCAGGTCAACATCCTGACCGGTGAGCCGTTCGCCGCCATCACCGGGGCCACCTCCATCGAGTCGGTGGTGGCGCCCCTGCCCACCGGCGCCCGTGGGGCCAGCGAGTTGTGGAAGATCAACCACTACTACGAGCGGCTCGACGAGTGGAACGGCGACCACGGCATCGTCCCGAACCCGTTCCTGGGGCCTGCCGCCGAGCCACTGTACGAACTGCACAACCTGACCCGGGACCCCGAGGAGCGGACCAACCTGGCCGACGGCCAACCCGAGACACTGTCGCTGATGCAGTCGGTGCTCGACGTCCAGCGCGAGGCGAAGCGGCTCCTGCCGTCACTGCGGAACCCGGGCTGAGCCGGGATCCGGCTCGAGCGTCGCGCCGCGCTCAGCCGGCCGGGACCTTCCAGCCGCGACCCTCGGCGATCTCCTTGCAGGTGGGACAGATCGGGTAGCGCTTCGGATTGCGGCCGGGCACCCAGATCTTTCCGCACAGGGCCTTCACCGCCGTGCCGTTGACCATCCCCTCCACCACCGACGGGCCCGCGGAGACGAAGTCCCCCTTCTCGGGCTTGAAGCCTTCGAGCACGATGTGCGACATGCGCTCGTGGTCGCCGTCGAGCTCGGGGTCCACCTGCACGGGGGAGATGGTGATGCCGGTGTCGGTCATGACACCAGGATCGCGCACCGGCGGGTCCCGGGTCGACGACGGCGTCGGGCGGCCGGCCACGGGTGGCGCACCGGCTCCAGTGGCCGGGCTTGCTGGCCCCCGGCGTCGCACCGGGCGGGGCCGAGGGCCCCGGGACGGCCCCTAGGCTTGGGCTATGCCGTCCCGCACCCTGGTACTCGCCTCGGGTTCGCCCGCGCGCCTGGCTCTATTGCGGGCGGCGGGGTTCGCCCCTGAGGTGGCGGTGAGCGGTGTCGCCGAGGACGACATCGATCCTGCGGACACCGCCGGCTCGGTCGGTCGGCTCGCCGCTGCAAAGGCCGCAGCCGTAGCGCGCCCCGAGGGAGACGCCCTGGTCATCGGGTGCGACTCGATGCTCGAGTTCGAGGGTCGGCCCCACGGCAAACCGGCGTCGGCGGCCGAGGCCCGGAGCTGGCTCACGGCCATGCGCGGGCGTTCGGGCACCCTGTGGACCGGCCACTGCGTCGTCGACGAGGCCACCGGCGAGCGCGCCGAGGAGACTGTCGGGACCACGGTGCGGTTCGGGGTGACCACCGACGACGAGCTCGACGCCTACCTGGCCCTCCCCGACATCCTGGCGGTGGCCGGCGCCTTCACCCTCGACGGTCGCTCGGCACCGTTCATCGACGGTATCGACGGCGACCACGGCAACGTGATCGGCCTGTCCCTGCCGGCGTTCCGGCGCCTGCTCGGCCGCCTCGGCGTGTCGGTGGTCGACCTCTGGACGGAGGACGCATGAGCGACACGGCAGCCGGGGCGGGAGCGGTCAGCGGGGCACAGGTGGCGCCCCCGCTGAGGTTCGGCAACCTGGTCGTCGACGTGCCCGTCGTACTCGCCCCCATGGCCGGGGTGACGAACAGTGCCTTCCGCACGTTGTGCCGCGGCTACGGCGCCGGGCTCTACGTGAGTGAGATGGTGACGGCGCGGGCCCTGGTGGAGGGCAACGCGAAGACGTTGGGAATGGCGTCGTTCGGCGCCGACGAGACCGTGCGAAGTGTGCAGTTGTCGAGCGTCGACCCCACGGTGATGGGCCGGGCCGTGCGGCGCCTGGTCGACGAGATCGGCGTGGACCACATCGACCTCAACTTCGGGTGCCCGGCCGGCAAGGTGACCCGCCAGGGGGCGGGGGCCGCGCTCCCCCTCCACCGTGCCCTGTTCCGCGACATCGTGCGGGCCGCCGTCACCAACGCGGGGACCGTGCCGGTCACTGTCAAGCTCCGCAAGGGCGTCGACGACGCCCATCTCACCTATCTCGACTCCGGCCGGACCGCCGAGGACGCGGGGGCCGCGGCCGTCACCCTCCACGCCCGCACGGCCGAGCAGCTCTATTCGGGCGCGGCCGACTGGGAGGCCATCGGGCGGCTGAAGGAGGCGGTGACGACCATCCCGGTCCTGGGTAACGGCGACCTGTGGGAGGCGGCCGACGCCCTGGCCATGACGGCGGCCACGGGCTGCGACGGCGTCGTCGTCGGGCGTGGGTGCCTGGGTCGCCCCTGGTTGTTCCGGGACCTGGCCGCGGTCTTCCGCAACGAGCCCGTCCCCGACCCACCCGGCCTGGGTGAGGTCTGTTCGATGATGCTCGTCCACCTCGACCTGCTGTGCGGGCTCTTCGGTCAGGACCTCGGCACCCGGCAGTTCCGCAAGCACACCGGCTGGTACCTGACGGGGTTCCCCGTGGGTTCCCAGGTCCGCCGGGACCTGGCCCTGGCGTCGACCTTCGCCGAGGTCGAGGGCCTCCTCCACGGCCTCGATCACACGCTGCCGTTCCCGCCCGAGGCGCTGCGGATGGCCCGCGGCCACACCAATGGCCCACGGCCCGTCCACCTGCCCGACCGGTGGCTCGAGACGGTGGACGACCCCACGCCGCCGGCCGGTGGCGACCTGCTCGTCTCGGGCGGATGAGTCCCACCCCGGCACGGGCGACCTCGAACGGTCGCCCGCGTGCCGCTGTCGTCGGGGCGAACGGATTCGTCGGGCGCAACCTGGTCCCCCACCTGGTGGACCACGGGTGGACGGTCCGGGCACTGGTGCGCGGCGCCGACGTCGAGGACCGGGACCACGTCGAGGTCCGGCCGGCCGAGGTCGGCGACACGGCGGCGGTGACCGAGGCCCTGACCGGCTGCGGGGTGGCCTACTACCTCGTGCACGCCATGGCCGGGGGCGAGGGGTTCGCCGACCGGGACAAGTCCCTGGCCCGGTCGTTCGCCGAGGCGGCGTCGGCCGCAGGTGTCGGTCGCATCGTCTACCTCGGAGCTCTCGGTCACGAGCACCTCTCCACCCACCTCGCCAGCCGCCAGGAAGTCGGTGCGCTGCTCGGGAGCACCGGTGTGCCGGTCGTCGAACTGCGTGCGGCCGTGGTGCTCGGAGCCGGGAGCATCTCCTTCGAGATGATCCGCTACCTGACCGAACGCCTCCCGATGATGGTCTGCCCCCGCTGGGTCGACACCCCGACCCAGCCGATCGCTCTCTCGGACCTGCTGGACTACCTGTGCGGGTCGGCAACAGTGGAGCCCGGGATCTACGAGGTCGGGTGCACGGATGCCACCACCTACCGCCAGATGATGGACGCCTACGCCCGGGTGCGCGGCCTGCGCCCACGGTTCGTCGTGAAGGTCCCGGTGCTCACCCCCGCCCTGTCCGCCCACTGGGTCGACCTGGTGACCCCCGTGGACGCCAGCGTGAGCCACGCCCTCATCGAGAGTCTGACCAACGAGGTCACCGTGCGCACACGCGATCGCACGGACGCCGCGTTCGACGTCCGCCCGCTCTCGGTCGAGCAGGCGATCCGTGCCGCACTGGACGACCAGGCCGACGGGATCGCCGCCGACCTCTTCGAGCGCGTCCACGGCCTCTCGGACGGCGTGTACACCGACCGGAGCACGGCACGTGTCGCCGCCGACGACGTCGCCGGGGATGGCTCCATCCGCGGGTTCGCCCAGGATCTCGACGACTGTGGCGGCCGCCTCTCCTGGTACGGACTGCCGTTCGCCTGGCTGCTGCGGATCACGTTGGGCAACGTCTTCGGTGAGGACCTCCGGCTCACTCGGCCCGAGGCGGTCACGACCGGGGCCACCGTCGACTGGTGGACCGTGGTCCATCGGGAACCCGAGGTCCTGGTGCTCCGGTCCACGCAGTGGTTCTGCGGCGAGGCGTGGCTCGGCTTCCGGACCTCCCCGACCGGGCCGCGTGTCGTCGAGCAGGTGGGTTCGCTCCGGACCAAGGGGGTCATCGGCATGGCCTACTGGTGGCTGCTGTGGCCGATCCACCAGTTCGCCTTCCGGGCCATGGTCACCCATCGCCGGGCCCGGGCCCACCGGGCCGCCCGCCGCTTGCGTCGACGCTGAGGTTGGCGGGTGTAGCGCCCGCCGATCGACCCGCCACGCCGGTGTGGGAGACTAGGGGAGTTGACCTCGTCGGGATCCTCGACGCCGTGTGGGGATCCACCCGCACCGGACCGGTCACCGCTCCCCCCACATGATCGTCGGATCCTCCCTCACCATCGAGATCGGTGACCGCACTCTCCTGCGCGACGCCTCATTCGTCGTCGGCGCCGGCGAGAAGGTCGGCCTCGTCGGGCGCAACGGCACCGGCAAGTCGACGTTCATCTCGGTCGTCATCAACGAGCCCGGCCGCAACGTGCGGTCCACCGGCAGCGCCGCCATCCGCGGCACCTACGGCTACCTCCCCCAGGTACCCGAGCCGCACGGGCTCGGCCTCGAGCCAAACGGCTTCTCACACGTGCTGTCGGGCCGGGGCCTCGACATCCTGGACGATGCCCTGGGCAAGGCCCGGGTCCAGATGGCCAAGGACCCCTCCACCGAGAACATCGCCCTCTTCAGCGACCTCGAGGAGCAGTTCCGCGAGAACGGTGGCTACGAGGCCGAGTCCACCATGGCGCGGCTGGCCGACGGCCTCGGACTGCGCCAGGAGCTGCTGCTCGAGGACATCGAGAGCCTGTCCGGTGGGCAGCGACGACGGGTCGACCTGATCCGGATCCTCTTCCAGGGGCCGGACACCATGATCCTCGACGAGCCGACCAACCACCTCGACCGGCCGGCCAAGAAGTGGCTGATGGACGAGCTCGAGAGCTTCCCGGGGGCCATCCTGGTGGTCTCCCACGACCTGAAGCTGCTCGACCGATCGATCAACAAGGTCCTCCACCTGTCCGACGCCCGACTCTCCGAGTTCAAGGGGACCTACTCGTCGTACCTGGTGCAGCTCGAGGCAGACCTGTCCCAACGGGAGCGCTCGGCGCAGCTCGAGGGGCGCGAGATCGACCGGCTCAGCCAGCTGGCCGACTCCATGCGGGGCAGCACCAACCGACGGGCCCGTATCGCCAAGTCGCTCGACAAGCGGGTCGAGCGACTCGAGACGGGGCGCACCGAGGTGCACAAACGCGAGAAGAAGAGCTCGTTCAAGCTCCCCACCCCGGCCCGCTCCGGCGAGGTCCCGCTGCGGGTCGACCACCTCTGTGTCCGCTACGACGCCCATACCGTGCTGGCCGACGTCGACTTCCACTGCCGCCGGGGCGACCGGGTCGTGGTCATCGGGCGCAACGGCGCCGGCAAGTCCAGCCTGCTGCGGTGCCTCGCCGGGGTCCAGGAGCCGACGGGGGGGGCCGTCGAGCCGGGTGTGAACGTGGCCCTCGGCTACTTCGCCCAGGAGCACGAGCAGGTCGACCTCTCGGTCACCGTGCTCGACAACATCGACGACCGCATCCTGACCAAGGAGTCCGAGCGGCGGGCCCTCCTCGGCTCCTTCGGACTGGTCGGCAATGTCGCCTACCAGATGCCCAAGACGCTCTCGGGTGGCGAGCGGGCCAAGCTCGGCCTCGCCATGCTGGCCGCCGGCCGGGCCAACGTCCTGCTCCTCGACGAGCCGACCAACAACCTCGACCCGACCTCCATCGAGGCGGTCGGGACCATGCTGTCTGACTGGCCCGGGACCGTCATCGTGGTGAGCCACGACCGGTCCTTCGTGGAGGCACTCGAGCCCACCCACGCCCTGAAGTTGCCGGACGAGGTCTTCACGCACTGGCGCGACGACTACCTCGACATGGTGGAGATGAAGTAGCAGGGTCGGTGTCGTCCTCCGGCGCCAGGGACCGGGTCCCTCGATGACCATCACCTCCGACACCGCGTTCCGCAAGGGGCCCGACGTGTTCGGAGCGGTCGTCTGGGCGATGTCCGCAGTCGCCTGGGACGCGCCGTCCCCGTGTCACTGCTTCACCCGTCGCCTGACTCGCTGAGCCAGCCGGGACGTGAGCCCGACCGGCACCCGGATCAGAAGGCGCTGTTGAGTCCCATGACGGTCGGCAGCACGTTCGTGTGGAACTCCCACACGGCCCTGCCGCCCACGATCGTCCTGGTTGCAGAGGAGTGGTTGGCCGCCACCCAGGCGGCGATCTCCTTGTCGAGCGCGTTCCCCGGGAACACGACGTACGTCGAGTGCGGCGTCGCGCTCGCTGCCGCCTCGGCCTTGGCGTCACGCACGGGAGCCACCGAACTGGCTGTGATCGACTGGCTCGAACAGACCTCGAGCGGGCCGGCCAGCCAGTAGCTGGCCCACACCGTGGTGCGCTCCTGTTCGGTCAGGTAGCGCACCACCTGTCCGTAGGACGGGTTGCACGCCGGCACGGCGGCGAACGACGACGTGTCGGTGGAGATCGTCGCCACGGCGAGCACGAACGCTCCGACGGCAAGCAGCGGGGCCAGCCGCAGCTTCGCCAGCAGGTGCGCTGCCACCAGGAGCAGGGGGGCGATGGGGATCAGACCGTAGCGGAACGTGTCGACGCCGGTCGGGACGTGCCCCACGGCGAGTGCGAACGGCCAGAGCACGAAGGCCACCCCGCAGCAGGCCAGTGCGACCTGGCGCCGGACGATGGCAAAGACGGTGAACGCCGCCATGCCGACGTACACGGCCACGCCGAGGATCTCCAGGTGGGAGGCGGATGCGTCCGGTCCCGACCAGATGACGTCGTACGCCTTCTGGCCGCCGATCAGTGCGGTGGGCAGCACCTGGGTGATCGCGTGCACGAAGGCTGACGAGCGGCTCTCGGTGGCGGCCTGCACCGTGAAGGCCGACCTGCCGTGGATGACGAAGAAGGTCACCCACGGGCTCAGTCCGACCAGTCCGCCGACGAGCACCCGCCCGATGGACCCGAGGTTCCGTCGCTCCGTCCAGAGGATCACGGCCACCGGGGGCAGCACCAGGGAGACCACGAGTGGGTACGACCAGACGGCCAGACCCGAGCTGAGCCCGACCCAGACCAGGGTCGAGGCCCGCCTCGTCTCGAACCAGCGGAGGGCGAGCACGCCCGTGGTCAGAGCGAGCACGATCGCAGGAAGCCAGAACACGTACTCCCGCTCGCTCCAGAACACCCAGAGCGCCGGGAAGAACCAGAACGTCCCCGCAGCCACGTCGGCGGCCAGTGGCGAGGTGATGCGGCGGCCGATGGCACGCAGCAGCAGCACCGCGATGAACGTCAGCGCCGTGTCGACCAGCTGGAAGATCCACACGTGCAGGCCGAAGATCGCCACCAGGGGCGCCTCGATCCACGTGATCCCGGCCCCGCCGTAATTACCGCCCCAGAAGAGCAACGACAGGTGCCCGTGGGCGGCCCGGAGGGCCATGACCATGCCCATCGACTCGTCGCCATCGGGCATGGACCAATTGGTCCGCAGGACCAGGATCCGGAGCACGAGCCCGGCGACGAGCAGGACGGGGAAGACGAGACCCGATGGCGTGAGCCAGGAGGGCGACCCGCGCCGGGAGGACCCGTGTGCGTGCCTGGGGGCCGACGACCCGGTTGCACTGGCCCCGACCGTTTCGACCACGGCGCAGTTCTAGCATGGGGCTACCTGATAAATCGGAACCCGGGGGCCCTGACGCCCCGGATCCGGCCGACGCGTCAGGGCCCGACGGCCCGGCCGGCTCAGCCGGCCTTGCCGTTGCCAGCCACCGGCGCATCGACGGGTGCGCCGGCACCCTTCATGGCGTCCACCAGGACCGCAGCCGCACCCACCAGGCCGGCGGCCTCGTAGGGGACGACGACCTTGGCGTTGGGTGACATGGCCACGGCCTGGAGCGCCTGGAGCTGCTTGAAGGCGAGCGTGTTCGGATGGATCCCGACCTTGTCGATGGCGTCGAGGGCCGCCGCGTCGCCCTCGCCCCGCAGGGTGGCGGCCCGCTTCTCGCCGTCGGCCCGCAGCTCGAGCACCTGCTTCTGCGCCTCGGCGGCCAGGATCGACGCCTGCTTCTGACCCTCGGCCTCCAGGACGTTGGCCTGCTTGCGGCCCTCGGCGCTGTTGATGGCGGCCTGCTGCTCGCCCTCGGACTTCAGGATGGCGGCCCGCTTGTGCTGCTCGGCCTCCTTCTGCTCCGACATGGCCTGCAGGACGTTGGTGGGCGGGGTGATGTCGAGGATCTCGATCCGGTTGAGACGGACACCCCACTTCAGCGTGGCCTCGGCCATGTGGTCCTGCATCTTGGCGTTGATGGTCTCGCGCTCCGACAGGGACTCGTCGAGCGTCAGCTCGCCGAACACGGCTCGCAGGGCGGTGCGGGCCATCTGGTCGATGGCCAGGCCGAAGTCGTTGACCTCGAACAACGCCAGCTTCACGTCGGTCACCTGGCAGAAGATGGTCGCGCTCACCCACAGCGACACGTTGTCCTTGGTGATCACCGCCTGCTGGTCACCCGTCCGCGGGAACTCGCGCACGTCGACCTTGTCCATCCGGTCGGCCAACGGCATGAGCACGTGCAGGCCCGGCTGCTTGATAGTCCTGAATTCCCCGAACCGCTTGACCACCCCGACGCAGCCCTGCTGGACCACCTTGAGGCACGACTTCAGGAAGACGACGATGAGGGCGAAGATGAAGAACGCGACCACCGCCACTCCCACGGCCATTCCTACCGAACCGACGAGCATGACGACCACCTCCTGGTGACACCTTAGGCACCCGCCGGCGGTTCCACACCGCGTGATAGCACCGGGGGGTGCGCCTGGTCAGGCCTGATCAGGCCTGGTCAGTCGGATAGCAGACCAGCAGGCCCCGCTCGACGTCGGCTACGACGACCTCGGTGCCGGGGGCGATGCGCGTCCCCGGGAACATCGACCGGGCGAACCACTCCTCGCCGCGGGCCAGCACCGATCCGGGCTGGTGCGGACCGGCGAGTTCCTTGGTCACCACCGCCGTCTCGCCCACCATGCCCGAGACACCGTTCAACATCGTCGACTCCCGTGTCCTGCGTCCTGAGTGTCCCGGGTGCCGCCGTCGTTCCGTGCCCCTGCACGACGACGCCGTGGCGCCCGTCCACCAGCACTATACGGGACCGCCCCGACCTGCCCGTCGGGATACCGTTGGCCATGAGCGACCGGTCGTCCTCCGTCAGCCCACTCACCGCCCGCAAGACGTGGCGGACCCTCGAGCCCCTCCACGGGATGGTGTACTTCGCCCCGGAGGCAGCCGACTCCTACGGACGGCTCGGCCTCGAGGGCCAGTCCGGGTACTTCGCCTCCCGGTCGGCCCCCATGGGCGCCGTCGACGCCGGCACGGTCGTCGCCACCTTCTTCAACTTCCGGCCGTCCCTCGTCCGCGAGTCCATGGACGGCGTCTGGGGACGCGTGACGCCTGGGGCCGTGCTCGGGGCCCGCACCCGGGTGGCGGGCGACGCCCTCCGCCGCATGCTGGGCGACGCCGCCGGATCGGACGACCTGCGGACCGCCGCCGACCTGGCCCGTCGGGCCGCACTGCGCGCCTGCGAGCGCACGGAGGGACGGCCGCTGTTCGCCGGGCACGCCGACCTGCCGTGGCCCGACGGCCCGGTGGAGACGCTGTGGCATGCCCAGACCCTGCTGCGGGAGTTCCGCGGCGACGGGCACATCGCCCAGCTGGTCGACCGGGAGATCGACGGCATCGAGGCGCTCGTCCTGCACGAGGCCACCGGTGAACTCCCCGTCAGCCTGCTGCGCCAGACCCGGGGTTGGACCGACGAGGAATGGGCGGCGGCGGCCACGCGCCTCGTGGAACGGGGCTGGCTGCGGCCCGAGGGGACGGCCGAGCACCTGGCCCTCAGCGAGGAGGGGGCGAAGGTACGGGGTGCCATCGAGGAGGCCACGGACCGCCTGGCGGTCCCTGCCTACGAAGCACTCGGCGAGGAGGGTTGCGAGCAGCTCCGGGGCCTGGTTCGTCCCTTCTCACGGACGGTCGTGGCGGCGTCGGGACTGGGCTGAGCCGCCTGCGTCCGGCTCGGGGGCGCGGGCGGCTCTGCGATCAGTCGGCGACCAGGGCGGCGACCCGTCGGGCCACGTCCCTGCCCTGCACCCGGCCCGCCCGGGCCGATGGCTCACGGGACACCGGGTCGAGCACGTCGGCGCCGAACGCCGCCACCGAGGCGTCGTCGGGTGCGACGAGCTCCACCCGGACACCGTCACCCAGGCCTGCGATGTCGTCGTGGACCGTCGGGTCCACCAGGGGCGCCAGGACCAGGACCCGGTGGCACCCGACGGCCAGGTCGACGTTGGCCACCGACCAAACGCCGCCGTCGATGTAGCGGGACCCGTCGATCGTCACCGGCGGCCACACGCCGGGCACCGCGCAGCTGGCGGTGACGGCGTCCACCAGGTCGACCCCCGACGAGGCGTCGAGCACCCGGCGGTCGCCGGTAGCCGCCCCGACGACCACGACCCGGAGCCGGTCGCCGACCCAGTCGAGCCCCTCGAGTCTCGCCTCGATCACCCGCCGTCGGACGGGCTCCTCGACCGTGTCGGCCGACAGGGCGAGCGCCCCGAGTCGCTTCCGCCGGTCGGCGTCATCGGTCGCCTCCGTGTAGATGGGTGCCATCAGCTCCCACAGCTCGGCCATCGGGATCCCGGGTCGCAGCTCCGTGGCGAGCGTGGTCGGGTCCACCTGGCGGGTGAACAGCTCGTCGAGGGCACGCCCGCCGGCGACCTGGGCTGCGACCGTGGCGCCCGCCGAGGTGCCCACCAGGAGGTCGGCCGACGTGACGTCCACCCCTGCATCGGCCAGGCCGCACAGCACCCCGGTGTGCCAGGCCACCCCGGCCACCCCGCCGCCACCCAGGACGAGCCCGAATCGACGGCCGCCCGCGACCGTCTCGGCCGGGCCCCCGGGGTCGGGCACGGTCAGCCGTCCCGCCGCACGAGCAGCCACCCGGCGAGGACCACGACGGCAGCGCCATACAGGGCAAGGAGCCCGGTCGCAGGCCAGGGGGGCAGAAGGACCCCGGCGAAGTCCGTCTTCCGGGTCGTGACCAGGGTCATGGCCAGGCCGAGGTTGGAGGGGAGGTACTTCTCGAACGAACTGGCGAAGCTCGAGGGCAGCACGTCCACGATGAGCGGCAGGACCAGCAGGACCCCTACGAAGGCGGCGATGGCCCCGGCCGTGTGCCGCAGGATGAACCCGATGCCGCAGGCCAGCAGGGTGAGCAGCAGCAGGTACACACCGCTCAGGAACACGGCCCGCAGCGCGGCGCCGTCGGTCAGACTCACGTACGGGATGGTCGTGCTGCGGACCTGGGTGAGGATCGTCGCACCGGCCGGAAGTGCCTTGGCGCCGTGGGCCAGCAGGATGGCCTGGCTCGTGAAGAACGAGGCGAAGGCTGTGATCTCGGCGACCACGAACACCACGACCCCGATCACCACGAGCTTGGCCACGAGCACGGTGGTCCGCTTGGAGGTCGTGGCCAGTGTGGTCCGGATCGAGCCCGTGGCGTACTCCGAGGTGATGGCCAGGGCACCCAGCACGCCGACGACGAACTGGGACAGGAACGTCCCGGTCTGGCTGAACCGCACCGGGTCGAAGGTGGCGCGATCCGCCAGGCCGAGGGAGCCCTACCGGCCGGCCTCGATGTTGGTCACCAGTGCGGACAGCCCGATGCCTGCGACGAACACCACGACCAGGCACACCCACGTGGACCGGACCGACCGCAGCTTGGTCCATTCCGACCGCATCTGGTTGGCCAGTCCGGCGCGTCCCTCGTCGAACGCGGGCAGGACGACCGACGGCGGCGCAGCGGTGGTCGTCATGACCCCACCTGCACGGGCGAGTGGCCGTGGTAGTCGACCATGTCCGACGTGAGATCCATGAAGACTTCCTCCAGGCTGGCCTGCACCGGACTCAGTTCGTGCAGTGGGAGCCCGGCGGCCAGGGATCGGTCGCCGATGGCGGCGGCGGCGAGACCCGTAACCAGGAGCGCGCCGTCGTCCCGGGTGGTCACGCCGGCCCCGTGGGACCTCAGCTCGGCCGCCAACCGGTCAGCCGCCGGCGACCGCACGAGGACCGTCGCCACGGTGTTGGAGGCGATGAAGTCGTCGACCGTGGTGTCGGCGATGAGCCGACCACGGCCGATCACGACCAGGTCGGTAGCCGTCAGTGCCATCTCGCTCATGAGGTGGCTGGAGACGAAGATCGTGCGCCCCTCACCAGCGAGCCCCTTCAGCAGCGTGCGGACCCAGAGGATCCCCTCGGGGTCGAGGCCGTTGATCGGCTCGTCGAACAGGAGCACGCCGGGGTCACCGAGCAACGCCGAGGCGATCCCCAGGCGCTGGCTCATCCCGAGGGAGAACTTGCCGGCCTTGCGCCGTGCCACGCCGTCGAGTCCGACCAGGCCGAGTACCTCGTCCACGCGGGCACGCGGGATCGAATTGGTCTGGGCCATGGCCAGGAGGTGGTTGTAGGCGGATCGCCCCGGGTGGATCGCCTTGGCCTCGAGGAGGGCGCCCACCTCCCGGAGGGGCCACCGGAGGTCATGGAAGCGGTGGCCGTCGATGGTCACGGTGCCGGCATCTGGCAGATCGAGCCCCATCACCATGCGCATGGTGGTCGATTTGCCCGAGCCGTTGGGGCCGAGGAACCCGGTCACCACCCCGGCGCGCACGTCGAAGCTCAGGTCGTCGACCGCCCGCGTCGCGCCGTAGGACTTGGTCAGACCGCTGGCCGAGATCACGTGCGTTCCCGGCGGTGCGGCATGCGCCGACGGTACCAGGAGGGATCTGCCGATCCGGTTCGGCACCGTGGTCCGGGATCACCGGCCGCGACCCACACGCGTCTCCGGTGCAGCGCTCGGGGGCCGGTCAGGCGCGGGCGACCAGGTCCGCCAGCTCGGACTCGCCGCCCGGGGCGGCCACCATCCGGTAGCCCACCCGTTCGGTCAGCCAGGCGCGGTTGCGACGGTGGATCTCGTGTCCGCCGTCGTAGTGGTTGAGCACGACGACCACCGGCGGGGCGGTACCCGCACCCCCACCCGTCAAGGCGTCCATGGTCAGTCGGATGCTGTTGATCGTGCCGAGGCCGGCGTCCGCCACCAGCACGACGATGTCGGGCGCCAGGGCGGCGGACAGGTCGCACACGTCACCGTCGTCGGCCTGCGGTGACCGCACGCCGCCGGCGGTCTCGACCACGCCCACGTCGACACCGTCGGTCGGCCAGGACAGCTCGTCGCGGAGATCGGACACCGTGAAGGGGGGCAGTCCCAGCACCTGGGCGGCGATGGGCGGGGCCATCGCCCGGTGGTACGACCGGAACGAGTGGCACACCTCACCCGGGTGCTCGCCGGAGGCGGCGGCAAGGGCCTCCGCGTCGGTGGCACCGCCGAGGCTCACGCCCCGGCTGTCGACATCGAAGGACTGGGCCGGCTTGCGCGCCGCCACCGTCAGCCCACGGGACCGGAGCTCGGTCAGGAGCCGGGCGGCCACCCAGGTCTTGCCCACCTCCGTGGCCGTCCCGCACACCAGCACCATGCGCTCAGGCCGCACTGCCCACCCCCTGGGCGCCTGGCACTCCGCCGGCCGCGGCGTCGGGGCGCACGTCGGCCAGGCCGGCCACCAACCGGTCGACCTGCGCGTCGGTGTGGGTGGCCGACAGGGTGACCCGCAGACGGGACGTGCCCGGCGCCACCGTCGGCGGCCGGATGGCCGGGACCCACAGCCCCCGCTCCAGGAGCGCCGTCGATGCGGCCACCGCGGCGTCCTCGGCCCCGATGACCAGGGGCAGGATCGGCGAGGCGTGGCCGGGCAGCCCCGTGGCGCGGGCCACCCGTCCGATGTGGTGGCGGAGCCGGTCACGCAGCGCGTCGCCCTCGGCCGATCGCACGACGCCGACGGCGGCCAGCGCCGCGGCGGCGTCGGCCGGGGTCGGAGCTGTCGTGAAGATGTACGGACGGGCCCGGTTCACCAGCAGCTCCACGAAGCGGGTCGGGCCGGCCACGAAGCCACCCAGCGATCCGAGGGTCTTGGACAACGTCCCCACCTGCAGGACGTCGACTCCGTAGGCCGTGCCCAGCTCGGGCCCGAGCACGGCGTGGGCCTCGTCGAGCACCAGCAGTGCCCCGTGACGGGCGGCGACTGCGCACAGTCCGTCCAGATCGGCGATGTCACCGTCCATCGAGAAGACCGTGTCGGACACCACCACCGAGCGCCCGTCCACCGAGGAGAGCGAGGCGTCGAGGGCACCGAGGTCGCAGTGGGGGACGATCCGGACGTCGGCCCGGGCGAGCCGGCAGCCGTCGATGATCGAGGCATGGTTGAGTTCGTCGGAGTGCACGACGACGCCACCGCCGCCGGCGAACACCGAGAGCACCGCGAGGTTGGCGGCGAACCCGGTCGGGAGCACCACCGCCGCCTCGGTCCCCTTCCACTCGGCCAGGGCTGCCTCCAGGTGGTGGTGCACCGGACGGGACCCGGTCACCAGGCGCGAGGCGCCGGAACCGGCACCCCACCGGTCGAGGGCCTCGTGGGCGGCGGCCACCACCGCAGGGTGGGTGGCCAGTCCCAGGTAGTCGTTGGAGGCGAAGGAGATCACGGGCCCGGCGGGTGACGAGGTGCCCGACCGGAGGCGACCGTCATGGCCCCTGGCGTCGAACTCCTTCGGCACCCTCCATTGGCCGGCCTCCTCGACCCGGCTGCAGGCCGCCTCGACCCAGGCACCCCAGGACGAATCCCCCTCCACGGTCACGGGACGTCCTCGGCGGCGACCTCGTCGATGCACGCGGCGAGCACGTCGATGACCCGGTCGAGCTCGTCGGCGGTACTGGTGAGCGGGGGCATGAGGACGACGACGTCACCCAGCGGCCGCAGGAGCACACCCCGGCGCACCGCGGCCGCGCAGACCCGGCGGCCCCACCGGACCGCACCAACGGGCGGGGCAAGCTCGACCCCGACCATGAGGCCCCGTCGGCGCACCGCGGCCACCCCGGGCCGACCCACGATCACCGTGTCGAGCCTGTCCCCCATGTGGTCCGCCACCTCGACGACGTGCTCCAGCACCCGCCACTCGTCGAGCAGCTGCAGGTGGCGCAACGCGACCGCGCAGGCCAGGGCGTTCCCCCCGTAGGAGTGCCCGTGGTAGAAGGTCGCCGTCCCGAGGTCCTCACCGGAGAACGACTCGAAGACCGGTGCGGTCACAACGGTGGCGGACAAGGGGAGGTAGCCGCCGGTGATGCCCTTGCCCAGGCACACGATGTCAGGACGGAAGTCCGGACCGGCCCACTCGGAGGCGAAGAGACGGCCCGTCCGACCGAAGCCGGTGGCCACCTCGTCGCAGATCAGGAGGACGCCGTGCTCCCGGCAGGCCCGTCCCACCAGGGCCAGGTCCTCGGGCTCGGCCACCAGGATCCCCGACGCACCCTGGACCAGCGGCTCGATCACCAAGGCGGCGAGCGTGTCGGCATGGGCGGCCACGGCGGCGACCGCCTTGGCCGCCCAGTCCGCCGAGGCGTACCCGGGTGTCCGCTCCACCGCGAACCGGAGCGGGTCGAAGACGGTGGTGCCGAAGCCGCCGTCGCCGACCGACAGTGCTCCCACGGTGTCGCCGTGGTAGGCGTCACCGAGGGCCAGGAACCGATTGCGCTCGGGTCGCCCACGGTTGACCCAGCACTGGAAGGCGATCTTGAGTGCCTGCTCGACAGCCACGGCGCCGTCGGAGGCGAAGATCGTGTGGGCGTCGTCGACCGGCACCACCGCGGCCAGGGCCTCGGCGAACTCGATGACCGCCCGGCTGCCGTTGCCCAGCAGCGTGGCGTGGGCCACCTTGCCCAGCTGGTCCACGATCGCCGCGTCGAGCTCCGGGACGCGGTGCCCGAGCGTCGTGACCCACAGCGACGAGATGGCGTCGAAGTACCGGTTCCCGTCCACGTCGATGAGCTCGCGCCCCTCGGCCCGCTCGACCGTGACCGGGCTGTTGGTCGGGTAGGCGGCCATTTGGGTGAACCCGTGCCAGACGACGGCGACGTCCCGGTCCACCCAGGCATCTCCGGCGGGCACGGGGTGGTGCTCGGCGCTCATGGGGCACGAGTCTTGCCCACGCCGGGACACCGGTCGAACCGGCCTACGCCCGCCCGTCACCGGTCTGCCATCTGCACCTACGCCGGCCCGGGGCGTGTCCGCCGGCGCCCCTTCGACCACGCCCGTCGGTGACCGCCCCGGAGGGGTGCCCGGTAGAGTGGCCCGATGGACCGCATCGGCGTCGTCGACACCATGTTCGCCCGTTACGACATGGGCGCGGAGGCGATCGACGAGTTCGCCTCGTGCCCCGGCCACGGTACGACATTCGAGGTCGTCCGGCGCACCGTCCCCGGCTTCAAGGACCTGGGGGTCGCCTGCAAGCGGCTGATCGAGCAGGAGGGCTGCCGGATCGTCGTGGCCCTCGGCATGCCGGGCAAAGCCGCCATCGACCAGGTGTGCGCCCACGAGGCGTCGCAGGGGATCATGCTGGCCCAGCTCATGACCTCCACCCACATCCTCGAGGTCTTCGTCCACGAGAACGAGGAGGAGGACCCGGCCGAGCTCGCGGTGGTCTGCGTCAACCGGGCCCGGAAGCACGCCCGTAATGCCTACTGGATGCTCTACGAGCCCGAGCAGCTGACCCGGAACGCCGGCAAGGGTGTCCGCCAGGGCTACGAGGACGCCGGTCCGCTCGCCGGTTGAGGCTCAGACCTCCGGGTCGTGCGGCAGCCCGAGCGTGCGCTCGGCGATGATGTTCCGTTGGACCTCCGAGGTACCGCCGCCGATGGTGAGGGCGGGGGCGAAGAGGAAGCCGTAGGACCACATGGCGTCCGGCCACGGCCCGGCGTCCGGTGTCCCGGGTGCCGGCCCGGTGCCGTCGAGCATCGCCGAGGCGCCGGCCAGGTCGCGGGCGAGGTCCATGATGTGCTGCCCGTGGTCGTCGGCCAGGGCCTTGCGGACCGAGGCCTCCGCACCCGGTGGCACACCGGCCACCGCCGCGGCCACCATGCGCATCCGCAGCAGGCGGAGGATCTCCCCTTCACCCCACACCCGGGCCAGGCGCTGACGCAGGATCGGGTCGGACGTACCGCCCGTGTCCCGCACCGTCGCCACCAGGTCGTCGGCGGTCGGCCCCATGCCCCACAGCGCGCCCGCACCCGACAACGAGACCCGCTCGTTGCCCAGGGTCACCTTGCCCAGCGACCAGCCCTGGCCACGCTCCCCCACCAGGTTCTCCCGTGGGAGCCGGACCTCGTCGAGGAAGACCTCGTTGAAGGTGTGGGTACCGGTCATATCGACCAACGGACGCACCGTGATGCCGGGAGCGTCCATGGGACACACGAAGTACGAGATGCCCTGGTGCTTCGGTGCGTCCGGCTCGGTGCGGGCCAGCAGGATGCCGAACTGTGCCCGGTGTGCGTAGCTCGTCCAGACCTTCTGGCCCTGGACGACCCACTCGTCACCGTCGAGCTCGGCACGGGTGGTGAGCGAGGCGAGGTCCGAGCCGGCGCCGGGCTCGCTGAACAGCTGGCACCAGATCTCCTCGGCGGCTAGGAGCGGCACCAGGTACCGCTCCTTCTGTTCCTCGGTGCCGGCATGGAGGAGGGTGGGGCCGGCCCAACCGATCCCGATGGTGTTCTCGGGCCGCCGGACCCCCGCCCGCCGCAACTCCTCGTCCACCACGAGCTGGAGCGTCGGGTCGGCGCCCAGGCCCCAGGGGGGCGGCCAATGGGGTGCCACCAGGCCCCGTCCGGCCAGCTGGCGGCCTGACGGCGTGGGGTGCTCCTCCAGCCAGGTGCGGAGCTCGGCCCGCAGCGGGTGGTCGTCGGTCCCGTCGGCCGGAGGGGGCGGTGCGCTGTCCACGGTGGCCAGCGTAGGCTGCTCCGATCGCCGCGGTCGCCCCGGGGGACGGCCGGCGGCACCGATCGGGCGTGGCGTGTAGCAGTGCACGGCCCCGGACCGGCACCGGGGGGACGAGGAGACCGACGTGAGCAAGTGGAATTTCGGCGACGTGTGGGAGACCGTGGCCGAGGTGCAACCGGACGCCCCGGCCCTCGTCCTCGGGAGTCACACCCGTACCTGGCGCGAGTTCGACCAACGCGCTGACAACGTCGGTCGCTGGCTGCTCGGCGCCGACGTCGCCGAGCAGGACAAGGTCGCCCTCTACCTGTACAACTGCCCCGAGTACCTCGAAGCGTCCTCTGCCGCCTACAAGGTCGGTCTCGTGCCGATCAACACCAACTACCGCTACGCCGACGACGAGCTCGTCTACCTGTGGGAGAACGCCGACGTCGTGGCCGTCGTCTTCCACGGGGTCTTCGTCGAGCGCATCGAGGGCATACGGGACAGGCTGTCCGGGGTCCGCAGCTGGCTGTGGGTGGACGACGGCACCGCCACCTGCCCCCCCTGGGCCGTTCCCTTCGAGGAGGCCGCCGAGACGACCGGACAGGTCGGCCCCGACGGGCACCGCCGTGTGCGCGCCCCGTGGGGGCGCAGCCCCGATGACCTGCACATGCTCTACACGGGCGGCACCACCGGGATGCCCAAGGGTGTCATGTGGCGTCAGGACGACCTGTTCGCCCGCCTCAACGGGGGCGGCTTCCGCCGGTACCCGCCGGAGGGCTCCGTCGACGACGTCCGTGCCGAGCTGGAGGCACACGGGCCGGGTATGACACTCCTGCCGGCGTGCCCGCTGATGCACGGCACGGGGGCGTTCACCGCCATGGAGTGCCTGAACGAGGGCGGCCGGGTCGTCCTGCTGACCGGTCGCCAGTTCGACCCGGTGGAGCTGCTGGACACCGTCGAGCGGGAGCGCGTGAACTGCACGGTCATCGTCGGCGACGCCTTCGCCAAGCCCATCCTCACCGCCCTCGACGCGGAGCCGGGCCGCTGGGACCTGTCGAGCCTGGTCGGGGTGATCTCGTCCGGGGTGATGTGGAGCGAGGAGACCAAGCAGGGGCTCCTCCGGCACCACGCGGGCATGCTCCTCATCGATGCCTTCGGGTCGTCCGAGGCCGTCGGCCTCGGGACATCCGTGTCCTCGGGCACGAAGGCCGCCAAGACGGCGCAGTTCACCCTCGGACCCGACGTGCGGGTGGTGGACGACGAGGGCAACGACGTCGTAGCCGGCTCCGGCACCATCGGTGTGCTCGCGCTGGGCGGTCGCATCCCGGTGGGCTACTACAAGGACGAGACCAAGTCGCGCGCCACGTTCAAGGTCATCGGCGGCACGCGCTACTCGGTCCCCGGTGACTACGCCGAGGTCCGCGAGGACGGATCGATCCACCTCCTGGGGCGGGGCTCGGTCTGCATCAACACCGGCGGCGAGAAGGTCTACCCCGAGGAGGTGGAGGAGGTCGTCAAGACCGTCGACGGGGTCGTCGACGCCGTGGTGGTCGGCATCCCGGACGATCGCTTCGGCGAAGCGGTCATCGCCGTCGTGCAGCTCGCTCCCGACATCGCCGGTGACACCGTGCCGGCCGAGGCGGTCATCGACCACGTGAAGGGCCGCCTGGCGGGCTACAAAGCACCGCGCCGGGTCCGCTTCGTCGAGACCATCGGTCGTTCGCCGTCGGGGAAGGTCGACTACGGGCGTCACCGGGGCGAGACGGCCGAATGGCTCGGGGTGACGCTGGACTGATCCCTCCGTGAGCCCGACACCGCAGTCGGGTGCGCCGAGGAGCCGGACGTCGAGCCCGATCCGCGCAGGGGTCAGTCCTTGTTGGCGCCGTTCCGGCGGACGAAGTCATTGACCGCGTAGTAGGCGTCGATCGACTCGCCCGCATCCCCCCAGAAGCCCTCGAGCACGTCGTAGGCCATGGCCCCCTGGGCGATGTAGTGGTTGTTCACGTCGGTGATCTCGAGCTCGCCGCGCCCGGAGGGCACCAGCGTGGGGATCACGTCGAACACGTCGGCGTCGTAGCAGTAGATGCCGGTCACGCCGAACTTGGATGCCGGGTGCTCGGGCTTCTCCACGATGCCGACGATCCGACCCTCCTCGTCGAACGTGGGCACACCGAGGTGACGGAGGTGCTCGTCCTCCTCGACCGGGGTGAGCAGGATCCGCGCGCCGTGGGGGTCGGCACGGAAGGCCTCCACCATCGGCCGGATGGAGTTCTCGACGATGTTGTCGGCCAGCATCACGAGGACCGGGTCGCCGTCCACGAAGCGGGCGGCCAGGCCGAGGGCCTCGGCGATCCCGCCCGGGCGCTCCTGGTAGCCGTAGCTCAGTCGGTCGATGCCGAATTCGTGCCCGTTGCCGAGCAGCCGGAGGAACTCACCGGCATGAGTGCCCCCGGTGACCAGCATGATCTCGGTGATCCCGGCGTTCACCAGCGCCTCGATCCCCCAGTTGATCATGGGTCGGTCGTAGATCGGCAACAGGTGCTTGTTGGTGATCCGCGTGAGGGGATGGAGACGGGAGCCGGTACCACCGGCCAGGAGGACGCCCTTCATGGCGCGAAGCCTAGACGTGGGCCGGTCCGCTGCGTGGAGCGGTCGAGGAGCGGGGTGACCGGGCCCGCTCCACCCGTCACGACGTCGACGTCGGGCCCGCGGACTCTGCCAGCACGGACTCGGCCAGGGCGGGCCACGCACGCGCCGCCCATACGCCGAACGGGCGATCGGCCAGTCCGCAGCAGAGCACCCCGGCGACCGGGTCGACCCACAGGAAAGAGCCGGACTGGCCGAAGTGACCGTAGGTGGCCGGCGAGTTCGCCGGGCCCGTCCAGTGGGGCCACTTCGTTCCCCGCACCTCGACCCCCAGCCCCCAGTCGCAGGGGTCGAACGGGCCGAACCCGGGCAGCACACCCGACAACCCAGCGAACTGCACCGATGTGGCCGCCCGCCAGGTGGCCGGACTGACCAGCGTGGGACGGGCCCACTCGCGGGCCAGCGCCACGAGGTCGTCGAGCGGGCCGGCGAGTCCGGCGGCCGCAGCTCCGGCCGCCGTGTCGACGAGCGACGTCCCGACCATGCCGAGCGGCTCCAGGATCCCCTGGGCCAGGTAGTCGGCGAACGGCAGGCCAGAGGCGACCTCGAGGACATCGGCCATCGCCGCGTAGCCGGCGTTCGAGTAGATCCGACGCACACCGGGTCGTTCGACGGGCGGACCCGGCTCCGGTCCGAGTCCCGAGGCATGGGCGAGCAGGTGGCGCACCGTAGAGCCCGGCGGTCCCGCCGGGCCGTCGAGCTCGAGTGTTCCCTCCTCCACGGCCACCAGCACGGCCAGCGCGGCGGCCGGCTTGGTGACCGACGCCCAGGGGAAGGTGCGCCGGACGTCGCCGATCGCGGCTGTCGGGCCGAGGGCAATTGCTCCACCGGCGTCGGCCGGATCCCAGCGGACCACACCGACGGCCGCTGCATCCACCGGCCAACCGGCCACTGCGTCGAGTGCCTCCATGCCCGGGCCAGCGTAGGGGATCGCACCTGGTCCGGGGGCTGGCTAGGAGCGTGGGTCAGAACCTGCAATTGACGAGGTAGTCGTCTGACTCGCGATGCGGCGGCGGACCGGCAAGAATTCTCGGCATGGCAACTGACCCCGCCGAGGACGTGCTGTTCGAGATC
>Ga0182014_10000254_pt1 | contig 68145 bp, 59 predicted proteins | sample 612S2DmetaG_FD_120489 | JGI IMG/M metagenome (GOLD analysis project Ga0182014, IMG submission 120489) | Permafrost microbial communities from Stordalen Mire, Sweden - 612S2D metaG | ecosystem: Environmental > Terrestrial > Soil > Wetlands > Permafrost | place: Sweden: Stordalen | collected...
TCCTTGTCTGCATGCTCCTTGTCTGCATGCTCCTTGGCGGCTTGGTCATGAACGGCCCGGAGCTCGCTGGACAGCCACTCGATATGCGCGGTCGTTTCCTGGCGCGTAGCGCCGCTCACCACGAGCCCGTGGTTCTGCATGATCACGGCCCGCGGGCAGTCCTTGCCTGTCCTCCCAGTGAAGGCCCGCAGCTCTTCTTGCAGGGCTTGGGCCAAAGCGAAGCCGGGGTCGACCAGGTCGATCCAGATCACGTCGTCACCGAGGTTGTCGAGGACCAGGCTCCGCCCTTCCCGGCAACAGCTGAACTGGTTTACCCATGTGGCGTGGAGGTGGACCACGAACCGGCCCGGCATCAGATGGTGCAGGACAGCTTCGACCGAGGGTCGCTGCGCCCGCTCGGGGTACAGGCGCGCCGCCAGCACCGCCTGCTTGAAGGCAGCTTCACGCTCGTCGCGCGAGGTGCCCAGGTCACGCTCGAGCAATGCCTGGAGAGCCGCCCGGTCGAGATCTACGAAGTCCTCCGCCCTGATGTCCGCCAACGCCGTCCCGCTACCCTTGACCAACATGTGGTCGTCGAATTTCACCGAAGTGTTGCCGCCCCCGGCCAGGACCAGCTCGGGGTCCGACCCGTAGGAGTGCGACAGCTCCACCAGGGCCTCGAGGAGGGCAGTGGGGGCCGCAGAAGCCGGCAATTGTGTAGTCGTGACCATGAGCTAACCCCTCGACGAAGTAACGCTATGAGTACGAGCCATGTCCGCGTACTTCTCTATAACGGCCGCGCCCAGACGGGCGAACGCCTTTATACGGGCGTCCGGGCTGGAATAAGACGGGGCCGGCTCTCCGTAGGCATCGACATAACCGCTTTTCCCGTTGGCACCTAGGAACTGGTGGGCGGCGATCACGCATGCACCTTCCCAGAAAATGTCTCTTAGATCCTCCGGCACCGGCTCGCCACCGGCGCAGTGGGGCTCCATCGGGACCATGTCGAGGGTATTGTGCTCGGTGCCCGCCAGGACGGCGATACCCGCCTGGCGCAGCGCCCGCACGTAGGCGCCGAGCACGGGGACGGCGTTGCGGTTGGGAATGAGCTCGGCACAATGGACCCGGTGCTCTTGCAGCGCAGCCACCAGGCGCTCCACTGGTTGCTCGAACTCGCACACCGGCTGTGCCCCATCGGCCAGGACCGGGTAGCAGGGCACGCCGCCCAGTGCCAGGACCATTTGGTAGGCGTGGTCGAGGCCCACGAAAGTCTCCTCGACATAACCGGGCTTGCCCGCCTTCATGAGGTGGGAGCGGATGGCGTTCTGCACGCTCACCGCGTCCAGGTGCGGGCCCGGGTCGGCCCCGAGCAGACTGACCAGGGCCGCGGGGAGCGCTTCAGGCCCCACGGTCGCAAATAGCGCCTCTTGAAATCCTTGGGCCACGTGACGCTCTTGCAGGTACACCGAGTCGGCGGGGATGCCGTAACGGCTCACGATGGCTGCCCTTATAGTGCCTTCGGTCACGCCTGTCCGGATGCCGGACGCTTCGAATATACGGCTGAGCTTGTCGATCATGGCCGCTATCCGATCGCTGTCGACGGAGCGGACCGTGCCCATCAGACCGGCAGCAGCGGCGCTCATGGGCGCGAACTGCGTGATGCCTTTGCCGCACAGGTACGTCTTGCCGGGGTTCCCCGGGTCATTGACCCGGTCGCCGGCTTGGCGAAGATCTTCCTGGAGGCAGACCACCTCGAGGCCGAACAGAGGAAAAACCCCGAGCGAGAACGAGCGCTCGGCAAACGGCTCGTACACCCCGAAGTGGTAATAGTTGCTGGCGCCTAGGACCCCGACGCCCTGCGCCCCAGCCAGCTCGGCGGCTTGCACGACGGTATTGAAGGCGGAGAAATTCGGCGGCAGGTGAACGTGGGAGTTGACTTTTCCCCGCGCCGGAGGGGCCTCGGCCGGAGGGCCCGGCTCCCAGCTCGTACCTAATGTCCTCAGGACGGACAAAGGCCCGCCGCCCTCCCCACCAACAACGTGCTCACCAACAACGTGGTTGTGACCGTCCCCGGAGGCCCCGGGCGCATACCCCTCGCTCATGCCCTCGGGCATCTATTCGTCATTGTGGCACTCGCACCATCGGTTGTCGCGAAGCTCGACCACGTTATAAGCCTAGCCCCGCCGACCCGGAACGTTGCGCCTCCTTTGAAACGATTTTATGCTGGTTCCCGGGCCTACACAAAAACGCTGTCGCCGGGCCCTCCCAGCACCTGGCGCACCCCCCGGGCGATCTCCAGGTCTTCGCGGGCCTCGACCACGAACGACCGCACGGGAGCGCCGGTGGCCGTCAGCTCCTGGTCGGGCTGGGCCGTAGCGTTAACGTCCTCGTCCAGGGCCACGCCGAGGTGCCCGAGGCCCTCCGCCGCCCGCCATCGCACCGGTGCCGAGCGTTCGCCCACTCCTCCGGTGAACACGAGGACGTCCAGACCGCCCAGAGCCGCGACCATGGCCCCGATCCCTGCCCTCAGGCGGTGCAGGTAGACACCGATGGCGAGGGTGGCGTCGGCGTCGGCTTTGCTTTCCGCTTCCAGGACGGCGCGCATGTCCGCCGTGCCGCTCAGGCCGAGAAGACCGGAGCGGTGCTCGAGGGTCGAGGCGAGCTCCGAGGACGGCATGCCCACGTGGTCCTCCAGCCACAGCAGCAGCCCCGGGTCGACCGAGCCCGACCGAGTGGCCATGACCAAGCCCTCGTTGGGCGTGAAACCCATTGTCGTGTCCACCGAAGCGCCGTCGAGCACCGCGGCCAGGGAGGCTCCGGCACCCAGGTGGCAGGTGACCGTCCGGAGGGGGCCTGGGCGCCGGGGGCCCCCGCTGCTCATCTCGGCGCCACGGCGCGACGCATAGGAGTGCGAGAGCCCATGGAACCCGAACCGGCGCAGGTCCCATCGCCGGCGCCACTGAACGGGCAGTGCATAGGTCGTCGCCGCCGCCGGCATGGTGGCGTGGAAAGCGGTGTCGAAGCAGGCCACGGCGGGCACGTTCGGGAGCATGCGGCTGACGGCCTGAAGGCCCCGCAAGGATTTGGGCTGGTGCAACGGGGCCAGGTCGGACAGCGCCTCCAGACGGCGGACCACCCGGGCATCCACGAGCACCGGGCCCGTAAACTCGGTCCCGCCATGGACGATGCGGTGGCCCACCGCGTCGATCGGGCTGTGATGGGCGATGACATCCTTCAGGGCGGCCTGGTCCACCTGGCCCCCGGGCGCGGGCAGGACCTCCGAACCTAGGAGCGTGTCGTGCTCATCGAGGACCGACAGCTTCAGGCTGCTCGAGCCGGCGTTCACGACAAGTAGGCGCATTATGGCTTTTCCGGCGGCATCAGTAGGGCCAGGTCCAGTCGCGGATCTCGGGGTCGTCATCGCCATCGAGGCGGGTGTAGGCCCGGGCCCGGGCCCGGTCGTCCGCCATCAGTTGGCTTAGCGAGGCCGCGTGCGAGCCGAGGAAGGGCACCCGGGCGACCACGTCCATCACTAGGTGGAAACGGTCGAGGTCGTTGAGCATCACCATGTCGAAGGGGGTCGTGGTCGTGCCCTCCTCCTTGTAGCCGCGCACGTGCATGTTGGCGTGGTTGGTGCGGCGGTAGGTAAGGCGGTGGATAAGCCACGGATAGCCGTGATAGGCGAAGATCACGGGCTTGTCCTTGGTGAAAAGGGTGTCGAACTCCGAGTCCGAAAGCCCGTGGGGGTGCTCTGATTCGGGCTGGAGACGCATCAGGTCGACGACGTTGACGACCCTGACCCGTAGATCCGGCAGATGCGTGCGCAGTAAGTCGACGGCGGCCAGCGTCTCCAGGGTGGGGACGTCGCCGCAGCAGGCCATGACCACGTCGGGGTCGCCCTCGTCGTTGGACGCCCAGTCCCAGATCCCGATGCCCCGGGTGCAGTGCAGGATGGCCTGGTCCATCGTCAGGTAATTGAGCGCAGGCTGCTTGCCCGCCACGATCACGTTGACGTAATGGCGGCTGCGCAGGCAATGGTCGGCCACCGATAAGAGGCAATTGGTGTCAGGTGGGAGGTAAACCCGGATCACCCCGGCCTTCTTGTTGACGACGTGATCGATAAAGCCGGGGTCCTGGTGCGAAAAGCCGTTGTGGTCCTGGCGCCACACGTGGGAGGACAGCAGGTAGTTGAGAGAGGCGATGGGCCGGCGCCAGGGGATCACGCTGGTGCTCTTCAACCATTTTGCGTGCTGGTTGAACATCGAGTCGATGATGTGTATGAATGCCTCGTAGCTGGTGAACAGACCGTGCCTGCCCGTAAGTAGATAGCCTTCCAACCAACCCTGGCATTGGTGCTCGGAGAGCACCTCCATGACCCGGCCCTCGGGCGCCAGATGGTCATCGGTGTCCAGTACTTCCGCCTCCCATTGGCGGTTGGTGACTTCGAACACCGAGCCCAGGCGGTTGGAGGCGACCTCGTCCGGGCCGAACACGCGGAAGCTCTTGGGATTGGCGGTCACCACGTCTCGCAGGAACGAGCCCAGGACCCGCGTGGCCTCAGTGAAAGTTGTCCCGGGCTTGGCCACCGGTACCCCGTACTCGCGGAAATCGGGCAACACCAGATCCCGGAGGAGCCGGCCACCGTTGGCATGTGGGTTGGCGCTCATACGACGATGGCTCTTGGGCGGCAGGGAGGCCAGTTCCGGCACCAGGGCACCGCTTTCGTCGAAAAGTTCCTCGGGCCGGTAGCTGCGCAACCACGACTCCAGCGCCGCCAGGTGGTCGGGGTTGGTCCGGACCTCGGCCAGGGGTACCTGATGGGAACGCCACGTGCCCTCGGTGGGGAGCCCGTCGACAAACTTGGGGCCGGTCCAGCCTTTGGGCGAACGCAGCACGATCATGGGCCAAGGGGCCCTTTCGGTCACCCCTTGTTCGCGAGCGGCCCGCTGTATGGAGGTCACCCGCTCGATAACCGTGTCGAGCGTGGCCGCCATGAGCTGGTGCATCTCGGCCGGGTCGTCGCCCGAGACCCAGTGCACCTCGTGGCCGTAGCCTTCCAGCAAAGAGGTGAGCTCGTCGTCGCCTATGCGGGCCAGGACGGTCGGGTTGGCGATCTTGTAACCGTTCAGGTGCAGGATGGGCAGCACGGCGCCGTCGGTGACCGGGTTGAGGAACTTGTTGCTGTGCCAACCCGTCGCCAGGGGCCCCGTCTCGGCCTCGCCGTCGCCGATTATGCAGCAGACGAGAAGGTCCGGGTTGTCGAAAGCGGCGCCATAGGCGTGCGAAAGGGCATAACCGAGCTCCCCACCCTCATGTATGGAGCCGGGCGTCTCGGGCGCCACGTGAGAGGGGATCCCGCCCGGGAAGCTGAACTGGCGGAACAATTTGCGCAGGCCCTCTTCGTCCTGGGTGATATGGGGGTACACCTCGCTGTAGGTCCCCTCGAGGTAAGCGTTGGCGACCGCCGCCGGGCCGCCGTGGCCCGGGCCCATGACGTAGATGGCATTGAGGTCCCAGTTGCGGATGACCCGGTTCATGTGGGCGTAAACGAAGTTGAGGCCGGGCGTCGTCCCCCAGTGCCCCAGCAGCCGGGCCTTCACGTCCGTCGGCTCGAGGGGCTGGCGCAGCAGAGGATTGTCCAGGAGATAGATCTGGCCGACCGAGACGTAGTTGGCGGCCCGCCAATAGGCATCGGTCAGCTGGGCCTCGTGCTCGGAAAGGGGGCCGGCAGGCAGCACCGGGGCAGCAGGTGCGGTGGTTTGGGTCATGGTCCGCGCTCTCCTTCGCTAACGGCTGGTCTTACGGTGGCGCTTACCCGAACGCTACCTTCCGTAGCCTGGTACTCGGACCGGCGGCTGCGCCCAAGCAAGAAGGTCAACTTGCTGTTAATGTCCCGTTCTTCGCAGGATCATCACAATTTGGTGGCACGATGCATAACAAGTCGGACGGATACTGATGACCAGGGCCAGGAGCGGCCCATTTGACCAGGAGGCAACACCCGTGCGCACCACTAGATCCGCAACCCGAGCCGGCAGGCTCCTGCTCGGGGCGTGCGTGGTCGTGGCGAGCACAGGCGTGACCTCCGGGACCGCCTGGGCCCGGCGGCCACCTCGCCTACCTGTCCCCACGACTTCCGCCCCCGGCGCCACCACGACGACCGTCGTGGCCGAGTCCCTGGTCCCGTCCGCTCCCCCCGCGGTGGCCCCAGACAACTGCGTGGCCGGCGCCTGGCCGGACGTGGCCGAGGGCAGGCCCGCCACGTTGCTGGCCGGGAGCGACGGTGCCTACCTCTGGCACGACCCCGACGGCGGATGGGCATTACGGGTCACCCACGCCAGCCTTCAGGACCGGGTCATCTTCTCGGGGTCGCTGACCACGAGCGGGAAGTTCCTCGATGTGCAGCTGATCGGGGGCGGCGGCAACGACATCGTCGTCGTGGGCCCGGCCAAGCACACGATCCTCTTCCGCTTCGTCAACTACGGGCTGGTCGACGGGCTTGACTTCTCCACCCACTGCTCTCGGGGCTTCACGGTCAAGCTCTACATCGAGGGCCAGCTGGCCTCGACGGGGTCGGTCCACCTCGGCCAGAGCCTGGGTAACCCGACCAGCAACCCGTTTACGGTCGAGCGCGTGCGCGGCACCAGCGGCGCCCTGCTCCAGGTGCTGCCCACCACGACCGTGACAGCTCCCCCACCCACTACCCCAGCCCCTTCAACCAGCTAGCGGCGGGTACCCGGCGAGCCCCAGCGCCACGCATCCCCCGTGCGGGCGCTGGGGCTCGTTCCATTGAGGTCCGGTAGGCGGCTCGCCATGCTGGCCCCCCTTCATGCTTGGCCGGGCAGGCCTTCGCGCCACTGCTGGTAACGCTCAGCCGCGGCTTCGGACCACTCCCGCCGGGGCTCGACGGGTGCCGACCACCGCGCCCAGCGTTGCCCATCGCTGATCGAGGTTTCCAGGCCGGCCGCCATCCGGGCCAGCCAGGCCGCGCCCAGGGCGGCCCCCTCGGGCACCGCCATGGGCAGGACCGGCTGTCCCAGGACATCGGCCACGGCCTGCAGCCAGGGCCGGTTGAGCGTCCCCCCTCCGCTGGCCACGAAGCGGCCAGGCGAGGTGCCGCAACTGGCCGCCCGCTCCACTATGTAGCGGGCGACAAAGCCTGTCGCTTCGTAGGCACCTCGCCGTAGCGCTTGGGGCCCATGGGAGATGTCGGCCCCGGCCAGGCCCACGCGCAGGGCCCGGTCGTGCCAGGGGACTCTCTCGCCCCTGGCCCACGGCCACCAGATAGGTACGTCGCCGGGACCTTCGGGACAGGTCCCTTCGGGACAGGGCCGCACGACGCGGTCGACCCAGTCGGCCCACATGCCCCCGGCGTTGCTCGCCCCTCCGAGCATGGCCATCCCGGGGGCCAGGTGGGGGGCCCTCCACAGTCCCGGGACTTCGTCCGGCCAACCGGGCACGGTCAGCCACACGACAAGGGCCGACCCCAGGGCGATGAGGACGTCGCCCGCCTGGACCGTCCCGGATACCAGCTGCTCGCACATCCCGTCTACGGAACCGGCGCCCAGTAGGACATCGCCGCCCCCGGCGTCCTCAGCACCAAGTACCCCCGGAGCCACGCGCCCGATGGCCTCGCCGAAAACGGCCACTCTCGGCAGGCGGGCGGCCGGGAAACCGGACGCCTGGCAGGTGGCTTCGTCCCAGCCCGAGCCGCCGAAAAGCGGCCCGGCGGCGAACGCCGAGGCCAGGTCCGTCACCCCCTCGCCCCCGAGAGAGGCGTTGGCGACGGCCTGGGCGGGCCAGTACCCGCTCGCGCCGGGGTGGTGGGCCGCCACCCAACCACAAAGGCGCGCCATCTCGTCGTTGGCGGTGGGGTCGCCGGTAACGCCGGCCGACGAAGGGGCGAGGCGCCCGTCACCGTAGAGCAGCCCGGGGCCGAGCGGTCGCCCTTCGGGGCCGACCGCCGTCACCGACGGCATCATGGCCGAGACGGCCACGGCCCGGGGGCGGGCAGCGCCGATGGCCTGTCGCAATACGGACCTTGGAGCCTCCCACCAGGAGGCCTGAGCGTCGTGTTCAAGGTTGCCGCCCGCGCCTATGGCGAGCCGGCTGGCCACCCGAGCCCGCCCGACCACCCTGCCGTCCTCGTCGGCCACCACCGCCTTCACCGCCGTGGTGCCGACATCCACGCCCGCCACCAGGGCGCCGTTGCCGCGGTACGAGGGGCCGGGGGCGCCGCCGGTAGAAGATGTGGCGTCGGCGGATTGGGACCTGGCCGGCACGAGGGGACAGTATTGCACCCGTGCCGGTTCCTAAAAACGTGCCCGGCCCCGCTCACCGGGCGTTCGTCACCGCGCCCATGAGGGGCGCCGGTTTCGACAAGCTGAAGCTCCTGGCCGATGTCGTCTACGAGCCCTGGATAGACCAGGAGCCGCTCAAGATTTACGACGGGCCCGGCCTGGCCGAACGACTGAAGGCGCTCGGCGCGGATATCGCCGTCGTAGAGGCCGACTTCGTGAGCGGGCCCGTTTTCGACCTGCCCCTCCGGGCCATCGCCGCCACCCGGGGCGATCCCAACAACGTCGACGTCGAGGCGGCCACCGCCGCCGGCATACCCGTCCTGCGCACCCCGGGGCGCAACGCTGACGCCGTAGCCGAGCTCGCCGTCGGCCTCCTGCTCGCCGTCGTCAGGCGCATCCTGCCTGCCGACCGGGACGTGCGCGAACTAGAGGTGTTCCGCCGCGGCACCATTCCCTACCAGCGGTTCCGTGGTTGGGAACTGGCCGGGCGGCGGGCCGCCATAATCGGCTACGGCGCCGTCGGCCGGGCCCTGCACTGGCGCCTGGCGGGGCTGGGGATGGACGTCGTCCTCTATGACCCCTACGTGGAGGCAGCGGGCCACGACCTGCGGGCGGCCGTGCGGGACGCCGACGTAGTGACCCTGCACGCCGCCGTCACCCCCGAGACGGTCGGCTTCTTCGGGCCCGAGCAGTTCTCCTGGATGCGCCCCGGGTCGGTCTTCCTCAACACGGCCCGGGCCAAGCTCCACGACATGGCCGCCCTCGTCGAGGCCCTGGAGCCGGGCCGGCTGAGCGGGGCCGGCCTCGACCATTTCGAAGGCGAAATGCTCCCCGCCGGCCATCCTCTCCTGTCCATGCCCAACGTCGTCCTCAGCCCCCATATCGGCGGCGCCACGACCGACACGGAGGCCAGGGGCGCCCAAACGGTGGCCGACGACCTGGAAGCGCTCATGGCCGGCAAGGTACCGGACAACGTCGTCAATCCCCAAGTACTACGTCAAAGCAGGTGACTATGAGAACAGTTGAAAATGCGCATGAGATCGTCCTGACCACGGCCAAGGAGCTGCTGCGCCGCGGGCTCGTCGAAGGCACCTCCGGCAATATTTCGGCCCGCCAGGCCGACGGGACCATCGTCTGTACACCGTCTTCGGTCGATTACCAGGCCATGGGCATCGAGGACCTGGTCGTAGTCGGTCCCGAGGGCCAGGTCGTGGCCTGTGCCGAGGGCCGCAGCCCCACTTCGGAGCTGCTGTTGCACCTGGCTTGCTACCGCGCCTTCGACGACGTCGGGTCGGTCATCCACGCTCACCCCGTGTGGGCCACGATGTTTGCCTGCAGCCACGAACCGCTGGTGGCATGCGTGGACGAGTTCACGATGTACGTCGGTGGGGACGTCCGTTGCGCCGAGTACGCCATGTCCGGGTCGGCCGAGGTGGGCACGAACGCCGTGGCCGCCCTCCAGGACCGCGGTGCCGCCCTCCTGGCCAACCACGGGATGGTGGCCGTCGGGCCGACCCCGGCCAAGGTGCTCCATATCGTGGCCCTCGTCGAGCGCACGGCCCAAATAGCCTGGGGTGCCCGCGCTCTAGGCGGCGTGGTCCCGCTCCCGGCCAAGGCCGCCGGCGATTTCGCCGGCGTGTACCAGCTGATGCGGTCCCTTTGAGCGAGCCGTCAGCCGCCCGAGCCCAAGACTGAGCGCACCCGCCTGGCCCTTTCGACGGCGTGGGCCCCCGGCCCTCCCGACGTGGCGGGTTCGGGACGGTAGCCCTCGCCCAGCAGGGCCGCCGCCACCGCCCCCGCGCTGGCCCTGATGGCACCCAAGTCGTAACCACCCTCGAGGACGACCACCACCCGGCCCGGACCCGTGACCAGGGCTTGGGCCCGGACCGCCAGATCGGCGAAATCGCCCGCAGACAGGGCCAGGTTCGCCAACGGGTCGTCGCGGTGGGCGTCGAACCCGGACGATATGAGGACCCAGCTGGGACCGAAGGCGGCGACGGCCGGCGCGACGACCTCGTCGAACGCATAAAGCAGCACGTCGCCGGTCGTGCCCGGGGGCACAGGGATGTTGAGGGTCAGGCCCGGGGCCCCGGGCCCGCCGGTGGCGTTCACGTCACCTGTCCCCGGGTAGAGGGGCCACTGATGGGTCGAGACGTAGAGCACCCTCGGCTCGTCCCAGAAAATAGCCTGCGTGCCGTTCCCGTGGTGCACGTCCCAGTCCAGGACAAGGACCCGCTCGCCCTGGTCGACCAGGGCGGCGGCGGCAACGGCCACGTTGTTTACGAGACAGAAGCCCATCGCCTGGTCGGCTGTGGCGTGGTGGCCGGGTGGGCGATGGGCGACAAAGCCCACCCCCTTGCCGGCGTTCCCGAGGGCCTCGACCGCCGCCAGTACCCCGCCGGCGGCCAGAAGGGCAGTGTCCCAGGACCCGGGGCTGGCTATGGTGTCGAAGTCCAGCGCCCCCCCGCCCGAGTGGCAGAAGTCCTCGAGCGCCCGGAGGTACTCGGCGGTGTGGACCTTCAACAGCTCTTGCACCGTGGCTCGCCGGGGCGCCAGGGCGACGACGGAGTCGCGGAGGCCAGCACGGTCGATGCCCTCGAGGACGGCCTCCACCCGGCCCGGGCGTTCGGGGTGCGAGGGGCCCGTCTCATGGTTGTCGAGCTCTGGCGACGAACTCAGGTGGAGCATGCCCTAGAGGCTAAGGCACCGCCGCCGGGGCCGGTAACCCCAAAACCGCAGGCCTGGCTGCCCTAAAGCGGTGACCTTGGTGGGCCGGGGCTGGGACGTTAGGCCCTACTAATGACGCTCGGCGCTGACCCATCCTGGTTACAAGCCCGGTTGGGGCAAATGTGAGAGGAGAACAAGATGCGCAGGAAGTCGTTTGATGCGATCGTGAGCGCCGGAGGCCTATTAATGGCCGTAGTGCTGGTGGCGGCCGGAGCGCTCCTGTTTTGGGCCTACAGCTACACAAATGGCACCGTTACGAGCCAGCTCGCCTCCCAGAAGATCACCTTCCCGTCCAAGGCCGCCTTTGAACAGGCCAAGGTCGGGACCGAGATCGAACCCGTGATGCTCCCGTACCTCGAGAAGTACGCCGGCGAGCCTCTGACCACCGGAGCGCAGGCCGAGGCGTACGCCGACCACTTCATCTTCTATCACCTGCAGGAGATCGGTGGCGGCCAGACCTATGCCCAGCTGAGCGCAGACGCCCTGGCCCTCCCGCCCGGCACCCCTGCCTATACCGCCGCCGAAGCCAAGGTGCAGACCGTTTTCCAGGGCACGACCCTGCGAGGGATGCTCCTCAATGCCTACGGCTGGTGGAAGATGGGCCAGATCGCCCTGATCAGTGCCATCGCCGCCTTCATCGCCGCCGCCATAGCGTCGGTGCTGTCGGTCCTGGGCCTACGCCACTTCCGCAAGGTCCCGCTGACCGAGGAGATACCCCGCCTGGTGCCCGCCGACCAGGTCATCACCACCAAGTCCCCGGTCGGGGCCGCGGTCCCCTCCTAACCAACAGACGTCCGCCAGCGACCTGCGCACAATGGGCCCCGGCTCGGGAAGGCAAATCCCGGGCCGGGGCCCTGGCGCGCCGCTCGGCACCGCTAACGTGAAAGTTCGGGAGGCCCAAACCTGCCTCCGGGAGGCCCCAACATGACGGTCCGTATTTTTCTCCTGGACGACCACGAGATCGTGCGTCGAGGGCTGCGCGAGCTGTTCGAGACCCAGGACGACTTCGACGTGGTCGGAGAGGCGTCAAACGCCGAGGAGGCCATGACCAGGGTGCCGCCCACCCGCCCCGACGTCGCCGTCCTGGACGTGCGCCTGCCCGGCACCAGCGGGATAGAGGTGTGCAGGGACTTGCGGGCGGAACTGCCTGAGCTGCGCTGCCTAATGCTCACGTCGTTCGCCGACGACGACGCCCTGTTCGCCGCCATACTGGCCGGCGCCAGCGGCTACCTGCTCAAACAGATACGAGGCCCCGAACTCGTCTCGGCCGTGCGGCGCGTCGCCGCTGGCCAGTCCCTCATTGACCCGGCCCTCACGGCCAGCGTCATGGAGCGCCTGCGGGGCAAGCAGGAAGACGAGCGCATCGCCCGGCTCTCGCCCCAGGAGCGCCGCATCCTGGACCTCATAGCCGAGGGCAAGACCAACAGGCAGATCGGCGCCGAGATGTTCCTCGCCGAAAAGACGGTCAAGAACTACGTGTCCAACCTGCTCGCCAAAATGGGTTTCTCCCGCCGGACCGAGGCCGCGGTATACGCCGCCAGGTCGAAGTCAGCCCCGAGGACCGACCAGACCGAGGGCATCTAGGCCGACGGTCGGGCCGGTGCTCGACCAGGGTGAGACTGGGCTCAGCGTTCGACGTAGATGCACTCACCGGCGCACTGGGCTTGGGCGTCCAGCACACCGTCCTCGAGCACCTCGGGCACGGCGGTCCCGGGCTTCCCGCCATTTGTGCCGTCCTCACCTTTGACGTGGGCCAAAGCGTCGTCACCCATCTCGAACACGCCCGGGCACAGGTCCTCACAGAGGGCGTCACCGGTGCAAAACTCCTGCTCGATCCATACCTTCATTTTGAGCTCCTCCTATCTAACAACAATTAGCGGAAGGGCAGAGCGAGGTTTAGGGCAATAGGTCCCTCAGGCTGCGCCGAAGGGCTCGATGTCGGCGTAGCTCATGGCGACCAGCTCCAAGGCGGCGTCGATTTCCGCCACTCGGTCGCAGTCGGGGCAAATCCCTATGTGACCGGCGAACTCACCCGCACCGAGCTCGCCTTCAAATCCGCACGGGCATTGCATAAACAAAGGCGTCGTCACCAGTTTGAGCCGAGCCCGGCGCAGCGATGCGTCGTCCTCGGCACCTTCTTGCTGCGAGGTCAGAAAAGCGAAATTGTCGGACAACTCGCCAGAGTCGACGCTCACGGGGCAGCGGGCCCACACTTCGAGCACGGTGCGGCCCTTGGCGCGCCTGCGGACCTCGGTGACAAGGTCCTCGACAAGCGACAGTTCATGCATTGTGGCCTCTTCCTTTTGTTCTTCCACTCTCGGACCGGGGCCGGTGCGCCGGGCGCGCACAGGTCCCTGCAGATATGGCCAACCGCACCGCGGCGGCCGCTCGGGGTACGGCAAGCCTCACCACCGACGAAAGGGCACTACCCAGGTCGGTGTCCTCCACCCCGATAGTCACCAGGGCCGCCGGTGGGGCGTTCCCGTATAGATCCTGCGCCAGCGCCATCAAGGCTTCCGGGCTGAAATCCTCCCAACAGCTGGCCGACGTGGCCCCCGTGCGCCCGGCGTCCGCCGCGGGCGGCGCCAACCGGCGCAGCGTGACCGTACCGGCCGGGCGCCGGTCGCTGGCCGCGTCCACGAACACGGCGAAGCTGGCCCGGGACACGTCCAGCGCCATCTCGGGCACCAACTGGTGCGCGCACGTGACATCGGTGCCCGCCAGCACGGGCAGATGGCTTTTCTGGCGCGCCAGGACTTGCGCCACCTCCTGTCCCACACCGTCGTCGCCCCGCAACGGGTTGCCGAAGCCGACGACGAAAACCTTGGCTGTAGCCATTGTCCCAGGTTGTTCAGTCACCAGTCCGGCCGATGCGGCGGACTACTTGTCCTTCGGTGCTGACGATCTCGACCTGTAGGGGCATCTGCCCGACGGCGTGGGTCGAGCACGATAGGCACGGGTCGTAGGCCCGGATAACGGCTTCCAACCGGTTGAGCATGCCCTCTTCGACGTGCTCGCCCTTGATGTAGTGACGGGCGACCTGGAGCACGCCCTGGTTCATGGCCAGGTTGTTGTGCCCGGTGGCGATGATCAGGTTGGCCCATTCGACCACACCGTCCTTGTCGACCCGGTAGTGGTGGAACAAAGTCCCCCGGGGCGCCTCGGAAACTCCCACTCCTTCTCGCCGGTTGATGGCGGCACGGGCCCGGACTTCCTCACTGAGGATGTCGGGCTCGGACAGGATCTCCCCCACCATGTCCACGCAGTGCAGGATCTCGATCAAGCGTGCCCAGTGGTAGTGGAAAGAGCTGGAGGGGTACCGGCCCAGACGCCACCTGAACTCTGCCAGTTCGGCGTCGGCGGCCGGCGTCCCCAGCTGGTCGACCACGTTGACGCGGGCCAACGGGCCCACGCGGTACATCCCGTCGGGGTAACCAATGGGCTTGAAATAAGGGAACTTGAGGTAGGTCCAGGGCTCGACCGCCTCACCGAAGTACTCCCAGTAGGGGCGGGGGTCGACCTTGTCGAGGTGCACCTTGCCGTCGCTGCCCACCATCGTGAGCCCGCCATCGGAGTAGGCGGCGTTGCCGCTCTCGTGCACAAGTCCCATGAACATACTAGGGAAATTGGCGAACACAGCTGCTTCGTCCTCCCACGAAGCCATGTTCTCCTTGTACCACTCGAGCGCCCGCGCCGCCCGGGCGTGGGCCTCGGGCACCGTGCCCAGGATAGCGTCACGCTGTTCGGCCTGAAGGGGGGCGCTGACGCCGCCGGGCACGACCCAGGCCGGGTGCACCCTCTTGCCGCCGAGCTTCTCGATGATCTCCTGGCCGAAGCGGCGCAGGGCGATGCCGTCCCGGGCCATCTCGGGCGCCTTGGCCGCCACCCCCAGGATGTTGCGGTTGGCAGGGTCGCTGTCAAAACCGAGGAGCAGGTCGGGCGAGGTCAGGTGGAAGTAACTAAGAGAGTGGGACTGGACGATCTGGGCCAGGTTCATGACCCGGCGCAACTTGAGGCCCACGGGGGGCACGGCCACGCCGAGGATCTCGTCACATGCCTTGGCCGACGCGATGAGATGGCTGACGGGGCAGATGCCGCAGATCCGGGCCATCAAGGACGGCATCTCGTGCAGAGGGCGTCCCTGGGCTATTCGTTCGAAGCCCCTGACCTGGGTGACGTGGAAGTGGGCGTCGCGGACTTGCCCCGCCTCGTCAAGAAAGACGGTGATCTTGGCGTGACCCTCGATACGGGTCACCGGTTCGATAACGATCTCGCTCACTTTTTCTCCTCAGATCAGCCGAAGCGGGCTTGGGGGGAGCTGTCGGGCACATGCCCGTCAAGCAGGCCCAGGACAACCTCGAATATTCGGTCGGCCGAGGGCGGGCACCCGGGCACGAAAACGTCCACCGGCACGTAGGCATGCACCGGCAATGACTCGGCCAACAGGGCCGGCAAGTCCGTGGTGGGTATTTGTGGGTTCAGCGTGACGTTTTCCAGGTACGCCCTGTCCAGGACGGCCTGCGGCCCGAACGGGTTGCGCATCCCGGGCACGTTGCTGGTGACGGCGCAGTCGCCCAGGGACACGACCACGCGGCTGCGCGCCCGGACCTCGCGGATCTTGCGCAAGTCTTCCGTCGAGCTCACCGCCCCTTCGACCAGGGTTACGTCCACGCCCTCGGGGAACTCCTTGGCGTCGACCAGGCAGCCGTAGACCAGGTCGGCCCGCTCGGCCAACAACAAAAGGCGCTCGTCGATGTCCAGGAACGACATATGGCAACCAGAACACCCGTCCAACCAGATCGTCGCCACTTTGGCCTTCGCCACTGTCCCTCCTTTGTCATCGGTCACGGCACTCTCGGTCACGGCGTCCTCGCTCACCTGTCATGCCTTGCCACGAGGTAGGGCAGGTACGGCCGGTGCGCCTTGCCCTCGGCCACGGACCGGCCCTTTTCCGACAAGGCGCCGGTCGGGCACACCTGCACGCATTTGCCGCAGCTCGTACACGTGGTGGAGCTTCCCCAGGGCGTGCCCCCGTCGCTAACAAGCCGAGCGCTGATGCCCCGGCCGGCGATGTCCCAGGTGTGCGCCCCCTCGACCTCGTCACAGACCCGCACGCAACGGGTGCACAATATGCACCGGTTGTGGTCGAGGGTGAAACGCTCGTGGGTGGCGTCGACGGGGAGCTCCGGGTGCAGGGGGGCGAGCTCGAAATGGGTCAGCTCAAGCCTCTGGGCGTGGTCCTGGAGCTCGCAGTGCTTGTTGGCGACGCATACCGCACAGATATGGTTGCGCTCAACGAAGAGGAGCTCGATTATCTTTTGGCGGTAGGCGACCAGGCGCTCGGAATTGGTGACGACCTTCATCCCCTCCTCCACGGCGGTAGTGCACGCGGGTAGGAGTTTGGGGGTGCCTTCGACCTCGACCATGCACAAGCGGCAGGCGCCTATGTCCGAAAGTCCCTCGAGATGGCAGAGAGTGGGGATGCGTATGCCGTTCTCCAGCGCCGCCGACAGGACGGTCTGATCGGAATTGGCAGCTACGTCCTTGCCGTCTATGACTAGGGTCCTTACCTCGCTCACTGGGCACCTCCGGCAACGCTCGTCAGGCCCGTACCGACCAGGTCGGGCGTCCCCCCGTGGGCACCGGCGTGGTCGCCGCCACCCATCGCGCACTTCCCGGCCGGGCATACCCGGTCGTCTATATGCGCCAAGTACTCGTCCCGGAAGTAGCGCAGGGTGGAGAACACCGGGTTGGGCGAGCCTTGGCCGAGGCCGCAGAGACTGGTCGCCCTCACCATCTCCGCCAGGTTCTCCAGCCGAGCGAGATCGGCCCGGGTGGCCCGGCCGCCGGCGATCTTGTCGAGCAGCCGGTACATCTCCTCGGTCCCCACCCGGCAGGGCACGCACTTGCCGCACGACTCTTCCCGGCAGAAGTCCATGAAGAACCTGGCCACGTCTACCATGCACGTGGTGTCGTCCATCACGATCATCCCGCCCGACCCCATTATCGACCCCGCGGCCTGCAGGGTCTCGTAGTCGACGGGCATGTCGAGCAGCGCTTCGGGTATGCAGCCGCCCGACGGGCCACCGGTCTGGACCGCCTTGAACTTCCTGCCCTCGGACAGCCCTCCGCCGATATCGAACACGATCTGGCGCAGGGGCAGGCCCATCGGTACTTCGATGAGCCCGGTATTGGCGACCGCCCCGGCGAGGGCGAACACCTTGGTGCCCTTCGATTTCTCCGTGCCGATCGAACTCAGCCACTCGCCCCCCCGAGTCACGATGGACGCGATGTTGGCGAACGTCTCGACGTTATTGATAAGCGTGGGAGCGCCCCAGAGCCCCGATGCCGCCGGGTAGGGCGGCCTGGGCCTCGGTGTCCCCCGGCCCCCCAGGATCGACGCGATCAGAGCCGTCTCTTCCCCACACACGAAGGCGCCGGCGCCGATACGCACCTCGACCTGGAAGTCGAACTTCGTACCGACTACGTCCCGGCCCAGGTACCCGGCGTGCTCAGCCTGGCGGATGGCGCTAGAGAGCCGCTTCACCGCCAAGGGGTACTCAGCCCGCACGTACACGAAGCCACGGTTGGCGCCGACGGCGTAACCAGCAATCGCCATCCCCTCCAACACCTGCTGGGGGCAGCTCTCCAAGACGCTGCGGTCCATGAAGGCCCCGGGGTCACCCTCGTCGGCATTGCACACCACGAACTTGCCGTCTGGCCCCAACGCCTTGGCCACCGTGCGCCATTTGAGCCCGGTGGGGTAACCCGCCCCGCCTCGGCCCCGCAGCCCGCTGCGGACGACCTCGCCGACGACATCGTCGGGCGTCATGGTGGTGACAGCCTTGGTCAGGGCCTCGTACCCTCCGACGGCCACGTAGTCCTCGAGGCTCTCGGGGTCGACGGTCCCACAGTTTTCCAGCACCACTTTGACCTGGTGGGAGAAGAAGGGGTCGTCCGCCAGGGCCCGCCCTCCCGGTGCCGTACCGGCCAGACCGGCCAGCAGGGCGGCCACGGAGGGGGGGTCGTCGGCCTGGCAGCTCTCATAGAGCCGCTCCTGTTCGGGCACGGCGACGAGTGGCCCGGCGGCGCACAGGCCCAGGCAGCCGACCCGCCTTACCGCCACGTCCTCCAGGCCCGCCGCTACCACCCCGTCCCGGACGGCGTCGAAGAGCCGGTCCGAACCCATCGACAGGCACCCGGCGGCCTGGCAAATATTGGCCGAGGCTCGCACCGCGCCGGCCGGGATGAGCGGCTCTTGCTGGCGGCGGCGCCGCTGGGCCGCCCCGCCCTCGCCTGCCGCCCGTACGTCGGCGCCCGTCTCGCCGCCGGCGCTCACAACGCCTCCAACAAGGTCTTCAACCCGGCAGGCGTCGCCTTGCCGTGGACCTCGCCGTCGATCACGACCGCCGGGGCCAGGCTGCAGGCGCCCAGGCACCGGGCCTTGAGCACAGACACCTTCCCGTCGGGCGTAGTGGCACCCGCCTCTACCCCGAGCGTACGGACGATCTCGTCCAGCAGGCCGGAAGCACCGTTGATGTAGCAGGCCGTGCCGGTGCACACCACGCAGGTGTGCTCGCCCTGAGGCTTGAGGGTGAAGTGCGAGTAGAAGGTGGCTACTCCGTAGACCTTGCTCGGCGGCACGCCCAGGGACTCGCCCACGTAGGCGAGGGCATCATCGTCCAAGTACCCGAAAACTTCCTGAGTGGTGTGCAACACCTCGATGAGACCATCGGGCCGGTACCCGAGGCGGCGCATTCGGACGTCCACCTGCCGCCAGCGTTTGTCGTCGCTGGGGGCGGCCGCCGGCGCAAGTGTGCTTTGAGCCATTCGTTGGCCTCCTGTGGCCCTCTGGGCCGCTACGGCTTGTAGCCCAAAACTAGCCGAGCGGGCCCCAGGACCGGGCCGGGTCAAAGGTCCCATCGAAACGAGCAGTTGGGCACCAGGCGCTGCCATAGGAATGCCTCAATAATTACTTAGGGACTTCCAAATATGGCTAACCAAAACCTTCTGCCTCGGGCGATGAGCAGACAAGACGGAGGCGACCGCCTGGCGAGCCTCGCCGCCGGCACTTCGGCCGGCGCACAAGCTCCTGACGTGGAGCGCCTCCCGGTCATCCGCGCCCGGCGCCGCCACACCCTCGTGCTGGCCATGTTCCTCGCCGCCGTCGGCCCTGGGCTGATGGTGATGCTGGCCGACACCGATGCCGGCAGCGTCGTCACCGCCGCACAGTCGGGGGCCAGCTGGGGCTACTCCCTGCTGCCCCTCGAGGTGGCCCTCATCCCCGTGCTGTACCTCGTCATGGAGCTGACGGTGCGGCTCGGGATCGCCACCGGCAAGGGGCACGCCGAGCTGGTAAAGGACTGCTTCGGCCGGAAATGGGCCTTCCTCTCGGTCGCCTTGCTGCTCGTGAGCACCACCGGGGCCCTGGTCACAGAGCTGGCGGGCCTGGCCGGCGTGGGCCTGATGGAGGGCATCCCGCCCCGCGTGACCGTCCCCGCCGCCGCCGTCTTCCTGGCCCTGGTGGTGATGTCGGGGAGCTACCGGAGGGTCGAGCGGATCGGGCTGGCGCTCGGGCTGTTCGAGCTGGCGTTCCTGTTCGCCGCCCTTCGCGCCCACCCGAGCCTGCACGCCGCCGCTGCCAGTTTCGGTTCGGTGGGACCGCTGAGCCGGGGAGACTACCTGGGCCTCGTGGCCGCCAACGTGGGCGCCGTGATAATGCCTTGGATGGTCTTCTACCAGCAGGCGGCGGTCGTCGACAAAGGGCTGCGACGGGAGAACCTGAGAGCCGGCAGGGTCGACACCGCCGTCGGCGCCGTGGTCACCCAGGTGGTGATGATCGCCGTGCTGGTGGCGACGGCCGCCACGCTGAACAGCCACAGCCACAGCCACGTCCTCGGCGCCAAGGCGGCCGGGCAGGCCGTGAGAACGGGCGGGTCGCTGACGAGCGTCCAGGCCATTTCCGCCGCGCTCGTGCCTTACCTCGGCACCGCCGCCGGAAAGCTCGCCTTCGGCCTGGGCATGGTCGGGGCCGCCCTGGTCGCCGCCATCGTCGTGAGCCTGGCCGGGGCGTGGGGCTTCGCCGAACTGACGGGGGCGCGCCGCAGCCTCAACTGCCGGGCCACCCAGGCTCCCCTCTTTTATGGCGTTTACGTCGCCTCGCTGGCGTTGGCGGCCGGCTTGACCCTGGTGTGTGGTTCCCCGGTGCGCCTGTCGGTGGCCATCGAGGTGGGCAACGCCCTTTTGCTCCCGGTGGTCCTCGGGTTCCTACTGGCTCTAGCCCACAAGGCCCTACCCGCCCCCTACCGCTTGCACAAAGTGCAGAGCACGGTCACCCTCGGTGTCGTAGTGGCCGTGCTGGCCCTCAACATCGAGCTCGGCGCCCGCCTGGTCGGCCTTTGACGCCCGGGCCTGACCGGCGCCGTGAGCCCCCCAGGCTGCGGGAGCCTAAAGCGTGTGGACCTAAGGCCCTGATGGCAGAGCTGTGGGCCGCCTATGGTGGCTACCTATGTGCCTCGGTATCCCCGGACAAGTAACCGAGCTGCTCGACGACGGCTCCCAGCACGCTTGGGCCGACGTTAGCGGCGCCCGGCGGAGGGTCAACGTCGCCCTCCTGGAGGACGAGGACCTAAAGGTCGGGGACTGGGTGCTGATCCACGTCGGTTTTGCCCTGGCCAAGCTGGACGAGCAAGAGGCCGCTGAGACGCTCCAACTCCTCGAGGGCATGGCCAAGGCCTACACCGACGAGCTCGAGGCTATGGCCAGCTCTAGTACCAGCGCGCCGGGCCAGAGCTAGCGCAAGTGCGCTACGTCGACGAGTTCCGGGACCGGGACAAGGCCGTCGCCCTGGCGGTGCGCATCGCCGAGCTGTGCACGCCGGGCCGGCACTACAAGATCATGGAGATCTGCGGGGGCCACACCCACACCATTTATAAGCACGGCCTCGAGCACCACCTCCCGCCCACGGTCGAACTGGTGCATGGTCCGGGTTGCCCGGTCTGCGTTATACCGATGGGCCGGGTGGACGACGCCATCTCCATCGCCCGCACCCCGGGCGTGACCATGGCCTGCTTCGGTGACATGCTCCGCGTGCCTGGCAGCCAGGGCTCTTTTCTCGACGCCAAGGCGTCGGGGGCGGACGTGCGGGTCGTCTATTCGCCCCTGGACGCATTGCAATTGGCGGTCGACGAACCGGGACGCCAGGTCGTGTTCATGGCCATCGGTTTCGAGACGACGGCTCCGTCCACGGCTCTGACCCTGCTGCGAGCCAAAGCTCTGGGCGTGCCCAATTTCTCAGTTTTCTGTAACCACGTGACCATCATCCCCCCGCTGCGGGCCATCCTCGACGCCGCCGACGTCGAGCTCGACGGCTTCATCGGGCCCGGCCATGTTTCCGCCGTGATCGGTTGCCGGCCCTACGAGCCCATCGCCCGCGAGTACGCCAAACCAGTGGCTGTGGCCGGTTTCGAGCCCCTCGACGTGCTCCAGGCCGTTTACCTCGTGGTGCGCCAACTGGCCGAGGGCCGCGCGGAGGTGGAAAACCAGTACAGCCGCGTCGTCACCTGGGACGGCAACCCCAGGGCCGTCGAAGTTATTGCCGCCACGATGGAGCCGCGGCCTCACTTCGAATGGCGCGGCCTGGGCTCCATCCCCTGGTCGGCCTTGAGCTTGAGGCCGGAGTTCGCCACCTTTGACGCCGAAAAACGCTTCGACGTCCCCGGGGTGAGGGTCGCCGACCCCCGGGCCTGCCAGTGCGGGGAAGTGCTGAGGGGGCGCATTCGCCCGTGGGAATGCCGGGTGTTCGGCACGGCGTGCACGCCCGAGAAACCGATCGGCACGTGCATGGTCTCCAGCGAAGGAGCGTGCGCCGCCTATTACAACTTCGGTCGCGTAAACCTGAAACGGTCCCCGGCCAAGGCCCGGACGTGACTGGCCCGTTCGTGACTGGCGGGCCAGGACCGCAGGGCCCCGAAAAGGGCAGGAAGAAAAGGCCTTTCGGCCACACCGTGATCAACCTCGCCCACGGCTCGGGCGGGAAGGCGACTCATTCGCTCGTCGAGTCGGTCTTCCTCGACGCTTTCGCCAATCCCATCCTGGCCCCGCTCAACGACGGGGCGGTGGTGAGCGTCGCCGGCCGGCCCGTGGCCTTTACGACCGACTCTTTTGTGGTCTCACCGATATTCTTCCCCGGCGGGTGCCTGGGCGACCTGGCCGTCAACGGCACCGTCAACGACCTGGCGGCCTGCGGCGCCCAGCCCCTGGCCCTTTCGGCCGGTTTCGTCATCGAGGAGGGCTTCGCGGTGGCGGACCTGGAGCGAGTGGTGGGGGCCATGGCGGCCGCCGCCAACGCGGCCGGCGTGCCCATAGTCACCGGCGACACCAAGGTGGTCGAACGCGGCAAGGGCGACGGGTGCTACGTCAATACGTCCGGGATCGGGCTGGTGGACGAACGGGCCGTGTCCATTTCGGGCGCCGCCGCCAGGCCGGGGGACCGGGTGATCGTGTCGGGCCCCATCGGCGACCACGGCACCGCCGTCATGCTCGCCCGGGGGACGCTCGGGATCACGGCCGACATCGTCTCGGACACGGCGGCGCTGAACGGGCTCGTCAATGTCCTGCTCGAGGCGGCAGGCGCGGCCGTGCACGTCCTGCGGGACGCCACCCGGGGCGGTGTCGCCACCGTGCTCAACGAAGTGGCGGCGGCGAGCAGGGTGGCGGTCGTACTGGAGGAGACGGCGCTTCCCGTCCGCCCCGAAGTCGTCGGCGTGTGCGAGCTGCTCGGCCTCGACCCTCTCTACGTGGCCTGTGAGGGGCGCATGGTCGTCGTGGTGGCACCAGAGGCGGTCGAGGCCGCTCTCGGGGCTATGCGCGCCCACCCCCTGGGCACCGGCAGCGTCATCATCGGCGAGGTGGTCCCCGAACCTGCGGGCCTGGTGCTGCAGAACACCGGTTTCGGCGGGGCCCGGGTAGTCGACATGCTGGTGGGCGACCCTCTGCCGAGGATCTGCTGAGGGGCCCGGCCACAATCGAAACTGCGTGACGAGTAACCAGGGAATGCCCGCACCGGCGCAGACAAGGCTCTCCGTGAGGGTGGAGGGCATCGTGCAGGGCGTCGGCTTCCGCCCGTTCGTGCGCAACCTGGCCACCTCACTGGACCTCCGCGGTTCGGTGCGCAACAACATGGCCGGGGCGCTCATCGAGGTGGAGGGCGGAGCTGAGGCAGTGGCGGAGTTCCTGCGGCGCCTCGAGACCGAGGCTCCGCCGCTGTCGGTAATAGAACGACTGGTGACGGCACCGCTGCCCGCCGTCGGCGGGAGCGGCTTTGAGATCTCGCCCAGCGACCCCGCCGGCGAGCGCCGGGCCCTGGTCTCGGCCGACACGGCCACCTGCGCCGACTGCCTGCGCGAGCTGTTCGACCCCGCCGACCGGCGTTACCGGTACCCGTTCATCAACTGCACCAACTGCGGGCCGCGCTTCACCATCGTGCGCGACGTCCCCTACGACAGGCCCAACACCACCATGGCCGGGTTCGCGATGTGCGCCGACTGCGAGCGCGAGTACGAGGCCCCCGACGACCGCCGCTACCACGCCCAGCCCATTTGCTGCCCGGCCTGCGGCCCCCGCTTGAGCCTGCTCGATGGCGCCGGGCGCCCCTTGGGGACCGGGGACAGCGCCATCGAAGAGACGGTGGCCCTCCTGCGCCAGGACGGGATCGTCGCTGTGAAAGGCCTGGGCGGCTTTCACCTGGCCGTCCGGGCGTCCTCAGAAATGGCGGCCGCCGCGCTGCGTTCCCGAAAGCACCGGGAGGACAAGCCCTTCGCGGTCATGGTCCAAGACACGGGCACGGCCCGCCAGCTCTGCGAGCTGGACGATGTGGGACAACGTCTCCTGGAGAGCCCTCGCCGTCCCATCGTGCTCCTGGCGCGCCGCGCCGCCGACAGTACCTGTACACCCGGCGGCATGGGCCCACCCGGCGGCATGGGCCCACCCGGCGGCATGGGCCCGCCCGGCACCATGCGCCCACCCAACATCGTGAGCATCGCCCCGTCGGTCGCCCCCGGGGACCGGTACCTAGGCGTGATGCTGCCTTACACGCCCCTGCACCACCTGCTCGCCCTTGCTCTGGGCGAGCCGTTCGTCCTCACCAGCGGCAACATCTCCGATGAGCCCATCGCCTTCCTCGACGGCGATGCCCGTACCCGGCTCAACCGGATCGCCGACGCCTTCCTCACCCACGACCGGCCCATCCATATCCGCACGGACGACTCGGTCACCCGCTCCATGCGTGGCCACGCCACCGTCCTACGCCGGTCCCGGGGGTACGTGCCCCAGCCTCTGCTCCTGCCCCGGGACGTGGGCCGCCCGGTGCTGGCCTGCGGCGCCGAACTGAAAAACACCTTCTGCCTCGCCCAGGGCCGGCGCGCATTCGTGTCGCACCACATCGGCGACCTGGAGAACTACGAGACGCTCAGGTCGTTCACCGAGGGTATCGAGCACTTCTGCCGCCTCTTTGACGTGCGCCCCGAAGTGGTCGCCCACGACCTGCACCCCGAGTACCTCTCCACCAAGTACGCCATGGACCTGGGCGCCGCCGGCCTCGATCTCGTCGGCGTCCAGCACCACCACGCCCACATCGCGTCCTGCCTGGTAGACAACGCCGAGACAGGCCCGGCCATCGGGGTCGCCTTGGACGGCCTGGGCCTGGGCACGGACGGGTCCCTGTGGGGAGGTGAGATCCTGCTCGCCACCCTGTCCGGCTTCGAACGCCTCGGCCACCTGGCACCGGTCGCCATGCCGGGCGGCACCGCCGCCATCAAGGAGCCGTGGCGCATGGCGGCGGCGTACCTGGACCTCGCCTACGACGGGAGCCCCCCCTGGGACCTGGCCGTGGCCCGGCGCCACGAGGACAGGTGGGACCTGGTCCTGTCCATGGCCCGCAGCGGGACCGCCAGTCCCATGACGTCCAGCGCCGGACGCCTCTTCGACGCCGTCTCCGCCCTGGTCTGCGGCCGCGACGCTGTCAACTACGAGGGCCAGGCCGCCATCGAACTGGAACAGCTCGCCCGGGCCGACGAGGACGGCGCCTACACCGTGCCCATAAGCAGTTCGGTTCCTTTCCAGCTGCACGCCAAGGCCCTTGTACGCGCCGTCGTCGAAGACCTGGCGGCCGGCACGAGCGGCGACGTGGTGGCGGCGCGTTTTCACAACGGGCTGGCCAAAGGGGTGGTGGAGGCGTGCCGGCGGGCCCGGGAGATGAGCGGCGGGATCAGCACCGTGGCGCTGGGCGGAGGAGTGTTCCAGAACGTGCTGTTGACCGAGCGGACCGCCGCCGGGCTCGAAGACGACGGTTTCCGGGCCCTGGTGCCACACGAGGTCCCCACCAATGACGGCGGGATCAGCCTCGGACAGGCAGCAGTGGCCGGTGCTCAAGGCACCGGCCACTAGCCGCCTCCCTGCCACGCCCCCGCGGGTTTAGTGCAGGTGCCGGGTGTCCTCTACCAGGGGCCGGGCCGCCTCTGTGTCCACCCGTATACGGGCGTCCACGACCACGGCGCCGTGCTCCGTGACGACGACCGGGTTGCAGTCGAGCTCGGCCACCTCGGGCAGGTCCTCGACCAGTCGGCTCACCCTGAGCAGCACCTGGACCAGCCCTTCGATGTCCACGGCGGGCATGCCCCGGAAGCCGGTGAGCAGCCTGGACCCGCGCAAGCCGGTAACCATCTCGTGGGCGTCCAGGTCGGTGAGCGGAGCCAGCCGGCTCACATGGTCACCGAGGACTTCCACGGTGATGCCTCCCAGGCCGAACAGGACGAGGGGGCCGAACGACGGGTCCTCAACGGCCCCGACGATCGTCTCTACGCCACCAGAGGGCGCCATGGGCTGGAGAAGCACGCCAGTCATGGCGTCGCCGAAAGCATGGCGCATCGACTCGTAGGCGTCCACCACGGCGTCACGGCCCTTCAGGCCCAGGCGCACCCCGCCGCCCTCGCTCTTGTGGACCGGCCCGAGCACCTTGAGGGCCACCGGGCTGGCGATCTCGTCGGCCAACTTGCCGGCCTCCTCGGGACTGTAGGCCTCGACCGTGCGCAGGACCGGCACCCCGAACGCAGCCAGGACGTCGAAGGCGGCGCTGCCGGTGACCCAGCCCGAGACTATGGCCCCGGTCCCGGGGGTGGCACCGTCGTGAGGCAGGAGCCGGCGGGCCTCGTTGACGTCAATACCTTCCAGGGCGGGGACGACGCCCTTGGGGCGACGCCGCCACTCGCCATAGCGCAACGCGTGGGACAGCGCCCTTACCGCCGTCTCCGGATAGATGTAACTGGGCACGGGGAAATGGGCCGTTTGCAGGACCGCCTGCCCGCTCGCATCAGCACCGAGCAGGCTGGTCACGACGGGCTTGAGCACCCGACGCGGCGTGGCCGCGGGCTCTTCGCCGACACCCGGCTCGGCACCCGGCTCGGCACCCGGCTCGGCACCCGGCTCTTCGGCCAGGGCGGCCGCCCGGTCCACGGCGGCGACAATGGCGGCGGCGATGTCGTCGGTCTTCCTGGTGACCAGGGGGGGCGTGAAGTTGACCACTACGGCGTCTATCTCGTCGCTGTCCAGGAGCAGTTCGAGCACGCTCTCGTACATGGGGGCGCTGGCTTCGGCACCGAGGTCGATGGGGTTGCTCACCCCACCGTTGCGGGGGCAGAGGTCAGCGATCTGGCTCTGCAGCTCGGCCGAGAACTCGGGCACCTGGAGGCCATTGCTGACGCAGGCGTCGACGGCGAGCACGCCGGGACCGCCGACGTTGCTGAGCACGGCTACACGCAACCCGTGGCCCAGAGGCTGGGAGCCGACCACCTGGGCGACGTCGAAGAGCTCCTCTATGGTGTCGACCCGGATCACCCCGGTCCGGCGGAACAGGGCGGCCACGGCCTCGTCGGAACTGGCCATGGCGGCCGTGTGCGAGGAGGCAGCGCGGCTGCCCACCGCGGTGCGGCCACCCTTGACCGCCACGATGGGCTTGGACTCGCTGAACTGGCGGGCCAGGCGGGCAAACTTGCGGGGGTTGCCGAACGACTCGAGGTACAACAGGGCTACCGCGGTGTCATCGTCTTCACCCCAGAACGACAGCAGGTCGTTGCCGCTCACGTCCGCCTTGTTGCCCATGGAGACGAAGCTCGACAGGCCGATGCCGCGCTTGCGGGCCTCGGCCAGGATGGCGATGCCCAAGCCGCCGGACTGGGAGGCGAACCCGAGGCGCCCGACGGTGGGCGTGTCACGGGCAAAGGTGGCGTTCATCGAGATCTCGGGGTCAGTGTTGAGCACGCCGAAGCAGTTGGGCCCCACCATGCGCATGCCGTAGGAGTGCGCCAGACGGGCCACTTCCTTTTCCAGCTGGGCACCTTCGGCGCCGTCCTCGGCGAAGTGGGAGGAAACCACGACCAGGGCGCCGACGCCCTTGCGCCCGCACGCCTCTACGACCTCGGCCACGGACTTGGCCGGCACGGCCACAACGGCCAGGTCGACATCCCCGGGCACGGCCTCGATGCTCGGGAAGCAGGGCAGGCTGACGATGTGGGTGGCGGTCGGGTTGACGGGGTACACGGGGCCCTGGAAGTCCCCGGTCAACAGGTTGCGGACGAGTTCGTGGCCCACCGTCCCCCGGGTACGGGAGGCGCCTATAACGGCGATCGAACGCGGGCGGAGCAGGTGCTGCATGCTGCGCGCGGCGGCCTTGCGGTCCCGCTCGTAGAGAGCCTCGAACGCTTCCTCGGTGGGCGCTATGTCCATGACCACCCGCATCACGCCGGACTCCAACCGCGACCGCTGAGTGAAGCCGGCGTCGCGGAAAACCTGCACCATTTGGTTGTTTTCCAAGAAGGTGTCGGCCGCGAAGCGCTTCAGCCCGTGGCGGCGCCCCTCGCTGGCCAGGTACTCGAGCAACAGGGTGCCGAGACCGAGGCCCTGGTGGGCGTCGTCGACCACGAAGGCCACCTCGGCCACGTCGCTGCCCAGCACCCGGTCGTACTGGGCGCAGGCGATGAGCTGGTTGCCCCTTTCCACGACGAGCACGCACTGGTCGTCATCGCTGCTCACCAGGCGGGCCACCTCTTCCTCGGACAGGCGAGGGTGGGCGCCGAGGTAACGGAGCCGGACCGTCTCCAGGGACAGGCGCGAGTGCATGTCGGCCAACGACGCGGCGTCGTCTTCCTTGACCGTCCGTATGCATGCGGTAGAGCCGTCGACCAGGACCACATCACGGGCCCAAGCTCCTGTACCAGTTACGTCAACGCTCATTCCACAGTCTCCTTTGATTGGCCGGCGGCACTGCCGTACTGCCGTCCGGTGAACAGTTCCATGCTTATGCGAAGAGCCGCCGTCATGCTCTGGTCGACCATCGGGAGCGGGGGCGGCAACTTGTCCCGGGCGTCCGGCCCTCGCTCGTCCAGGACCTCGGCGCGGCCCTGGACCAGTATCTCCCACCGCGAGCTCCCGTCGGGGCTGCTCCAGTCCGTCTGGAAGGCGACGACCCCCGGTTGGGCGGGGACTTTGCCGATCAAACCGAGCCCGGCCCGGACCAGCAGGTCCTCCCCGTCCAGAGCGCAAGTCACCGGGACGACCAGCGGCAACGCGCCCTGCGAGAGGGCCAGGTGGCCGCCGCGAGCGCCAGCCAGCAGCGAACGGCAGCGCTCGGCGCTGAGCCGTGGCTGTGCGGTCTTGTCGCTGACCGTCGGAGGCTCCACTGTGGGACTTGTGACCATCATGTTTATGTTGGGCGCGCGGAAAGGCCCGCGGGCAGGGCCAAATGACCCGAAATGCCGAGGCGCATGGGCCTTCCGCTAGGATTTTAAGCTGCATGGTGCTCGAAGCGGAGGCGGAGGACAACCCTGCCGGCCCGGTTCCTTTGCCGGCGGGCTTACCGGTACCGGAGGCGCTCGCGGCTCAAAGCGGGGCCCTTCCTCAGGGCTCCGACATGCTCACGACCTTCTTGTCGCTCATGCCCGACGCCGCTGTGGCGGTCGACGGGAAAGGGACGATCATCGCCGTCAACGAGCGGACGGAGGCGTTCTTCGGCTACTCAGCCCAAGAAGTCGAGGGGAAAAACATAGAGCTCCTGGTCCCGGAGCGCTTCCGCCACTCTCATCGCCGGCGCCGGGCCGACTACTCGGCCGACCCCCGCACTCGTCCCATGGGGGCCGGGCTCGACCTTTACGCCAGGCGCAAGGACGGTAGCGAGTTCCCCGTCGACATCAGCCTTGCTCCCATAGGCGGCGGCGGTGGCGGGGAACTTGTCGTAGCCGCCATCCGGGACATAACGGAGCGCAAGGCGGCCCAGTCGGCCCAGGCCCAGCTCGCCGCCATTGTGCAATCTTCGGCCGACGGCATTTTTTCGATGTCCCACCGGGGCGTTATAACCAGCTGGAACCCAGGCGCCGAAGCCATGTTCGGCTTCAGCCCCGAAGAGGTGGTGGGCCGCCACATCGGCCTCTTTTTCCCCGACGACCCCGTCCTCGAGGAGCTGCTCGATGACACTCGCTCGGGCCACATCGCCCGTTCGAAGGACACCCGCTGGCAGAGGCGGGAGGGCAAGTCCCTCGACGTCGCCATCTCGGTGTCGCCTCTGGCCCTAGGAGACGAGCCGGGGTTCTCGGTGCTGGTACGCGACATCACCGTGCACAAGGAGGCCGAGTCCCAGCTGCGCCGCCAGGCCCGCTGGCAGGCGGCGACGGCGGAGATCCGGCTCAGCCTGCTCTCCGAGGCCTCCCTCAAGAGCTCGCTCCGGCTGGTGTGCAAGTGGGCGGCCGAGCTGGCCAATGTCAGTGCCGCCGCGTTGGTGGTCGTCGAGGGCGGGCGGTCGCGCACCGCCGCCAGTTACGGCGAACGTGACGCACTGGCGGCGGTCAGCCATCCCGATCAGGTAGCCACGCCCGTGACGCAGGCCATAGCCTCCGGCCGGCCGGCGACGGCGGCAACCAACCGGGGCTCCGGGCTCCACGCCCGGGCGTTCCCGTTGACCCTTCCGAGCAAGGAGGGGCCCCTTTCGGCGGCACTAGTGCTCCTGGGCGAGCAGGCGGCCAACCTTGGCCCCGACGCCGATGACGCCATCGGCTCGCTCGCCACCCACGCCATCCTGGCCTTCGAGCTGGCCAACGTCCGGGCCGAACGTGACCGGCTGCTCATTTCCGCCGACCGCGAGCGCATCGCTCGCGACCTGCATGACCTTGTCATCCAACGCCTCTTCGGCGCCGGCCTGCGCCTGCAGGGGGCGCTAGCCCTGATCGACAACCCGCAGGCGTCGTCCCGGGTCGCGTCGACCGTCGACGACCTCGATGTCACCATCAAGGAGATAAGGGAAGCGATATTCGCCCTAGAGTCGGCGCCCGGGACCGACCTGCGGGCCAAAGCGCTGGAGGCCATGGCCTACGCCGCCGAGTCTTTGGGGTTCCGCCCCTCGGTGTCCTTCCACGGTCCCACCGATGTCGAGATCACCTTGCCGGTGCAGCTGGAAGCGGTGGCCGTCCTGCGGGAGGCCCTTTCCAACGCTGCCCGCCATGCCCATGCCACCCGGGTCGAAGTGGACATCTCCCTCGACGACGAGCTCACCGTGCTCGTCGTCGACAACGGCGTCGGGATCGGCAGCCCCGGGCACCTGAGCGGTATCGCCAACGCCAGAGCCCGGGCCGAACTGCTGGGCGGGAGCTTGGAGCTGTGCCCGGCCGAAGGCGGCGGGACGTCCTTTGAATGGCGGGTGCCCTTGCCCGTGGCCCCCGCTTTCAACGGCTGAACCTCACGATAGGCTGAGCGCGAAGGAGCCTGACATGTCAGAAGCAGCATTGGAAAGCCTGACCGAAGACGAATGCCTGGCCATGCTGCAACGGACCAAGTACGGGCGAGTCGCAGTAGTCAACGAGCAGGGACGTCCCGAGATTTTTCCTGTCAACTTCGTCCTCCACGGCCGCACCGTAGCCTTCGCGACTGCTTCGGAAGTCTTGCAGTCACGGGCGCCCCTCGGGCATGTTGCGTTCGAGGCAGACATCATCGACCCCGAGACCCGGGAAGGCTGGGACGTGGTTGTCGCCGGCGAAGGCGCCGACATAACCGAGGCCGTCGACCAGCCATCATTGCAAACCCGCGCCGAACCCGTCGAGCACTGGGCCCCCGGGACTAAAGACCACTGGATCTCGATCGTCAACCCGCAGTTCACCGGCCGCCGGCTGTACAAGCCGGTCCCGACGTCGACGTTTTACTAGCCTTCAGCGCCCGGCGTCCCGTCCCGGACGGGGGGGACGGCCTCGGCTGAACGCCCTTGGGGCGGGTTCGAACTTCTCGTCGGGAGCCGCGGCCTTGCGGACCGCGGCCGGACCGGCGCCGACGGCCTTGGCGGTCCTCTTGGCGACCGCCCCCCCGGCGCCGTTGCCTACCGCCACCGGCGCGGCAGGCTCACGGGAAGCGGCGGCAGGGGAAGTACGCGGCCTTTCGACGACCGCCGGCGCCTTGGCCGGGGCGGACCTCTGGACCGAGCTCCGGGCCCGGCTCGAAGCGGACCTCGGGGCCGGTCCGGGCACTTTCGCCGCCGTGCGCGCCTTGCCCGCGGCCGCCTTCTCTGGCACCGCAGGCGTCGTGGCACCAGCCACGTCCTTGGCGGCGCCCGCCCTCTTGGCGGTACGGGCGGGTCGCGGGGCAGCGACGTTCGCGGGAGCAGGCGCTTGCGCTGGAGGAGACTTCCGCACCACCGCCGCCGCTTTGCGGGGGGCGGCCCTACCGGACGGAGGGGCTTCGTTGCCCGGAGCCACATTCTTGGCCGCCTCCGCCTTCTTGCCCGGTGCTCGCTTGTCTGCCCCGGACCGCTTGTCGGCCCCGGACCTCTTGGCCGGAACGGCTTTCTCAGCGACCACAGCTTGCTTGCCCGCAGCCACTTTCTTGGCGGGCGCCCCCGTCGTCGCCGCGGCTCTTTTGACCGGGACGGCTTTCTCAGCCACAACGGCTTGCTTGCTCGCAGCGGCTTTCTTGGCGGGCACTCTCCTCCTCGCCGCAGCGGCTTTCTCGGCCGCAGCGGCTTTCTCGGCCGCAGCGGCTTTGGTCGTCACCGCAGAGGCTTTCGTCACCGCAGGGGCTTTCTTGCTCGGAGCGGCTTTCTTGGCCGGAAGCGCCTTCTCGGTGGGAGCGGCTTTCTTCGCAGCTGCCGTTCTCCTAGCCGGCGCCGCTTTCGTGGCCGGAACGGGCCCAGCCGGTGCCGCCTGCTCGGCCGGAGCAGCCGCCTTCCGGGAGGGCGCCCGCTTCGCCGGCGCCACACCTTTCGCCGCCGCCTTCTTTACCACGGTGCTCTTTTTGGCGGCCGGTGCAGGCAAGGCCTCCACCCGGTGTATCTCGGCTTCGATCGTCTCGGGGGTCGGGATCCCCGCCGGGCGGGCAAATCCGGGCAAGGCCAGCTCGATGCCGCGCCTTACGGCGTCAAAGGCCTGCACGACAAAAATACGCTTCTCACCCTTGCGCAGGACCTCGCGTGCCGAGCGAGGAGGCTCGTCACCCATGCCGGACAGTGGAACGTAACAGCGCGCTCCGTCAACGGAAATGAAGGCCCCGTGAGAAGAAAATTCCTCCACCGTGCCCTCGACTTCGGCGCCGAGCTGGTTCGTGGCTATGAACGTGATGAAGTTGAACGGCTCGTTGAGCGGCTCGGACGGCACCTCGGTCCCCCGCCGGCGGCGCCGGCGTTTGCGCCCGAGCTTCTCAGGCTCGACAGCTTCCTCGACGGCGACGGCTATGGCGCGTTGCAACTTTCGCTCGCCGCCCCGGCTCCGCGACCGCTCCGCCGCCAGCTCGAGACCGCTCTCGTCCAATGCCCCGCCCTGCTCGGTCCGCTTCTTGCGTTTGGCCTCCTTCACGGACTCCCGGCTCCGGGGGCCACGCACGGGGGTCCGAGGGGTGAAAATCCAACCGACGCCAGGCACTGGCTTGCCCCCGATAAGGCGGTCCTTGTCGAAGAGCCACTCGTACTCCCCGTGGAACTCCTGGAACGAGTCGTTGGACAGCACGACCGCGCCGATCTTGTCGGCGATCCTGAGCAGGAAGGCGTCGCCCCGGCCGATCGCTCCCGCCGGCGGGGACACTATGTCGCCATCGTCCTCGGCCTCTTCGTAGATAGGGCGCTCCTCGGGCGGGATACGGTGACCGAAGGTGGCGTCCACAACCACGGTGACAACGTCGTCCGGGTTCTCGCCCAAAAATTCGCGCACTGCCTCGTCAAGCCGTTTGAGGCTGGGCAATGAACTACCTTCGGTGGCGATATTCGAGCCGTCCACGACTACGTGACGTGCTGGCATGCTTCTCCTGTTAATGGTCCGGAGGTCCCTGACCCGAGGCCGACGCGCATTACCTGCTCGGCGGCCCGGAGCTGGGGGGGCCTCAGGCACAACACCACTGCGGGCTCACCGCCACCGCATCGCGGACAATGCCGCTGCGTAACCGGAGCAGGTCGGGCCCTCAGTGGACTTGCACCCACTACTCCACATTCTGCCACTTCGGAGCGCCGGGGTGGTGCATGCCCAGCTGGGCCGCCCCTTGCTGGTACCCAAAAGCGCCCGACGCTGCCCGTAGGGAACGGGACCGCTCAGCTGCCCGGCGTCAGGGCTCGCTGCAGAATGTCCGCCTGCTCCAGGTCGTGCAATGTGTGACTACCCGTGGCGGGTGAAGCTGAAGCGGCGCGGGCCACGCTCACCAGGCTTTGTCGCCCGTTGACGATATCGCCCAGGCGGTCGCGGACAAATATCCAGGCACCCATATTTGCCGGTTCCTCCTGCGCCCAAACCACCTCGGTGGCGGAGGGATAGGCCGAGATGACCGCCTCGATTTGTTGGCGCGGCCAGGGGTAGAGCTGCTCCACGCGCACTATCGCGACATCGGCGCGGCGGGCTTCGTCGCGGGCCACCAGCAGGTCAAGACCGAACTTCCCCGAGGCGAGCACGACTCGGCGTACCTGTCCGGGGTGGACCGGTTGGTCGTCGACGACCTCCCGGAAGGCGCCGTAGCTGAGCTCGTCGACGGGACTGTAGGCCTCGCGTCCACGAAGGTAGCGCTTGGGCGTGAACAATATGAGCGGCTTGCCCGAAGCCCCGTAGACCTGGCGTCGCAGCACGTGGAAAAGCTGGGCCGCCGTTGTGACATTTGCCACGCATATGTTGTCCTCGGCGCATAGGGCCAAGAACCTTTCTATTCGAGCCGAGGAGTGCTCAGGGCCCTGGCCCTCATAGCCGTGAGGCAACAACAGGACCAGGCGCGAGCGCTGCTCCCACTTCACTTCCGACGCCGCCAGGAACTGGTCGATGACGATCTGGGCCCCGTTGACGAAGTCGCCGAACTGCGCCTCCCATGCCACCAGAGCCTCAGGAGCGAACAAAGAGTACCCGTACTCGAAACCGAGGGCAGCATACTCTGACAACAGCGAGTCGTAGACGAAGAAACGGGCCGCCGCCCCGCCCTGCCGTTGTGCCATCTCAGCCAGGGGCACGTGCTCAGCCCCTGTGTGGTAGTCGACGTAGGCCGCGTTACGGTGGCCGAAAGTGCCTCGCCGCGTGTCCTGGCCGACCAGGCGCACGTCGTGGCCGTCCAGGACGACCGTCCCGTAGGCCAGAGCTTCGCCGAGGGCCCAGTCGACCTGTCCGGAGGCCCACAGCTTGGCCCGGGCTTCGAGGACACGCGCGATCTTGGGGTGCAACGTGCAGTCCTCTGGCGCTCGGGTGAGAGCGTCAACGACGGTCGCCAGCTGTTCGGGCGGCGCCGCGGTCAAGGCCGCCTCGGCCAGGGGGGCCGGAGGTGGAGGCGGGGGCAGCTGGGTGAGGTGCGGGGGAGCCGACGCCCGCGTCTGGTCCAGCGCGTTTTGCAGGCGCCGGGCAAAGTCGGCCAGGGCCGCCTCCGCCTCCTCCAGGGTTATGTCGCCCCGGCGCACCAGCGCCTCGGTGTACAGCTTCCTGACGCTGCGGTGCTCCTTGATGAGCTGGTACAGCAGGGGCTGGGTCAGCGACGGGTCGTCCTGCTCGTTGTGGCCGTACCGGCGGTAGCAGACCATGTCGATGACCACGTCCTTGTGGAACTCCTGGCGGAAGGCCAGCGCGGTACGGGCCACGCGGACGCACGCCTCGGGGTCGTCCCCGTTTACGTGGAATATCGGCGCCTGGACCATCTTGGCGACGTCCGTGGCATAAACAGACGAGCGCGCCGACTTGGGATTGGTGGTGAAACCGAGCTGGTTGTTGATCACCAGATGGACGGTGCCCCCCGTCTCGTAAGCCTCCAGCGTCGACATGTTGAGCGTCTCCGCCACCACGCCCTGACCGGCGAAGGCGGCGTCGCCGTGCACCAACACCGGCAGGACAAGCCCGGTGGGCAGGACGAGCCCGGTGGGCAGGACCTGCGCCCCGTCCGGCGCGCCCGACTGGGCCAGGGTGTCCTGAATGGCGCGGGCCATGCCTTCTACGACGGGCCCTACGGCCTCGAGGTGGGACGGGTTGGAAGCCAGCGCCACGTCCAAAGAGTTGCCGGCGCGGGAAACGAAATCGCCACGGAAACCCTTGTGGTACTTGACGTCCCCCGATCCCTGCACGCTCGTGGGGTCCAAGTTGCCCTCGAATTCCCCGAAAAGCTCCTCGTAGCTCTTTCCCACGATGTTTATGAGCACATTGAGACGCCCACGGTGGGCCATGCCCATGACAGCGTGGCGATGGCCGAGATCGGCGGCATCGCCGAGCAAGGCGTCCAGTAACGGTATGGCCGACTCTGCCCCCTCGAGGCCGAAGCGCTTCTGGCCTATGTACTTGGTCTCGAGGAAACGCTCCAGAGCTTCAGCGGCGTTAAGCCGGGACAGGATGTGGCGGTGCTCTTCGGGGCCCAGCTCCGTCGGCACCCCCTCTACATGGTCCTGGATCCACCGCTTTTGTTCGGGCTCCATGATGTGCATGTACTCGACGCCGACGGTGCGGCAATATGCGTCCCGGAGCAGCGAAAGGACGTCGCCCAGGCGCATGCGGCCCCGGGGCCCCAGGCCCTGCACGAGGAACTCACGGTCGAGGTCCCATACCGTTAGGCCGTAAGTAAGAGGGTCGAGCTCGGCGTGCATGTGGGGCTCGGTCCAGTCCAGCGGGTCGAGGTGGGCGATCAGGTGCCCTCGCACCCGGTAGGCATTTATTAGACGGTCGACTTTCTGCTGCTTTTCGACAAAATTGCCCACCGGTTCGAAGGCGTCGCTCATGTCCCGGTGATATTTCACCGGTTCGTACGGGACGCCCATCGAACGGAACACGTCTTGGTAAAAGCCACCTTCACCCAGGAGCAATTTATGCACCCGCTGAAGGAACAATCCCGATTCTGCGCCCTGGATCACACGGTGGTCGTAGGTGGAAGTGATGGCCACGACCTTGGAAATCCCGATCTCAGCCAGCTGGCGCGGGTCAGCGCCCTGCCATTCAGCCGGGTAGTCGATCGCCCCGACGCCGATGATCGCTCCTTGGCCGGCCATCAACCTCGGCACCGATTGCACCGTGCCCAGGGTCCCCGGGTTGGTGAGAGTCAGAGTCGGCCCGGCGAAATCGGTGACCTGCGCCTTGCCCGTACGGACCTTGCGGATGAGGTCCTCATAAGCGGTCCAGAAACGCCGAAAATCGAGGGCCTCGGCCTCCTTGATCACGGGCACCATCAACGTCCGGCCCCCGTCCGGGCGTTGGAGGTCCACGGCAAGGCCCAAGTTGACGTGCGCCGGGCGGAAAACGGCGGGGCCGGGGACCGGGCTTGCCGTCGGAGAAGCGCCGTTGCCGCCCGGGGCCCGCCCGTTGACCTCGTCCCGGAAGCTGTAATTGAGGGCGGGCACGGATTGGAGGGCCTGGACAATGGCCCAGCCGATGAGATGAGTGAAGCTCACCTTGCCCGCCGCCCCCGAACGCGCCAGCTGGTTGTTGAGGACCAGGCGGTTGACCTCGAGGAGCTTGGCCGGCACGACCCGGAAGCTGGTCGCCGTGGGCACGGTGAGGCTCGACGTCATGTTGGCCACTACCCGGGCCGGGCTGCCCCGGAGGGGCACGACCGTCCCCTCGACCGCACCGGCGGGCCCGGTGCCGGCGGGGGCGCCCGGTGGCGCCGTGGTCGGGACGACCTGCCCCGCGACGGCCGTAGTCAGCCCGCCCGGGCCCGTACGAGGCATCTCGCCCGAAGGGGCAAGCGTCGCCGCCGGCGCTCCGGCCGCGGCACCGTTGCCGGTGTGACCGTCCTCGTCCTCGTCGGCGCCCCTGGCGCCCGGCGTCCCGGGCTGGAGCTCCTCGCCAAGCCCCGACGTGCTGGCCAATTGCGGGCGGGACAGGTTGGCTCCCCCGGGCTTATAGCCCTGGAAGAAGTCGCGCCAGCTCTCGCTTACCGAGCTCGGGTCGCGCCGGAACTCCTCGAACATCTCATCGACCAGCCAGGCATTTGGACCAAAGCTGTCGGACCGGGGTTGTGGGGCCTCAGGCACAGAACCGACAGCCTACGGCCTACTTGCTCAGGTTGGCCGCCATAGAGGCCGACAAAACATACGTGACCCCTATTGCGCCCGTCATGCCTGTGAGCAGGGCTGTCGTCCGTTTCATAGAGGCGGGCAACGACGCCCTTTGTGGGCACTGCCAGTTACCCGTCAAGTTCGTGGCCCGCACCCGGGGCCGCCAGGTCATCGCCAACGTCTATACGGACGGGCGATGGACCAGGGTGGAGCACTACCACGAGGCGTGCTATGAAGAGGCCGGCGACCCGTTCGGGAGCCCGAGAGCCTGAGGCTGTCAGCCCCGGAACAAGACCTGGTAGACGACGGTCCAATCGGCGCCGTCACCGACCATGACGTCCACCTGGCTGGCCCGGCACCTGAGGGGGAGCTTCGACGCCAGGTCTTTGGCCGCCTCCGACAGCGAACTGTCCCCGGCCTCCCCGGCCAGGCCCACTGTCAAGTGCGGGACGACCTCTGGGAACTCCCCCTGCCAAGGGGGGGTCTCGAAGTGCTCGGCCAGCAGCGTCGTCAAGTGCTTGAAGGGCGCGGCCGGGGACGGGGCCAGCCACAGCACCCGCCGCCCGAACCAGCGCACCGCGGCGAGGGAGTAGTCAAAGGGCGACAGGCGGCCCAACAGCTCTTCCAGTTCCTCGAAATGATCATGCTTGATCTGCTCGGGAGGGACCCACGGCACCACCAGGGTTATGTGGGCGGGCACGCCGGCCCGAGCGGTCGGGTCGTGGGCGGCCCGCCAGGCCCCGACCAGAGCTTCGGCCTCGGGGACGGGAACGAGCAGGCCGCTCTGAGGCGACTTGGCCGAAGGCTTCGCGCCCCGGCTAAGGCCTTCCGTGAGCTGGACCACTCTCGCCTTCACGCTGGCAAACCCTACCTGGGGCGGGGCCCCGGTTGCGGGCGCGCCGGCGTCTCGGGACCACCCGAGCCGGCTGCGGCGCCGGCCGGCCTGATCACGCCGGCCCCGAAGACCTCGGCCAGCATCATGGGCACCGCCGCGTCCAGCTGGCCGTATGTACAGCTCTCGGGGTCGCGGTCCGGCCGCCAGCGGCGGAACTGCGCCGTGTGCCGGAGGCGGTTGCCCTGGAGGTGCTCGTAGGCGGCTTCGACAACGAGCTCGGGCCGCACCGGTTCAAAAGACAGGTCCTTGGTGGCGTTCCAGCGGCTCCGGGCACCCGGCATCCGGGGACCGGCAGTCGCCGGAGCCGCAGCCCAGTCCGCCCAAGGATGTTCGCCGGCGCCAGGCCCGTCCTCCCCGGCCCGGTACGGGGCGAGGAACTCGGCCAACTGGCGACGCTGCTCGGCCGGGAACGCGCCGATCACGCCGACGTGGCAGAGCCGGCCCACCGCGTCGTACAGGCCGAGCATGAGCGAACCGACCTCCCGCCCGACGCCGGCGCCACCCCCGCCGCCACTGGACGACGGCCGGTACCAGCGGAAACCACCGACGACAAACTCGGCCGTACGCTCGTGTTTCACCTTGACCATCACGCGCTTGCCCTGAACGTAGGCGAGGTCGCGGGGTTTGGCCACCACTCCGTCCAGCCCTGCCCCTTCGAAACGCTCGAACCAGTCCTCGGCCACCGAACGCTGCCCCGTTGCCGGTGTCAGGTGGGCCCGAGCGAGCGCCCCGGCCGGCCCCGTCGGGGGGGCGGGGCCCAGGATCTCCTCCAGCAGGCGCCGGCGCTCATGGAAGGGCTCGGCCCGCACGTCGCGCTCTCCTATCGCCAGCAGGTCGAAGGCGATGAAAGAAGCGGGCGTCTTTTCGGCCAACATCTTTACGCGGCTCGGCGCCGGGTGTACCCGTTGGCTCAAGGCGTCGAAATCGAGGCCGCCAGGGCCGGCGACGACGACCTCGCCGTCCACCACGACGGCGTCGGGCAAGATCGCCATGAGGTCGGCCACCAGCTCGGGAAAATAACGGGTAAGCGGCAGTTCGTTGCGGCTGCCGATCTCCAGGTCACTGCCGTGGCGGAAAACAATGCCCCGGAACCCGTCCCATTTCGGCTCGTAGAGATAGTCACCTTCGGGGAGGCTGCGCTCCAACCGGGCCAGCATCGGTGCCACCGGCGGCGGCACAGGCAGGTCGGCGACGCTCACGACCGGCGTCCAGTGCGGCCCGGGGGCGAGCTCAATGGCCGCCCAGGCGCACGGCGATGGCCGCGGGGAGCGGGTGCTGCTCCATCTCCTCCAACGACGCCGGCAGGGCCAGGCACCAGTTGGGCCACTCGTTTATCGTACCGGGCATGTTGGGCCGCTCCTCTACGGCTTGGGCGTCGTCCAGGGAGGCAACCACCAGGGCACAGGGAGCCTCACCCAGTACCGCGTAGGTGGCCTCGATCACCTCGGGGAGAGGTCGCCCATCGTCCGAGCCCGTCCACTCGGCCAGCCGCCGGCGCAAGGAGGCGGCTCCCTCCTCGTTGAGCGGTATCCCCGCCCGGCGTTGTGCCTCGGCGTCGGCGCCCGTCCACACGCCCGCCACCGTGGGCAGGTCATGAGTGGTCACCGCGGCCAATGCCTGGACGGGCCACTCGCTCGGTCGCTGCGGCTCGAACCAGAAGAGCTTGTAGGAAAGCACACCGCTCTGCGCCATGGCGTGGCGCACATGGTCCTCGACCGTCCCCAGGTCCTCCCCCACCACATAGGCCCCGGCCCGGGACGCTTCCAGGCGGAGCAGGCCCACCATGTCCTGCCAGACATAACGGACATAGACGCCCTGCGACGGCTCCGACCCGAGCGGGACCCAAAAAAGGCGGAAAAGGCCCATTACATGGTCGGCCCGAAGACCCCGGGCGTGCCGCAGGACGGCCCGGAGCACCTGGATGTAGGGCTCGTAGGCAGCCGCCCGCAGCTTCCACGGGTCCCATGGCGGCAGGGCCCAGTCCTGGCCCTTGGTGTTGAACTCGTCGGGAGGTGCGCCCACGCGCATGCCCAGGGCGAGAGTGTCCTGCCACAGCCACGCGTCCGCGCCGCCACCGTCGACCCCGACGGCCACGTCGCAGATGAGGCCGGCGCCCTTCACCTCCGTTGCCCCCGCCAGCTGGACGTCGCACAACCATTGCAGCCAGGCGTGAAAACGCTTGCGGGCACGTCCTTCGCCGGCGGCGAACTCACCGACCTCGGGGCGCGACGGGTGGCGGTACTGCTCAGGCCAGTTCTGCCACGGCAGCCCGTAACGCTCGCCCAAGGCGCAGAAGGACGTGTAGCCATCGAGGACCGGCCCCCGCTCGCGTACGTAGGCCTCGGTCCGTTCATCGGGCCCAAGTTCCTCGGACCGGGCAAAAAGTGTTTCCAGTGCATGGGACTTGAGCGCCCACACCTGGGAGCGGTCGATTCTCCTTTGCCCGTTGAGCGCCCTCGCCTTTTCGGCCAGCGACGCCATATCGGGCACGTCGGCTGCCCCCGGGACCTCCTCGATGCGGATGTACAGCGGGTTGAGGAAGCAGCGGGAGCTCGGGAAATAGGGGCTCGGTTCGGGTACCGGCCCCGTCGCCGGGGCATGCAGGGGGTTGAGCAGTACGAAACCGGCTCCATGCTCCCCGGCCCAGCCCACCAGGCGGCGCAGGTCGGCAAAGTCGCCGATGCCCCAGCTCGCCTGCGAACGGGTGGCATACAGCTGCGACGACCATCCCCACGTGCGCCCCGGCGGCGGCGAGGGACAGCGGGGCGGGCACACGGCCACGGTTAGGGGCGTGCTGCCCGACCCGGGTTCCAAGCGGTGGTAACCGGCCGGGACGTCGGACGGTTGGGGCCCTCCCGGCCAAACCGGGACCGTCCCCCCGCCCTCCAAGACCAAGGTCCCGGCGGGCAGGTCGCCAGGCCAGGTCCTGCCCCCGCCTCCGTCATGGTCGACTACGGCCTGTTCAATTGTCACGAGGGGGGCCGGCCCCCCGGGCTGACGCGTCCCGGCGCCCATCGCCTCCAAGACAGCCTGCGCCGTGGCCTCGGAGATTTCCTTCCACTGACCCGCCACGTCCCAATAACCGGGACCGATCCCCCAAGCCTCGAGCTCCGCGCTGTTCACCCGTTTTTCCTCATCCGCCTCTGGTACCCATAAACGCAGTTTTTCACGTGCGGCCCCTGCTCCGGTCGATCCCCCACCGCCCCTCGCCGGTCCCCGGCCGTCCCCTGGCCCGTCCTGGCGGAAGGGGCCCGCCGATCTCCGGCCCCATCCCTCCAGCCGGGCGGCGGGGCGCCTACGCTGGCACTGGTGAGCGGAGCACCGGCGGCTGGCGTCCCCGTGGCCCCAAGCGGGCCCTGCCTTTCCCAGGGAGTGCTCGTCGGGGAGTGCCGGGTGCTAGCCGGGAGCAGTTCCTGGGCCGACCGCTCCCTCGTCCGGGACGGCACTTTCTACCCCTCCCGCTCGCTCAGTGCCGCGCAACGGCTGGCCTACTACGCCGGGCGGCTCCCTCTGGCGGAAGTGGCAACCACGTACCGCTTCCCTCCCACCCCCGAAGTCGCCCAGCGTTGGGCCAGCTCCACCCCCGCCGGCTTCACCATCGACGTACGGGCCTGGTCTCTGCTCTGCGGCGCCCCCACTTGGCCCGAGTCACTATGGGCCGACCTGCAGGGCTACGTGCGTCCTTCGCGGCGCGAAGGCGCCAAGCTCTACCGCCAGCGCTTGCCCGCCGCCGTGGTCGACGAATGCTGGGAGCGCTTCAACCACGCCCTTGCCCCCCTGGCCGCAGCCGGAAAGTTGGGGGTCGTGACCGTCCGCTTCCCGTCGTGGTTCAGCCCCCGGCCGGCGGCCTGGGACGAGCTCGCCGCCCTGACGGCCCGGCTGCCCGGGCTGCGCACGGCCGTAGAGCTCACCAACCGGCGCTGGTACGAGGGCGACGCCTGCGACCAGACGCTCGGCGTCCTGGAGGCCCTCGGTCTCGGCTTCGTCTGCCGGGACAGGCCCGGTCCGGGCTCGCCCGTCGTGGCCGCTACGGCCGACATAGCGGTGGTCCGCCTGCCCGGGCGCTCCGTGCGGAGCTGGCCGGCGCTACCGCCATCCTCGGGCGAGGGCCCGGTGCCGGACGGCCCGGTGCCGGACGGCCCGGTGCCGGACGGCCCGGTGCCGGACGGCCCCGATAGGGAGCCTCCCTACGCCTACCGCTACAGCGACGACGAACTGGCGGAGTGGGCACCGGCCATCCGCGACCTGGCGTCGGGCACTTCTCAGGTCCACATCATCCTGGACAACTGCTGGCGGGCCAACGCCGTCGACAACGCGGCCACGATGCTGTCGTTGCTGGCTCGCTGAGCAGGTTGTCGCCTCGCTGAGACCGCCGCCTGTGGAGCAACTGACCGTCGCCGCGGCTGACGGTGCGCGCTTGGCCTGCTGGGACTTCGCCGGGGCGGGCCAAGCTCTGCTCATGGTGCACGGTGTGAGCCTGCACGGCCGCTGCTGGGGGCCGGTGGCCGATCTTGTCGTGGCGGACGGCCTGGCTAACAAAGGGCCCCGTCCGCTTGCGCTCGACATGAGGGGCCACGGCGCGTCGGACCGTTCCCCTAACGGCCGCTACGGGTGGGAGCTGTTCGCGGCCGACGTCCTCTCCGTCGTCGACGGCCTGGGCCTGGCCGACCAGCCGGGAGGGGTCACCGGCGTGGGCCATTCCGCCGGGGCCACTGCCCTGCTGCTGGCCGAGGCGGCAAGGCCGGGCAGCTTCTCTCGGATATGGGCCTGGGAACCGATCGTCGCCGTGCCCGGGAGCAGCCTGCGACGCCAACGCAGCTCCGAGTTGGCGCAAAGGGCGCTCCGGCGCCGCTCCCACTTTGCTTCCCTGGACGAGGCCAGGTCGCACCTCGAGGGCCGGGGCCTGTTCGCCGAGTTCTGCCCGGAGGCCTTCGAGGCCTTCCTCAGCGCCGGACTGGTGGCGGACGGCGACGGTACCCGCCTGGCGTGCCGGGCCGAAGACGAGGCGGCGGCGTACGCCGCCGCCAGCGAAGACAGGTCATGGGGACGTCTCGGGGAAGTGCGCTGCCCGGTGGCCGTGCGAGGTGGGCAGACCAGCCCGGCGGTGCCCCGCCCCGAACTCGAGGCCATTGCCGCCCGGCTGCCCGCCGGAGAGGCCGAAGTGATGCCCGGTCTGGGCCATTTCGGGCCTTTCCAGGCCCCGGCGACCATCGCCGCAGACATCGCCGGCTGGGCACGATGACCATGGCCCGGGGCCACCCGTAGCCTGCCCGCGCCACGAGAGGCGGGGCCGGTACCAGCTGGGTCCATGTCCCGGTCCCAGGGGAGGATTAGCCTGATCGCCAATGGCGTTGCAGTTGCCGGGCTCGCTCACTCCTTCGAAAGTCTCCACGTTCAAGGAATGTGCCCTGGCGTTCCGTCTCTCCGCCATTGACAAAGTCCCTGAGCCGACCAACCTGCAGGCGTTCAAGGGGACAGTGGTGCACCGGGCCCTGGAGCTGCTGATGTGGGAGGAGCAACCCGGCGCTCGCACGCCCGCCACCGCCCAGGAGAAGCTGGACCGGGCCGTGGGAGAGCTCATAGCCGGTGACGAGGGCTCGTCGCTCGGCCTGGAAGGTGCCGGTCTCGAGCAGTTCGTCGCCGACGCCCGCCAGCTTGTGGGCAACTACTTCGTCCTGGAGGACCCCAACAAGGTCCGGGTGATGGGGACCGAGCTCCGCATGCAGGTGGACATCGGCCCGGTACTGGACGGCGCCCAGGGCCACGGCGGCGGTCGTTTGCGCCTCCGGGGCATTATCGACCGTCTGGAGATGGACGACAACGGCGACCTGATCGTGACCGACTACAAAACGGGCCGGGCCCCCGGCCAGAGCCACGAGCAGTCCCGCCTGGGCGGCGTCCACTTCTACGCCTTCCTGTGCGAGCAGGTGCTCGGGCGGCGCCCGGCACGCGTGCAGCTTTTCCACCTGCGCGAGCCGCTGGCCATATGTACCACTCCTTCGGACCAGTCCATAACCGGGCTCGAGCGCCAAGCCACCGCCATCTGGGCCGCGGTCAAGAGGTCGTGCCTACTTGAGGACTTCAGGCCCAAGCCCGGCCCGCTGTGCGACTGGTGCGGTTACCACGCCTATTGCCCGGCCAAGGGGGGCAACCTGGCCCTACTGAGCCCGCCGGCAGCGGACGGCGCCGCGGTCTCGGTGGCCGTCTCGTCCCCAACCCTAGGCTCGTCCCCAACCCTGGGCTCCTCCGCAACCTTGGGCTGCGCCGGCGCTACGGTGGCGCCATCGCCACTGTTGCCCTTTACCGCCGCGGGGTGACGCGGCGCCAACCGCCGGCCGCCGGGGGCCTAGGGCCTGCCAAGCTCTCCTGGCCCACGGCTGTACACCGCTGGGACAGCGCCGTGGACGGCTACTTCGAAGCCCACCTAAGGGGCCGGCGTCCTCTCGACCTGCTCATGTACGCGGCGAGTGCCGCCGGCGACCACAGCATGGTGTGGCTTGCCCTGGCCGGCGTCGAGGGCTGGCGGACCGGACAGGGCGGACGTGCATTACTGAGGGGTGCAGCGGCCTTCGGCGCCGAGTCGGTCCTGGTCAACGGGCTGGTGAAGCTGGCCTTCCGGCGCCGCCGCCCGGAAAGTACCGGGCCTCGCCCCCTCCCGCTGCGCATCCCCCGGACGAGCAGCTTCCCGAGCGGCCACGCCAGTGCCGCGTTCTTCGCCGCCGCCCTGCTGCGTGACGGCGCCCCGGCCCCCCTGGTCTACGTGGCGGCGGCGACTGTGGCTTCGAGCCGCGTGCACGTGGGCATGCACCACGCCTCCGACGTCGTCGCCGGGGCCATCGTCGGCGCCGCCCTGGGCGAGGTCGCCCGGCACCTTTTCCCCATCGTCCCGAGAGCTTCGGGTACCGGGCCGGGCCCGGCATCTCCGGCCGATCAGGAACAAAGCAGCCCGACGCGCCGGTTGTAACCAACATGCCATCTTTTTCGGTTACCTGGGACTACCTGTGCCCCTTCGCCCGCAATGCCCACGAGCACCTGGTCACCGCCCTGCAGGCCGGTGCCGACTGGGACGTCCATTTCCGGTTTTTCTCCCTGGCCCAGGCTCACGTCGACCAGGGCGGGACGGCGGTGTGGGACAACGACCCGTTGAGCAAGCCGGGCGTGCTGGCCGGGCTGTCCGCTCTGGTGGTGCGTGAACGCCACCCTGAGCACTTCCTCGATGCCCACATGGCCCTGTTCTCCGCCCGTCACGACCAGGCCCTCGACTTGCGCGAGCGCGAGGTGGTCACCCGTGCCCTCGGTTCGGCCGGCCTCGACGGCGCCGACATAGTGGCCGAGGCCGCCAGCGGGTGGGCCCTCGAGCGAGCCCGGTCCGAGCACGAGGAGTCCCTCCAGAAATGGGACGTCTTCGGCGTCCCCACGTTCATAAGCGGCGACAAAGCGGTGTTCGTGAGGCTGATGAACAGGCCCGAGGGCGACACCAAGGTGGCGGAAAGTACCATTGAGAGGGTCCTCGACCTCCTCGACAACTTCGAAAACTTAAACGAGTACAAGTTCACCAGGATCCCCCGCTGAGGCGGGGCGTCCCGCAGAGACGGCCCCGCCCGGGGCCGGAAAGGCAGTAAAGCCAAGCATGAGCACTGGTGCCCCCGGGCCGGCGAGCCCCGTCCTGAGCGGCCCTCCCGAGGGGGGTTACTCGCACCGTCAGATATTGGTGATCATGTCCGGCCTGATGCTGGGCATGTTCCTGGCCGCCCTCGACCAGACCATCGTGACCACGGCGCTGACCCGGATAAGTGAGGACTTTCACCGCCTCAACCTTTACAACTGGGTGGTCACCTCGTACCTTCTCACCTCAACGGTCACGACCCCCCTCTACGGCAAGATCTCCGACCTTTTCGGCCGGAAGGCGATATTCGAGTTCGCCATAGTGCTTTTCCTGGCCGGCAGCGCCCTGTCGGGCCTGTCGGGCAGCATGGTCCAGCTCATCTTGTTCCGAGGCGTGCAGGGCCTGGGCGCCGGCGGTCTGTTCTCGCTGGCCCTGTCGATCGTGGGCGACGTGATACCGCCCCGCGACCGTGGCCGTTACCAGGGTTATTTCGGGGGCGTGTTCGGCATCGCCAGCGTCGTGGGGCCCCTGGCGGGAGGCTTCCTGGTGGACGAGGCGTCCTGGCGCTGGGTCTTCTACGTCAACCTGCCCATAGGCGTGGTGGCCCTGTTCGTGATCAACCGTGTGCTCAAAGCCGATCACCGGCGCCGGGCGACGCGGATCGACTGGGGTGGGGCGCTGTTGTCCGTGGGTGGGGTGGCCCTCCTGCTCATCGCCGTACAAAGCGCCGGGCAGGTGGCGCATTTGACGACCACGGCCAAATGGGCCGGGCCCCTCGGGATCGTGCTCGTCGCCGCGTTCATATGGTGGGAGGGCCGGGCCGCCGAGCCCATTGTGCCCTTGCGGCTGTTCCGCAACAATGCTTTCTCAGTGGCCTCCGTGCTCGGTCTGGTCACCGGCGCCGTCATGTTCGGGGCGATAATCTTTCTCCCGCTCTACCTGCAAACGGTGCGTAACATCAGCCCGACACTTTCGGGCTTGCGGCTCCTGCCATTGCTGGTGGGCTTGCTTTTCACCTCGATCGCGTCGGGCCTGTTGATCTCCAAGCGCGGCCGGTACAAGATTTTCGTGGTCGTGGGCACTGCCGTCATGGCCGTCGGCATGTTCCTCATGTCGCTGATCCAGGTCGACACGGGCGCTCTGGTACTGGCCGCCATGATGTTCGTGGTCGGCGCCGGGCTCGGCCTGTTCATGCAAACACTTATCATCGCCGTGCAAAACGCCATTTCCATGCAGGACATGGGCGTGGGGACATCGGCCATAACCTTCTTCCGGACCCTCGGCGGTGCCATCGGTGCCGCCGTCCTCGGTGCCCTGCTTTTGGACCAGGAACGGGTAATGCAACGAGCCGACATCGCCAAGTACGGCAAAGTGCTGGGGGCGGCCCACGACTTCACCGCCGCCATGGACCGGGCCTTCTTGTGGTCCGTGCCCGTGGCCGTCATCGCCTTTGGCCTGTCGTTCCTACTGAAAGAGGTGAAGCTGCGCACCTCTATCGGACAGAGCGCGGCCCCCGCCGAAACCGGCGCCGGCGTCACTGATGAGGTCACAGGCGGCCAGGTCCTGGCCTGAGGGGCCCCAGGGCTCCCGGGCTTGAAGCTTGGGCTTAAGGCCTGGTGCCCCCCGGGTAGGCATAATGGTCCCACCCCCTGGGCATGATGAGTACATGGAGCCAGACCGCACATTCGAACAGCCCCAGTTGCTCCCCGCTCCCTACCGTCCCCAGGCTCGCCCGGCGGCCCCCGCCAGTCACAGCCGCCAGGTCGGCCTTAGAGGCATCGCCCAGGCCCGGGCGGCGTTGGCCCTGGCCGCCCGGCGGGCCGAGGAGCGGGCACACGACAAGGCCGCCTGAGGCCGGGACCTCTAGTACCGTTCGGTGAGTGACATCGCTCGCCGAGGCATTGGGGTACGGGCCTGACGCCAAGCTCTTGATCGTCACCTGCGACGACCTTGGCATCAGCTACGCCTCTAATTCCGCCGTCTACGACGCCCTACGCACCGGGGTGGCAACCTCGGGCGGGCTGGTGGTTCCCGGCCCATGGGCGAGGGAGGCGGCGGCGAGTTACCGAGGCGAGGACGTCGGGGCTCACCTCACCCTCAACGCGGAGTACGACCTTTATCGCTGGGCTCCGGTCACCCGGGCCCCCTCCCTGCTCGACGGGGACGGCGGTTTCCCCCGGACCCTGGTCGACCTGTGGGAGCACGCCGACATCGACGAGGTCCACAAAGAATGCCGGGCCCAGATCGAGCGGGCCATCTACTGGGGCTTCGACGTCAGCCATCTCTCCGCTCACCTCGGCGCCCTCGAGCTCCGGCCGGAGTTCTTCGACGTGGCCCTCGAGCTGGCCATAGACTTCCAGCTCCCGCTGCGCCTGGCTGGGCCCGACCAGCAGTACCAGACAGGGTTCCCGTTCCGTCAACTGGCGGCCGAGGCCGGCGTGATCAGCCCCGACCGCCTTGTCCGCTCCACGCGGGGACAAAGCGGCAGGGCCGGCCTCGACCAGCTCCTCAGTGACATGCCGCCGGGCGTCACCGAGCTCGTGCTACGGCCGGCCACCGATACGGCCGAACTTCGCGCCGTCATGCCGGACTGGCCGGCCCGGGTACAGGACCACGACATCGCCACGGCCTCCCAGCAATTGCGGGCGCTCGTCACCCGAGCCGGTGTTTCCCTCACCGGCTACCGGTCCCTCCGGGATCTCCAGAGAGGGTCTTCGGTCACTCCGCCCTCAGCTGCCCGCCCGTAGACCTCGGGCGGGCAAGCTCAAGCCAGGCGCCGGGCCGTCCAGGCGTCCGGGTCGGCCACAAGCTGGGCCACCTCGGGCGCCAGCTCGCCCTTGGCCACCTGTTCGATGGTCATGTGCTCGAGCACGGCGCGCAAGCTGGCGCGCACGGCGATCCAGGCGTCCTGGAGGTGCTTGGCCGCTCCCTGATAGGTCGCCGTCTCCGGTCGCAGCCCCCTCACCTGGGCCAGGGGGCCCTCCAGGGCCCGGATAACGTCGGCCAGGGTGATCTCCGACGCCGGCCTGGCCAGGTTGTAGCCCGCCTCACGGCCCCGATGGCTGACTACGAGCCCGGCCCGGCGCAAGTCGTTCAGGATGACTCCCAGGAACTTTGACGGGAGCCCCTGGTCGGTGGCCAGCGCATCGGCCGTCATGGGCTCATGGGCAGTGGCCATAACGAGGAGCGCTCGCACGCCGTAATCGACCTTCGCGGAAATCTGCACAACCCGCAGTGTAGAACCAGGCGGCTCACGGCTTGGGTGAGGTGCCGGTCCCTAACCGACCTTGCCGCTCACATACGCGAGGGCCCGGGGGTCGTGGGGCGAATGCAGGACCTGGTCGGCCGGTCCCGCCTCCACCAGCTCCCCGACCCGGTCCTCCCCCATCAGCAAGACGGCGACGTTGTCGGACACCCTGGCCGCCTGGAACATGTTGTGGGTCACGAGCACGATGGTCACCTGGCGCGACAAGCTGGTGATCAGTTGCTCGACCTTGGCCGTGGCAATCGGGTCCAGGGCCGAACAGGGCTCGTCCATCAGCAGCATCTCGGGCCTCACGGCCAGTGCCCGGGCGATGCACAACCGTTGCTGCTGACCACCCGAAAGCGACAACGCCGAGTTGCCGAGGCGGTACTTGACCAGGTCCCAGAGGGCGGCCTGACGCAGGGCGACCTCAGCCGCCTCGTGCAGGAAAGAGCGTTTCCTTATCCCGGCGAAACGTAGCCCGGCCACGACGTTGTCGAAGATGCTCATGGTCGGGAACGGGTTGGGCCGCTGGAAGACCATCCCGACCCGGCTGCGCACCAGCTCGGCCGGTGTGGACGGTCCATAGACGTCGAGGTCGCCCAGCCGGATGCTGCCCTCGACCCGCCCTCCGGCGTGGTCGTGAAGGCGGTTGACCGCCCGCAGGAGCGTCGTTTTGCCACACCCTGACGGACCTACCAGTGTGGTCACCTTTTGCGCCTGCACGTCTAGGGTCACGCCCCGCACAGCAACATGGGGCCCGAAGCTGATGGTGACATCGCGAAAGCTGAGCGCCGGGCTCTCGTCGGTACCCACGGCGCCGGGCCCAGTCAGTAGGTCCGTCGGCAAAGCAGTCATCTCGCCCTCCTCGTAAGTGACCAGGCGATCACGCGCGCCAGGATGCTCAAGGCCAGTACGGCGGCCAGCAGGACCAGGGCGGTGGCCCAGGCCACCCCTTGGACCGAAGAGTACGGCTGTTCGCCATCGGTGTAGATGAGCAGCGTCATGGCCATCGTCGGTGATGCCAACGTGAACAACAACGGCGCCGTCTCGCCTATCGACCGGGCCAGGGCCAGGAGGTTGCCGGCCACCAGCCCCGGAAGAGAACCGCGTAGCACGACCCTTCTCACGACCCGCCAGCGGGGTGCGCCCAGGGCCGCCCCCGCCTCTTGCAGGTCGACAGGCACCGACCTGATGGCCTCCTCGTCGGCCCGCACCATGATCGGCAACATCAAGATGGCCAGGGCAATGCTCGCCGCCACGCCCGAAGCGTGGTGCATCGGGCGCACCACTACTTCGTAGGCGAAGATCCCGATCACGATGGAGGGGACGCCGCTGAGCACATCGGCGCTGAAGCGCATCGTGCCCGCCAGCCTCCCGGCCCTCTCGTACAGGAACAGGGCGCAGAGCAAGCCGACCGGAGCCGCCATGACCAGGGCCAGGCCCACCGTCTTGGCCGATCCGGCAATGGCTGTGGAGATGCCGCCACCGGGCACGAAGGGCGGGGTGACCGGGTGCACCAGCAGGCCCCACGAAAGTGCCGGTACGGCGCGCGCCACGGTATAGGCGATGAGGGCGACCAGCGGTGACGCGGATAAGACGAGCGCCAGGACGCACACCGACTGGGCCGAGCGGCCCCAGCGGCGCCGGCGCCCCAAAGTGTTCTGGGGGGCAGTGAAATGGTCCTCTCCGGCGCCGTAATAGCCAGGACCGCCGTGGCCGCCACCGGGCTGACCAGTGACGGGCTGAACGTCAGTGGCCGAGCCCGGGACAGCGGCTGGAGCGGGCAGTACGTAGGGTGCCGACGCCGAAGTCCGCCCGGCCCGGCGCAGCGCCTGCCCCCCGATGTTCACGACGACGGTGAGGACGAACAGCACCGCCCCGAGGGCGATGACCGAGCTGGTCCCAAGGCCCGGCTGCGCCTCAGAGAACTGGTTCACGATGCTCGACCCGAGCGTGGCGCCCGGCGCCGCCAGCGAGTGCGGCCACGAGGGCGAGTTGCCGATCACCATGGCCACGGCGATGGCCTCTCCCAGGGCTCGCCCCACGGCCAGCGTCGTAGCGGCGGCTATACCAGGACGGGCGGCCGGCCAGACGACCTTGCGGACGACCTGCCAGCGGGTGGCGCCCAGGGCCATGGCCGCCTCACGGTCAGCCACGGGCACGGCGCGCAGAGCGGTACGCGACAGTGACACCAGCGTGGGCAGCGTCATCACGGCCAGCACGACGGCGGCCAGGATGATGCTCGGCCCCAGGTCCTCCCCACCGAAGAGCAGGCCCAGCACGGGCACCGAATGCAGGAACGGCTCCACGTCCCGGGCGAACAGGGGGGACAGCACCAGCAGGGCCCAGAGCCCGACGACGATGCTCGGGACGGCAGCGAGCAGCTCGACCAGAGTGGAGGCAACGCCGGCGATCTTGGACGGCACCAGCTCGGACAGGGCCACCGCCGCTCCTAGGCCTATGGGCGCGGCGATGATGATGGCGACCCCGGTGGTGACCACGGTGCCCACGAGGAGCAGGCCGGCGCCATACTGACCGGTACTGGGCGAGTAGGTGCCGGACCAGACAAAGCTCGGCCCGTAATGGACGAAGGCCTGGGCCGATCCGGTGACGATGCTTACGACGATGGCGAGAACGACAGCGCCGAAAACGCCCGCTCCTATCCAACGGGCCGGGCCGTAGCCCCGGCCCGCTCGCCACGCCTGGCGGCTGGACAACAAATGCCGGGTCTCCGCCGCCGTTTTCTCGACCGCGCCGAACGGGACGCCCGGGGCCGGCCCCGAGCTCGTGCCCGTAGGCAGGAGCTGGACCTCAGGCCCCGGGCCGTCCCGGGGAGGTATTTGGGCGATGACCTGATCCCCCGGCTTGGGGGGAATCTCTACCATCTCGCTCAGGAGCCTATTCCTTCAGCTTGATAGCGGGCTACCTTCAAGTCAGGCAGCCAATGGCGCGGTTACGGCAGCGGTTTCCCGCTGGAGGTCTCCAACTGTTTCAATGTCGACTGCGCCAGGACGACGACGTTAGCGGGCAGAGGAGCATAACCGAGCTGGGCAGCCTCGGACTGGCCCGTGGTCACGACGTAATTGAAAAGTGCCTGCAAGGCTTCGCCCTTGGCCGTATTGGCCTGCTTCTGGTAAAGCAATGTCCAACTGAAATTAGCCAGTGGGTATACGCCGTAACCAGGCTGGTTGATTATGGAGAAATTAGTGGCGCTCAACTTCGTAGCCGTCTTGCCGGCCTGGGCGATCGTGGCCTGCGAAGGTGCTTGGTAGATCCCCTCGCTATTGAGGACGGCAGCGTTGGTGAAATTGGCCTTCAACGCATACCCGTACTCGACATAGCCGATCGCGCCCGGCGTCTGCGATATGTAAGTAGCCACGCCGCTGTTCAACTGCTCCCCCACTCCGATGAAGGTGATGGGCCATGCCTTGGAGGGTTTGCTCGTGCCAATGGAGGCGACCCACTTGGGGGCCGTCTCGATCAGGTAGTCGTCCAGGTCCCAGCCCGGCCCCGAGGTATCGGCGCGGTGGACAGGCACGATCTTGAGGTTGGGGAGCTTGGAGTCCCCCGTTACCGCGGCGATAGCAGGGTCGTCCCAGTTGTTGATGGCGCCGTCGTAGATGGCGGCCAGTGTCGGGCCGTCGAGCTTGAGGCCGGTGGCCACCCCCGGGATGTTGTAGCTGATGGCCACGCCGCCCAGGTCGACCGGCACTTGCAGCACGGTCCCTTTCGCCTTGGCCAGGTCCTTGGCCGCCATCGGTATCTCGCTGTCGCCGAAGTCGACGGTGTTCTCCTGGACGTCGGTCACGCCGACACTGCTACCAGCCGGGTCGTAGTTGATCGTGACTTTGGGGTTGGCCTGGTGGTAGGCGTAGAAGACGCTCTCGAAGAAGGGGTCGATAGAGTTGGCGCCGGCGCCGTCCAGGGTGATGGCCTTGGGCTGGGGTTTCTTCTTAGCCTGCAGCTGCGCCTGGCCCTGCAGCTGGTGAGCGGCCGCCGTCCTGTGGGCCTGGGCGACGGCGGCCCCGCCACCGGTCAGAGGGACGATCACTATAAGGGCGACGGCAGTCGCGCGTCTCAACATTGATTTCCTCCTGTATACGGCAGGCAGCCTAAGGCTGGAGAGATTCCATCCGTTTGATGGAACCTATCCTACCTGTTACCCCTATGGCAAGACCGGGTCAAGACGTCCTCCCCGGCTCGGCCCACGGGAGCGCCCACGCTTACGCTCCCTCGTCCCCCGGGGCCGCCCCGGGCGCGCTCCTCCCCGCCTGGTAAGAGGTGTTGTCCCCCCTGATCGCCTGCGACTGCCAGCCGTCCAGGCCGACGGGGCGCACCCCTGAGACCGTCACCCGCTCCACCACCCGGTGAGCGTCGCCGTAGTCGTTGACGGCATAGTGCTGGGTGGCCCGGTTGTCCCAGATGGCGGCGTCCCCGTCCCGCCAACGCCAGCGGACGATGTGCTCAGGCCGGGTCACGTAGCCGGCGAACATACGCAGAAGATCGCGCGAAACGTCGCTGGGCAGCCCGACGATCTGCTGGGCGAAGCCCCCCAGGAGCAATGACGGCCGCCCTGTCTCGGGGTGCACCCGCACGACCGGGTGCTCGGTCTCAAAGGTGAGCTGCGTGAACAGCTCCTGGTGCCGCCGAGCACCCTCATCGGCATCGCTCTGCATGGCGACGGCACGGCCGTAGTCATAAGCGTTGGTGTGGACGGCGTGAAGGTCGCCGGCCAGGCGCTTCAAGGGCTCGGGCAGGCGCTCGTAGGCCGCCTCCGTACTGGCCCATTGCGTGTCGCCCCCGAGGGCGGGGAGTTTCACGGCCCGCAGGACCGAGATCGCCGGCGGCTCGACGGCAAAGGTGACGTCGGTGTGCCAGTGGTCAGCGCGGCCGCCCAAAAGGGAATCGAGCTCGAGGATGTGCTCCTTGCCCCGCTCGGAGGGCAGTGTGGGGTGCCCACCGGTCAGCTCCCCGAGGCGGCGGGCGAAGGCAACCTGTTCGTGCGGGCCGAAGGACTGGTCGCGGAGGAACAGCACCTTGTGCTCAAGCAACGCCGTCCGGACGGCGGCGACACCGGCGTCGTCGATGTCGGCGAGGTCGGCACCTTCTATCTCGGCGCCGATAACGGGGGAAAGTGGGCGTACGGACAGGGCGGCAAGCGAACGTGGACGGCTGTCGGTAACGGTCATTTTTGCTTCTCCTTGGTCATGAGGCTCCGTCCCTTCTCAAGCCGCCGCCTCGACGGTTCCCAATCATATCTATCAACTCGATAGGAACAATGGCAGAAAGGACCCGTCCATGTCAAGGGAAAAGCCGGCACCGAGGCCTGGTCCGCCCAGCACCTGCCGGAAGGCCATGGCTGCCGCCAGACCATCGCTGGTGACGGGCCGTTCCGACGGGCGAGCCGTGTTGGCCGCGGGCGTCGCTCTGGCTCAGAGGACAGCAAACCCGTCGAAGGCCTCGCCCTCTAGCTCGTACTGGATCTCGACCCGGGTCACCCGGGCCGTCGGCGGTCCGTGGTGGCACCATTCGACCAGCCGCTCGACGGCATCTTTCTCGCCCTGGGCCAGTACCTCGACGCGGCCGTCGGGCAGGTTACGGGCCCAGCCGGAAACACCGAGCAAGCAGCCTTGTTCGGCACACGAGCCCCGGAACCAAACGCCCTGGACCCTGCCCTTCACCCATAGATGGCAGCGGACCATACGGGCCCAAAGTTAGTACCGGCGCGCCTGGCCCGCGTTGCGCTGGCTGAGCACGAATTATCACCAGCGGACTTTCTCCACGTCGGAGCACCCCACCCTCCCCGTCGGGGCACGGAACAGCCTGAGGGGCCACCGGGCCGCAACCGGCACCGGCCAAGTAGTGAGGTCAGCTGAGCGGCACGGCTCAATTCCCAACCCAGGGGCCGTTTTTTGGTACCGTCGACCTCGTTGTCCAGGATCATGCCGCAATAGTGCCGCAATTTCGTCTACGAGGGCACGTTGAGTTTGCTTACACGTCGAGCACTAGGCACACCAGCGTCGCCCAGGTAAAGATCCCAGGAGGAGGACGAGATGGCTGAGGCGATAGACGGGCGGGGCGGGTCCAAACGGCCGGGCCGCACAGCCCGGGCGTGGACCGGTGCCATGGCGTTGGCGGCCGTGGCGTTACTTCTGCAGTTGCCGGCCCCCGTCGCGCGGGCGGGCGGCATAACGAGTGCCGCCCCTACCGGCCCCCTCAAGATCTATGCCCGCATTACGCTCCCCTCGACTGCGGGCGAGATGTTCTCCTCCGCCGCCCCGGCCGAGGCGCCGGACGGAGCAGTTTTCATGGCGTCCGTGACCAACAACGACAACACTGTGGTTTGGGTTGTCGACGGAGATGGGCCCGCGACCGTTGCTGAGCATGTAAGCGGCGTCGTCCACGCCCTGGCCGCGGGTACAGACAACCTCTACGTCGCCACCTACACCGCTCTCACTGCGTTTAACCGCCAAACGGGCAACCGGGTCGAGAGCTGGGCGCTGCCCAAGTTCAGCACCGCGAACGTCTCTGATAACGACCTGGTGGCCGTGTCGGCTTTCAACGGAGAGGTGCTCATCAGTATCGTGATGGGTAACCAGATAGATATCTACCACGTCAATGCGGCGTCCAGTGCCGGGCTCAAACTGATCGCCATTGGCACGAGTTCGGCGTTGGGCCCTGATGGGCTCGTCTATTTCGTGCACTCTGGCGTCCTGGTCCGTCTCGGTGCTGATGGAGCGGCAACGGTTGGCCCCCAGATGGCCGACCACCCGAACCGCCTGGGCGGGGGCGTTCAGTACATCGATGCCGTCGCCGGAGGCGTGGTTTGGGTCATCGAGCCTGCGGGCCAAGGTGAGGATGCCACCATGAGCAGCTATAACGACAAGACGTTGGCACTGGTCGCCCGTTGGAGCGCACCCGGTACGGGGCGGATCGTCGACACTCAGGCCGGAGCCTTGGTGCTAGGCGGTGACGGTTACAGGGACTGCCCCCAGTCATCCTCACCAAATTCACCTGCGCCGCTGTGCGTCTACCGCCTTTCGTCGACCGGGGCGCTAAGCGACTCGATGGATGTCGGCACTGCCTGGCAGCTACTGGGGCCATACCCGGCGGTCATTACCTCCAACAACGCCGGCACGACCAGCTATCTAGAACGGCTGCGCTAAAGCCGGCTTGACGGCTCCCTTTGGTCCAAAAACCAGGTCGCCGATGAGATCTTTCTATGTCGTGTTGATCACGCCGTCGGCCAGCGGGCGACCGTGCCTGGTCGCCCGCCAGCCCTCGGTACCTACGGCAGCGACACCGAGCCACTCGCGGTGATCAAGCTTTGAACGGCCGCAAAGGCGCTCGAGCAGTCGCCCTTGACGACCTGTTCGACGAACGTGTTGTCGAGCGTCGCCCGGCCTGACCCGCTGATGCCTTGGTAGGCACCGGTCCCACCGGCGATCGTGTAGGCGCTAGGCGAGGATTGTGCCTGGCTACAGGCCGTGGCTGTTTGGATCTTAGTGACGTTCTTGTTTTCCTTAGCGGTGTGGAACGTGATCGTGCCCGCGGATAAGTGCAGCGCCAGGTCGCCCTTGCTATTTAGGGTGGCTGTGCCACCGGCGATGAAGTCACCTGTTGCGATTACGCTCCAGACGGGCGGTCCGGCGCTGGTCGACGTGTCGGCGAACGAGAAGCGTTCGGTCTTGGCGGTTGCACTCGCACCGGCGGCGATCATGAGCGTCGGTACGAGGGAAGCGGCGAGGGTTGCCGCGACAGCGAAGATGAGTTTGCGGACTTGCATCTTTTCCTTCCTTGCCGGGAGGTGCCGGCTGTCGGTTTGGCCTGCTCCGCCACAACCTAGAAGAGGGGGCCGGCGCCGTCGTCGGCCGGATTGGCGATTCCGGGTCGTTCTCGATGATAAATCTCGGTCGACTAAATCGTCCTGAAGGATGACCGCGGACCGCCCGGAGTACTGACGCCCTCGGAAGCTGGCAGCGATAGGTTAAGCGTGTGATCTCAGCTGTTCGCGATGCGGCTGTGCGGGCGCGGAGACTTGACGCGGTCCGCGTCGACTATCTCGTTGCCGGGGCCCTGCTGATCGCGCTACAGGCTGACATCTGGACCGCTGCGCACGAGTATGCCCGCGGCGTCCAGGCGGTGATCGCGGTCGTTGTCGTCGCCGCCGTCGCGGTGCGCCGGCACTGGGCACTCCAGGTACTCGTTATCGTGACAGTCGGGTCGGCCGTGACGCTTGCGCTCTACGGCCGTAGGCTCACAGACCAGGGCAGCTCGCTCGAGCTGATCGCCATGGTCCTGCTGTTCTACGGATCTGGTGCGTTCTTCAGGGGCTGCGCTCCTGGTTTGGGCTTGGGCTCGGGCTTGCTTTCGCCGCCATCGTGTCCCTGCCCAAGGAGAGCTTGCCGGCGACGCTGTTCGGCGGCATCGCTTTCGTCGTGCTGCCGTGGGTTGTTGGACGGTCCCGTCGCGCCGCGGCCGCCCGGGAGCGAGCCTCCCGTGAGCTTGCCGAGGAGCTGGACGCCGCGCGCGAGCTGCACGTTCGCACGGCGGCGCTTGGAGAGCGGGTGCGGTTGGCGCGGGAGATCCACGACGTGGTCGCCCACAGTGTCTCGGTGATGGTCATCCAGGCGGCGGGGGCGCGGATCGTGATGGACAGCGATCCTTTGCGGGCCGATACGTCGTTGCGCTCGGTCGAACGTGCCGGACGGGAGGCGCTAGCCGAGATGCGGCGGTTGCTGGGGGTGCTGGCGGACAGCGAGGAGCTGCGTATGCTGGCTCCGCAGCCCGGCCTGGAAGACCTCCCCGAGCTCGTTTCGAGCACCTGCTCTGCCGGGCTGAACGCGTCGATCCGAGTCGAGGGCGAGCCGGTCGCGGTCTCGGCGGGACTGAGCCTGTGCGCCTATCGCGTCGTGCAGGAGGCCCTGACCAACGCACTCAAGCACGCTGGACCGACCGAGGCCGAGGTCAACGTCCGCTGGAGCCCGGACGCACTCGAGCTACAGGTGACCGATGCCGGTAGGGGTGCGAGCGTACCCGTCACCGGACCGGGAGGACATGGGATTGACGGCATGCGAGAGCGCGCCACGCTGCACGGCGGAAGCCTCGATGCCGGTCCCGTGCCGGGCGGCGGCTTCATCGTCCGCGCTCGGATCCCGCTGTTCGCCCAGAGCCCCGCATGAGCGCCTTGGTGCACCGAGCCCGGAGGGTCGACCCTCACGCGGTCGACGCGTTGGCCGCCGCTGTGCTGGCCCTCGCCCTCATCCTCGAAGCGTCGCTCGCACAGGGGGTCTCGGACCGTCTGGCCACGGTGCTGTTCGCGGTCCCGTTCGCGGCGCCGATCGCCGTGCGGCGGCGGTACCCGGCCGCTGCCGTGATCGGCATCTCGGTGGTCCTCCTGCTGCAGGAGCCGTTCCATGGACAGCTAGACCTCCTGCCCACCTCGAGCTGGGTATTGGGCCTTATCCTGTGCGGCTACGGCGCCGGCGCCTGCCTCGAGCTGCGCCCCAGCCTCATGTCGGCTGGGCTCGCTCTCGTGCTACTAGCCGTCGACCAGCTCGTCGAGATATACCTGACCGACGTCGGGGGCACCGGCGGCTGGAGTGGGGCGCTGGTCGTGCTGATCGGGTTCTTCACGCTTCCGTGGCTGGTGGGTCGCTTCGTGCGTGAACGCAACCGTCGCGCCGATGCGTTCGCGGCGCTCGGCGCGCGAGCGGGCCGCGATCGCGAACGAACGGTTGACGATCGGCCGCGAACTGCAGGACATCATCGCCCACAGCGTCAGCGTGATGGTCGTACAGGCAGGCGGCGCCCGGCGGTCGCTCCAGTCAGAGCCTGATCGCGCCCGCGAGGCGATCCTGAACGTGGAGCAGACCGGCCGCGAGGCGCTCGCCGAGATGCGCCGGCTGCTCGGGCTGTTGCGCAAGGACGACGACCCCCAAGCGCTCAGTCCCCAACCGGGCCTCGAGCAGCTACCCGAGCTTGCTGGTGCGCTGCGCCCCAGGGGCCTCGTGTGCGAGCTGAGGACCGACGGGGACCCGATCGAGCTCACGCCGGGGATAGACCTCGTGAGCTACCGAGTGATCGAAACTGCGCTCGAACGCGGCGCTACCGCGGGATGGGAGCACGCGAACATCACCGTGCGGTACGAGCCCCAGCGGCTCGAGCTCGAGGTTCGGGGCGGCACGTCACTACCAGAAGGCGGCGAGGCCCTGCGATCGGTGTCCGAGCGCGTCAGGCTCTACGGGGGGGCATTAGACGTGCTGGACAGCCAGCCTGGGGAGTTCACCGTCCGTTGCCGGTTGCCGCTGGAGCGAGCGTTCACAGCATGAGCACCTTGATCCTGATCGCAGACGACCAGGCGCTCGTGCGCACAGGCTTCCGGATGATCCTCGAAGCAGAGCCAGACTTTCGGGTCGTCGCCGAGGCCAAGGACGGCGTGGACGCCGTGGACGCCGTCCGGCGCTGCCACCCCGATGTCGTGCTGATGGACATCCGGATGCCGCGAATGGACGGGCTGGAGGCGACCCGCCAAATCCTCCACGCCAAGCCCGCTGGCCCACCACGGGTTTTGATGTTCCTACGCCAGCGACCCCGCGCCCCCGCGCCGCCCCCGGCACTCGCCCAACTGTCAGAGCGCGAACTCGAGGTGCTGCACCTGATCGCCCGAGGACTGTCCAATGCAGAGATTGCTGACGAACTCGTCGTGTCTGGGGCGACAGTCAAGACGCACGTAGCTCGCGTCCTGGCCAAGCTCGGCCTACGCGATCGCGTTCAGGCCGTCGTGCTCGCCTACGAGAGCGGGACGGTCGCTCCAGGGAGCGCACCGCTACATGACGGGTAGGGCAGAAGACCGCGGTCAGCCCTGCGCAGCCTCGACGGCGCTTTCAGCACACCCTCTTCCTCGCGCTCGCCGGTGAACTGGCCGTGAGAGCCGAGCGGCTGGCACAGCCCGGCCCCGGAGTTCTTGACAATTGCTCCGCGGGGTGTAGCGTGTCCGTGACACGAGAAATGCCCCGACGTGTTGGGCTAGTTGGGCGATAGCTCGGGGGGCGGTGCTCCAGACCCTGGTAACGCGACATTCGTAGCGTTTGAGGTGGGAGGCTGCCATGGTTCCTGTCCGATCGTCGTTTGTGGCACGGGTGAAGCTACGAGCCACAGTTGTCGTAGTTTTCACGTTGAGCCTGGGTTTGAGCGCTCTTGGCGGGAGCGCGGTGGCGTCGGCTAAGCCCGCCCCCCTTTCCTACGGTCCGATCAACATCTGGTATTCCAACAACGCCCAGGAGATCACCTGGGGCGAGCAGGAGGTCGCGGCCTGGAACCACCTGTACCCGTCGCAGAAGGTCACCGGGCAGCAGATCCCGGCTGCCGAGTCGTCAGAGGAGGTCATCGAGGCCGCCATCACCGCAGGCAGCGAACCCTGCCTGATCTACAACACGGCCCCGGCGGCGGTGCCCGACTTTGAGGCGATGGGCGGATTGGTGTCGCTCAACAGCTTCCCAGGCGCTGTCAGCTACATCTACGCGCGCACCGGGGCGCTGGCTGGCATGTACAAGTCGCCCGACAACGAGTTCTACCAGATGCCGTGGAAGTCGAACCCCGTCGTGATCTTCTACAACAAGACGGAGTTCGCCAAGGCGGGTATCAGCACCACCAACCCGCCATTGGCTACCTACAGTGAGTTCCTGGCCACCGCCAAGAAGCTGGTGTCCTCTGGTGCGGCGAAGTTGGCCATCGACCCGTCGCCGTCGAGCGAGTTCTACGAGGCCTGGTACGACTTTTACCCGTTGTACGCGGCAGAGAGCGGCGGGAAATTGCTGGTCGAGAACGGGAAGGCAACCTTCGATTCGTCCGCCGGGCAGGCGGTCGCCGCGTTTTGGGCGCAGCTGTACAAGGAGAAACTGGCCGGCAACGAAACCTACACCGGAGACCCGTTCGCCGACGGCACTGCGGCCATGGCCATCGTCGGGCCGTGGGCCATCGCCGACTACCAGGGCAAGGAGGGGTCACCCAAGGTCAACTACGGCGTGGCGCCGCTCCCGACCTCGAAGGGCAACACTTCCTACACGGTCCCGACGTTCAGCGACGCCAAGAGCATCGGCATGTACGCCTCGTGCAAGAACCGCGGGACGGCGTGGGACTTCTTGAAGTTCACCACCAGCGAAAGCGCGGACGGCAAGCTGCTGTCCCTAACCGGCCAGATGCCGATGCGCCAGGGGCTAGAGAAGCTGTACGCGTCCTATTTCAAGGCGAACCCCGACTACATAGACTTCGCGGTGGAGTCAGCCCACATAATCGACTGCCCCTACGTCTCGAACTCGATCGAAGTCTGGCAGGTCTTCCGCAACGACTGGTCGAAGGCGGTCATCTTTGGCTCGGGGAGCACCGACGCCGCCCTGGCCAGCGCCTCGGCGGCGATCAACAAGCTCGTCGCCAGCAACTCGTCGCCCTGACCTCAGAGCCATGACTAGCACTTCATCCCCAAGCCCGAAGTTCCCGCCCTGGAGGCGGGGCTTCTGCCCCGCACGCGCAGGTCTGTCATGAAAGTGGAGGCGGAACTTCCGCCCCGCACGCGCCCGTCCGTGGTGGAACTGGAGTCGGAACTTCCGCCCAGCGCGCCCGAGCCCCTGGTGAAGCGGCTCGGGCGGGTCGCGCTCGGCCGCCAGCCGATCGGGCTAGCCTTCGGCGCGCCGTACGCGCTGTTCATTGCCGTGCTCTTCGCCTACCCCCTGGGCCTGTCGGTGTGGATATCGTTCCACAGTTATTTCTTCACTGCCCCCGGGATGAGCGTGGCTCGGCCGTTCGTCGGGTTCGCCAACTACCGAGCCGTGCTCAGCGACCCTGCCGTGCGCCAGTCTCTCCTCAACATCCTGATATTCCTGGTCATCAACGTGCCGCTCACAGTAGGGCTGTCGATGCTCCTGGCCAGCGCGCTCAACTCGCTCATCCCGTTCCGCGCCTTTTTCCGCGCCTGCTTTTACGTGCCGTACGTGACAGCCAGCGTGGCGATGGTGGCGGTGTGGCTGTTCATGTTCAACAGCACCGGAGTGGTCAACTCCGTGCTCGGGCCACTGGCGCCGGTCCCGTCCTGGCTGGTCAACCAGAACTGGGCGATGCCGTCGGTCGCGGTGTACGTCACATGGAAACAGCTCGGTTTCTTCATCCTGCTCTACCTGGCCGCGCTGCAAAACGTCCCGAAGGAGCTGTACGAGGCCGCGTCTATGGACGGGGCGTCGTGGTGGCACAGGCTCTGGGCAGTGACGGTCCCCGGTGTCCGGACGGTTACTACGCTGATCACGCTGCTGGCGATCATTGTCGGCGCGAACCTGTTCACCGAGCCCTACCTGCTGACAGCCGGCGGAGGCCCGAGCGGCAAGTCCGCCTCGCCGGTGCTGCTGATGTACCAGACTGGCATCGAACAGAACCACCCTGACTTCGCCTCGGCCCTCGGGGTCCTCCTGGTCCTCTTGGTACTGGTGGTCGTCGCCGCCCAACGGTTGCTGCAAAGGCACCAGGCATGACCCCGGCGACGCGCACCGAGGACGAGAGCACCGTCGCACCAGACGACGTCGTCGAGGACGAGCCGCGCACCCCGCGTGGGTGGTGGCGCCTAGCCCTGCTGCTGGTCGGCGCGCTGGTGTTCGTCTTCCCCTTCTACTACATGATCGTTGGCTCGTTGCAAAAGACGCAGAACCAGTCACTGAGCGGTGCACTTCCGCAACCGGGCAACCTCACACTGCACAACTACAGCGAGGTCAACGCCGCACTGGACCTGGGCCGGGCTCTTATCAACTCCGGGATCTTCACCGGCGGCGTCCTGTTGGCTACCGTCATATTTGGCGTGCTAGCAGGTTACGCGCTGGCCCAACTGCATTTTCGTGGGCGCAGCCTGTTGTTCGTCATGATGCTGTTGCTGCTGATGGTCCCATTTCAGCTGCTGATCATCCCGTTGTACGTGCTCATAGTGCGCAACTACGGGCTCGGCAACTCCTACCTCGGGATGATCGCGCCGTTCGCCATCAACTCCACCGCCGTGTTCATTTTCCGGCAGTACTTCATGCAGCTGCCCAAAGAGCTGTTCGACGCCGCCCGGATCGATGGTGCGAACGAGCTTCGCATCCTGACTCGGGTCGCGCTCCCCCTCGTACGCCCAGCGCTGTTGACCGCCATGCTCCTGACTTTCATCGGGCCGTGGAACGAGTACCTGTGGCCCTTCCTGATCACCAAGCAGCAGCGGATGGAGCCACTGGCGGTCGCTTTGGCCAACTACATGAACACCGTGCAGTCGACCGTGGCGAACCCGTTCGGCACGATCCTGGCCGGAGCGTTCGTGCTGGCCGTGCCCGCCGTCGTGTTGTTCCTCGCATTCCAGCGGTACTTCATAGCGCCGAATATCGGCTCCGCCGTGAAAGGTTGATCGGCATGGCTCAGATCGTGTTGGACAGAATCGACAAGACATATCCCGACGGCACGAAAGCGGTGGACGGCCTGAGCCTGGACATCCCGGACGGCGAGTTTGTGGTCCTGGTCGGTCCTTCCGGGTGCGGGAAGACCACCGTCCTGCGTTTGATAGCCGGGCTGGAACCGATCACACGTGGGACTGTCCGGATCGGCGACCTTGTCATGAACCACGTGGCGCCCAAGGACCGCGACATCGCCATGATTTTCCAGAACTATGCCCTTTACCCCAGCATGACCGTGAGAGAGAACCTGGCGTTCGGCCTGCGGATGCGCAAGACACCCAAGCCGGAGATCAACCGCCGTGTGCGCGACGCGGCCAGTATCCTTGGCTTGGAGAAGTACCTGGAGCGCAAGCCGGCGGCTTTGTCCGGCGGCCAGCGCCAACGTGTGGCGATGGGCAGGGCGATCGTGCGCGAGCCGGAGGTGTTCCTCATGGACGAACCGCTGTCCAACCTCGACGCCAAGCTGCGTGTGAGCATGCGGACCTCTCTGGCGGAGATGCACGAGCGGCTCAAGGTGACCACCGTGTACGTCACCCACGACCAGGTCGAGGCCATGACGCTCGGGGACCGGGTCTGTGTGCTCCGCGACGGCGTGTTGCAACAGGTCGACACACCACAGAACCTGTTCGATCGTCCCGTCAACCTCTTCGTCGGTGGCTTCATCGGCTCGCCCTCGATGAACATCATCACCGCCAAGTTGACCAAAGATGACGGCGGGGCCGCCGTCAGCTTCGCCGGGCACCGGCTGGCCATCGCCGAGGACGTGGTGCAGGCCAGGCCGGAGATCGAGGCGTACTTCGGCCGCGATGTGGTCCTGGGGATCCGGCCGTCGGCTTTCGAGGAAGCGAGCCTGGTCGACGAGACATGGGCCAGGATGTCCGTCACAACCCACGTGACAGAGTCGCTCGGCAGCGAGATCCACGTGATCTTCGTCATCGACGCCCCGCCCGTTGAGCACAAGGACGTCGCCGACTTGGCCCCGGCGACGGAGGAAGGCGAAACGGCGGCGCCGCTCTACAAAGGTAAGTCGGTATGGACGGCACGGGTCGACGCCCGCAGCGAGGCCCGCGCCGGCGACCCGATCGAACTCGGAGTTGATACCCGCAGCCTGTACTTCTTTGACCCCGGCAGCGGACTGGCGATCGGCAACAAGCAAGCGCCAGAGCCGAGGCCGGCAAGACGCGCTACCCCGGCCGCGGCTCTCCAGGGGCAACGATGAACCACGAAGCCGATCCTCGCGAACTGCTGCGGAGGTACCCGGGCAACCCCGTCCTAGGCCCTCACGACTTCCCGAAGATGGTCAACGCCGTGTTCAACCCGGGCGCCACACTCTTTGAGGGCCGGACGCTGCTGCTGTTGCGCGTCGAGGACCGCACCGGCCTGTCGTCCCTGGTCGTGGCGACCAGCGAAGATGGGCTGACCGGTTGGGAGGTCGACACGGTCAGGGGCTTGCGGCCAGAGCCGGACCGCCTCGAGGAGAAGTGGGGCATCGAAGACCCGAGGATCACCCGCGTCGGTGACGAGTACTTCGTCGTCTACGTCGGGTACTCGGCGGCCGGTCCGCTCGTCTGTCTGGCCAAGACGCGTGACTTCGTCCAGTGGGAACGCAGCGGTATCCTCCAGCCGCCCGAGGACAAGGACGCCGCGCTGTTCCCGACGACCTTCGGTGGCCGCTGGGCGCTGATCCATAGGCCGGCAACCGCCATGTCAGGGGTGGGTGCTCACATCTGGCTGTCGTTCAGCCCCGACCTGCGCCACTGGGGCGATGCGAGGGTGCTGCTTGCGGCCCGGAATGGTGGTTGGTGGGACGCCAATAAGGTCGGGCTCGGCCCTCCGCCTCTGCTTACCAAGGATGGTTGGCTGCTCTGCTACCACGGCGTGCGCGTCACCGTCTCCGGGGCGCTCTACCGGCTGGGGTTGGCGTTGCTGGACCGGGACGACCCGACCAAGGTCCTGGCGCGCGGCAACGAGTGGGTGTTCGGCCCAAACGCACCCTACGAACGATCGGGCGACGTGCCCGGCGTAGTGTTCCCGTGCGGGTGGATCCTGCGCGACGACGGCGACACCCTTCACTTCTACTACGGGGCCGCGGACAGCGTCGTCGGTGTGGCCGAAGCGAGCCTGGCGAGACTGTTGAGCCACCTCAAAGAGCACCCGTACCAGCCGGCCTGAAAGCCCTACCGCTGGGCTCGGGGTGGCAGGCCAAGTGATCGGCTTGCGGGAGTTACAGGGGCCCCGAACGGAAGGCCCCCTGCCGACGTCAGATCGTAATTGCCGGGTCGGCCCGGCCCAGCTCGGACGGGGCCAGGGAGCCGCCAGTAACGGCTTCAGCGACGTCGACGAGCCGCAGGTTGTGGTCCCGGGCGTAGTTGCGCAGGGCGGAGAAGGCCAGCTCCATGTTGAGGCCGGCTCGCTCGGCGATCATACCCTTGGCCTGCTCAATGACGACCCGGCTGTTGAGGGCGTGCTGGAGCTGTTGGTTGAGGACCTGGGCTTCGAGGGTGGCGCGGTGCTGGAGGATGGCAATAGTCGCGACGTCAGCCAGGGCCTGGGCCGCCTCGACGTCGTCTTCTCGCATCTCGCCCGCGTCGAAGTGGAACAGGTTGAGGGCGCCGATGACGGTGCCACGCAGGCGCATGGGCAACGCGTGTACCGAGCGGATCCCGGCGGCGAGCGCCTCCCTAGCGAACCGGGGCCAGCGTCCGTTGACCTGGGCCAGGTCCTGGTTCACAACGGCCCTGCCGCTCATGTAACAGTCCAGGCACGGGCCTTCCCTGGACTGCAGCTCGAACAGTTCCAGCAACCGCATGGCCTCACTGGACGACGCCATCACTCTCAGGTCGCCGTCGGGCCCGACCAGCATGAGCCCGGCCGCGTCGACACCCAGTACGTCAACGCAGCGGTCGGTCAGCAAGGTGAGCAGCTCCACCACGTCGAACTCCGCCACCAGCGAGTCGGCCAGCTCAACGAGCGTCCTGGCGAATAAAGATTCTCTGGGCATCGGCCCTCCGATCAGGTCGGCACGGGCCGCCTCGGCGTCCCTGGCCCGGCAGAGCAGCCCACCAGCCATTGTACGACCTTTGCGACCTCGGCGTCGTGCACTGCCTTTGGCGCGGTGGTTAATTGCCATTCGGGTAGGATCAGGCTCGTCAGGTGTGACCGTGGCCTAGGAGGGCTTGGTCACGACATCGTTGCTCCAGACCATGGTGACGCGAACGCTGAGTGTTGTGTTCGGGACCCCAGAGGAAGGAGGGACGAAAGATGCCGGCACGCCCTGACAGTCGATGACCGCCTTTCGGTTGCAGCGCCTTGGCCAGGTGATGGGGCCCGAGCCAGGGAACCCACTGGAGGCCGAGGGCGTGACGAACCCGGCTGCCGCTCGCGGCCCTGATGGGCAGCTGTACCTGTTCCCGCGGCTGGTGGCGGTGGGCAATTACTCGCGCATCGGTATTGCCAAGGTCCTGTTCAACGCGGCCGGTGACCCCTCGGGGGTAGAGCGGCTCGGCATCGCCCTCGAGCCCGAGGCTGACTACGAGCGGCGGCCCGACGGCGGTGGCGGCTGCGAGGACCCGCGTATCAGTTTTGTCGAGCCGCTCGGGCGCTACGTGATGACCTACACGGCGTTTTCGGCTGCCGGCCCACGCATCGCCTTAGCCATGTCGGACGACTTGTTCAGCTGGCAGCGCTTAGGGCTGGCCCAGTTTTGGCGGGACGACGGCATCGAGTTCGATGACCTAGACGACAAAGACGCCAGTCTGTTCCCCGCCGCCGTCCCCAACCCGTCGGGGCAGGCGGAGCTGGCCATCTTGCACCGGCCGCTTTTCTCGGGCACCCGCCCGGAGGAGACCGCCCGCCACCCCGAGCCTCGTGAGGTGGACCTCGACCGGGAGAGCATCTGGATCTCCTATACGCCGATGGCTCTGGAGGGCCACGGGCCGTACCGCCTGGGCCAGTTCAGCTCTCATCACCGGCTGGCAGCGCCGGTGTCGCCCTGGGAGCACCTGAAGATCGGCGGCGGAACCCCTCCCGTCCTGACCCGGCATGGCTGGCTGGTCATTTACCACGGCGTGAGCGAGGTAGAGGGCCCCGTCGATGGCAGCGCTCGGTTGTGCTACTCGGCCGGGGTGATGGTGCTGTCCAAAGAGCACCCGCGGGTAGTCCTGTACCGTTCGGCGGAGCCGGTGCTGGTGCCGGCGCGGCCCGAGGAACGGTCCGGGAAGGTGGCCAACGTCGTGTTCCCCACCGGCATCGACCGACGAGACGACCTGGGCCCGCCAGATCGTTTCGACGTGTATTACGGCATGGCCGACGACCGCATCGGGGTGGCACGCCTCGAGGTGCCAGAGCACCTGCCGCCCGCTGGGGCCCCCAGCTCGCCGGAGGTAACAAGGACAGGAGCAACGTCACCATGACAGCCACCGCA
>Ga0182014_10000257_pt1 | contig 68031 bp, 67 predicted proteins | sample 612S2DmetaG_FD_120489 | JGI IMG/M metagenome (GOLD analysis project Ga0182014, IMG submission 120489) | Permafrost microbial communities from Stordalen Mire, Sweden - 612S2D metaG | ecosystem: Environmental > Terrestrial > Soil > Wetlands > Permafrost | place: Sweden: Stordalen | collected...
ACGGCCAATTTCGATCAATATGTCATCCCCGTCGCGATGCAGGGCACCGGCGCCCTGCCCAAACGCGGCTGGCGCGGCCTGTTCGAACTGCCCATGGGCGAGTTCTTCGCCGCGAAGCCGGTCCCGGCCTGGGATCCGCGCGGCTACGCCGAGTGGATGAGCGAGGCGACCAAACGCTCCTTCGTTCCCCTGCTTGCGCTGAGCCATGGCCTGCTGGCGATCGGCCTCGTCCTCACCGCCTCGGCGGCGACCGGCCGCGGCTCCGCGACGACGACCTCGGCCGTTCTGATCATTCCGCTGATCCACATTGCGATTCTGGTCGGAACGGAATCTCTGGTGCGGCAGAATCCGCAGCTCGTCATCGTCATCGGCGTCGCGATCCTCGTCGAATTCGCCGCCGCGATATTTCTCCTGCGGCGGCAGAACGCGAATTTTCCGCGAATTCGGGAAACCGCCCCGCTGGAGCCGGCTTTCGCCGGCTAGCTCCGGGTTTTGGTTCAGAGCCTTTCCACGATGCGCTCTGATTCATCCCAGAGCCTTGCCGCCAGCGCCGCGTCGCGCGCGAGGGCGCCTGGCTTGCCGATATTGCAATCGACGAAATATTCGCCCGAGACTTTTTCAAGCGACGGATTGGTCGCGGCGAAGCTTTGCGTCGCGGCGCCTTGCGGAACGCTCTTGAGGAACAGCGGCTCGACGAGTTTGCCGAGCGCGACCAACGGCGCCGCGGCGCTGCGGCCGAGATTGGTCATGATGACTCCCGGATGCACGGCATTGGCGGTCTTTCCGGTTCCGACGAGGCGGCGCGCCAGCTCTTTCGCAAAGAGAAGATTGGCGAGTTTCGATTGGCCATAGGCGCGCCAGGATGAATAGCCGCGCTCGCCGGAAAGATTGTCGAATTCGATGCCGCCTTTCGGCGCGAACTGATGCGCCGCGCTCGAAAGGGTGACGACCCTGCCCTTCTCGGCCAGTTGGCTGAGAAGGCCCGTCGCCAGAATGAAATGGCCGATGTGATTGGTGAAAAACTGCAGCTCGTAGCCATGCGCCTGCCGCAGCTTCGGCAAGCCCATGATGCCGGCGTTGAGAATGATGGCGTCGAGCGGCGCGCCATCGGCCTTCACGGCGGCGACGCAGGCGCGCACGGAGGCGGGATCGGATAATTCGCAGGCGACGGGGTGAATTTTCGCGCCAAAGGCGCCGCAGGCGGCCCGCGCCTTTTCGGCCGTGCGCGCCGCCGCGAAGACGCGCGCGCCTCTGAGGCTGAGGACGCGCGCGGTCTCAAGTCCGAGGCCGGAATTGGCGCCTGTTACGAGATAAGCGCGGCCGGAGAGGTCAAGCCCCCGCGTCGCATCCTCGGCGGTCGAGCCATAGCCGAAGCCGCTGGGACCGTTGCCTTTCAGCATCGCAAGCAAGGACATTGAACGCCTCCGTCAGTGACCACCCGAGATTACATGGAGGCGGCCGAAGCGGGAAATAACATGTCGGCGAAGACGCTTCGGCTAAGATTGCGCATCGCCGCGGCGACGTCAGATTGCCCGCGCAACGCGCGGCAAAGGAAAGCGACTGACTAAAGCGTCGCCGCGTCGGCGGGAGCCGCCTTTTCCGCGGCCGCCCTGTCCTCGATGGCGTGGCGATAGCCCGCGACGACCTCCTCGGGACGGCCGAGTTCGCGCACGGCGCCATCGTCGATCCAGATGACGCGATCGCACAAGGTCGAAAGCATTTCGAGATCGTGCGAAACGACGAGGATCGTGCCGCGCCGCGCGAAATCATGGATATAGGCGTCGCATTTTGCCTGGAAATCGGCGTCGCCGACCGAAAGCGCTTCGTCGACAATGAGAATGTCGGCGTCCGCATGGGCGCAGACCGCGAAAGCGAGACGCGCCGCCATGCCGGTCGAATACATTTTCAAGGGCTGGTAGAAGAACTCGCCAATATCGGCGAAGGCCGCGACCTGATCGAGGCGCGATTCGATGACGGCGCGCTTGACGCCGAGAATGGCGCCGCCGATGAGGGCATTCTCGCGGCCTGTCAGTTCGTGATCGAATCCGGAGCCAAGGGCGAGGATCGGGGCGATCCGGCCAGCCACCCTGACATCGCCGATGGTCGGCCGCGTGATGCCGCAGATAATCTGCAGCAAAGTCGTCTTGCCAGCGCCGTTGCGCCCGATGATGCCGACCGTCTCGCCCTGATGAACCTTGAAGCTGACGTCCTTCAGCACCCAATGATTATGGTAAAACTGCTTCCAGCGCCCGAACAGCGTCTGTTTCAGCTGGTCGTTGCGGCGCAAATACAGCTGATACGCCTTGCCGACATTGGCGCAGCTGATGACGAGTTCAGATGACATCGACGAACACGGCCTTGTACTGCATGAAAAACCGATAGCCGAAATAGAACACGACGAGCGACCCCGCGACGGTCCCGGCGTAAAGCAAAGCGCCTGGCAATCTGCCGAACAAGAGGAGATCGCGCGTCATTTCAACATAATTGCCGATCGGATTTAAATGCACGTAAAGGCGTAAATGCGGCGGGACGTCGTCGATCGAATAGAAGATCGGCGTCGCGAACATGAAGACCGGGACGATCGAGATCATGAGATGGGCGACGTCGCGGGTGAACGAACCGAGCGCCATCAGGAACCACGAAACGCCGAGCAGGGCCAGAAAGAACGGAATGGCGACAAAAGGCACCAGCAGCGCCGTCAGCGGCAGCGAATGGCTGACCGCGAGCTTGAAAACGACCAGAACGGCGAGGCTGATCAGGGCGTAGACGGAGGCCCTGATTCCTGCGGTCCAGGCCAGCGTCTCGCTCGGAAAGATCGATTTCTTGATCACGCTGGCCTGCTCGTGCAGCATGGCGGGCGCGCGATAGGCGAGTTCGCTGAAGAGATTGAAGATGATCAATCCGGCGAAAATCGACAGCGCGTAGCCGCCGACGCCGGCGTCCTTGGCGGAGGCCGGAACGCCGACCGCGCTCGAAAAGATCACCGTATAGGCGCTCAGCATGACGAGTGGTCCGAAAATGGCCCAGAGCCAGCCAAGGATGGTGCCGCGAAACCGGACCGCCAGTTCCCGGCGCACCACGGCGCGAATCAACTCCTGATAGCGCCAGGCGTTTTCAAATGGCGTCGCTAAATTCATCCCCTTGGAAACCCGACCCATAATGGAGAACCGCACCCCGGCGCGCGACGCCTGCGAAAGCGCGCCGCGCCGCCCAAAAGCGCTCGATGGCGCGGACGTAGACCAGTTCGAAGCCGGTTCGTCAACGCAGCGGATGGAACCATGCGCGGCGCATGACGTTCCACTCGCTCCGAAGCACAGGAGCAAATCACCATGGATAAAGAGCACATCAAGGGCGCCGCCGACAAGGTCAAGGGCGCGATCAAGGAGGCTGCAGGAAAGGTTACCGGCAACGAAAAGCTGGTCGTCGAGGGCAAGGCCGACAAGGTCGAGGGCTCCGTGCGGCAGGCCGTTGGCGACGCCAAGGACGCCGGCCGCAAAATCGCGGACGCGGCGAAGCGTTAGATAGCACAAGTTTGTGATTTCACAGGATGTTTAGCGCTTAGACAGGACGCGTCCCACTTTCAGGGACGCGCCCCTTTTGGCTGCGCCGGCCGTTCAGGCCGCGCGCCTCGGAGAAAATCAGGGATTGAGGTTCACGGCCGGCAGCGTCGCCGGATTGGCGTTATAATTGACGCAGGGCGGATGGCCAAAGCCGCCCGCGCTGATTCCCGTGCCGCCATAGGGATTGGCCTTGATGTCGTAAATGATGTTGTCGGGGCGCGCGGCGTCCGCGCTGACGCCCTTCACATTATAGAGATTGTCGAGGGTCACCCCGCCGCTGGTCAGGATATGGCGAACGCGCCATGCGACGAAATGATCGGTGCAGGACTGGTCGCCGCTGACGCCGAGGCCGCCGATCCTCTTGCCGTGCAGATAAAGGCCGAGTCCGCCGCCGAATACGTTCACGCCGCCGATCGGACGCCCAACCATCGGATCATTGGCCTGACCATAGGCGTTCGGATCGTCGGGAGCGCCGTTCCGCTGAAAATAGGCGTCGGTCGGATCGACCGGATTGCTGAACTGGAGGCCGTACAGGCTGCCGCCCGGTTGCACGGCAGAATAGAGATTTGCGGTTGAGAGCGCGAGACCGGTCGGAAACAGGGCCGCGCTGGGCGGGCTGGAGTTGCCGAGGCTCAGCCCATTGGCGGTGTTGGCTTTCTGGGCGGAAATCACCCGGCTCGCCAACCATTGGTCGGTGTACCGAGCGCCAGAAAAGGCGACGGCGCAAACAGTGCCGTCCTGGGCGACGATGGCCCCCCACATGTTGAAGCCAAGACCGCCATTGCCCGTCATATTGTTCGGCCCGACCGCGACCGCGGCTTTAAGCGCGGACTGAAGCTGCGACCAGGTCGGAAGTCCGTCGCAGGAATGCTGGCGCGGATTCCCGCCTCCACCTCCCCAGTAGCTCCCGTCAGCCATTGCCGGCGTAGCTCCGAGCGCCAATGCCATCAGCAAAGCGTATTTTTTCATCGTTTTCCTCCCCACCGCGGATTTTTTCAAATTTCCATGCGATTTTGACGGCGAAGACATGCCGGCGAGGATCGACCTCCAACCGGCGAGGCTCACGCCGACGGGAAATATACAACCATCACGATCACGTGACTTGAATAAATTTTCAGGATTTAGCCAGTTGCGGCAGAAAGATTCGCGCCGCCGCGGACTTGCGGCTCCGCTTGAGGCGACGCGCCGGAACGGACAGCGTTCGATCATTCGCGGGCGGCGCGCTCGTTTTTCGTGTAAGAGGCCTGAATCTTTCCGACGAGGCGCTTATGACAGCGAAGGTAATTTTGTCCGATATCGCCGGCCTCACCCGGGCCGCGCCGCTTTCGCGCCGCGGCTTCATGGCGACCTCCACCGCCGCCGCCGCCGGCTATACGCTCGCCGCGGGCCCCGTCCGCGCCGAGGCGATCACGACCAGCACGGAGGGGCTATCGGCCGGAATGGCGACGGTGAAGGTCGGCGGCGGCGACATGCCGGTCTATTTTGCGCGGCCCGAGGGCGTTGAAAATCCGCCGGTCATCCTCGTCGCGATGGAAGTTTTCGGCCTGCACGAATACATCAAGGACGTTACGCGCCGCCTCGGCAAGCTCGGCGCCTTCGCTATCGCGCCCGACACCTATTTCCGAATGGGCGATTTGACGAAGATCGACAGCATCGCTCAGCTTCTTCCCCTCGTGAACGGCAAGTCCGACGCCGAGCTTTTCGCTGATCTCGACGCCACGGTCGCCTTCGCAAAGGCGCAGGGCGGCGACGTGAACCGTCTCGGCATCATCGGCTTTTGCCGGGGCGGACGCACCGTCTGGCTTTACGCCGGGCATAATCCGGCGTTGAAAGCGGGCGTCTCCTTTTACGGAAGCCTGATGGATCCGCCGAACGAAGCCATGCCGCAGAACGCTTTCGACCTCGCCGATGCGGTTAAGGCGCCGGTGCTCGGGCTTTACGGCGCCGAGGATCAGGGAATCCCCCCCGATCAGGTGCGGCAAATGGAGGCGAGGCTGAAAGCCGCCGGCAAGACCGCCGAGTTCAAGATTTATCCTGACGCCCCGCATGGATTTTTCGCCGATTACCGCGTCAGCTACCGCAAGGAAGCGGCCGAGGACGCTTGGCGCCGGGCGATCGCCTGGTTCAGGTCCTATCGCGTGCTCGCCTGAACGCCGTCCGCGCGGTGCTTAGGGGCACAGATCCGCCTCAAAAAAGACGGCATCGAATGCGGTATTTCGCCGAAGCGCGCGGCGGAAAGAATAGAACAAGCCCCGAGAGGGCTAAAGAGGGTCAAGTATCCCTCCCGTTCGTGAAATGAAACGGACGCTCGTTCCTTAAGACGCAGTTGGCGGGGTGAAGGATCTTGTGCCCGCAACGAACGTTCGCCATGTCAACACTATCCGTGCGCGCTGTGTGCGCCTGAAACAGTCTGGGTGACTCCTTGAAGCGCAGCATTATTTTCGTCGCCGTCCTCCTGCTGCTGGTCGCCCTTGGCGGCGGGCTCGGCTATTTCCAGTTCATCGTCAAGCCGCAGATGATCAAGCAGTTCATCGCGCAGGCGGCGCCGCCGCCGGCGACGGTCGCGGTTGCGCAGGCGACCGAGGAGACCTGGACGCCGCGCCTGCCGGCCATCGGCAGCTTCCGCGCCGTGCAGGGAATCGATGTGGCGCCGCAGATCGGAGGCTCGCTGGTCGCCGTCAAGGTCGAATCGGGCCAGGACGTCGCAAAGGGAACGCCGCTGTTCGAGATCGATAATTTCGTCGAGCAGGCCGACCTCAAGAATAATCTCGCCGTTCTGAAGAACGCCGATCTGGCGCTGCAGCGTCAGCGCGAGCTGACCAATACGGGCAACACCACCAAAGCCAATTTCGATTCGGCGGAAGCCGCGCGCGATTCAGCCGCCGCTGCGGTGGAGAAAGTGCGCGCCACCATCGCGCAAAAGCAGCTCGCCGCACCCTTTGCCGGCCGTCTCGGCATCCGCAAGATCGACCTTGGACAATATGTCTCGCCGGGAACGAGCCTCATCACGCTGCAGCAACTTGATCCGATCTACGTCGATTTTCCCGTGCCCGAGAAATCGCTCGACCTGTTGAAGCCCGGCCAGACGATCGACGTGACGGTGGACGCTTATCCGGGCAAGAGCTTTCGCGGCGTGATCGCGACAATCGACTCGCGCATCTCCGCGGACAGCCGCAACGTGCTGGTGCGCGGCCAGTTCGACAACAAGGAAAAGCAGCTCTTGCCGGGCATGTTCGCAAATGTGAACGTCAACGCAGGCGCAGCGCAGAAGGTCGTCACCCTGCCCCGCACGGCGATCAACTATTCGCTGTACGGCGACAATGTTTTCGTCGTCGTTCCGGCCGAGCCGCCGAGCGGCGGCGCGCAGGCCGCGACGGTGAGCGACGACGTCCCGATGAAGCTCGAACGCCGTTTCGTGCACACCGGCGAAATTCGCGAGGATCGCGTCGCCGTTCTCGATGGCGTCAAGGCCGGCGAAAAAGTCGTAACCGAAGGGCAATTGAAGCTGCAGCAGAACGCACGCGTGCGCATCGATCCCAATGCGGCGCTTACGCCCGCCGCCGTCCGGCCGAAGGAATGAAAATGTCTTTCACCGATATTTTCATACGTCGGCCGGTGCTGGCCAGCGTCGTCAGCCTGCTGATCCTGCTGGTCGGGCTGCAATGCGCCTTCAAGCTGCAGGTGCGCCAGTTCCCGGAGCTCTCCTCGACGACGATCACCATCACCACCAGCTATCCCGGCGCCAACGCGGACGTCGTCAAGGGCTATATCACGACGCCGATCGCGCAGGCGGTGGCGAGCGCCGAGGGCATCGACACGCTGGTTTCGAGCTCGCAGCAGAACGCCTCGACGATCACCCTCAACCTGCTGCTCAACGCCAACGCCGACCGCGCCGTCGCCGACGTCCTCTCGAAGGTCAACCAGGTCAAATATCTGCTGCCGCGCGAGGCGCTTGATCCCGTCGTCGTCAAGCAGACCGGCGATTCCACGGCGCTCTTATACATGTCCTTCAGCTCGAAGGTCATGACGCCCTCGCAGATCACCGATTATCTGACCCGCGTCGTGCAGCCGAGGCTGCAGACGATCGACGGCGTCGCCAACGCCCAGATTCTCGGCGGCCAGACATTCGCAATGCGTGTCTGGCTCGATCCGAACAGGATGGCCGCGCGCGGCGTCACGCCAAATGACGTCAAGCTGGCGTTGATGGCGAATAATTTCACCGCGGCCGCCGGTCAGATAAAGGGCGACTTCGTCCAGACCAGCATCAACGCGCAGACCTCGCTCGATTCGGCGCGGGCGTTCGGCGAACTGGTGGTGTCGGCGCGCGGCGATGCGCTGACGCGGCTCGGCGAAATCTCCACAATCGAGCTCGGGCCGGAATCCGTCGATTCGTCCTCCGTCTTCGACGGGCTGAAGGCGGTCTTCATCGGCATCTATTCGACCCCGACCGCCAATCCGCTCGACGTCATCAACCGTGTGCGCGAGGCGTTTCCGGAACTGAAATCCCAGCTTCCCGTCGGGCTCGACGCCGCTATCGCCTATGACGCGACGGAGTTCATCCGCGCCTCGATCGACGAGGTGGAGAAGACGCTGGCGGAAGCCGCGGTCGTCGTCATCGTGGTGATCTTCCTGTTCCTTGGCAGTTTCCGCGCGACGATCATTCCTATCGTCACCATTCCGCTATCGCTCGTCGGCGTGATGATCATTCTGCTGGCGCTCGGCTATTCGATCAATCTTCTAACCCTGCTCGCCCTCGTGCTCGCCATCGGCCTCGTCGTCGACGACGCCATCGTCGTAGTCGAGAACATCTACCGGCACATCGAGGAGGGCATGACGCCGAAGGACGCCGCGCTGCAGGGCGCGCGCGAGATCACCGGCCCCGTCATTTCGATGACGATCACGCTCGCCTGCGTCTATGCGCCGATCGGCTTCGTCTCGGGGTTGACCGGCGCGCTGTTTCGCGAATTCGCCTTCACCCTCGCGGGCGCCGTTGTCGTCTCGGGCATCGTCGCGCTGACATTGTCGCCGATGATGTGCTCGCTGCTGCTCAAGCCGCCAGCGCCGGACGCCAGGGGCTTTCCGGCGCTGCTCGACCGGATTTTCGACGCGCTGCGGCGCGCCTATCAGAGCCGGCTGCACAAGACCCTGAATTTTCGCGCCCTGACCGTCCTGATCCTTTGCGGCGTTCTCGGCCTGACCGCGTTGTTGTTCATCACGACGCCGACGGAACTTGCGCCCGAGGAGGATCAGGGCGTGGTGTTCGCGCTGGTCAAGTCGCCGCAATACGCCAATCTCGACTATCTCGAAAAAGCCACCGCGCAGGTGCAGATCTCCTCGGACAAGATCCCGGAAAAGGAACATACCTTCCTGATCAACGGCTCCGGCGGCGTGCATCAGGGCTTTGGCGGCCTGCTCCTGAGAAACTGGGCCGATCGCAAACGCAACCAGAAACAGATCATGACCGATCTGCAGCCGATGCTCTCGGCCGTGACCGGCGCGCAGATCATCGCCTTTTCGCCGCCGGCGCTGCCCGGCTCGACCGGCGGTCCGCCGATCCAGTTCGTGGTGCGCAGCATCGGCGATTATAAGGAAATCGCCGAGGTGATGGCGAAGATCGAGGCGGCGGCGCGCGAAAGCGGCCTGTTCATCTTTTCCGACAGCGATCTGAAATTCGACCTGCCGCAGATCGAGGTCAAGATCGACGCCGACAAGGCCAATCGGCTCGGCCTCAACATGCAGGAGATCGGCTCCTCGCTGGCGACCATGCTCGGCGGCAATTACGTCAACCAGTTCAGCATGAACGGGCGCAGCTATCACGTCATCGCGCAGGCCCCGCGCGATTTCCGCCTGACGCCCGACTGGCTGACCCGCTATCAGGTGCGCACGGCGGCGGGCAATCTCGTCTCGCTGGCGACGGTGGCCGACGTCTCGCACAGCGTGCAGCCGAACGGCCTGCCGACCTTCCAGCAGCTCAATTCAGCGACGCTGGAGGCGGTGCCCTTCCCCGGCCACACGATGGGCGAGGCCCTCGCCTTTCTGCAGCAGAAGGCGAAGGAGTTTCTGCCCGAAGGCTTCACCATCGATTATCAGGGCGAGAGCCGGCAATATGTTCAGGAAGGCAACACGCTGCTGCTGACCTTCCTGTTCGCGCTTGTGGTGATTTTCCTCGTCCTCGCGGCGCAGTTCGAAAGCTATCGCGATCCGCTGATCATTCTGATCGCGCTGCCGACCTCGATGTTTGGCGCGCTCCTGCCGTTGAACATTCTCGGCGTCGTCGGCATGGCGAGCATGAACATCTATTCGCAGATCGGCCTCGTGACGCTGATCGGCCTTATCTCCAAGCATGGCATCCTGATGGTCGAATTCGCCAACCGGCTGCAGAGCGAGGAAGGCATGAATCGCCGCGAGGCGATCGAGCACGCGGCGGCGGTCCGGTTGCGGCCGATCCTGATGACCACGGCGGCGATGGTCGTCGGCATGATTCCGCTGATCGTGGCCGAGGGCGCCGGCGCGCGAAGCCGGTTCGCCATCGGCATCGTCATCGCATTCGGCATGAGCATCGGCACGCTGTTCACGCTGTTCGTCACGCCGGCGATGTACACGCTGATCGCGCGCGATCATCGCAAGGGCGAGGCGGAGGCGGATTTCGCACTTTATCCGCCCCAGGGCGAAGCCGGGCGTTCGGCTGCGGCGGAGTAGCGCTAAGCCGCCGCCGGCAGCCGCTGCTTCAGCCAGCCCGCAAGCAGCGCGGCGAGCGCGCCGGCGAGAGCCAACGCCGCCATGGCGAGATAGACGCGCTCGCCGAAGAGGCTGGTGAGGCGCCCGCTGGCGAAGGTCGCGGCGGCGAGGCTGAGCGCGCCGGCCGCCGCCAGCCAGCCCTGCATGCGCGCGCGATGCGTCGGCGAAGCTAGGCCGCCAAGCAGAAGCACGCTGCCGCAGGTCGTCGCGCCAAAGCTCAAGCCATGCAGCGTCTGCAGCGCGATAACGGTGTCCGCCCCCGGATCGAAGCTCATGGCGATCCAGCGGACGAATGCGCCCGCTGCGCCAAGCACCAAGAACGCGATGGCGTTGCGCTCCGACCTGAAATAGCGCGCGGCGACGAGAAACAGCACGCTTTCCGAGGCGACGCCGATCGCCCAGGCGGCGCTGATGCGATCGGGCGAAAATCCCTCCGCGCGCCAGTGGATGGTGGCGAAGGCATAGACCTCGGCGTGGCTCGCCTGTATCAGCGCCGCCGCGCAAATGCCGACGATGGCGAGCCGCAGCCGCGCGGCGTCCGCCGTGAGGCCGCCGCGCGCGCCTCCCAGCGGATAGGCGTGACGCAGATTCATCCTCACCGCTGCGAAAAGCGCGACGCCGACTGAAAACAGGGACAGCAGCGCGAGGGCGACAATGATGCGCGCGCCCGGAAAGGCGGCGACGATGCGGCCAGAGGCCAGCATCATCGAAAGCACGCCGATCGAGGTCCAGACCCGGATGTGGCCATAGGCGATATGCGGGCGCCCGGCAAGTTCGGCGCGGCGGATTTCGGTGAGGGTCAGCGCGTCGGCGAGCGCCGGCATCGCGCCCATGGCGAGGGCGACGATGAGCGCGCCGGCGAAGATCGGCGCGAAACCCTGCGCGAAGCGCAGGCCGCAATAGCCGAGGAGCAATGCCGTCGCCGCGAGGCTGAGCGCGACGCCAATGCCGCGCCGGTCGGCGAAGGCGGCGATGAGCGGCGTTGCGACGACGCGCAGGACCAGCGGCGTCGCCAGCGCCGCGGCGATCTCGGCGTCGCTCAGACCGCGCGCCGACAGCCAGACCGGGAAATAGGGCAGATGCAGGCCGTTGGGCAGGAACAGCAGGCCGGCGAGAATCGAAAGTTCGAGCGCTGTCCTGTCCGGCGCGGCCTCGACTGGCTTTGAGGATCCGGCCCCCGGGATTTTGCGAGCGGCCGGCCTCACTCCATCGCCGCCGCCTTCAGGATGCAGACCATCATCGCACTCGCGGGCTTTTGCGAAACATTGCGGATGATGTGCGGCCGGTCGCAGCGATAGCGCAGGGTCTCCCCCGCCCTGGCGCGATCGACGGCGCCGGCGACCTCGATCTCGAGTTCGCCCTCGCTGACCGAAAGGCTCTCGACCGATCCGCGCTGATGCGCCTCCGATTCGAGGACGCCGCCGGGATCGGCGGAAAATTCATACCATTGCAGCCATTCGACCGTCTTGATCCAGCCGATGATCGAGAGCCGGCACTTGCCATCGTCGGAGACGAGGAGCGGGGTGTCGCCGCGCGATGATTTTTCGAGAAAAGGCTCGTCGTCGGCGCCCTGCAGCACGCGATCGATCGAAACGTCGAGCGCCTGCGCCAGCCGCCAGATAGTGGCGAGCGTCGGATTGGTCTCGTTGCGCTCGATCTGGCTGATGATCGATTTGGCGACGCCCGACTGTTCGGAGAGTTCGGACAGGGAGAGATTATAGGCCTTGCGCAGCCTTTGCACGGTCTTGCCGAGCTGGCCGGAGAGCGCAAGCGCCCCCGCCTCCAGAACCTTGACCTTGTCGCGTCCCTCGATGCCCATATTCCGCCCGTTCGTCACGCCGGACGCCCGCGCCGCGCGATTTGGCGCCACGCGGCACTTGTCCAGCGTTGGGAAAAATAGCCGATTTCGTTTGAAATATCGAACGATTGTTTGCCCCGGCGGGGGAGCCGTCATGCAAGCTTTATGAGAATCTGCTCTTAAGCAAGACACCGCTTTTTTGACGAGATCAGCCCGAGGCCCGCGCCGGTGAGCCACGATTCAGAGCCGACCCACTATCGCACGCTGTTTCTGTCCGACATCCATCTCGGCACCAGAGGATGTCAGGCCGACCTGCTTCTCGACTTTCTGAAGTTTCACGACGCCGACACCATCTATCTCGTCGGCGACATCATCGACGGCTGGCGGCTGAAGAGCGGCTGGTACTGGCCGCAATCACATAATGACGTCGTGCAGAAATTGCTGCGGCGGGTGCGCAAAGGCGTCAGAATGGTCTATGTGCCGGGCAACCACGATGAATTCGCGCGCGACTTTGTCGGGCATTTGTTCGGCGGCGTGGAAGTCGTCGATCACGCCTTCCATACGACGGCCGACGGAAAACGCCTGCTGATCATCCATGGCGACCAGTTCGACGTCGTCGTGAAACACGCGCGCTGGCTGGCTTTTCTCGGCGACGGCGCTTATGATTTTGCGCTCTGGGCCAATCTCTGGTTCAATAAAATACGGCGTTCGTTCGGTTTTTCCTACTGGTCGCTTTCCGCCTGGGCCAAGCTCAAGGTCAAAAACGCGGTGAGTTTCATCGGCGCTTTTGAACTGGCCTTGACCGAGGCGGCCCGGCGCCATCAAGCTGACGGCGTCGTCTGCGGCCATATTCACCACGCCGCGATCCGGGACATGGACGGAATCATGTATGTAAACACCGGCGATTTCGTCGAATCCTGCACGGCGATCGCGGAACATCTGGACGGGCGGCTTGAGATCCTGCGCTGGCAGAGCACCGCCGCCGAGCGGGAGGCCGCCGCCCTGGCGGATCAGCGAACGGCGCCGCGAGCGGTCGCCTGATGCGCATCCTGATCGCGACCGACGCCTGGAAGCCGCAGGTCAACGGAGTCGTCCGTTCGCTCGAATCCGTCGCCAAGGCGTTGCGCGAGTTCGGCGCTGAAATCGAGTTTCTGACGCCGCAGGGCTTCGCCTCGATCCCCCTCCCGACCTATGGCGAAATCAAGCTCGCCCTCGCCACCGCCGGCGCCGTCCGCAAGCGGCTGGAAGGCGCCCAGATCGACCATATCCACATCGCCACCGAAGGCCCCGTGGGCTTCGCCGCGCGGCGCTATTGCCTCAGGGCGAAGCGCCCGTTCACGACGAGCTATCACACGCGATTTCCAGAATATATCGCGGCGCGGACGCGGCTGCCGGAATCGATAACCTACGGGGTGCTGCGCCGCTTCCACAACGCCGGCTCCGGCGTCATGGTCTCGACCTCCTCGATCGCCAATGATCTGCAGAGCCGCGGCTTCCAGCGGCTGATGCACTGGTCGCGCGGCGTCGATCACAGCACCTTTGCGCCGTCCAAAGCCTCTACCGTCGACCTGCCGCGACCGATTTTCCTTTACGCCGGGCGCCTCGCACCGGAAAAGAACGTCGAGAGTTTTCTGGCGCTGGACCTGCCCGGATCGAAAGTGATCGTCGGCGACGGCCCCTCGCGCCGCGCGTTGGAGACCGCCTACCCCGACGCCCATTTCGTCGGCTCGAAGAACAGCGAAGCGCTCGCCGTCTATTACGCCTCCTCGGACGTGTTCGTGTTTCCGAGCCGCACCGACACGTTCGGCATGGTGCTGCTCGAAGCGCTCGCCTGCGGCCTGCCCGTCGCCGCCCTGCCGGTCGCGGGTCCACTCGACGTCATCGGCGACAGCGGGGCTGGCGTCCTCGACGAGGATTTGCGCGCCGCCTGCCTTCAGGCGCTCGACATCCCGCGCGAAAAGGCGCGCGCCCATGCGCTGACCTTCACCTGGGCCAATAGCGCGCGGCAATTTCTCGATAATATCATTCTCGCCAAATCGACCAGCGCAGCGCGCCTGATCGCCAGCCCCGGCTATTGAGGCTTTCTGGCGCCGCGCGCGGTCGCTGAAACCAGCGACGGCCGCCTCAGCCCCTTCTTCTGCGTAAATCCGCCCCCATATTTGCGGGAGCATTGAGGATTTTTGCAGATGTTGGAGTTTTCCCCCACTTTCGTTCTTGACGAGACTGACAGCGGCCTTTCCGGCGCCTCCGCCGCTTTCGCGCCCGACGAGGCACCGGGCGACGAGGCTTTGCTCGACTCCTATTCGCGCATCGTGACCCGCGCGGTCGATCGCGTCGGCCCGAGCGTGGTTCGCCTAGATATAAGACGCGGCGACGGCGGACGGGGCGGATCGGGTTCCGGCGTCATCGTCTCGCCGGACGGCCTGATCCTGACCAATAGCCATGTCGTGCAGGGCGCGCGGCGGGCCGATGTCGCAACGCTCGACGGCCGCAGCTTCTCGGGGCGCGTCCTTGGCGACGATCCCGACACCGATCTCGCGCTGGTGCGGATCGACGAGAGCGCGAGCCTTCCCGCCGCCACGCTCGGCGACTCGAAGCGACTGAAGCCCGGCGAGATCGCCATCGCGATCGGCAATCCGCTCGGCTTCGATTCGACCGTCACGGCCGGCGTCATCTCGGCGCTCGGGCGCTCGCTGCGCTCGACCAATGGCCGCATGATCGACGACGTGATCCAGACCGACGCGGCGCTCAATCCCGGCAATTCCGGCGGTCCTCTGGTCGCCTCGAATGGCGAGGTGGTCGGCATCAACACCGCGATCATCGGCGGCGCGCAGGGCATCTGTTTCGCGGTTGCCTCGAACACCGCGCGTTTCGTGCTCGGCGAACTCATCGCCCATGGCCGGGTCCGGCGCGCCTGGCTTGGCGTTGGCGCCGGCACCATCACGCTGCCGCGCCGGATCGCGCTGCGGCTGGGGCTGGAGCAGACGCGCGGCGCCGTCGTCAGCTCGGTCGAGCCGGGGAGCCCCGCCGACCATGCCGGCCTGCTCACCGGCGACATCCTGCTCGCCGTCGACGGCGTTCCCGTCGCCAGCGCCGGCGATCTCGTACGCCTGCTTGGCGCCGGCCTGATCGATCGCGCAATTCCTTTCGACGTGCTACGCCGCTCCGACCGGCGAAAGTTCTGGGCCGCGCTGCGCGAACGCGACGGCGAAGCGAGGCCGAAATGAGGGCCGCGCGGCGCTCTCGTCATACAGCGCTTTGTATTCATTCTAAAAAAGCGCTGCGTGATTGATAGACGCCTGGGTCTGGTATAGCCTTGCGTTTCTCAGCAACGCGTTAAATGCGCGATCCACACGGCGCCCGTCAAAAGACGCCGGTCTCGATTTTTTGTTTTGGCGCCATGCGGCGCGAAGGAGTTCGGAGTGATCGGCGCTCTCATCATCGTTCTGCGCGAAGTGATCGAAGCCGGCCTGATTGTCGGCATCGTCCTAGCCGTCACCAAAACGATGCCGGGGCGCACGCCTTACATTTGGGGCGGCGTCGCGGCGGGCCTTTTCGGCGCCGGGCTTGTGGCCGCCTTCGCGGGCCTTCTGTCGAACGCCTTCGAGGGCGTCGGACAGGAACTCTTCAACGCCGCGATCCTCGGCCTCGCCGTGATCATGCTGACCTGGCACAATGTCTGGATGGCCAAGCATGGCCGCGAACTCAGCGCCGAATTGCGCCGCGTCGGCGGCGAGGTCAGCGAGGGATCGCGCTCGCTGATGGCGCTTTCGATCGTCGTCGGCATCGCCATTTTGCGCGAAGGATCGGAAGTCGTCCTGTTCCTCTATGGTGTGGTGATCGCCAGCCATGATTCGGGGCTGAGCCTTTTCTTCGGCGGCGCGCTTGGGCTGCTTCTGGGAGTCTGCGTCTGCGGTTTGACCTATAGCGGTCTACTGATCATCCCGCCGCGTCACCTCTTCCGGGTCACAAGTCTCCTCATCGCCTTCATGGCCGCGGGCATGGCGGCGCAATGCATCGCCTTTCTGGAGCAGGCCGACATCGCGACGAGCTTCAGCCAGACGCTGTGGAACACCTCGATGCTGCTGCCGGTCACCAGCCTGCCTGGGCGCGTTCTGCATACGCTTCTTGGCTATACGGATCGTCCGACCCAACTGCAGGCGCTCGCCTATCTGACGACGCTGCTCGTCATCTTCGGACTGATGAAACTGATGACGCCGCCAGCAAGACAAAACGCGCGTCTCGCCGTCAATTGAGCCGCGGCGGAACCCGCGCACAGATGATTTCGCGCGGAAAAAAGACCGCCCCCGCGCGTTGCGCGGAGGGCGCACCTGTAATTTTATTGCTTCGAGCAAGGTTTTGAGGCAAGAGTATTGATAGACAACGCTTGAACAGTTGTCGTATGGCGTAGCCGCATCTGTCGGACATAGCGGCTTGGCGCTTCGCGCGTCAGTCCATAGGTCGCCAGTCCATCGCTTTCGGCGGCCAACCCGAATTGCCGGCTCTCAGCCTAAAACTTTCCTCCTTGCTGGCGGGTTTCAGGCTCATTTCATTGACCAGCAAGCCCGTTTCAGGAACTAAATGACTTTTAACGATCTCGGCCTCAGCGAGAAGGTGCTGCAAGCAGTCACAGCTTCCGGCTACACGACGCCGACGCCGATTCAAGCCCAAGCCATCCCTTACGCCCTCTCCGGCCGCGACGTGCTGGGGATCGCGCAGACGGGCACGGGCAAGACCGCCGCCTTCACGCTGCCGATGCTCTCGCGGCTGGAGCAGGGCCGCGCGCGCGCGCGCATGCCCCGCACCCTCATTCTGGAGCCGACGCGCGAACTCGCCGCCCAGGTCGAGGAGAGCTTCGCCCGCTATGGGGTCAATCACAAGCTCAATGTCGCGCTGCTGATCGGCGGCGTCTCCTTCGGCGATCAGGAAACCAAGATCATGCGCGGCGCCGACGTGCTGATCGCAACGCCCGGCCGCCTGCTGGATTTCGCCGAGCGCGGCAAGCTTCTGCTCACCGCGATCGAGATTCTCGTCATCGACGAAGCCGACCGCATGCTCGACATGGGCTTCATCCCGGACATCGAGCGCATCTGCAAGCTGGTGCCTTTCACCCGGCAGACCCTGTTCTTCTCCGCCACCATGCCGCCCGAAATCACCCGCCTCACCGAGACGTTTCTGCATAATCCGGTGCGGATCGAGGTCGCCCGCGCGGCTTCCACTGCAACAACGATCACGCAGGGACTCGTCGCCTCGGCGCAGGGACCAGCCAAGCGCGAAACCCTGCGCAGGCTCATCCGCGACGCCGCGGACTTCAAGAACGCGATCATCTTCTGCAATCGCAAGCGCGACGTCGCGATGCTGCACAAATCCCTGCAGAAGCACGGCTTCAACGCCGGCGCCCTACATGGGGATCTAGACCAGCGCGCCCGAACGGCCTCGCTCGACGCCTTCAAATCCGGCGAGGTCGCCCTGATCGTCTGTTCGGACGTCGCCGCGCGCGGTCTCGACATTCCCGACGTCAGCCACGTCTTTAATTTCGACGTGCCGACCCATGCCGAGGATTACGTCCACCGCATCGGCCGAACGGGGCGCGCCGGCAAGAGCGGCGTCGCCATCTCCATCGTCACCCGCGCCGACCAGAAGCATATCGCAGAAATCGAAAAGCTGATCGCCCGCAAGATCGACTGGATCGGCGGCGAAACCATCGCCGAACTCACGGAAGAGGACCAGGCGGATGCGCCTTCCCATCGCGAGCGCGGTTCGTCCCGGCGCGCCACGCCCCATCGCGGCGAAGCGGAGCGCATCGAGGCGAGATCTGACGAAGCTAGATCTGTCGAAGCGGACTCCGGCGAACCGCGGCGGTCGCGGCGCAGGGACAGAGCGGACAACCCGCGCCCGCGCGAAGAAAACCGCGCCCTGGCGGAGCCCGCGCCGCCGGCGCCCGAACGGGAGCGCAGGCCCAGGCGCCAGGAGACCCCGCAAGATCCCCGGCGCGATGGCGGCCAGCCCAGCCGCCAAGAGAACCGCCACGATAGCCGTCGCGACGAAGAATCGCCCGTCGTCGGAATGGGCGACCATGTGCCGATGTTTCTGTTGCGGCCGGTCAAACTGAAGCCGGCCAAGCAGACCTCGGACGACATCGACCTCGCTGAGTCGAACCGCGCCGGCTGAACGTCGCGACAGCGGAGCCCCCCACCTTCGCGATGAAACGTTCTGCGCTATTGTCTCCCGTATAGATCGTGGATTTTTCCACGCCAAAAAGTGAATACTTCTTAAGAGTGGAGTATTTCGGCAACAGATATTGGTATTCCTATAACCTCAAGCCGCAAAATGCTTGTGACGATCGGAGCCAAAATCTAACGTTCTCCGAGCTTTGCTGACTGGCGACCGGCGCCGGCGATCGAGGGGGAGACGGGCGTGCGGCGGAAATTCGGCGTATCGAAAAGCCTGATATTGGCCGCGGGGCTCGGGCCATTGGGTCTGACCGGGGCCTTGGCGCAATCCGCTGATTCAAACGTGGTCGCGCTTCCCGAGGTGGACGTGATCTCCACGTCGCCGCTGGCGGGGGCCGGCGGTCAGGACGTCAACAGCTTTCCAAGCATGGTGCAGACGGTGACGCCGCAGGAGATCGAGCGCACGCGTTCGCCCAACATCACCGACACGCTGCAGCAACGCGTCCCCGGCGTGTTCGTCGACGACATCACTGGCAATCCGTTTTCGCAGGAATTGCAGTATCGCGGTTTCTACGCCTCGCCGCAGCAGGGCACGCCGCAGGGGCTCGCCGTCTATCAGAACGGCATGCGCATCAACGAGCCGTTTGGCGACACGGTCAACTGGGATCTGATCCCGCCGCAGGCGATCGCACGCACGGACGTCTTTACCGCCAACCCGATCTTCGGCCTCAACGCGCTCGGCGGCGCGATCAGCATCGAGATGAAGAATGGCTTCAACTGGCAAGGCACGGAGGCGCAAATTCTCGGCGGCTCCTATGGCCGCGTCTCCGGCTATTTCCAATATGGCAAGCAGGTCGATAATTACAGCATCTACATCACCACCGACGCGGCGCATGACGGCGGCTGGCGCTATTCCTCGCCTTCGACGCTGGTGCGCGCCTATGGCGACCTTGGCTACCGCACCCCGGACGCGGAGGTGCATGTCATCGCCAGCGGGGCGACCAGCAATCTTGGCGTCGTCGGCCCGACGCCGATCAATCTCCTGAGCCAGAGCCTCTCGAGCATCTACACCAATCCACAGTCGACCGATAACGAGGCCGGGTCGCTCGCCCTCACCGGCAAATTCGACGTCAACAAGAACTGGCAGATCGGCAGCAATTTCTACCTTCGCCAGTTTCAGCAGAAACACACGGATGGCAATGATTCCAGCATCCAGGACTGCGCCAACAACGCGGACCCTGCGGGCTATTCCGGTTTTCTCTGCCTGTCGAGCGACAGTTTCCCGTCGGTGACCAATGGCGGCTCCTTCGTCATCCTCGACAAGAACGGCAATCCCATTCCCGCCTCTTCAAGCGCGGTATATGGCACAATCGACCGCACGGTCATCAACTCGACATCCGCCGGCATGACGCTGCAGGCGACCGACAAGGAGAAAATCTTCGATCACGACAATTACTTCGTGATCGGCGGCAGCCTTGATCACAGCAACTTCAGCTTCAGCTCCAACAGCACGCTCGGCAACATCGAGCATAATCTGCTTGTCTTCCCCGACGGCACGTTTGCGGGATCCGGGGACGTCATCCGCACGGCCGGCGACATCGGCTATGTTCCGACTTATCTCACCGGCACGACGACCTATTACGGGCTTTTCGCGCTCGACACGTTCAACATCACGCCGGAGTTCGCGGCGACGGCCGGGGCGCGACTCAACATCGCCAACATCAACACGCAAGACGCCAGCGGCGGCTTCGCGCCCGAGCTAACATCCGCCAATAATTTCGATCGCATCAATCCGGTCGTCGGCCTCACCTATCAGATCGCGCCGTGGATTTCGGCTTATGGCGGCTATTCCGAAGCCAATCGCGCGCCGACGCCGCTTGAACTCGATTGCGCCGACAAGCTCCACCCCTGCCTGCTGGCGAATTCGCTGGTTTCCGATCCCCCGCTGAACCAGGTCGTCTCGCACACGATCGAGGCCGGGTTGCGCGGCTCAAGCACAGTGCTCGACGACGGCAAGCTCACATGGAAGGCAGGCCTGTTTCATACGCTGAGCACCAATGACATCGTCTCGCTGGCGAGCACGATCACGGGACAGGGCTATTACGCCAATGTGCCAGCGACGCAGCGGCAGGGCGTCGAGGCCTCGCTGGAATTTCAGAAAGGCGACCTCAGCGCCTATATCAGCTACGCCCTCGTCGATGCGACCTATCGCTTCACTGGCCAACTCGCCTCGCCGAACAATCCCTACGCCGACGCCAACGGCGATGTGCTGGTGACGCCCGGCGATCACATCCCTGGAATTCCGCGCAACACCCTGAAATTTGGCGGCGAATACGCCTTCACCTCGAAATTCAAGGCGGGCGTCGATGTCCTTATCGTCGGGAGCCAATATTACATTGGCGACAATTCCAACCTGAATCCGCAACTGCCGCTCTACTGGACGACCAACCTCCATGCGTCCTACCAATTGACGGACAACATCCAGATTTTTGGGCTGGTCAACAATCTGTTCAACAATCGCAACGCGACCTATGGCGCGTTCTTCGACACGACGAGCAACACCCAGATCGCCACGGGGCTGGCGTACACAAGCGCGCGTACGGTTACGCCCTTGCAACCTGTCTCGCTCTATGGCGGCGTCAAGATGACGTTTTGAAGGGAAATGGGGTCGTCCGGCTGCAATATTCAGCCGATGTTCCAGCCTGAACTTTTGCGACCCGCCGCCCGAATGAGTTTGGATCGACCAAAATCCAAACTCATTGCGATCCGGATCCAAGGCAACGGCCAGCAACCGCTCAAGGGCGGGACGTGTATTCAGGCGCGGGGGTCGGTTCGCCGATTTGGAGCCACACATTCTGGTCGCCCTGCGCCTGACGTTTGACGAAGCGGTAGCCGGTGCGGTCCCAGAGCTTCATCTCGTCAGTCAGATTGTCGAGAATGTAATCGCCGGCGGTCGTCTTGACGGTCAGGATCGCATGCCCTTCATTGCCAGCCTTGACGATCGTCATCAGCAGCGCCTGGCGCGGGAAGCCTTCCTCCAGAAGGATCTTGCGTTTCAGCAGGGCGAATTCATCGCAATCGCCCTTTCCGTCAGTCGGGTAATCCCATTGGCTGATGACGCCCTGGTGCTCCATGTCCGTGATCGGCTGGATATGCGAATTGACCCATCTGTTGACGCGCTGGAGTTCCTTCATCGTTTTCGCCGCGGCGACGATGTCGAGCGGCTGCATCGGGCCGGCGTCGCATTCGCCCTGATAGCGGCGGCAGAAATCAGCCCAGCCGAAGGGAACTCTGGTGACTTCGCCAACGGGCTCGAAGGAAGCGGGAGGCAAAGGCGACGCATGCGCCTGGGACAGCAGCAGAAACGCGACCGCGGCCGATGAAACCAGCTTTGCCGCCTGCCTTGACTTCGCCATCCAATCGGTCATTTTCGCGCCTCCAACATCGTGTCGCGTGTTTTCGCAGCGGCGCATTCTCGCGCGCCTAAACACGATGCTCGGATTTTATCGTTACCGCGCCCACACGCGATAAAAGCAAATCGTTGCTTAATCTATTCTTCCGCAAACCCAGCCTGATGTTACGGAAACTTCGCTCAAATGCGCCGGACGTTATCCCCTTGCACAACGCGGGGGGCGCATTATTTGTCTTGGAGCGGAGGCTGAGGTGAACCAAATCTTGCCCAAATCGTTTCTAATTCGTTAACTCCGCTTTATTAACGCGTCAACTTCAAGCTTGTTCCACGCCGGCGCCACATTAAAACATTGTTAACGAGGATCAGGTGTCGAGCCCGATGAATGACGACCCGAACGGCGTGTCCGAAGGCTCCGCCGGAGCGGCGGCCAGGAATATTGTAGCGGCCCTGCCCGCGCTGTCCCCCGACGACGAGGCCGCCCTGCGCCGCTCGATCGGCGAGTTGAACAGGGAAAGCCTCGCCATGCGGCTGACGGCGGCGCTCGGCCGCCAGATCGGCTTCGTCGGCCTGATGGTTCCGGCGCCGATCGCGGAAACAGTCAACAAGGCGGCTGAAAGGGCGCTGCGCGGCGCGATGGGCCTCGCCCTCGCGAGCCTCGGCGAGCGCTCCGCCCGCGACCGGCGCGGACTGCATAAATCGGTCGCAGCCATGGCGGGCGCCGCGGGCGGCGCCTTCGGCCTCGCTGGACTTCCGATAGAACTTCCCTTCACCACGACGGTGATGCTGCGCTCGATCGCCGACATCGCGAAGGGCGAAGGCGAGGATCTGGGCGATCCCGATGTCGCGCTCGCCTGCCTCGAGGTGTTCGCCCTCGGCGGCAGCGGCGCGGCGAACGCGATCGATCGCGGCGGCGCGCTGGAGACCGGCTATTTCGCGCTGCGCGGCCTGCTCGCAAAATCAGTGAGCGAAGCCGCCCGCCATTTGCTCGATCGCGAGCTGACCGAACAGGCGTCTCCGCTGCTGGTTCGCTTCATCGCCCAGGTCAGCGCGCGCTTCGGCATCGTCGTTTCGCAAAAATTCGCCGCGCAAAGCGTGCCGCTCATTGGCGCCGCCAGCGGCGCGGCGATCAATTACGCCTTCGTAGACCATTTCCAGACGCTGGCGCGCGGCCACTTCACCGTGCGCCGGCTCGAACGAATCTACGGCGCCGTCCTCGTGCGGGCCGAATTCGAACGGCTGGCGCGGCAAATCTGAATAAGGCGAATCCCGATACGGCCAATTTTCACGACAGGCTGGAACCTTGCGCCAGCCGGAACGTTACGAAGGCCTGAACGTTGCGGCGGCTAGGTGCGACAAGTCACATGCAAGCCGCTCGTTCCAAGCTTAGGCTTTATGATATTGGCGACGACTCGTGGGCAGAGTCGGCGCGTGCAATTTGCGGGTCGAGCGGGACACCCCGGGGAGTTTTCATGAGAAGAGTCGGATTTTCATCGCCGAAATGCGCGCGCGCGGCCGCTTTCGCGGCGGTCGCCTGTTTCGCAATCAGCGTTCCCTTCAGCGCGGCGAACGCCGGCTTTTTCGACTTCCTCTTCGCACCCCTGCATCCGGTCCAGCCTGCCCCGCAATATGCGCCGCAGCCTCAGCCGCATAAGAAAAGAGTCGTCATCCATCGTCCGAAGAATCTCGTCGCGAAACTCCACCCGGCCAAAGGGCCGCACGCCGCGCCGATCGTCGGCCTGATGGATGACGAGAGCCTGAGGAACGGCGACGTCGTGATGACGGCGGACGGCATCCGCGTGTTCACGGGCTCGGCCGGTTCGCATCACAATGACGATGATTTCGCCAGACTGTCCGACATCAAGGGCCTGTCAAAAACGCAGCGCAGCGCCCTGCTCTTCATTGATTCGGGCGCGAGCGGCTCGGGCGCGCAGATCACGCTTGTCGCCGGACGCTCGGTCGCGGAGGGCTCGACGGCCGCCGGCGAGATCATCACCGACCCGCGCGGAAACAAGATCCGCTACGTCGGCCCATAGGACGCAAAGGCTCTAAATCCGTCCAAACCTGATCGATTCGGCTGCGTTCGAAGCCGCCGGCCTGCGAAAATCAGCCTTCCGTTTTTGCTCAATCCGGCTCCTGATCCCCCTCGTCCGGCCCTTCCGCGTCGTCCGCGCTCGACAGGGCGCGCAAAACGTCAACGGCCATCCGCCGCGTGATCCGGCTTTGCCGCGATAGCGCCTCCCGGTCGAGCGCATCGACGAACTGGCGCGCGGCTTCGAGCGATCGATCGAGGCGCAAAGCCGCGTGCTCGACGACGCGAATGTCGACGACAAGCTGGCGGTCGATCAGAAGCTTGACGAGGACGGCCCGCATCAAGGCGTCGTCGGGCGCGCCGATCTCGACCGAAGGCGCAAGGCGCAGCCGCGACAGGAGATCGGCGGTGGCGAGACCCCAGGCGTCTGGCGGACGCGTTGCGGTGAGGACGAGAAAGCCGCCGCGCTCGCGCGTCACGTTGAGGAGATGGAAGAGTTCGGTCTCGACGCCCGCCGCCGCTTCCGCATTCTCAAGCAGCAGAGGTCGGCGCGCCAGCGCCTCGATGTCGGCGCCCGCCAGTGACGAGGCTTGGCGGATGTCGGCGCCCGCCATCGCGGCCCAGATCGCGCCAAGATGGGTTTTGCCCGAACCCGCCGGGCCAAGAAGCAGGAGCACGGGATCGGGCCAGGCGGGCCAGCGCTCGATCATCGCATAGGCTTTTTCATTGGAAGCCGAGACGAAAAAATCCTCGCGGCCGAGGCCCGGCGCGAAGGGCAGATCGAGAGTCAATTGACGGCCGGCGGCGTGATCCCCGGCGTCTTTCGCTTCCCCGCCGCCGGACGGCAACCCGGCCATCTCAGCCGCGCTCCCTGGCGCCTGTCGCCGAGGACTCGATCAGGATTTTCGAGGCTGGCGCGTCCATCTGCGTATAGAGCTTGCTTTCGCGGTAGCGCTTCACGGCGAAACGCAGGATGACGCCGACGGCGGCGGCGAGCGGAACGGCGACAATGAGTCCGGTGAAGCCGAACAGCGAGCCGAACGCCAGCAGGGCGAAGATCAGCCAGACCGGATGCAGGCCGACCGAACCGCCGACGAGCTTCGGCGACAGCACATTGCCCTCGAGAAACTGGCCGGCGACGACGACGCCGAGCGCCATGGCGAGAAGGCGCCATTCCGGCCAGCCCTGCACAATGGCGACGATGGCCGAGAGGACCAGCGCCGTCAGCGAGCCGACATAGGGAATGAAGCTCAGGAATCCGGCGGAGAGGCCAATGAGAAGCCCGAAATTGAGACCGATCAGCGACAGCCCGACGCCATACCAGACGCCAAGGAAGAGACAGACGAGGGACTGGCCGCGCAGGAATCCGGCCATCGCGGCGTCGATCTCCCGCGCGAGTTCGCGCACAGTCTGGCGATGGCGCAGCGGCACGAGACTGTCGACGGTCGCAATCATCCTCTCCCAGTCGAGCAGCATGTAGAAGGTGACGACCGGAGTCAGCACCAGAAGGGAGAGCAGGCTGATCAGCGCGGCGCCGCTGCTCCAGATCGACTTGACGAAGGCGGCGGCCCATTGCGCCGCCTGATTGACCAATTCGCTCGTCGAATTGCGCAGATCGGCCGAAGCCGCCTTGCCGAGCCCGATCCGCTCCAGAAGGGTTGCGCCGTGATCGCTGGCGAGGCGCGTGCTGAAATCCGTCAGGACGTCCTCGAGTTTGACAACATTGGCGGGCAAGGCTTGGAGGAAGCTCACGAGCTGGCGCCAGAACGCCGGCATGATCAGGATCATGATCAGGACGAGGACGACGACGAAGGCGGTCATGATGAGCAGCGTCGCGCCGAGCCGGCCGACGCCGAGGCGCTCCAGCCGGTCAGCGACGGGATTGAGCAGATAGGCGAGCGCCATCGCCGCGGCGAAAGGCAGCAGCACGCCGCTGAATAGCCACAGCAGCAGGATCAGGAGGAGAAGGGCGCCGATCCAGAAGCCGATTTGCCATTCAAGCCGCATCGATCGTCTTTCCATGTCGTGGTCGGCCGCTTCTAACACGAAGCCTGCGCCGGATGCGGAAAAGTGGGAGCTTCGCTCCATCGGCCCGTTTTCCGCCCGCGGCCCATCGGAACGGCTGGGCTGCTGTAAGGAATTATCGGAATCGATCACGCGCTCATATGCCGGAACCATCGGTTGAAATAGGCGGCGAGCGAAGCGAGCGCGAGGCCCGCGACCAGATAGAGCGAAATCTGGAACCAGGCGCCCTTGGCGAGGCCGAAGCCTTCGACGCCGAGGACGAGCGCCGCGAACAGGATCTGCCCCAATGTGTTGATTTTAGAAATGATAAGCGGCCTGACTTCGAGCGGCCTGTCGAGAAACCACGACACCATGAAGGCGCCGACGATCATGAAGTCGCGCGCGACGACGATGATTGCGATGGTCGCGGGGATGGCGCCGACGATCGCCAGCGCGACATAGATCGAGACGAGCAGCGCCTTGTCGGCGAGCGGATCGAGATAGGAGCCAAGCTGCGTGCGCAGGTTGAAGGTCTTCGCGAGCCAGCCATCCAGCGCATCGGACGCGCCGGCGATGATGAAACAGACAAAAGCTTCCCGCCAGCGCTGCGCGGCGATGAGCGCGATGATGGCGGGGACCAGCAGCAGGCGCCCGAGCGAAATGAGATTGGGCAGGCTGCCGAACAGCGAGATATTCATTTCTTTTTTCGCAGCGAGGGCGCCCCAGAGCGTTGTATTTGCCAAACTAGCATGTGGAACGGCCAGATCCCAACGCGGGGCGCGAATGCCCGGATTTGCGTCGAGCTTTTTTCTCGTCGGCGGGGTTAGCGGCGCATCAGCGGCGCTGTGGAGCGCGTCGAGAACGACATCCCGACCTTTCCAGGTTGCGGAAACGCTTTAAATGCGCCGGGAAACCTGACACGCTGCGCCCGCCATATTGACTGAAGCGGCGCGCCGCGAGGAAGCAGCCAATGCAGAAAACATTCGATCGCTATTCGGTTGAGGTCTGGGCGTCAGTCGCGCATGGAATCGCGGCGCAAATTCTGTTCGACAAGGCGCAGCAATTCGTCGGACGCATCGACTTCTATCGCGGCCAGAATCCGCCAGTGTCCTATTTGTGGCATCCGACTGGAACAAGTGATCCGGCCCAGATCTACATCGTTCTCGCTATGTCGCTTGACCTCTTCGACCCCGTGATCGACCTCCTTCAGCGCGGCGGCGCCTGGGCGATCGAACTCTGGCCCTCGGGCCCGCTGACCGGCGCGTCGACGGATGGCTACGGCGGCGAGCTGATGATGACGCATGACATAACTGTCCCGGGCACCGGCCTGAACATTCGCGCGGTCCGCGACTGAAGACGGATCCAGCCGGCGCCCGGCGCCGGACCGACGCGAACCCGGCATTCGCCGCAGGGGGCCGCGCTGCGACGCCGCCCGATCTTGCTTTGCCGCGCGGGAGCCGCTAGCCCTCTTTGCATCCTCGCAGGACGCCAGATGACGCAAAAGCCTCCCCTCACCTACGCCGACGCGGGCGTCGACATCGACGCCGGCAATGCGCTGGTGGAAACCATCAAGCCGCTCGTGCGCGCGACCCGCCGGCGCGGGGCCGACGCCGAGATCGGCGGCTTCGGCGGCCTCTTCGACCTCAAGGCCGCGGGCTTCGTTGATCCGATCCTCGTCGCGGCCAATGACGGCGTCGGCACCAAGGTCCGCATCGCCATCGAGACCGGCATTCACGACACGATCGGCATCGACCTCGTCGCCATGTGCGTCAACGATCTCATCGTCCAGGGTGCGGAGCCTTTGTTCTTTCTCGATTATTACGCCAGCGGCAAACTCGACGGCGCGACCGCCGCCGCCGTCGTCAAGGGCATCGCGGCGGGCTGCCTTGAGGCCGGCGCGGCGCTGATCGGCGGCGAGACCGCCGAAATGCCGGGCCTTTACGCCGGCGCCGATTATGATCTCGCCGGTTTTTCCGTCGGCGCGGTCGAGCGCGGCGCGCTGCTGCCGAAAGCCGGCATCCGGCCGGGCGACGCGCTCATCGGCCTTCCCTCTTCCGGCGCGCATTCCAACGGCTTCTCGCTGATCCGCCGGATCGTCGCGGACAGGGGGATCGGCTATTCCGCGCCGGCCCCATTTGCGCCCGGGCGGACGCTCGGCGAGGCCCTGCTCACGCCGACCCGCATCTATGTCAAATCCATCCTCGCCGCCCTCGCCGCGCGGGATGGGATCAGGGCGGACGGGATCAAGGCGCTCGCCCATATCACCGGCGGCGGCTTTCCCGACAATATTCCGCGCGTCCTGCCACCGGGGGTTCGCGCCGAGATCGATCTTTCGGCGATTTCCCTTCCGCCGGTGTTCGGCTGGCTCGCCGCCGCGGGCGGGATCAGCGAGACGGAAATGCTGCGCACGTTCAATTGCGGGATCGGCATGGTTTTGGTGGTCAGCGCGGAAGATGTTTCTTCCGTCGTGGACCGTCTGCGCGCGGCGGGCGAGGCGCCGGCGGCGCTCGGCCGCATCGTCGAGGGATCAGGCGAACGCGTCGCCTTCACCGGAAGACTCGCGCTTTGACGATGCAGACCAGTACCCGGCGCAAACGCACCGCCGTCCTCATCTCCGGACGCGGCTCCAATATGCAGGCGCTTGTCGAGCGCGCGCGGGTTCCGAGTTTTCCGGCCGAGATCGCCCTCGTGCTTTCGAACCGGCCCGAGGCGGCGGGCCTCGCCTTCGCGCGCGCCAATGGCGTCGCCTGCGCCGCCGTCGATCATAAAATCTACGCCGGGCGCGAAGAGTTCGAGCGCTCGATGCAGGCGCTGCTCGAACTGCACCGCATCGACATCATCTGCCTCGCCGGCTTCATGCGGCTGCTGACGCCCTGGTTCATTGGCCAATGGCGGGGCCGGATGCTGAATATCCACCCGGCCCTGCTGCCGGCCTATCGCGGCCTTGACACGCATGAGCGGGCGCTGTCCGATGGCGTCAAGATTCATGGCTGCACGGCGCATTTCGTCGTTCCCGCCATGGACGAAGGACCGATCGTCGCGCAGGCAGCCGTGGCCGTGTTGGACGGCGATACCCCCGACACGCTGGCCGCGCGGGTGCTGGAGCAGGAGCATCTCATCTATCCGGCCGCGCTGGAACGACTCGCCTCGGGGCGGCTGCGCATCGAGGGAAACCGGGTGCTTTCCGATACTTTCCCGGACGAACCGGCGGGCGCCCCGCTGGCGCTGCGCAATCCCGCCTGATCGTCGCGCCGAAGGCGTTCGCCCGAAGATCGCCAGGGAGCGGCGCGGCCTGAAACATGGCCCTGGCTTATAGATTGACAAAATCTATCGACTTACGGACTATGCAGGTCGGCGCCGCGCTCGCCCGCCTCGCCCGCGCGGCATTGAAATCGAGGATTTTCCGGCAATGCAACGCAGAGATTTTCTGAGCGCCCTCGTGGCGGCCGCCATCGCCGGCGCATGGCCGCCGGGCGCGCGCGCCGGAGAGGCGAAGGAAATCCGCATCGGATATCAAAAAGCGGCGGGCATTCTGATCGCGGTCAAACAGCGCGAAACCCTGGAGAACGCGTTCAAGGCGCGCGGGGTCGGCGTTAAATGGGTCGAGTTCCAGTTCGGGCCGCCAATCCTCGAAGCCATCGCTACCGGCAATGTCGATTTCGGCTTTACTGGCGACGCTCCGCCAATTTTCGCACAGGCCGCCGGAGCCAACATCGTCTATGTCGCGGCACTGCCAAAAAACTCCATCGAAGGCATCGTCGTCCACCCCGATTCGCCGATCAGGACGATTGCGGACCTCAAGGGCAAGACGATCGGGCTCGCCAAGGCGTCGAGCGCACACAACACCACCGTCGCCGCCCTGGAAAAGATCGGGCTTTCATTTGGCGACGTCAAACCGGTCTATCTTCCTCCAGCCGACGGGGTCGCCGCCTTCGCCCGCGGCAGCATCGACGCTTGGGCGGTCTGGGATCCCTATCTCGCCCTCGCCGAAAAGGGCGGCGCGCGCATCATCGCGCTCAATACGGAGGTCGAGAGCCCCAGCCAGTTCTTCCTCGCCTCGACGAGCTTCGCGCAGAACAATCCGCAACTGCTGACGCAGCTGATCGACGTGCTTGCGAAAGAGCTTGAATGGGCGCGCGGCCATCGCGCCGAGCTTTCGCAGGCGATCCATGACGCGAGCGGCGTCGACTATGAGGCTGTGCTCAAAGCCGAGCAGCGGGCCAGCCTCGCCGTCATCCCGCTTGACGCGGACATCATCGCCAATCAGCAGGCCTCCGCCGACCGCTTCTTCCGGCTGGGGCTGATACCGAAGCAAATTGCCGTTCGCGACATAGTTTGGAAATGGACGCCAAGTTCCTGACTTTGCGTTATTTTCGGCAGCATCCCTCATCCTGGGGAGGAGTCCCCAGGGCGTAAGCCCGGGTCGATTGTCTCGAAACATGGGGGGCAGTTTTCGAGACGCCGCCGACGCGGCTCCCCAGGATGGGGCGAAGCATAGATTTGTTTGAAGCAGGATCTCCGGAGGGCTCCCTCTCCGAGGTCCCAACTGCTGAAAGGCTCAGACCAGATGAGCGATACGCCCTCGGCGCTGGCGCCGGTGCGCGCGCCGGCCCCAGCCCGGCGCGCTGGCGAACTGTTCCAGAAGCTTCGCCGGGTCGGCCTCCTCAATTGGGTCCTGCCCGCCCTGCTGCTTATTGTCTGGCAGGCGAGTTCCTCATTCGGGCTTCTGGCGAATAATATCCTGCCCTCGCCAGCCGCGGTCGCCCTCGCCGGATGGCGGCTCGCGATCACTGGCGCCCTGGCGCAGAACGTATGGATCAGCTTCCTGCGCGCCATGGCCGGACTGGTCGTCGGCGGCGGGATCGGCTTCGCTTTCGGCTTCGCCAACGGCCTTTCGGACCTTTCCGAAAAACTAACCGACACGACCTTGCAGATGGCGCGCAATATTCCCCATCTGGCGCTGATCCCGCTCGTCATCTTATGGTTCGGCATCGACGAGGGCGCCAAGCTTTTCCTTGTTGCGCTCGGCGTATTTTTTCCGGTCTATATCAACACGCTGCATGGCATTCGTAACGTCGATCCTCAACTTGTCGAAATGGCGCGCAGCTATGGCCTGACGCCGCGCGACCTGCTGACCCGCGTCATTTTTCCCGGCGCGCTGCCCTCGATCCTCGTTGGCCTGCGCTACGCGCTCGGCATCATGTGGCTGACCCTCATCGTCGCAGAGACCATCGCCGCACAATCGGGCATTGGCTATATGGCGATGCAGGCGCGCGAGTTCCTGCAGACGGACATCGTCGTCTTCTCAATCCTCATTTACGCCGCTCTGGGCAAGCTGGCCGATTCGACGGCCCGCTTCATTGAGAGGAAGACCTTGTCCTGGAATCCCGCCTATCAGAGCTGAGGTGACCGCGTGCCGCTTGCCGACCTGACTTTCGAGCCCGAGGCCGACGCCGATGCCGGCGCGTCGCTCGCCATTCGCGGGCTCTCGCGCTCATTCGGCGCGGCGAAGATCCTGCGCGGCCTCGATCTCGACGTGCCCGCCGGCCAATTCGTCGCCATCGTCGGGCGCAGCGGCTGCGGCAAGAGCACCCTGCTGCGATTGATCGCCGGCCTCGACCAACCGAGCGAGGGACGCCTGCGCTTTGGCGGCGCGCATGCGACGCACGCCTCCCATACGCTGGTGCGCGTTATGTTTCAGGAGCCGCGCCTGCTGCCCTGGGCGCGCATCCTGGCCAATGTAGAAATTGGCCTCGGCTCCGTCGAAAGCTCGCCGCAGACCAGAGGACGGGTGATCGAAGCGCTCGACGCCGTCGGCCTCGCCGCCCGGGCGGACGAGTGGCCCTCCGTGCTTTCCGGCGGCCAGAAACAGCGCGTGGCGCTGGCCCGCGCCCTTATCAGCCGGCCGCGCCTGCTCGCGCTCGACGAGCCGCTCGGCGCGCTCGACGCCCTGACCCGCATCGAGATGCAGCGGCTGCTTGAGGAAATCTGGCTGCGCGACCGCTTCACCGCCATTCTCGTCACCCACGACGTGATGGAGGCCCTGACGCTGGCCGACCGCGTGCTCATGATCGAGGCCGGCCGCATCACGCTCGACCTCGCCGTCGATCTGCCGCGTCCACGCCGGCGCGGCTCGCCCGAACTGGCGCAGCTTGAGGAAAGCATCCTCGATCGTCTGCTCGGCGACGAGGGCCGGTAGATCGCGCTTTGCGGGCCGGATGCGGAAAATGGCCTCTTGCGTTTCCGCATCCGGCTCCTCGCCTCACTGAATGCGGAGCTAGCCGGGAAGTTTGACGGCGAGCAGATCCACTTTTTCGATGCTCGGCGGCTCCGACAGCAATTCGTCGGCATGCGCCATCAAGGCGGCGGCGATCGGTCCGTTGAGATGCGCCTCGCGGCCATGCTCGCCGGCGAAAGCGTCGAAAATGCCAAAGGTTTGCGCGTCGAAACGGAGAGCGAACCAGACCGGGGTTTCGGTTTCGGCATTGGCCAGTGCAAGGCCGCCTTCCAGAAACTTCTGCAACGCGTCCGCCTTGCCTGGCTTGGCTTTCAGACGAACGAACAAAGCTAACTTGACCATTTACCCTCGCATATTTGGCGGTTGACGGGACACGCGCTTTCTAGCTCAGGGCCGACGCTTTGTGACTTGGCAAGACTGCCAATATCATTATCATTCCAGCCATGCTCATCCATGTCCTTGCGCTTGACGGATTATTCGACACGGGGTTAGCGACGCTGCTCGACGCCCTCGCCGCGGCGAACGAACTCGGGCAAGCCGCTGGCATCGCGCCGCAATTTTCGGTCAACATCGTCGGCGTCCGCAAACAGGTGAAGACCGCCCAGGGCCTGACTGTCCCTGTCAAGAATTGGAAGGATCTACCGCGGCCGGACATCGCCATCGTCCCCGCGCTGGGGGCGAAGACGCCGGAGACGCTGCCGGCCGCGCTGGAGCGCAGGGATGTCGCGGACGCCTGCCAGCTTCTCGGCGATTGGGCGCGCGAGGGCGCCCTGACCGCCGCCGCCTGCACCGCCACGTTCGTTCTGGCCGAGGCCCGGCTCCTCGACGGCCTGCCGGCGACGACAAGCTGGTGGCTCGCGCCCCTGTTTCGCGCGCGCTATCCGCGCGTCAAGCTCGATGAAACGCGCATGCTCGTGGAGACGGGCAAGGCCGTGACGGCCGGCGCGGCGCTGGGCCATCTCGACCTCGCGCTTTGCCTGATACGCCGCTCCAGCCCCGCGCTCGCGGCCGTCACGGCGAAATATCTGGTGGCTGATCCGCGGCCCTCGCAGGCCGCTTTCATCATTCCAAACCACCTCATGCATAGCGATCCCGTGGTCGAGCGTTTTGAACGCTGGGCGCGAAGCCAGCTCGCCAACGGATTTTCGCTGAAGGCGGCGGCGCTCGCCGTCGGCGCGAGCGAGCGCACCCTGGCGCGGCGGCTGCGCAGCGTGCTCGGCAAATCGCCGCTGTCCTATTTTCAGGATTTGCGCGTCGAGCGCGCAACGCATCTTTTGCAGACCACGCGCGCCAGCGTCGACGAGATCGCCGTCGAGGTTGGCTATGTCGACGGCGTGACCCTGCGCACGCTGCTGCGGCGCAGGATCGGCCGCAGCGCGGCGGAGCTGCGCCGGCTGGAGGCGTAGAACAGGCTTATAAAGCTGTATTTCTACGATATTTCAAATAGATATATGATTGAATCCAAGCCTGCGCTCAGGCGTTCAGCCGACAATCTCATTGCCCGCGAACCATTGCGCGATCTCGATTTCGGCGGTCTCGGGCGCGTCGGAGCCATGGGCGGAGTTTTCGCCAACGGAGAGCGCGAATTCCTTGCGGATCGTGCCCGGCGCGGCTTTGGCCGGATCGGTCGCGCCAAGAACGTCGCGATAGGCCTTGATTGCGTCTTCGCCTTCGAGCACCTGCACCACCACCGGGCCGCCGATCATCGTCTCGACGAGCTCGCCGAAGAAGGGACGCTCCTTATGCACGGCGTAAAAGGTCTCCGCCTGCGCGCGCGTGATCTGGACGCGCTTTTGCGCGACGATGCGCAGGCCGGCCTTCTCGATCAGGGCGTTGATCGCGCCGGTGAGATTGCGCCGCGTGGCGTCAGGCTTCAGAATGGAGAATGTGCGTTGGATCGCCATGGGCGCTATGTTCCTTGCGGCAAGGTGGGCTGGGCAGCCCGCTTATAGAGGCGCGCGCGCGCCCCGGCAAGACGATGCGACGCTTACGCCTCGACGGGTCCGGCGGCGTTCCGGTTGCGCCGCCGGACCCGCGTTGATATTCGATCCGTCATGAACCTGCGCGACCTCCGCTACATTATCAAAGTCGCCGATCTCAAGCATTTCGGCCGCGCCGCCGCCGCCTGTCACGTCAGTCAACCGACGCTGAGCGGGCAGATCCTGAAGCTCGAGGAGGAACTTGGCGTCGCAATTTTCGAGCGGGTCGGGAAATCGCTGACGACGACCGCCGCTGGCGACCTCATTCTCGATCATGCCCGCCATGCGGTCGCCGCCGCCGACGAACTGCTCGCCTGCGCGAGAGCCAGCCGCGATCCGATGCTTGGGCCGTTGCGCCTCGGCGTCATTCCGACGCTCGCGCCCTATCTGATGCCTTTCGCGTTGCCACTGGCCCGCACGGCCATGCCAAAAACGCCGCTTTCTCTCGTCGAAGACATGACGGCGCGGCTGATCGGGCCGGTCGTCGAGGGTGAACTCGACGCCGCCCTCATCGCCTCCGATCCGGAGACGGACGCGCTCGAAATCACGCCCCTCTTCGAGGAGCCGTTTTTCCTCATTCTTCCCGAGGACCATCCGCTCGCGGCGCAGGCCGTCGTCGATGCGGGCGCAATCGATCCGAACCAGCTGCTGCTGCTCGCCGACGGCCATTGCCTGCGCGATCAGGCTCTCGAACTCTGCCAGCACCCGCGACGCGGCGAGGACGATCTCGCCGACATGCGCGCGACAAGCCTGCAGACGCTGCTTCACATGGCCGCGGCGGGCTACGGCATGACCCTGCTGCCGGGCCTCGCGTTGATCGAGGATCCGCGACTGCCGGGCGCCCTCACCGCGCGTCCCTTGCGCGGGAAGCATACTTCCAGGCTCATCCGGCTGATTTCACGCCCGACCAGCCCACGCCGTCCGGCCATCGAGGCGCTGGCCCGGGTGATCCGCGAATGCGTGCCGGAGGCTCTTACGAAGCCTCTGGCGTGATCGCGTGGAGAGATAAGCGCGGAGCCCGCCTCTCTCAGGCCAGCACGGGGAGCCGCGCGGCCTCGATCGCGACTGCGACCGACTGGATGATCGCCGCGAACCGAACCGCCGTCTGGATCGCCTCCTGCGACACCCCGGCCTCGGCGAGCACTTTCTCATGCGCGTCGATGCAGGCGCCGCAGCCGTTGATGGCGGAGACGGCGAGCGACCACAGTTCGAAATCGACTTTCGATACGCCATGCGCGCCGATCACCGACATCCGCAGCTTCGCCGGCAATGTCCGATAGGCCGCGTTCGAGGCGAGATGCACGAAGCGGTAATAGACATTGTTCATCGCCATGATCGCCGCCGCCGAACGCGCGGCGTCGCGCGCTTCGGGGGTCAGACGCTGCGTCGCCTCGGCGTCGAACGCGGCCGCGACCTCGGGATTGCGGCTGGCGATCGCGCAGGCGAGAAGAAGGCCATATTTGGTCTGCTCGCCGAGGCTGTCGTCATTGACGATGGCGCCAAGGTTCAGCCGAACGTCCTTGGCGAAATCGGGCAATTGCGACTTCAGCTGTTCGATCGACATGAGGCTACGCCGCCTCCAGGACGTCGCCGCCGACTTCGCGGTTGCAGGGGCAGAGTTCGTCGGTCTGCAAGGCGTCGAGCACGCGCAACGTATCCTTCGGCGCGCGGCCGACATTGAGGTTCGTCGCATAGATATGCTGGATCAGATTGTCCGGGTCGACGACGAAAGTGTAGCGATAGGCGACGCCGTCCGGAGAGCGGACCCCAAGACCGTCCGTCAACGAGCCATTGGTGTCGGCGAACTGCCAGATCGGCAGCTTGGCGAGATCCTTGTGGTCACGCCGCCAGGCCAGCTTGACGAATTCATTGTCCGTCGAGCCGCCGATGACGACAGCGTCGCGATCGGCGAATTCGCTATTGAGCCGGGCGAATTCGGCGATCTCGGTCGGGCAGACAAAGGTAAAATCCTTCGGATAGAAGAATATTACCTTCCACTTTCCCGGGAAACTCGCCTCGGTCAGCGTCTCAAAGGCGCTTTCACCCTTTTCGACGTGATTTTCGAAGCCGGGCTTAACGCCGGTGACAGAGAAGTTCGGGATCTTTTCACCAATTCCAGCCATCTATAATTTCCTTCACAAAGCCAATACAGCAAATACAGCTGACAGCCTGTTCTAGGACATGGCGGATGCGGAATCTAATCGCTTGTATAGATCGAAGACATAGCCAGCGCCTATGGTCAGGCTGCACACCCGCTCGATGGAAGCGCGGCTTAGTCGAAGTCGGCGGCGAGTTCCGCGCGGACGTTTTCCGGCAGCACGGTCATATGGCCGTAGCGCGGATGCGCGAAGCCCAGCACCACCTCGGCGCCGGGCGCGCGAAACGCCGCGATCTGGGCGGGCGAAAAATCAAAATGGACGAACTGGACGGAGGAGGCCTTGCCGTCTTCGCGGGTGCGATCCTGATCGGCCTCTGCGCGAGCGAAGATGCGGTCGTCGCCAACCGCGATGAAGGCGGTGTTTTCGATGCCGCCGAGCGTAGCGAGCACGGCGGCGCGGCGGACCGGATCGTCGATCTCGATCATGAAGGTCGCGACCAGCTCGGCGCCCTTCGGAACGAGCGGACTATAGGCGGCGATCTCGTCGGGGACCTGCTCGGCGCCGCCCTTTTCGATGAACACCATCTCATGGACCTGCAGCCACATGGTCTCGTAACTTTCAAAATAGAACGTCACGAAAGGCCCGACCTCGACGCGGCGGTTCTGCTTGCCCGCAGAGATCTTTCGGCGGCTCTCCGCGCGGATCTTGCCATATTCCGCCATGGGCAGGATGTCGGCCGCCGTCAGATTATGCCTGTCAACCATGGTCCGCTCCGCTTCACGCAAATAAGGGTCAGGGCGCGCCGCTACGCCTTGAGGCCGTAGGCTCTCGCGATCAGCTCGATCGGATGGACCACCAGCTCCGGCACGGCCTTGGGGGCCTTGTCGCCTTCGCCAAGCGCGGCGATTCCCTGCGCGATGTGGTGTCCGGCGAGCGGGCATTCCGAAGTCACGATCGCCTTGCCGCTATCGGCCGCCTGCCGCGCGACCGGCGCGCCGACCTTGAGAGCGATCTCGAAATTTCCGGTCTTGCAGCCCCACGCGCCGCCATGGCCCGAGCAACGCTCAATCACCTTGAGATCGACGCCGGGGATGAACTTCAAAAGCTCGCGCGCCTTCTGTCCCATGTTCTGCGCGCGCGAATGACAGGAGATATGCAGCGCGACGCCGCTTTTTTCGAGCGCGCCGAGGCCGGGCGCAAGCCCCTCCTTGCGCCCGATGGCGACGATATATTCGCTGATGTCATAGGCCGCTTTGGAAAGGCGCTCGACATCCTCGTCCTCGGGCAGGATCAGCGGCCATTCGGTCTTCAGCATCAGGGCGCAGGACGGCACCAGCGCAATGACGTCGTAACCCTTGTCGATCCAGGGCTTCATCGCCGCAGCGACCGTCTTCGCCGCGGCGGCGACCTCGGCGATGGCGCCCTGCTCCAGCATCGGCATGCCGCAGCAATGCGGGTAGACGACCTCCGTCTCGACGCCGTTTTGCGCCAGCACCGCGCTCGCGGCCAGGCCGATCGTGGGTTCGTTATAATTGGCGTAACAGGTCGCGTAGATCACCGCCTTGCGGCCGAAGGCCGGAGCGTCCCGGTTGACCACGGGCGGCGCGGCTTTCTCGCGATCCGCGAAGCTCTTCGATTGATAGGGGGGCAGAAACGCCCGTTGATCGAGCCCGGCTGCCTTTTCGAGGACCGCGCGCGCGGTCTTGTGCGCGCAATCGGTCGCATAATTGGCGAGGGGCGCGACATAGGCCGCGAGCGTCCCGTTGCGATCGGTCTTCGCCAGTTCGCGATCGGCGAATTTCACCTCGCCCTTTTTCGCCTCGACGGCGCGATAGCGCAGCATCAGATGCGGAAAATCGAGATTGAACTCATGCGGCGGCACATAGGGGCATTTCGTCATGTAGCACATGTCGCAGAGCGTGCATGCGTCGACGATGGGCTTGAAATCCTTGCTCTCGACGCTGTCGAGTTCGCCGGTCGGCGCGGCGTCGACGAGGTCGAACAGGCGCGGGAAGGAATCGCATAAATTGAAGCAACGGCGGCAGCCGTGGCAAATGTCGAAGATGCGGCGCAGCTCCGCGTCGAGCTTCGCCTCGTCGTTGAAATCGGGATTTCGCCAATCCAGTGGGTGCCGGGAGGGCGCCGCCAAACCGCCTTCGCTCATGTTGCTCTCACGTTTTTCTGGATTGCCCGGAAAGGATCTGGAATTGACCGTCGGGATGGCCGAAAAAACGGGAAACGCGTTTGCCGCCGGCGCAAAAAGAGCTGCGCCGAAAGCGAACGCGTGTCCCGTGTTTGGGGCGTCTTACTTCTTCAGCTCGTCGAGAGCCTTCTGGAAGCGGCCGGCATGCGAGCGCTCGGCCTTGGCCAGCGTTTCGAACCAGTCGGCGATTTCGCCGAAGCCTTCTTCGCGCGCGGTACGCGCAAAGCCCGGATACATGTCGGTATATTCATGCGTCTCGCCAGCGACGGCGGCGCCGAGGTTCAGCGAGGTCTCGCCGATCGGCAGGCCGGTCGCCGGATCGCCGACCTCTTCGAGAAATTCGAGATGGCCATGCGCATGGCCGGTTTCGCCTTCAGCGGTCGAGCGGAACACCGCGGCGACGTCATTATAGCCTTCGACATCGGCCTTTTGAGCGAAATAAAGATAGCGACGGTTCGCCTGCGATTCGCCGGCGAAGGCGTCCTTCAGATTGTTTACAGTTTTGCTGCCCGCAAGCGACGTCATTTCGACACTCCTATTCGTTTCCAGCACCAGAATGCTATTGTTGACGAAAATAGCCCAAGCGCTTCCGGCTGAATTTCACAGGAAGTAACCGGGCTTAGAATTATTCTAACGGTTGCGGCGGTCTAAGACAAGGCCGCGATGAAGCTTTGTTCTGGCGGCAAAGCGCCGCACCGCGGATGCTAGCGCCTGCGCCCGCCTCCGCATTAAGCGAAATCAAATCCATTGAAGCGGAATCGAAAGCGGCGCTGGCCCACTTTCGCAATGCAACTCTTGCAATGCAGCAGCAGCCGGGCGACAAGCCCCCATGCTTCATATCAACGATATCGTGCTGCGGCTTGGGCCAAGGGTCCTGTTCGACAAGGCGAGCGCCGCTTTGCCGGATAATGCCCGCATCGGCTTCGTCGGCCGCAACGGCGCCGGCAAGACCACGCTGTTCCACATGATCGCGGGCGAACTTCAACCGGAATCGGGAACGATCTCCTACCCGCGCCAGATGCGCCTCGGCCGCGTCGAGCAGGAAGCGCCGGGCGGCGCGCAGAGCCTCATCGACTTCGTGCTCGACGCCGATGTCGAACGGGCGGCGCTGACGCGGGAGGCTGAACACGCGAGCGACCCCGCGCGCATCGCCGACATCCATATGCGCCTCGTTGACATTGACGCCCATGCCGCGCCGGCCCGCGCCGCCGGCATCCTCGCCGGCCTTGGCTTCGACGAAGCGGCGCAGAACCGGCCGCTATCCGAATTCTCCGGCGGATGGCGCATGCGGGTCGCCCTCGCCGCAGTGCTGTTTTCGGCCCCCGATCTCCTGCTGCTCGACGAGCCGACCAATTACCTCGATCTTGAAGGCACGCTGTGGCTGATCGACTATCTGCAGCGCTATCCGGCGACCATCCTCGTCATCAGCCATGACCGCGATCTGCTTGACGCCGTCTCCGACCATATCCTGCATCTTGACGCCTCGAAGCTGACGCTCTGGCGCGGCAATTATTCGAGCTTTGAAAAGCAGCGCCGCGAACAGCAGGCGATTTTGCTGAAGCACAAGAAGAAGCAGGACGATCAGCGCAAGCACCTGCAATCCTTCGTCGATCGCTTCCGGGCCAAGGCGACGAAAGCGGCGCAGGCGCAATCGCGCCTCAAAATGCTCGCCAAGATGGAGCCGATCGCGGCCATCGTCGACGGCCATATCCTGCCGTTCCATCTGCCCTCCCCGGCCAAGCCCTTAAGCCCGCCGATCATCGCCATGGACGACGCCAGCGTCGGCTATGACGGCGCGCCCGTTTTGAGGCGGCTGTCGCTGAATATCGCCGAGGACGACCGCATCGGCCTTCTGGGCTCCAATGGCAACGGCAAATCGACCTTCGCCAAGCTCGTCGCCGGACGTCTGCAGGCCCAGGGCGGCGTCGTGCGGCGCTCGTCGAAACTCGAAGTCGGCTTCTTCGCCCAGCATCAGGTCGACGATCTCGACGAAAAGGCGACACCCTATCAATGCGTCGCCGAGCTGATGCGCGATTCGACCGAGGCCAAGATCCGCGCGAAATGCGCGCAGTTCGGCTTTCCCAACGTCAAGGCCGACACCAAGGTCGCGCAATTGTCGGGCGGCGAAAAGGCGCGGCTCCTCATGGGGCTTTCGGCCTTCAACGGGCCGCATCTCCTGATTCTCGACGAGCCGACCAACCATCTCGACATCGACAGCCGCGCCGCGCTGATCGAGGCGATCAATGATTTCGAGGGCGCGATCATCCTCGTCTCGCATGACCGCCATCTGCTGGAAGCCTGCGCCGACCGCCTCTGGCTCGTCGCCGACGGCACGGTTGCCGCTTTCGACGGCGATGTCGATGACTACAAGAAATTTGTCCTTGATCGCGCCAGCGGCGGCAGCGGCTCGGGCGGCCGGAAAGACCGCGCTGCGGCGCCAGAGCGGGCGCCCCAGCGCGGTGCGGCGTCGTCGCGGCAAGACTCCGCGCCGTTGAAAAAGCGCATCTGGGCGGTCGAGGAAAAGATGCGCAAATTCCAGGATCTCGTCGCCCGGGTCGACAAGGCGCTCGCCAATCCGGCGGCCTTCGCGAAAGATCCGGCGAAGGCGGCGCAGCTCGCCGCCCAGCGCGGCGACCTTGAGAAAGCGCTCATCCTCGCCGAGGAAGAATGGCTGGAACTCACCGGCCAGTTTGAGTCGGCGCAGACGGGCTAGACGCTTTTGGACTGACGGGCGCATCCGGTCTGCTGGAAATCGCGCCCGATCCAAGAGCGGCGCCCGCCTCGCGGCGCGCCAGATGCCCAGCGACGAGTTCCGCCGCTCTCGCCTGCATGCATTCATCGGCGCACGATCCATGATAGCAGGCCTGCAGCGCGTGAACGCAGTGCTGAACCAGTTCGTCCGCCTGCATCGACCAAGAGGCAAAGCCATCGTCGATCGCATTCGCGAGTATTTGATTTATTCTAACTCGATCTTTTAGAATATCGCACATGTCATCCTCCATCGCTGGACGGATAACTATTTAGTATCTACCTGATACTTCGACAATAAATATGTTTTATATTCATTTTATTTCCAAATTACCGAATCTTAATACGCCCCAGGCGGCAGTTCGCGCAGCTTATGCGCTGGGCGCGGCGGGACCATATCGCAGCACCTCCACCTTCTCGAGCGTGACGAGGCCTTCCGCTTTCGCCAACATCGCGTCCAGCACGGGCAGGAACGCATTGATTCTTTCCTCGGTGTCCACGATCTCGACGACAAGCGGAAGATCGCCTGAAAGCTCGAGGATGTTCTGCGAATGAAGGTGGTGGGAATGGCCAAATCCCATCGGGCCACGCAGCACGGTCGCCCCGGCGAGGCTGGCGGCGCGCGCCGCGAGGACGATTGCCTCATAGAGCGGCCGATGATCGCTCTTCGCGCTTTCGCCGATAAAAACGCGCAGCAATTTTGCTTCAGTCGGCGCTTGCATGGTTCAGGCCCCCCTTATCTGGTTAAGCAGCGCCGCCGCCACAAAGCCAAGCCAGACCGCGATCAGGCAAAGCGCAACGGACAGGATGACATTTACGCCTGCGTTGAGCGCTTCGCCATTGCGCACGAGGTTCAGCGTCTGCAGGCTGAACGAAGAGAATGTGGTGAAGCCGCCGCAAAGGCCGATCATGACGAACTGGCGCGTGGTCGGTCCAACGAGCAGGCGCCCGTCCGGACCCGTCAGCGTCGCGAAGAAGCCGATGATGAAAGAGCCGATGACGTTGATGATGATCGTGCCCCAGGGAAAGGTCTCGCCGATGCGTTCGGCGACCGCCGTCGAGAGCCAGAAACGGGCGCCACCGCCAAGAGCGCTTCCAAACATGATCCAGAGATAAAGCATAAGCGGCGATTCCTTCACCGGATCAGATCGTAGTCGATGAAATTCACCGCGTCGCCCGGCGCGATCGCAACGACATCCTCGGGGAGTTCGACAAGCCCGTGCGTGCGCGTCAGCGAGGTCAGCACGGCGGCGCCGTCGACGCCATATTTCTCCGCGACGGGGGCGCCCGAGGCATCTCGTCTGAGCGCGACGCGGACATATTCGCGCCGACCCTCCTTTTTCTTGCAGGCGAAGCCGGATTTGACGGAGATCGCGCGGGGAGCCGCGAACTCTGCGCCTGACAGGGCGGCGATGAGCGGGCGCGCCATCAGCGCGAAGGTGATGAAGGCCGCGACCGGGTTGCCCGGCAGCCCAACGAAAGCGGCGCCGTCGATCGCGCCCATCGCGATGGGGCGCCCGGGCTTGATCGCAAGCCGCCAGAAGGAGAGCGAGCCTTCCTCCGACACGGCGGCCTTGACATGGTCTTCCTCGCCGATTGAAACCCCGCCGGAGGTCAGGACCAGATCATGCGCCTGCGCCGCCCGCCGCAGCGCCGCGGCGATCGCCGCCTGATCATCCTTCAATATGCCAAGATCGGTGACCTCGACGCCCTGGCGGCGCAGCAGGCCCTGCAGCAGAAAGCGATTGGCGTCATAGACGGCGGGCGGCTTCAAGGCTTCGCCCGGCGAAACGATCTCGTCGCCGGTCGAAAAAATCGCAGCCCGCAGCTTTCGCCGCACGACGAACCTGTCGACGCCAAGCGCCGCCGCGAGGCCAAGGTCTTCCGGCCGCAGGCGGCGCCCAGCCGGCAGCGCCGTGTCCCCGGCGCGGATGTCCTCCCCGCGCAGACGGAGATTGGCGCCGCGCTTGAGGCCGGGCGGCAGGACGACGCGGCTTTTTTCGGCGCGGCAGTCCTCCTGCATGAAGATGGTGTCGAAGCCTTCGGGCACGGCGGCGCCGGTGAAAATGCGAACCGCCTTGCCGGCAAGTTGCCGGGCGGTTTCCGCGCAAAGATGCCCCGCCGCAGCCCTACCGCCGATTTCGAGCGCGGTTTCAGCGCCCAGCGCCAGATCCTCGAAGCGAACCGCATAGCCGTCGACAGCTGAATTGTCGAAACCCGGCAGATCAAGCGGCGCAGTGACGTCGCGCGCCAGAATGCGCTCTCCGGCCTCGGCCACGGCGACAGTCTCAAGCTCCTGAACGGGGCGCACGCGCGAAAAAAGCAGGGCGACGGCCTCCTCGACGCGCATCGGCCTCTCGTCCGCCGCAAAACTGTCCGCACCAATTTGCGCCATGCGTCTTCAACCCTTTGCGTTGTGATCGAGCCGCGCCAATGTTTCGTCGATTGGAGCGGCAAGGCGCTCGACGAGCGTCGCGATCGACTCGATGTCATCGAGATGCGCGCAGGGCGGAGCGCCGGGGAAAGGTCCGCCGTCGCTCGCCAGCGCCTTGACGCCGCTATCCTCGGGATAGAGCAATGGCTTGCCATTGGCCACGCGATGAACCTCGATCTTCACGTGAAAGTCGCGCTTGTAGCCTTCGACGAGCACAAAATCGACGGGGCTGAGACGCGCCAGCAGCGCGCCAAGGTGCGGCTCGTCGTCGCCCCGCAATTCGTGCATCAGGGCCCAGCGATTGGCGGAGGCGACGAGAACCTCGCGCGCGCCCGCCTCTCGGTGCGCATGGGAATCCTTGCCGGGCTTGTCGACGTCGAAGCCGTGATGGGCGTGTTTCAGCGTCGAAACCGAAAAGCCGCGCGCAATCAGCGCCGGAATGAGCTTGACGATCAGCGTGGTCTTGCCGGCCCCGCTCCATCCGGAAAGGCCGATCACGCGCATGGGCGTCGCGCCCCGCGATCCGCCCCTGCGGCGATAATGCACTGCGCCTGTCCGCTCAAACCTCGCGCTCCCTCTGGAACTTTACCGCCGCATCGCTTAACATTTCGAGGTGATGCTGTTTTCCGGCCGGAGGCGCAAGAGACTTGTCGCTGATGCCTGCCCAATCGACCTCCACGGCTCTTGACCTTCGCGGCCTGAATTGTCCGCTGCCGGTCCTGCGCACGGGCAAAGCCCTGCGCGCGCTGAAGGATGGCGATCTCCTCATCGTCGAATGCACGGATCCGCTCGCCGCCATCGACATTCCCCATCTGGTGCGCGAGACCGGCGACGCTCTCGAACGGCAGGAGCAAATCAACGGTGCGATCGCCTTCCATATCCGGCGGCGGCGATCGTGAGCGCCGGTCCATCACTTGAAGCGCCTTGTGAGCTCAAGAGCTTGGCGGCCTTGATTTTCAGGGATAATGAGGCCGTGAACGAAATCGTTTCAGATTTCGCCGCCAGCCTTAAAAGCCGCGGCCATCGCATCGCCGGGATGATTCAGGCCGTCGACCTCGCGCAGCCCTGCGATTGCAGGGAAGTCTTTCTTCGCGACGTCGCAACCGGCGAGGCGATTTCGATCCTGCAGGACCTCGGGCGCGGGTCGCAGTCCTGCCGCGTCGACACGACGGCTCTCGCCGAGGCCGCCCATCGCGTCGCCCGCGCGCTTGCGAGCGCACCGGAACTTTTGTTCGTCAACCGGTTCGGCAAGCTCGAGGCCGACGGGCTCGGCCTTTACGCCGAGATCGGCGCCGCCGCCGCGGCCGGCATTCCAACGGTCGTCTGCGTCTCGATGAAATTCATCGATCCATGGCGCCGCTTCACGATGGGTCTCGACGAGGAACTGCCCTGCTCCGCCGCGGCCCTCGAACGCTGGTGGGCAGCGGTCAAGGGGCGAAGCGCCGTTGGAGGTCTCAGCCTCGGCGCGGCGCCTTGACGCCGCCTGTTCGATGACGCCGGACGAGCCGCGCATCGACGAGATCGACGACATCCGTATCGATGTCGAAATGCGCGCATGGCCCTTCGCGATCGACCAGAACGAGGCGATCGACCGGCATTGGGAGAAGCGTCGCGCCGTCACTCCACATCTCTTCAATGGCCGCGTCTTCCTCACCTTCGAGCAGCGCGTCGAGGCGCTGGGGGAGCGGCGCGTTCTGATGGGAGCGGCCTCGGCCGTCGACTTCAAGGCCTTCCTCGCCTGGCGCGACTTCGGCTTTCCCGATGGCGGCGTTCGCAATTGCTTCGCTATGGCGGCCCTCCGGTCCGCCGATGGCGCCTTCATGCTCGGACGCATGAGCGAAAAGACGGCCAACGCGGGCAAGATCTACTTTCCAGCAGGGACGCCGGATCTTGGCGACGTCAAGGACGGCGCGCTCGATCTCGCCGGCAGCGTCGCGCGCGAACTTGAGGAAGAGACCGGCATAGGCGCCAATGAAGTCGTCTTCGCGCGCGGCTGGACCGTCGTGTTCGATGGACCGCGGATCGCCTGCATGAAAATCACGCGCTCGCCGCTGTCGGCGGACGAAATCAAGGCGCGCTTCGCGGATTTTCTGACGCGGGAGGCGGAGCCGGAGCTTGTCGCACTCCATCCCGTCTATTCGGTGCGCGATCTCGACGAAAAGCGCATGCCCGGCTTCACGTTGCGCTATCTACGCCACGCCTTATCTGAAACGCCCGTCTGAGATCGCCGCGATCACGCGTGATAGCCGTGCTTTTCCTTGGTGGCGTGAATGATGCCGAGCGCCTCGCCGTCCTTGCCGGCCGCGCAGGCATTGGCGGCGCGCGACAGATCGGCCTCGATCTCGTTATAGACTTTCTCGTTGAGATTGCCGGTCGTGACGTCGGCGGTGAGCACTTTCTGATAGCTGTTGAGCTTATCCGTGCAGGCGGCGGCGGCCGGCAGTTCCGGCCACGCCGGCGCCGCCCTGGTCGAAGGCGCCGCGGCGACGGGCGCTTCATAGGGCTGCGCAGACTGATTGCAGGCGCACAGCGCGGCCGCGGCGCCGGTAATCGCCATCAACAAGAAAATCCGCTGCATCCCAAACTCCGCCCCAGTCGCCGCAGGTCGATTGAGGCAATCTCACTTGCAAGCCGCGCCTGTCAAGCCCGGACGGAGATGAAGAGGATCAGTTGCCCCCGGCGCCATAAAGCCAGTCGTAGCGGGCAAGCAAGCGTTCGCCGCCGAGCGCCCGCAAGGCCGCATCGCGGGCGAAGGCGGCGATACCTGACAAATGGTAGATGCGGCCCTGCGTCCGCGATTCGCTCTGCACCCTGCCCGCCCGGGCGCGCCGCGCGGCAGCGTAGGCGGCGAGCGCTTGCGGAACGTCGCGCGTTGCTTGAAGCGCCGCCCCCAGCGCGGCGGCGTCCTCGATCGCCTGGGCCGCTCCCTGCGCCAGGAAGGGCGGCATCGGATGCGCGGCGTCGCCAAGCAGCGCGACGCGCCCGGCCGTCCAGCCGGGCAATGGATCACGTTCGATGAGAGGCCATCGCCGCCACTCCGGCGCCGCGGCGAGCAAGGCCCGCGCATCCTTGTGCCAGGATGAAAAACGCGCCGTGAGGACAGCGGGATCGCCCGGACGCGACCAATCCTCTTCCGGGCCGGGAGCCGCCTCGTTTTCGTCGACGACGGCGACGACATTGACGACGGCGCCGCCACGCAGCGGATAATGCACGAGATGCGCCTCGCGTCCGAGCCACAGGCAGGATTGCGGACGCAGCGCCTCGGGCGAGGCGCGATCGGCGCCAACGAGAGCGCGCCACGCGATCCGCCGCGTAAAGGCCGGCAAATTCGCGCCAGCGCCGAGAAGTTTCGCGCGAATGAGAGAACGCGCGCCATCGGCGCCGATCAGGCAATCGCCGGACGCCTCATGGCGCAGCAATCCCTGGCGTAGCGCGGCGACGACGCGATCCGCGCCGGTGGCGAAACCAGCCACTGAAACGCCAGTATGAATGCGGATCGCGTCTTCCGCCGCGACCGCCAGCAGCAGGGCGCGCTGAAGATCCGCGCGGTGGATCAGGAGATAGGGCGCGCCCCAGCGCCGTTCGGCGTCGGCGAGCGGCATCAGCGACAGCGTCGCGCCGTCGCGGGCCCGTCTCACCCTGATCGATTCAGGGGCGAGGGCGAACCCTTTCAGGCGTTCGACCACGTTCAGTTTTTGCAGGATGCCGCTTGCGTTGGGCGACAGTTGAAGTCCGGCGCCGACCTCTTCAAACGCTGGCGCGGATTCAAAGATGCTGACCCGCCAGCCGGCGCGAGCGAGGTGCAAAGCCGCGCTGAGGCCGCCGATGCCGGCCCCGGCGATCAACGCATGGGGTTCGCTCATAGGCCCAAAGGCCTCGGTTCACGCCGCCGTCGGCGCCAATAGCGGATCGAAGGCGCATTCGGCGGGAGCGCACCCGCCGTGCAGCGTCGCGTCGAAAATGTAGTGCGTCGAGCAATAGGGACAGATGGCCTCATCCGCGTCGCCCATGTCGATGAAAATATGCGGATGATCGAAGGGAGGCAGGGCCCCGACGCACATGAATTCCCTGGCGCCGACGCTAACGCGCGCGACGCCCGGCTGGTTGTGAAAATGCGGCGTGGCGTGAGCGGCCATGATCCCATTCCTCTTGCGAACAGATCGCGAGCATAGACTTTGCGGCTCAGAGCTTCAACTGCGACCTCGGCGCCGTCGCCTTTTTGGATGCGGCTGATTCGAGCTCCATTTCGTCGAGAATCTTGTCGAGATGGACGCGAAAATTGGCGTTTAGATATTTCTGCTCGACCTTCAGCCGGCCCCTTTCGCCCATGGCATTCGCCAAATCAGGCTGCGTCAAAAGGACGTAGAGCCGGTCGGCCAGAGCCTCCGCATTGGCCGGATCGACGACAAATCCGTCGACGCCGTCGGCGACGACTTCGCTCGCCGCGCCGTGCATGCTGCAGATGACCGGCTTTCCGAATTGCCAGGCTTCGAGATAGACGATCCCGAACCCTTCCTTGTTCGACGGCATGGCGAAAACCGCAGCGCGGCCGTAGGCCGCACGAACTTCGTTGTCGTCGACCTGACCGAGAAACGTAACCGCATCCGCGACGCCGAGCTTTTTCGCCAGCGCTTCAAGCTCCGGCCGCAGGGAGCCGCCGCCAATGATTTCATATTTGACGCCGGGCAGCCGCGCTTTCAGGATGGCGACGGCGGCGATCACTTCATGGACATTTTTTTCGCGTTCGCCCGAGCCGAGCCGGGCGACGGTCAGAATTGTCGACGACGGCGGCGACGGCGCGATCTCGTCCCCGTCCCCGTCCAGGGCGTCGACGGCGTTGGGCAAACACCGGAACTTGTCAGGCGCAACCTGGAATTCGCGCCCCATGCTTTCAGCCGTAAAACGGCTGACCGAAGCAATCCGCGTCAGCGCTCCGACGAGCCAGACTTCGTAAAATCGTTTCTTGCGCGGTCCATATCCGTTCCAGACTTCGCATCCGTGAACGAACAGGACGATCGGAAGACGGCGGCGGAACAGCCTGACAGCAAAAGCGAGCGGCAAAAGATTGATATGACAGATCAACAGAACGCTGGCCTTGAACAGGCTGGCCCAGAAAACCGCCGCCATGAACTGCGGCTGGCTCTTGGGCGCGACAAGCTCTAGCCCGTCGATCGACGGCAGCGCCGCCTCATGATCGCCGCTCAAGAAAGCGAGCGCCGGAGGCTCGCCCCGCACAACGCTCCGCTGCCCCACGTTTTTGAAGACGCGCCGGTTGAAATTCTGCAGACCTCCAATCGTGGAATATGTTTCCAACGCACATATCACGATCCGTTTTTGTCGAAGCGGCTGCTCAGAAAACATCGATTTGACGCCGCCCATAAGTTATCGCTCGGACTTCCGCCGAAGATTGACGCATCAAGAGAAACAAAATGGATTACTTGGTCAGCTGGATGCTACTGACGAAGAATATAAGAGTATTTCAGATTTTTGCGTCTGATTTGTAGCTGAAACTACCAACATATGTCAAACCCTTAACCATCCGCAACAAACAATCGCCGCATTTGCATGATAAAATTCATCAAGTATCATAAGGAAATTGACCAAACTTATCGGAACCGCTCTGTGTTCGTCCGTCTTCCTCGGTTCAAAATCGACGCCGCGTCAGCGAACTGAATCCATTTCCCTTCCTTCTGCGCCCGAGTCGACGCGGACGATGCCTGACTCCTCACCAGGCCGCTCCGCCCGTCGTCTCCGTCCGATTGCTTTGCGTCGCCAGCGCCGCATCGATGATCTTGCTAAGCAGCGTTTCGTTGAAGTCCCCGTTGCGCCGTACCCGTTTCGACCCCGCTTCGGCGATTTTTGCAATGCGATCCGGCTGCGCGAGCAGAGCCAGACAGAGATCCGCGCATTCATCCGCGCTGTCGAAAAAAACCGCTTCCTCGCGATCCTCGTACATCTCGAGATGATCGCTCGTGCGCTCCGCGCAGAAAAGCGTTCCTATCGCCGGCACCTCCAAGCTTCGCGTCGTGTGCAGGTCCGCATTCCCCTTCGATAAAAGGCCGATCGCAATCTTAGCGCCACGGACCGCCTTGACGTAGTTATCGCCTTCGAGGTTTCCCCGGACGACACATGCGCGCAGCTTACTATATTCCGGCGCAAGGTTCCATCGCTCGCCGTAAATGCGCAGCGGAACGCCGCGCTCGACAAGCCGCAGCAGAAACGGACCGCGTTCCGGCATCCACGTGCCAACGAAGGCGACTTCCGAAGAGAAAAGCGCCCGGTCAGCCATGCTCAGTTCGATCGGCCGATGGACCGCTTCATCGGCCGCTTCCCTGACCAGAAGAACTCGCGGCGCGCCTGCCCGCTTCGCGCCTTCGGCGCTTGAAGCCCTGTGCGTAGCCACGACGTCATAAAATGGCAGCGCTTTCAAAAACAGGCGCCATTTCAGCCCATCCCTCGGGACGTAAGGATTATCCTGATTATAGTTCGCGACTATATTGCCCAGCTTCTTCAAGTCCTGGATTGTCGCGGAATCGAGAAGTTCGCCGCTATCGACGAAAACCATATCGAAGGCGGCGCCCTTCACCTGCGACAGAACATAGCGTCTGACCGTTCCGCCGAGGCCGAACGCGCCCGCCTTGTAAATCCAGCGCTCGAGCAAAGCTTGCGGCAATCTGAACTTTTCGAATGCTTTGTAAGAATCGACGACAGTCACATCGTGACCAAGTCTTCGCAGCGCCGCCAAGCGATGCTGCGACGTTCCAAGTTCAGGACCGATATACAAAATTCTCATTTGTTTTGCCTACGAGCCCATAATTTGGCGATCAGAGATGAGCTATCGAAAGCCTCCCAGGCATTCATGGCTTTAACGCTGCGTCGATGATCTTGCTCAAGAGCACTTCATTGAAGTCGCCGTTTCGCCGCACCCGCTTCATCCCCGCTTCGGCGGTTTTTGCGATTCGATCCGGCTGCGCCAGCAGCGCCAGGCAGAGATCCGCGCATTCATCGACGCTATCGAAAAAGACGGCCTCTTCGCCATCCTCGTACATTTCGAGATGATCGCTGGTGCGCTCCGCGCAGAAGAGCGTTCCGATCGCGGGTATTTCGAGGCTTCGCGTCGTGTGCAGATCCTCGTTCCCCTTGGACAGAAGGCCGATCGCGATCTTGGCGCCGCTGATCGCCTTGACGTAATCATCGCCGGCAAGATTTCCCGGCGTGACATAAGGTCGAAGCCGCTCAAACTCCGGCGCGTTTTTCCAGCGGTCGCCGTAAATGCGCAGCGGAACGCCTCGCTCGATCAGCCGCAGCAAGAACGAGCCGCGTTCCGGCATCCAGGTCCCGACGAAGGCGACCTCGGAGGAAAAGCGCGCCCGGTCCTCTTCGCTCAGCTCGATCGGCCGGTGGACGGCTTCATCGGCCGCCTCCCTGACCAGCAGAACGCGCCGCGCGCCCGCACGCTTCGCTCCGTTGGCGCTGGAAACCCTATGCGTGGCGGCAAGATCGTAAACAGGCAGCGCCTTCAAGAAAAGGCGCCATTTCAATCCGTCTCTTTCAACATAGGGATTGTCCTGATTGTAGTTGACGACAATCTTGCCCGCCTGCTTCAACCGCCGGATCGTCGCGGGGCCGAGAAAGAAGCCATGATCGACGAAGACCAGATCGAAGGACCCGCCATTCACCCGCGCGCGAACGTAATGATCGACGACGCCGCCAAGACCGAACGCGCCCGTCCTGACGGCCCAGCGCATGACCAAGGCCCCCGGCAAAATGAGGTTATCGAAAGCCTCGTTGGCGTCGATCGAATCAACCACATGACCGAGCCTGCGGAGGGCGCCGATGCGCTGTATCGCGGTCCCACGCTCGGGGCCCATATACAATATCTTCATTCGATCGCCCCTGAAATTATACACGGTGCAAAGCCAGATGGCGCGTGATTTCGTCACTCGCCTCTACAAGGTCGCGGCAGACTGCGACATGTTGTTTTCGGGCCCTGTCGGCGTCGATATGTCCATGTCCAGTCGTCACCAGAATGCCAACCGCGCCGACGGCGGCGGCGAGCTCGATGTCGGACCATTTGTCGCCAATCACGAAGGAGCGCGACGGATCGAGTCCGAGATCGCGCACCGCCGCATGAATCATGCCGGGCGCAGGCTTGCGGCACGCGCAAGCGGTTTCCGGCGCGTGCGGGCATCGATACCAACCTGCGATCGCGACGCCTTCGCGGGAGAGAAGGTCAATCACGCGCCGCTCGACCGCATCGGCCTGTTCAACCGAAAAATACCCGCGTCCGATGCCTGACTGGTTGGAGACGACGACAAAGGGAAAGCCATATCTCGCCATTGCGCGCAGCCCGGCCGCGGCGCCGTCGCAAAGCTCAACCTGATCCGGATGGGATGGATAGTTTTTCTCGACAATGACAGTTCCGTCCCGGTCGAGAAAAATGGCTGGCGACGTCATGTGCGTTCCCGGACGTTTTGCGTCAATTAGGAAGATGGATCGTATGAAGTCGGCGCGTTTTCATAGTTTCGCGCGACGGTTTGATGACGAACGCGGCGTCACGCCAGAAGATCCGAACGCGGCGCAGTTGGCAAAGCAAGTAGAAGGTCCCGCACGTTCGAGGCGATCTCCTCGACGCGAATATTCATGATGCTTTCCATGCGGTGTATGATTCTGTGCTTCGCGCCGTAAGGATGCCATCGACGCGGTCGATTGAGATCGCTGAAGGGTGCGACGCACGTGATCCCGACGGCCGCAGCGAGATGCATCGGGCCGGAATCATGGCCGATGAAGAGGCTGGCGCGCCGCAAAGCGCCGGCGCTCTCGCGCGGCAACAGCGTTCCGCACGCGTTGACGACGGTTCCGGGCCAGACGTCGGCGACTTCGGCGACGGCCCCGGCCTCGTCGGCGGCGCCAAGAAAGAATAGCCCATAGCCGCCGTGCGTGGCCGAAAGCGTGCGCAGCAACTCACGCCAGTTACTCTGACCCCAGTGGTTCTCGACGAACTTTCCGCCCATGTTGATGGCGATGAAGGGATTTCCATTGAACGCGTCGAGGGCTTGATCGCCGGCCTTCTTTTCGGCGTCGGTCAAAAGCAGATCCCAATTCTTCGGGTCGTCGAGATCGATCGGCCCAAGCGCGGCGAGGGTGCGGGCGAGACGGGCGCACTCATATTCCTCGAAGCCCGTCGCCGGATCGACGCGGGCGTCGCGCAAATCCTTGTCAACCGGCGCGCCAATGATGCGCGAGAAGCCGGCCAGCCAAAAAAACAGGAAATCGCGATACACCAGAGCGGCATTTCTTTTGGTCGGCGCGAGATAGATCAGCGTCGTCGCGCCGAACGCCCGCAGCCGCCGCGACAGGTTCCACATCTCTTTGACCGACCGCAACTGCAACGGATAGTCGATGACGCCGTGAATGAGGCCCGACCGGCCGAGAATCAACTCTAGCGCAGCGGCCTTGGATGAAACCGGAATATTGGTCAGAACGTAGCGTTCCGCGTTCGGGAAGGCTTCAGCCAATTTGTGAAAACAAGGCAAGGCGACCACTGTGTCGCCGAGGCTCCCGACGCGATAGATGACGATGCGTTCCGCCCGTTCGCCCAAGGCGGCGGGAGAGCGCGCATCGCCGCTGACGCCGCTGTCCGAATCTCGTCCGTTATTCCCGGGCAATCTCGACGACTCCACCTTCTTCAATCGGAGGCCATGCTCGAATCGGACGCTTTGGCGCGCAGACCTGTTGCATCGCTGTTGGTGATCATGACTCCGTCCGGACAAGAAGGATAGGTTAGCTCCACGATAATCAGCCCGCCCAGGGAGCGAAGCATCGCGGAAAACCTTATGCGCGATTCTCGATCCTCGAAAATGGCGAACGGCTCATAAAATACCTCACGTCAATTCGACGATAAACGACCGGTCGCGGCTCGGACGCCGAATCCTGGTGCGGCCAGCAGGGCCGGCAGAACGTCTCGAACGTTCGCGGCGATCTCCTCGACGGGAACATTCATGATGCCATCCATACGTTGGACGACTCGGTGCTTCGCGCCATAAGGATACCATTTGCGCGGTCGATTATAGCCGCTAAACGGCGCAACGCAGGTGACGCCGACGGCCGCGGCAAGATGCATCGGGCCGGAGTCATGACCGATGAAGAGACTCGCACGCCGCAATGCGCCGGCGCTCTCGCGCGGCAACAGCTTTCCACACGCGTTGACGACGATGCCGGGCCAGACGTCGGCGATGTCTGCGACGGCTCCTGCCTCATCGGCGGCCCCAAGAAAGAATAGCCCGTAGCCGCCGTGCGTCGCCGAAAGCGTGCGCAGCAACGCTCGCCAGTTGCCCTCACCCCAATGGTTCTCGATCACCTTCCCGCCCATGTTGATGGCGACGAAGGAATTTCCATTGAACGCATCGAGAGCCTGATCGCCTGCGTTCTGCTCGGCGCCAGTCAGGCGCAGGTCCCAATTTTTCGGATCGTCGAGATCGATCGGACCCAATTCCGCAATGGACCGCGCGAGGCGGCTGCATTCATATTCACAGAATCCAGTGACCGGGTCGACGCGCGTTTCGCGAACATCCTTCGCGACAGGCGCACCAATGATCCGCGAGAAACCGCTGAGCCAGAAAAACAGGAGATCGCGAAAAAGCATGATGACATGCCCTTTGCTCGGCGTAAGATAAATTAGCGTCGTCGCCCCGAGCGCCCGCAGCCGCAGCGACAGGCTCCACATTTCTTTGACCGACCGCAGCTTCAGCGGATAATTGATGACGCCGTGAATCAGGCCAGACTGGCCGAGGATCAACTCGAGCGCAGCGGCCTTGGACGAGACCGGAATATTGGTCAGGACGTAGCGCTCGGCGTTCGGGAAGGCTTCAGCCAGTTTGTGAAAACAAGGCAGGGCGACCACCGTGTCGCCGAGGCTCCCGACACGGTAGATGACGATGCGTTCGACCCGTTCGCCCGAGGCGATGGGAGAGCGGGCCTCGCTGAGGCGGCCATTGGCTGTATCTCGACGGTTAATGCCCGGCAAAATCGACGACTCCTCGCTTCTTGATCTATTCCCGCCACTTCGCCGGCTCAGGATCGCTTCCGCCTGCGGCGCCACGCGAATCGTACCAGCCAAACAGGACGGCGCATGTCCACCTTCACCAAATCGAGCGGCGGGCGGACAACTTTCTGACTTCGCCGGATTAGCCGACCAGCCTCGTCGATGAAGCCCCCCGACAATCGGATAGCGCTACAATATTTCAGTCTAAGCGCACAGGATAGTTGGACAGTTTCATGTATCATAGTCGTCGAGGAAAAAAAAGTGCTCGAAGATTAGCCAGCTAATCACGCTCCAAGGATGATTATTGAAGCGCCCTGCTCGATTCGCTCAGTTCTTATCGGTACGGGTCGGCTTGCGTGAGATATGAAAGCACGTAATCGGCCACCCCCTCCTCAAGCGAATAAAACGGAATGTCGCAACCAGCCCCCCGCAGCTTGCGCATGTCCGCCTGCGTGAAATACTGGTAGCGGTCGCGAATGCTCAGCGGCATATCGACATATTCGACATCAACATTTTTATTCAAGGCCGCGCCGATCGCCAAGATGAGATCGAGGAAAGAGCGCGCCGTGCCGGTGCCGAGATTGAACAGGCCGGAGACGTCCGGATGGTCGAGCAGCCACATCATTGTCGCGACGCAATCGGCCACATAGATGAAGTCGCGCAACTGCTGCCCGTCGAGATATCCTTCGCGGTGCGATTTGAACAGAGAAATGGTTTTGCCCGCCGCGACGGCGGCCGTGTTTTTGGCGACGAGACTTTGCATGTCGCCTTTGTGCGACTCATTGGGCCCGTAGACGTTGAAAAACTTCAGGCCCGCCCACTGGGGCGGCGCGACGCCCGCCGCGGCCCGCTCAAGCGCCCATCTGTCGAACGCAACCTTCGACCAGGCGTAAAGATTGAGCGGACGCAGCGCGTCGAGCGCGGCGTTCGACTCGTCATCGACGAAGCCGTTGGAGCCATCGCCGTATGTCGCGGCGGAAGACGCGTAAATGAACGGCGTGCGCTTTTGCGCGCACCAGTTCCATAAATTGGCGGACAACTGGAAATTGGTGCGGAGAACCTCGTCGCCATCCGACGCGGTTGTCGAGGAAATGGCGCCCATATGGAAAACCGCCTCGGCGCGTGGGGCGGTTTCGAGAAAGCGTTCAATCTTGTCCGGCGTCACGACATCGTAAAAGCGTCGCTTGGCGATGTTGCGCCATTTCGATTCATGACCGAGCGAATCGAGGATGACAATATCGGTGACGCCCCGCTCATTGAGCGTCGCGACGATGTTCGACCCGATGAAGCCGGTTCCACCGGTGACAAAAATCATGCCGTTCTTCCACCTCGTCTATGGCCCGGCGCAGCCTTGGTCCAACGGATGGCCGCAGCCGCTAAATCTTCCGGTCCAACTTTAGCATTGTCCCGAAAAAAGCCAGCCGCGCCGGCCGCGACGCGGATCGAGCGCCTGGCTCCCAAACTCGATTCTCCGCCGTCCCTTACGCCTCCCGCAACAGCTTTTCGACGAACGCGCCAATCCCCTGTTTCTGACGCACGGCGCGCCGGCGCTCCGCCGTGAGGATTGCGCGAAGATCATTGAACGTGGTTTGCAAATCGCCATTCACCAGCACGTAATCATAATGGGTCCAGCGCTGTATCTCCGCGCGCGCATTGTCCAGCCGCTTGGCGATCACGTCGGGCGGGTCCTCGGCGCGACGCTCAAGACGGGCCCGCAACTCCCTCATCGAGGGCGGCAGAATGAAGATGGTGACGACATCCTCGGCGGTCTTCTGCTTGACCTGAAGCGTGCCCTGATAATCGATGTCGAATAAAATGTCGCGGCCCTGCGCCAGCACTTTTTCAATGGGTTCGCGCGGAGTTCCGTACCAGTTGCCGTGCACCTCGGCCCATTCGAGCAGATCGCCGGCCTCGCGCATGGCCTCGAACTGCTTCCGGCTGATGAAAGTGTAGTGGATGCCGTCAACCTCGCTCGACCTTTGCCGCCGCGTCGTCACCGAGATCGACAGCGTGAGGTCGAGATCCTTGGTTTGCAGCAGCATTCGGGTCAGAGTCGTCTTGCCGGCGCCTGACGGCGAGGAGAGGATCAGCATGAGTCCGCGCCGCCCGAGGCGCGCGGGGCGCATCTCGTCGGCAGGCCGGGCCACATCCCCACCACCGAAAAATTCCCCGCCATCGCGCTGTTGCTGCATCAATCCCCCGATCGTCCGATCCTGTGGTCAAGCGGCCTGATCGCGGCGCGCAGCGCACGGCGAGGCATCGTGGCCGGCCTCTCTAAAGCGTTTTCCGATCCGATGGAATCGGAAAACAGCCCTAACTTTTTGTTTCGACGCATTTTCTTGACGGGAACGAGCGTCCGCCAGGCTCGAAAATGCTCTAATGCTTTGGAAAATCCAGGCCCATCTCGCGATAGCGCTCGGGATCGTCCGCCCAATTTTCGCGCACCTTGACGAAAAGAAAAAGATGCACAGTCTGTTCGGCGGCCTCGCCAATGTCCTTTCGCGCGGCCGTGCCGATCGCCTTGATGGTGCGGCCGCCCTCGCCGATGACGATCTTCTTGTGACCTTCTCGCATGACGTAGATCGTTTGCTCGATCCGCGCCGAGCCATCCGGCATATCCTTCCAGACATCGGTCTCGACCGTCGACTGATAGGGCAGTTCGTCGTGCAGGCGCTCGAATATTTTCTCGCGCGTGATTTCCGCGGCGAGCAGTCGCAGAGGCGCGTCCGAAATCTGGTCTTCCGGATAGAGCCAATGCCCCAGGCGCATCAGGGCGCCAAGATCCTGGCGCAGTTTCGGCACGCCATGGCCGCGCAGCGCGGAGATCATATAAGTGTCGGCGAAGGGCATTACGGCGTTGATCTTTGAGGCGAGTTCGAGCAGCGCGGGCGGCTCGACCGTATCGATCTTGTTCAGCACAAGAATCTTGACGCTGCCAAGCTGCGGCAGCCGCGCCAGAATCGCCGCCACTTCCTCATCGAGACCCTGTCGCGCATCGACAAGGAGGGCGACTACGTCGGCGTCGCCGGCGCCGCCCCAGGCGGAAGTCACCATGGCGCGGTCGAGCCGGCGCTTTGGCGCGAAAATGCCGGGCGTATCGACGAAGATGATCTGCGCCGCCCCTTCGATGGCGATCCCCCGCACGAGGCTGCGGGTGGTCTGAACTTTCCGCGAGACGATCGAAACCTTCGCCCCGACGAGCTGATTGATCAGCGTCGACTTGCCGGCGTTCGGCGCCCCGATCAGGGCGACGAAGCCGCAGCGCGCGGGATCCCCGCCCTGGCCGGTCGCCGGACCGCCGGCATTCTTTTCCGCGTTCACGCGAAGCCTTTCTGGCTGCTGGGCTCGATGATTTTTTCGCGCGTCATGAAGGCGCTTGCGGCGCCTTGCTCGGCGAGCCGCTTGGCTGGCCCCTTCGCTTCCGCGGGCGCAAAACCCGGGAGTTCGATCGAGACCGTGAACTCGGGCGCATGATCGGGACCAGAGCGCGCCGTCTCGACATAGACGGGCGGCGGCAGTCCGCGCGCTTGCGCCCACTCCTGCAGCGCAGTCTTGGCGTCGCGCAGAGCGCGGCGCGGCGCGCGCATCCGTGGTTCGAAGGCGCCGGCGACGACCGCTTTCGCGGCGAGATAGCCAGCGTCGAGGAACACGGCCCCGATGATCGATTCGCAGATGTCGCCAAGGATCGCGCTATTCAGGGCCGAAGCGTTCTTTTCGCTCTCGCCGGCCCGCACGAAAGCCTGCGCGCCCCACTCCAGCGCAACCTCGGCGCAGCTTTCCTTGCGCACGAGATCGGCGAGACGGCGCGACAGTTCGCCCTCCTCGGCGTCAGGAAAGGCTTCGTAAAGCATATCGGCGACGACGAGGCCGAGCACGCGATCGCCGAGAAACTCGAGGCGCTGATAGCTTTCGCGCCTTGCGCCGGCCGCCGCGCTGACATGCGTCAACGCTGAGACGAGGAGGTTCCGCGCCGTGAAGCTGTGCCCGATGCGCGTTTCCAGCGCGAGGAGGTCAGGTTGTCGCCCCGTCATCTATTTCACGGTTTTCAGCAAGCGGTCCCAGCGCACCGTCCAGGGCCACTCCCAGAACGCCCAGGCCGGCTCGCCCTTGCCGACTGAGAAGAAGATCAGCTCGGCCCGGCCGACAAGGTTTTCGAACGGCACATAGCCGACGCCATTCTCCTCCGGCGAGAACCGGCTGTCGGTCGAATTGTCGCGATTGTCGCCCATCATGAAATAATCGTTCGGCGGCACCTCGTAGACGCCCGTATTGTCCTTGAATCCAGTGTCGCCCTGTATTTCGATGATCGTATGCTTGACGCCGCCCGGCAGCGTTTCGATGTAAGTTGGAACCTCGGTTTCCTCACCGGGATAGGTCTCGGTGCGGAATTTGGCGATCGGCTCGCGCGGGACCATTTCGCCGTTGATGAAGAGACGGCCTTCCTTCATCTGGATCTTGTCGCCCGGCAGTCCGATCACGCGCTTGATATAATCGGTCTGACCATCGCGCGGCAGCTTGAACACGACTACGTCGCCTCGCTTTGGCGGCGTGGCGAGGATGCGTCCGTTGAACAGGTCCGGGCTGAACGGGAAGGAATGTTTCGAATAACCGTAAGCGTATTTGGATACGAACAGGTAATCGCCGATAAGAAGCGTCGGGATCATCGATCCGGAGGGAATGTTGAAGGGTTGAAACAGGAAGGTGCGGACGACGACGGCGATCAGAAGCGCCTGAAAGATGACCTTTATGGTCTCGCCAATGCCGCCCTCTTGCCCCTGAGCCTTGACCTTCGCCTGTTTTCCATCCACCCGCGCCGGCTCTGTCATCGCTAATCTTCTCTCCAAGGCGAGTTCGCGCGAACTTTGGGCGCTTCGCCTGCATTAAGGGGCTTAAGCTTCGGCGCCGATGGGGAAGCAATCGTCGCCTCCGCCAATTTGCGCCGACCTGAAAAAAGTCAAATTCGCGGCCATCTGGACCGGAAAGTTGGCTCATTAACATGCGGCGGAACAGCGGTACAGGGCGCGGCGCCCGGATGTCCAAAAGTTAAGGCGGTTGCGCGGAGCCCCAGCGACGCGCCCGGACGCGCGAGGCTACAGCGTTCACGCCTCGTAAATCGTTGAATCCGGGGGCCGCAGGATCGCATCCGAATCCTCCAGCGCCTCGATGATCACCTGCGCCTGCGCGAGCGGGTACTCGTCGGTCAGCGTCAGATGCAGAGCCGCGCGGCAGCCGAGCGGCGTGAGGATTTCGAGCCGCTTCAGGGCGCCGCCGGTGAGGACGAGGGTGGGCTTGCCCGAGGGCAGATTGACGACCCCCATTTCGCGCCAGGCGACGCCAAACCTCAGGCCTGTGCCGAGAGCCTTGGAACAGGCCTCCTTGGCGGCGAAGCGCTTGGCGTAGGAGGCAGCCCGCGACGCCCTGCCATCCGATTTGCGGCGCTCGACCTCAGTGAAGCAGCGGTCGGCGAAGCGCTCGCCGAAGCGGGCGAGAAGATCCTCGATGCGGCGGATGTCGCAAAGATCGTTTCCAAAACCGATGATCATCCAACCAGTCCGCCCTTAACCAGCGGCCCTGGCGCGGCCGGCGTCCATTGCCGCCCGCATCCGGGCGATCGCCGCGTGAAGGCCGACGAAGATCGCCTCCCCGACGAGATAATGCCCAATGTTCAGTTCGGCGATCTCGGGGAGCGCCGAAATGGTCTGGGCGGTGGAAAAATCGAGGCCGTGCCCGGCATGGCATTCGATGCCGAGTTCCGCCGCGAGGCTCGCCGCGGCCTTGAGGCGGGCGAATTCATGCGCCGCGCGCTCGCTTTCGCCATGGGTCAGCGCATCGCACCAGGCGCCGGTGTGCAGTTCGACCACGGGCGCGCCGATCGAATCGGCCGCCTTCACGGCCGAAAGGCCCGGCTCGATGAAGAGGGAGACGCGCACGCCCGCCCGCGCCAACTCCGCCGTGACCGTTTTCAAATGGTCGTGGCCGTCGAGAACATTGAGCCCGCCTTCGGTCGTGCGTTCGCTGCGTTTCTCCGGCACGAGGCAGCAGGCGTGCGGGCGCGTGTCGATCGCTATTGCGACCATCTCATCCGTCGCCGCCATCTCGAAATTCAGCGGCGCCGAAATCTCGCGCTTCAGCCGCGCCATATCGTCGTCGCGAATATGCCGGCGATCCTCGCGCAGATGCGCGGTGATGCCGTCGGCCCCGGCGGCGATGGCGACAAGCGCCGCGCGCACGGGATCGGGAAAAGCCCCTCCCCGCGCGTTGCGCAGAGTGGCGACGTGATCAATGTTGACGCCAAGGCGGGGTCCAAGGCGTGAGCTATGGGGCATCGGAAGCGGCCTTAAAGGAGGACTTAAGCCCATCGCCTATCACGAAAGCAGCCGGGCGGCATCCCCCGGCCGCCGAAACGCGTCCCGCGAGCCGCCGGGGAGATCGTCAAAACGCAGCGCTCTCCTTGCTCCGCAATTCCTTCTCGCGCTCGGCGATATAGTCCCGCGTCAGCGGCGCGGCGTCGATCCTTTTGGTCATCTGGATCTGGAACACGACCTGATTCTCGTATTCGAACGCGCATTGCGCCAGAGCGAGATAGAATTCCCACATCCGGCAAAAGCGCTCGTCATAGAGCGCCAGCGCCGCATCGCGATGCTTGAGGAACCTCTCGCGCCAATGCTCAAGCGTCCTGGCGTAATGCAGCCGCAACACTTCGACGTCCGTGATGATCAGTCCGGCGCGTTCGATCGCCGGCGTCATCTCGGACAGAGTCGGAATGTAGCCGCCTGGAAAGATGTGTTTCAGCACCCAGGGACTGACAGGGCTCGGCGGGCCGGCGCGCCCGATCGTGTGAAGCAGCGCGACGCCGTCATCCGAAAGGATGGAGGCGAGCTTGCGAAAGAAGGCGTCATAAGCGCGAAGGCCGACATGCTCGAACATGCCAACCGAGACGATGCGGTCGTAACTCTCGCCGACATCGCGATAGTCCTGAAAGCGCAGATCCACCGCCAAAGGATCCTTCAGCCCCGAGACGCGCTGCTTGGCGAAATCCAGCTGCTCGCGCGACAGCGTGACGCCGGTGACTCGGGCGCCGCAAGTCTTGGCGAGATAAAGCGCAAGGCCGCCCCAGCCGCAGCCGATGTCGAGGACGCGGTCGCCCGGCCGAAGCAGCAGTTTGGCGGCGATGTGCCGGCGTTTCGCGGCTTGGGCGGCGTCGAGGCTGGCGTCGGGAGTCTCGAAATAGGCGCAGGAATATTGGCGGTCGTCATCGAGGAACAGCCCGTAGAGCTCATTGCCGATGTCGTAATGATGCGCGACATTCGCCGCCGATCGCTGCAGGGTGTTTTGCATCCAGCGCTGGACAGCAAGCCGCGACCTGGACAAAAGCTCGACCCAGCGCGAGCCGCCCCCGCGCGCCATATTGCGGCTGACGATGGCGAGCACGTCGTAGATCGAGCCGCGCTGGACGTCGATGCGGCGATCCATGAACAGATCGCCGAACGCCATTTCAGGATCGCGCAGCAGCGCGGTCTTGACGCCCTCATCCGCGATTTTGACCAAAGGCGCTGCGCCAACCCCATCGCCGACGATAAAGCGCTCGCCGCCAGGCTCCTCGATCTCGATCGACCCGACACGGATCAATTGCGCCGCGAACTTACGGAAAAATGTGCTCATCTCGCCTCCAAGCCCGCTCCGCGCGGCACGCGCTTCGCCTGGACCGCCTCAACCATTGACACGCTCGACTTTGCTCACCACCGAGCGCGAGCGCAAATTCGAGATGATGCTGTTCAGGTGCTTCAAATCATTGACCTCGACGTCGATGGTCATTTCACGAAAATCGGCTGAAAGCGGACGGAACACAATGTTGTCAATATTGGCGGCGTGATCGCCGATCACGGTGGAGATCGTGCCGAGAGCGCCCGGCTCGTTGATCACGGTGATAATGATTCTGGCGGGGAAAAACTCATGGCTCCCCTCCTCGACGTCCCAGCGGACGTCGAGCCAGCGCTCGGGCTGCTCGTCAAATGCTGTGAGCGCGGGCGACTGGATCGGATAGATCGTGATCCCCTCGCCCGGCGTCAGAATGCCGACGATGCGGTCGCCCGGCACCGCGCCGCCGTTCGGCGCGAAGCGCACCGGCAGTTCCCCCTGCAGGCCGCGAATGGGAATCGAGCGGTCGTTCTTCTCCTCGCCGCCCTCGCCCGGCATTTTGAAGACGAGGCCGGAGCCTTTCTTCATGCCGAACCAGCCGTCTTCGCCGCGCGGGCGCGCCGCGGACTTGCGCTCGTCGGTGAACTCCGGATAGACGGCCTTGACGACGTCGCCCGAGAACATCTCGCCGCGGCCGACGGCGGCGAGAACATCCTCGACATTGGCCCGCGCCAGCCGCGGCAGCACGACCTTGAGCTTATCTTCCGCGTAGGGCTTGCCCGCCCGCTCGAAGGCGCGCGCGACGATCTGGCGGCCGAGCCCGGCATATTGCGCGCGCACGGCCTCGCGCGTCGCCCGGCGAATGGCGGAGCGCGCCTTGCCGGTGACGACCAGCGTCTCCCACACCGCCGGCGGGGCCTGGTCCTTGGCGCGCGTGATCTCGACCTCGTCGCCGTTTTGCAACTCCGAGAGGAGCGGGGCATGCAAGCCGTTGATCTTGGCGCCCACGGCGGAATTGCCGACGTCCGTGTGCACCGCATAGGCGAAATCAATCGGCGTCGCGCCGCGCGGCAGAGCGATCAGGCGCCCCTTCGGCGTGAAGCAGAAAACCTGATCGTGGAACAGTTCGAGTTTGGTGTGCTCCAGGAACTCTTCGGGCGTATCGCCTTCGGCGAGCATTTCGATGGTGCGCCGCAGCCATTGATAAGCGCGGCTCTCGCTGGTCAGGGTTTCGCGGTCGGAGTCGCGCCCGTCCTTGTAAAGCGCATGGGCGGCGATGCCATTGCGGGCGATGTCCTGCATCGCCTGCGTGCGCACCTGAAGTTCGACGCGCTGGCGGCCAGGGCCGACGACGGTCGTGTGGATCGACTGATAGTCATTCTGCTTCGGCGTCGAGATGTAATCCTTGAAGCGGCCCGGAACGACTGCCCATTTGGTGTGGACGACGCCGATGACGCGATAGCAGTCCTCGACATTGTCGACGACGACGCGGAAGCCGAAAATATCGGACAATTGCTCGAAGGCGATGGATTTGCGCTCCATCTTGCGCCAGACTGAATAGGGCTGCTTCTGGCGCCCCTCGACTTCCGACTTGATGCCCCGGTCTGCGAGTTCGTCGGCGAGTTCTTTCTCGATCTTCGCGATGATCTTGCCGTTCTTGCTGCGAAGCTCCTCGAGCCGCGCCTCGATCATCGCATAGGCCTCCGGCATCAGATGCCGGAAGGCGAGATCCTCCAATTCGTCGCGCATGCCCTGCATGCCCATGCGCCCCGCCAGCGGCGCATAGATGTCGAGCGTCTCCTCGGCGATGCGGGCGCGCTTCTCCGGCGGCACGAAATGCAGCGTGCGCATATTGTGCAGCCGGTCGGCGAGCTTGACGAGAAGGACGCGGACGTCGGCGGCGATGGCCAGAAGGAGCTTGCGAAAATTCTCGGCGTGGGCGGCGCGCTTGGAGACGAGATCGAGCTTCTTCAGCTTGGTCAGGCCGTCGACGAGGCTGCCGATGTCGGCGCCGAACAGCCGGTCGATCTCCTCCCGCGTCGAATCGGTGTCCTCGATCGTATCGTGCAGCACGGCCGCGACGATGGTCGCGTCGTCGAGCTTCATGTCGGTCAGGATGGCGGCGACTTCGAGCGGATGTGAGAAAAAGGGATCGCCCGAGGCGCGCTTTTGGGCGCCATGGGCCTTCATCGCGTAGACATAGGCGCGATTAAGCAAAACTTCGTCGGCGTGCGGGTTATAGCGACGCACCCGGTCGACGAGTTCATATTGCCGCATCATGGTCTTTGGTCGATCCGCCGCCTGAGGCTTGAGCGTGGTCACGACGCGCTACGCCCCACGCTCGCCAAAAGAGCCGATCGACGCCGCGCGTCTTCCCGCCACCCTTTGAACATTAAAGCATCTTTGCGCTCCGCGGAAACATGAAAACGCCCGGGCGGCGGCTGTTTCGGCAGAGAATACAGAAGCGGCGCGCCGCGAAACGAAGATTCGTTCAGCGGGCGCAGCGTCAAACAACGCCGCGCGCGACGCTCAGTCGCCGTCGTCTTCGGTTTCGACCGGCGGAACCAGCCCTTCGAGCCCGCGAAGGAGGTCTTCTTCCGTCATGCGATCGAACTGGACGTCCGCTCCGCTGTCGGGGCGCGTATCCTGAGGCGCCGACGACAGCGCCGGAACCGCTTCGAGTTCGGGTTCATCCACTTCGACATGCTTCTGCAGCGACTGAATCAGATCTTCCTTGAGATCTTCGGGCGCAAGGGTCGAATCGGCGATCTCACGGAGCGAAACGACAGGGTTCTTGTCATTGTCGCGATCGACCGTGATATGGCTGCCGGCTGCGATCATGCGCGCCCGATGGCTCGCGAGAAGCACAAGCTCAAAACGGTTTTCGACCTTATCGACGCAATCTTCAACGGTGACGCGGGCCATAGAGCGCTCGCTCCTTGTTTGAGAAGAATTTGGGGATTTAGCGTGATCTATCCTTTAATGCGCGCTGCTGGCAAGTCCAATTCGCTCCGCGGGCAAGTCCGAACTTCCCACTTCTTGACCTTGGCGCGGCGTCGGCCCTTCCCGAAATTACGTTTTTGCCGTTGAGGGAGACGAATTTCTCCCCGCTTGACCTTATTTCGTCACGATCCTGCGGGAGAATTTCAAGGCTGATGTAAATTCGCTTCGGCCAAGTACATTACCCTTCTTACAAGAAAAAAGCGCTTCTAATTGACGCCCGCCAGAAATGCGTCGATCTTTCCGCGCTGCATTTTTGCGACCGGCTGATTTGCTTGATCCGCGCGAAAATATGTGGTCGCCCGTTTCAGAAGATTTATGAAGGTTGCGTGAATGACCGCCTGAATGCTACAACCTTTCGAACTTGACACGAAACCATACAGCTATGGGTTGCCCTTTATCACATTTTGTTAAAATCATCGCGAGCCTCTTCACGCCCCGTATAAATTGAATTAGGTCTCTGATAATCGCGCCGATTGAATGTCATGATTTCTGTTTTCGATCGAGATGCAAGTTCAGGCTTTAAAACATAGAACAGAAATCACAGATTTAAAGAGTAAAAATAATGGCTGAGCAAGACAGGATTGCGCTTTTCATCGACGGAGCCAACCTCTATGCGACGGCGAAATCGCTTGGTTTTGACGTTGATTACAAACGTTTGCTGAAAGAATTTCAAAGTCGCGGCAAATTAATTCGCGCATATTATTATACAGCTCTGGTTGAGGATCAGGAATATTCCTCCATTCGCCCATTGGTCGATTGGCTTGACTACAACGGTTATTCGGTCGTCACCAAACCAACCAAAGAATTCATCGATTCGCTCGGGCGCCGCAAGGTCAAGGGCAATATGGACATCGAACTCGCCGTGGACGCGATGGAGATGGCCGATCACCTTGACCAGATTGTGCTGTTCTCCGGCGACGGCGACTTCCGGTCGCTCGTCGAAGCGCTGCAAAGGAAGGGCGTCCGCGTTTCTGTTGTATCGACGAATGCGACGCAGCCCGCAATGGTCGCCGATGAACTGCGCCGTCAGGCCGACGAATTCATCGACATCATCCATCTCGCCACGAAAATCGGCCGTGATTCGGGTGAGCGCTCCGAACGCACGCATCGCGGCCCCGATCGCCGTGCGCCTCCCCCAATCGAGCAGTTCGATCCGGAACTGGCGGATGACAATCTGGAGTGAGCGCAAGCCACGCCGCCGCGGCGCGGGCTCCATGCGAGCCCGGTCGCGATTGCCCGCTCTGTCCGCGTCTGGCCGCTTTCCGTCAATCGGCTCGCGCCGCTGAGCCTTCCTGGCATAACGCCCCGGTTGCGACATTCGGCGCGCCACAGGCGCGCGCGCTGATTGTAGGACTGGCGCCGGGGCTGCGCGGCGCCAATCGCACCGGTCGCCCTTTCACCGGCGATTTCGCCGGCGACCTGCTTTACGCGACCTTGCTCGAATTCGGCCTCGCGGAAGGCGCCTATGGCGCGGATCCCGGCGATGGCCTGCGCCTCACGGACTGCGCCATCAGCAACGCGGTGCGCTGCGTTCCGCCGCAGAACAAACCGACGCCGCTGGAAATCGCCACATGCCGCAGCTTTCTCGAGGCGACAATCGCTGACCATGCCGCGCTTCGCGCCATCGTCGCGCTCGGCCGGATAGCGCATGAATCAACGCTGCGCGCGCTGGGATTGAAACTCTCCGGCTTTCCGTTCGGACATGGCGCCGAGCACGATCTTCCCGGGCCGCACGGGAGGCCGATCCGTCTTTTCGACAGCTACCACTGCTCTCGCTACAACACCAATACCGGCGTGCTGACGCAGCGGATGTTCCGCGACGTCTTCGCGGCCCTGCGCCGCCGGCTCGACAGTTCGAGCTGATCGCCCCGCCGGGACGGGAGGATGGTTCTCGCCGCATCGCCTCAGGCGGCAACCTTCTCGACGACGGTCTCGGCGTCCGCTTTCGGCTCGGCGGGCGCGCCGACCCACTCGGAATGGGCCGGAATCTGCTCGCCCTTCATCACAAGGGTCAGCGGCCCAAGGCGCGCGTAATCCGATACGAAAGTATCGTAGAGAACCGTCGATCCTGCCCCGATGGTGACGCCATCGCCGACGAAGACCCGGCCGACCTTCATGACCCGGTCCTCGTAAAGATGGGTTTGCAGCGCCGAGAGCGCATTGAGGGCGGCGTAGTCGCCGACCTTGATGCAGTCGAATTCGGTGATGTCGGTCATGTCCATGTAGACGCCCTTGCCGAATTTCGAGCCGAACAGGCGCATCATCCAGGGCAGGAAGGGCGTGCCGCGCAAATGATCGAGCAGAACCTTGCCGGCCATGCCCCAATAGATCACGGCGACGGCCTCGGTGCGCATCGCCCACCACGACCACATCGGCCGCACCATCGGCTCGTAACGGCCCATGGTGAGCCATTTCAGGATGATGACGACGAAGGTGAGCGCCGTGCAGATGGCGACCGAGGAGATGATGAACTCGACCACGACGGCGCCATAATCGCCGTCGAGCACGCTCTTGCTGAACCACTCCACGGCCCAGGTGCCGAAAGTGATGAACAGCATGGTCGGCATTGAAATCGTGACCGCCTCGAAACAGGCGCGCGCGAATTTCTTCCAGGCCGGCGCTTCATAGGTCCAGTTCGCGCCGCCGGCGTCGAATTTCTGCCGTACGGGCAGTTTGATCGGCGGCGAGCCGAACCAGGTGTCGCCTTCGTGCATAAGATCATTGGCCGGCGGTTTCGACTTGATGCCGATGAGGGCGTTAGCCGGAATGTCGGCGCCGGTTGGGATCACCGCGCTATTGCCGACGAACACGCGCGGGCCGGTCTTGACCCGCCGCAGGATCATCCAGCCATTGCGGACCTCCTCGTCGCCAAACACGACCTCGTCGGCGATGAAGTTCTTTTCGCCGATTTCGACAAGGTCGTAACGGCCG